>JAABUJ010002807.1_pt1 | contig 20633 bp, 8 predicted proteins | sample 5559131 | NCBI WGS metagenome assembly JAABUJ01 (sample SAMN10711875, study PRJNA513366) | rock metagenome | isolation source: Antarctica rocks | place: Antarctica: Victoria Land, Mt New Zealand nord | collected 2016-01-07 | reverse complement strand
GCATACCTGGATGCCTGGACGGAAGTTCATTGAACCAGAGTAGGTTCAATGAACGCAGAGAGATCACCCACTGATTAGTGGAAGCAAATGTTCAAGAGGCAGACTAACCACAGGTGCATCAGCACACGCGGAAGGCAGTGGCAATAAGTCAGCGCCTTGCCTGCGGGGCGCCTGCGAGGCAGAACTAAGGTTTTCCATTTTGATTTTTCCTTTGCAAAGGCGATTCGCCCTCATAGACCTAGATAGGGACTGAATAGGGAGTTAATAGAACAAATAATAATAATAATATATATGCTGCATTTCTGAGTATTCTCACATTAAGCACTTATATAATTATATTTATGACACTTAAAGCATTTCTAAATGCAGCAAACTCAATTATATAACTCTGTCTTCTTGTATTCAGAGTTTCAAATCAATCTGATTTAAAATGTTAAATTAATATATTCTGCATTCATAAATTTCATCATTACAGACTCTGCTGCTCATTTTAAGCTGCACAGTCATCTTACATAGTTAATTAAGATGTTTTTCTCAACTTCAATCTTATAATTTTCTATTTATATATATATTACTATAATTTGCTAATCTTTCATTTTAATGCTCTGTACTGATATGCTGTGCACAATAACATCATAAATGATGATGACTATCTTGCTGTCTGCTTTTAAAGATATAATTCATTTAATATTACTCTGCAATGACTCTTTTTCAGTCTCTATAAATATATACATTATTAAGTCATTTAACTTCAGTTACTTAACAGCTATAATTTTAATAGCAATGATGTTTTAATCTGCAGTGATGTAAATATGACTGTTAATGCAGTTGTGTAGTGTAATTAATAAGAGAGTGCATCAATAATCAATAAGAACAGTGTCAATGAGTTTGATGACAATTCTATAATCATTAAATATAAAAAGATTTATGATGATGCTTTTTTCTTTAAATAATGATGAAAAGAATGCTGTTATTGAGAATAATAATATATTTATTGTTATTTAAACTTAAATATGTGTATATCTATATTCTGTAATGATGAAGAATTGCAATGCAGAGTTTCTGCTAATGAGAATCTTTAAAATGTTTTTTATAACTGTGATGTTGTATTGTACTGTGTTTATGATTCATTATAGAACTTTCAGATCAACTACAATTTAAATTGTTTTAAATTGATTCAGAATTCTTTCTGTAAAGTTCTGAATAGATTTAACAAAAAATTCAATATAAATTCATTGAAAAATCTTCTTAAACTTGTCTTTCTTAATCTTTGAATTCATAAAGATCTAAAGTTGAGTTGCTTTATGTTTCAATTAAATGACATACTCTGATAAAGAGAAGAATTGCACACTTACTGCTGATCATAAAGATCTCAACATTGTGATCTATATTAAGTTATAAAGTGCAATGAGAAGAGTTACTGACTAGATTTTGAGCTTATTTGATGCAGTTCTGATGAAGTTATTCTGAAAATTTGTTTTGAGCTAGAGGAGGTGTTTTTCGTTGTTGAGGTCCATCAAGATAAGTTCACGCAGCAAAATACTGCCTTGGGAGAGTTCTCATGGAGTGTAATTGAGACTCTCAAGCGGAAGATATCAACACTCAAAACGGGTCTATCCAAGTGCGAAGCTATTTACACAAGCCCAGCCTGTGCCTGTCTTTCTCGTTCTCATATCAGGATCTATATCCTTTGTCGAAGTTGTCCCATACTATGACTGCGGGATCTCCGCATCGGCAATCACCACGCCTCGCACCTGGCTTGTCACGCGTTCTCTGTCAAGACGTACCTCAAATTCTCAACTGTAGCTTATTGCGAGGCTTTATTTTACCTAGCATTCATCTCGCCGTACCAGACCGGTCCCATCCAGTCCCAGTCTCTGATTTAGGATAGGCATCAGCCCATGCACAAAACCCTCCTTCAACCTCGGTATCTATCCCATTTGACGAATACCCAGGGGCCAGAGCGATGCCGACTCGGCTTGACTCGAATCGTATGATAAATGGAGCATACAGACAGCGTGAATGTTTCTGACCCTTCCAATCTTGACACTTTAGAGATCTTCAAGTTGTGGATGCCGCAGGCTATGGATGTACTGATGCCCTACACACCTTTCGGACGAGAGAAAGAAATTGACATAGCGCGCGCAAGAGTGATGTCGTCACGCTGATGAAGTTTGTGAATAGACAAATACTTCTGAGAACTGTCCGATCTTCTGCCAATCAGGTATAGTAAAGGCTACTTTTGAACATTGTTACAATAGGAGAAAACCCAAGCCCTAAACTCCACGTAGTCATTCCTAGTCCCATACAGTGCGACAGACCCGCCATATTACGCCTCTTCCACGCCCGCTATCCGTCCGTGTCATCCGCTCAGAAGCAAAAGTACAGCACTCCTCCCAACCCCGTCATCCCGACGCCGATCCACCACCACCTGTCGGCATTGATCGGCTCGTTCCCCTTGAACAAGATATTCCGATCGAAAGCTTCCGCGCTGCCGGACCCACCAAGGCCTCTCTTCACCTTACTCTTCGCCGTCGCTTTCGCCCCTCCGCTACCCGTCGCCGTGGCCGGATGCAGGGTCTCCGTCGGCAGCATCTGCGGCGGCTTGTACGCGAGATACATCGGGTTCATGGCCGAGCCGTCGAACTTGAATAGGTTCAGGCGCTGCACGTTGTGGTAGAGGTCGCGCACCACTTCGTGTCTCTGGACCACCTTTTGCGTTAGTTTCGCTCGCCTCCGGGACTGGGGCCGATGTCGATTGTCGAAGCAGGAAGGGGGGGGGGTTTCGAAAGCAGACGTACCAAGAACAGCTCCGTCTGGTTGTAGCGCGTGAAGATGGCGCTGTCGTAGGAGCACGGGTTCGAGAGCAGTTGGCGGCCGTCGACGGCGATGGGCGAGAGGGTCAGCGAGCCGTTGGCGGCGATGCTGTAGGTGCCGTGTTGGAATTGCATGAGGCCCTGCGGACATTGGGGTTGGGTTGCTGGGTGCGGAAGAGGTCAGTAGCTTCTTGGCTTGGGCGCTGGATCAGAATGATGGGCGCGAGGGGCGGGTCTGCGTACGGTTCGAGATGGCGCGGTAGTAGGCCTCTTCGAAGTGGCCGTCGTCCGTGAAGGAGTAGGAGATGCCGGTCAGGTCGGGCTCGTGCATCTTTTCGGTGACAGGGTCGTAGAATCCCTGGGGTTGTGGACGTCAGCAGCAGCTAAGGTGGAAGTCCATGTGTGGGGAGTCAGGCCACTCACCGGCCCAGTGAAGACCTTGTTTGATTTCGTCGACCATGTTCCGGTCAGTTGAGGGTCGATTTGTGCGCTGATGGTCGAGACAAGCGCAGCGATGGCGACGATATATGTTGCCAATGAGCGAGACATGATTGCTATTGAATGTGACGGTGAGCGGAAGTAAAGCTTTCACGAAGGGGGCATCGTCACTTGAAGCTTCTTGTAGTTTAGACCTCCCTTGTCGCCTGTAACTGACTTTCTGCCGACAGGACGCTTCGTTTAGCCGCACGCTACAATTTCGTTGATGACTAATCAGGTACGGTTTCATCGGAGATCTTATAAGGAGCACACGAACGTCAGACGAACGTTAGATGCTGCTGACCTTGAGAGAAACTTTTCAATGCGAATGGCGGCCTTCTGAGCGACGCAGACTTTATGTTCTGGGATAATGGCGGCACTTAGGGCAGCTAAGAAGGAGCTGCGAAAGGCTATCAAGCAAAAGTTGGCTGCTATCTCGGCCAGCTCAATTAGCAGTCAATGTTCGCCAGCTCTCTAGATGTACTGTAAAGAAACAAGCTGAATATTCCCACCAGCCGATCAAGCTGTTAAATCCCTCTTTTCGATGCCGGAATATCAGTCCGCGTATAGAATCGGGGTGTATCTGTCTATGCCTAACGGCGAGATCGCTACAGCAGCCATTGTCCATGATGCTTTTCGTCAGGGAAAGAAGGTCTTCGTGCCCTACATCCACGATGTAGAAGTACAAACTCCAAGTCAGCCCAAGGCCGTGATGGATATGCTTTCTCTAGACTCGGAGGATGATTATAGATCCCTTGGTTCAGACAAATGGGGAATACCTACGCTCAGTGAGGATTCAATTGCACAGAGATTGAACTGCTGTGGTGGAACAGGGGCAGATGATGTGCAGCCGGGACGCACAGACAAGGATGATGTAGGGCCAGATCTGGTGGTAATGCCAGGTATGGCATTTGACTCCAAGATGGCGCGACTAGGGCATGGGAAAGGCTTCTATGATTACTTCCTGCAGAGGTATCAAGAGAAGTCAAACATCATGAAGAGATCCATGCCATTTCTAGGTATCATCAACCAATATCTGCACCCATTCTATTGACCCCTGGCTGACACGACATCCCGGGCAGTTGGCCTTGCACTCAAAGAGCAGCTACTTTCCGAGAGCGAGTCGGTGCCGAGTGGTGACACTGACTGGCATCTAGATGCCTTGGTCACCGGGGATGGCACCATTCTTCGAGCGCATCAACCGTGAAAAAGGGTGGAGGTTGCTCGAAAGTGTACATAGTTTGATTGGATGAAGACCAAGTCACTGACAGACGATTCGACCAACAAGAAGACTTCAGTTTTGAATACGCCGACCAACGCCCTAGGCCAACCTTTATTGCAAACTTTGGATCAATGATACGTTGTCCCCCTTCAACAATATCTGGCCTAATACAAGTTAGTCACTGTCCACGAGCCCCTGGAGTCTAATAGGCTTGACTTACCCAGATTCCGCCTTTTCTCCTCTTCAGTCTTCGTCGCCTGCTTGACCTCCACCGCATCGTCAATGACCAAGTTCATGAATTCGTCGAATCCCTAGCGTAGAACAATCAGACACCAGCTAAGCCAAAGAGCTAATTGGCAAGAATCCCTGACCCTTATCTTTCCCTCTATCCTGATCGCCAGCTGCTCGTAAAGCCATATCGAGACTGTAGAATGTTGTTGTAGGAGCTTGAAGATGAAGTTGATCGGAGGTAGTAGGACTTTGCGACCACCGCCGCCTTGTCGACCAGACATCCCAGATAATTCCCACGCTTGACAGTTACTCCTCCAAAAGCTGTGTGATTTCAATCACAAGGTCGGTCTTGGCGAAGCTCAATTATGTCGTTACTTTCTGGTTTGTGGTGAAGCTGTAATTTAAGCCGTAACTTCACCAAATCTTGCCAAGCCTTCACGGGACGTTCCGCATTCATAAATTTGAGCCCTTATCCTGTAGCTCGACATCACTCACCCCACCGCGACTTCTGCTGGCATCCGAAGCAACCCGACGTTCAGAACGCCTCATATAACGCGGCTAGATGACAGGACCGTCTTGATTATCCTGGACAGTGTTCCTTAAGCACTCTCGCATCTTGTGGCCACGGTGAGATCGGCAAGATGGCTGCCACTGGAAATGCCGCACAGCAAGCATTTGCGCCAGTTCTGGCAGCACTTGCGACTATGCAAGGGAATGTTGAACGCGCGCAGAAGATCCAAGCCCATTCCTACTTAGAGAAGTTCCAAAAGTCCGTATGTATTTGAGTCCATTTTCCGTATTTGTTCCAGTCAATGGTGCTAACATTGACCCCTCTAGCCGGAAGCCTGGACAACAACACACGCGATCTTACAGGCTCCTAGCTCATCAGCTGAGGCCAAACTGTTTGCCGCAACTACGCTCAAGGGCAAAGTGAGACAATTGGCAACAGGAACCATGGTCCAGAAAGCTAATGCGGCCAGATCACACACGACCTCGACCAGTTGCCTCGCGAATCTCTGGGCGCCCTCCGCGATTCACTTCTGACGCTTCTTACTACTTTCCGTAATGGTCCGAGACCTGTACGGACGCAGCTTTGCGTTTGTCTAGCAAATCTGGCGATCCAGATGACGGAGTGGAAGGACGTTTTGCAATTAGTAGGGTCGACACTGGGCAGCGAAGCAAGCGATTGCATCCTGGAATTCCTCAGAGTCCTACCAGAAGAGGTCACGGAAGGACGGAAGATCAACCTGACAGTATGTGGGCCGGACACACCATCAGCCTACGGGCATACACTAGACTCGCTGCGGCCGAGAGACATCAGTATCTAATGACTCATACTACACTTAGGAAGAGGAGCTCAATGACAGAACTAGAGAGCTGCTAGAAGAGAACGCTGGTCAGGTTCTCAGGCTCCTCATACAGTACTCTCAGTCGTCTGGTAAGCACGAGTTCTCGCGGGTTGGTAGCGGACTTGCTAACATTCTCATCTAACAGCATCTGCGGCCGACAACCCATACCTGCTGGAATGCATAACGTCATGGCTCCGTGAAATACCGTCATCCGAAATAATAAATTCTGCAATCTTCGATACCATCATCTCAGCCCTTTCAAGCGAGCGGGCATTCGAGGCTGCAGTAGAGTGTGTCTGCACAATGTTCAAGGATACACGGGACGTAGACGAATCCGTCGGTACGATACAAAAGCTTTATCCTCGCATTGTCGCGCTAAAGCCAAAGATCGCCGAGGCCGCCGAAGCAGAAGATTTGGAGACGTACAAGGGTATCACGAGAATTTTTGCTGAAGCCGGGGAGGCATGGGTGGTGCTCATTGCACGGATGCCCGGAGAATTCCTGAGCTTGGTCGAGGCTGTTCTAGAGTGCTGCGCCAGAGATTGGGACCGTGACTCCATTTCCTTGACCTTCATCTTCTGGTATGAACTGAAGCAGTACGTGACGCTGGAGAAGTACATTGAGGCCCGATTGCAATTTGCCGATATCTTCTCGCAATTGGTCGACATAATGATCAAGCACTTGGCATTTCCGACGACATCTACAGATAGTACAGATCCGTTTGAAGGTGACAGAGAGCAAGAAGAGAAGTTTCGGGAGTTCAGGCATGCCATGGGCGACGTGTTGAAGGATTGCTGTGCAGTAATAGGGGTGACAGAGTGTTTGGGAAAGTCCTTCCTTCTCATTCAAGAATGGGTCAAAAAGTACGGATCGCAGGCGACTACCACCACTGTCCCTCATTGGCAGGAGCTTGAAGCACCCCTTTTCAGTATGCGTGCTATGGGCCGCATGGTTTCTCCAGAAGAGAGTATCGTCCTTCCTCAAGTTATACCGCTCATCGTTCAGATACCCAATCAGGAGAGGATCCGTTTCCAAGCCATTATGGCCCTAGGGCGTTACACCGAATGGACCGCTCAACATCCCGAATTCCTACAACCACAACTGAATTATATCATATCTGGGTTTCAACACGACTCTGAAGAGGTTCTCCGAGCAGCAGCCTTGGCCTTTAGGTTTTTCGGCGCAGATTGCAGGAAGCTCCTTAGGGACAATGCTATCCAACTACATGAATTCTATGAGTCTGTCATTGATAACCTTCCTCCGGCAAGTCAAGAGGAGTTGACCGAAGGAGTTGCGGCTGTACTTTCTGTACAACCACTTGACAAGGTTTACGAAATGTTCAAGCTCTACTGTGACCCTCTGATAAGAAGGCTCATGTCCCTTGCGGATAATGCACAAGCCGATAAAGAAAAGCTGGCATTAGCAGGTATGCAAAGTAGGTATCCCTTATTGTCAACGTCTCCAGAACTGACATGTTATTTCAGACTATCTACAGCTTCTGACTATCTTCATCCAATGGATACAGCCCTACGTCTCGCCTTCAGAAGAGAACCCTGCTGTAAAGTATTGTCAAGAGATATTTCCCGTCCTGTCTGCAATCGCAGAAAATTTCACTTCCTTCCCCGCGATTCTAGAACGAGTGTGTCGATGCTGGCGGCATATGGTCATCTCATACCGCACAGCCATGGCCCCTATATTGCCATCGTTGGCGAGACAACTGGCCTCCGGGTTTGAAATTTCAAGACAAGGCTGCTTTCTGTGGGCGACAGACTCCATCATCCGGGAGTTCTCAGAAGGGGCGGAGTTTGTTGACCAAGCAACTTCAACAGCTATCTACCAATTCATTGAGCAGCAAGCTCTATCATTTCTACGTATACTCAACGATCTACCTCCAGGCGACCTACCTGATGGTAAAGAACGGAGCTCATCCCCAATGACTGGCGTTCGTGTTGGCTGATCCTCTGGGCGTGCAGTTATCGAAGATTTCTTCCGCCTTCTCATCGACGCTCTGATCTACTACCCTTACCAAGTCATCCCGTCCACGATCTCCGGACCCATCTTCTCCGCCGCGCTCACTGCCCTAACGCTCGAACAAGAAGTACCTCTAACAGCAACCCTCCATTACCTCCGCGACTATCTCAGCTACGGCACCCTCAACCCCTCAAATTCCGTCTTCGAATCAGAAACCAGACAGACCAGCACCAACCCTCCCGAGATCCAGGCCGCAGTCAAACAGATGGTCCATTCACAAGGAGAGGTTCTCGTCCAGCGAATCCTGACCGGCCTGATGTTCAGCTTTCCCAGAGATTGCTTCCCGGACGCGTCGGGCGTGCTCTTAGTGCTGTTCGAGCTGCTGCCGCAAGAAGTGGCGGTGTGGGTACGGAAGACGATAGAGATGCTCCCCGCCGGCACGGTGAAGCCGGGAGAAGCCGACCGATTGATGAATGGCATTTCGGACAAGGTCCAGAAAGGCGAGATTCGGAAAGTCAGGACTTTGTTGCAAGGTATACCAAAGCCCCTCAACCCTCAAATTAGTACCCGAGCGAGGACAGGAAGTGACTTGGATTTTTTAGATTTCACAAACTCCTACCGTCGCCGCAACGTCGCTCCGAGAGACGGTCTGGGCCGTCTTGAGGCTGCGAGGTTTCGCTTCAGCGGGTAAGTGGGTCGCTGCCGTCACTGCGCTACGATGATTCGACTTTGCTGCTGTCCCGCTCGTGTCAAATATAGACAGAAATGTCAAGGTTGTAAAGTGTCCGCACTGGACATGACCTTCGTTCAGCGTTCAAGCAAGGTGGTCGGTGGAAGTCTCCCATGGGGAACCTAGATATATCCTGGCATCGAGTGGTAGCACCCCTTAGGTCTAGCGTGCCCGGTTCGACAATGTCAAAAGTGCATATAGTGAGCGCAGATGCCCCTTTCCCAATCGACGCAATGACCTTCGTGGTCATGTCTTCTGCTGTGGATCAAGCGTAGTATGAAGCCATGTCCTCGTGTAACGACCATAATCTCTGCCCTCACCCTATCTCAAGCTCTCCACGTATCAATCCAGCATCCCATCACAGATCAGCTTTCCAAAAAGATGCCCTGAAGCACCCGCCAGAACTCGTCCCGCCCTGTCACCTCCCCAACGAGATTGGTAAATGTTCCCGAGCCACGTTGACTACTGTATCTTGCTTGCACCCATTCACCCAGTCCTCCTTTCCAAAACGCCACGCCACGCCACGCCACCCCACCCATCACTCCGAACTAGACAATGTGCCTCGCCAGCTGCTCCCTTCGATCGCCGCAAATGTGCGTCCGGACCGAACGTACAACTTGTACCGACAGTGGAGTTTCGATTGCGCGGGGGGCTCTGCGGTGCGCCAGGCGCCGCTCGTTCGATGGGAGACGGCTACGGATCCCTCTGGGCTGGGGGGGCGGGGGAGTGGAAGAGCTTCGAAGCGGGTTGTCGCTTGTCGAAGAGGGAAGGGCTGTTGCAGGGTTCAGATCCACGAGGCCTCAAAGCTCTGTGTGTAGAGACGTGATATGGTGATGGTGGGGCACGCCTCGTCGACAGGGACGGAGGCAAATGAGCCTCGCGGCCTGCCAGTCTCGCCACGGAAGGTGTAAGAGCCACCCACGAACGCGGACTTGTAACGATGGGATTGTTTGGGAATCATCTTTCTTTCTGACCGACACCTTTTCTCTCGCTGGAGAAATGCTTATTTACAATTGACACGAAAACACGTTTCACGCCATCCCCTCCCAGACCTTCCCATCAAATAGAGCTGGAAAGAAGCCGAAAAAGGTCGATGGTAACACCTTTGCTAGTCACGCCCCAGACGCGGTGAAAACACGGTCCCAGAATGACGGTAAACAGATATGACAACGCTCGCTAAGAGGGATGACCAAACGATCGAATATCGTCGGTGTTCGACGGGGAAAGAGGAAAATTTGGGGACTTATACAGAGGATTGAACTTGGCTTCAACCGCCTGAGCCTGGCTTCAACCGCCTGGATCCTTGGACGCAGTCATGGGATCAGACTGATCTTCAGTTCTCGGAGACTCGATTATGGCCGGTGTATCAGAGCTTGGTTTTGGAGGCTGCTCTTTGATGGTCGTGGTCTGCGGTGTGGTCGGGCTGTTGGCTTGCTGCCCCTTCTCTGCCGATGATGTATCTACTTTGTGGCCTTTCCGGCTCATGTAGTCGCCAAGACTGAGCTTTTTCTTGACTGGGCTAGGCTGTACAACCTGTGCGACAGAGGGCGGGAAGGGAGGCGGATAGTTATGAGAATCAAGGATGGAGGGCGATTGAGCGATAGGAATGCCTGTGGAGGTGGTGCCGGATCCGGGAGCCGTTGTGTTTGTGTTGCTCGAAAAAAGCGGTGTTGGTGGCAGCTGTACACGGAGATCCACAAGGCTGTACCCGGTGGACGGATTCGATGAATGATCGCTGCCCCCCGGCCCTGACGAAGGCCATGGTGGAGGCAGCGGTTTGATTGAGGGGGCGCGCTCAAAAGACGGCAGGTCAGAAGTTGCGGAAGGTTCGTCTGGCGGGCGGGGTTTCTCGACGGTCATATCTGGCGGGTTATTGGTTGAAGTCTGGGTAGGCTCTGGATCCACATCTTTCATCTCCACATCCCCTTGATGTAATTCCTCGAATTGGGTCGGGGATTGTACAGGCACAGTGGAGTGCGTAAAGCGATCCTCGGGAGTTTGCACTGTGCCAGAAATTGTTTCCCTTGCCTCTACTGCTTCATTACCCATGTTCTTGGTCTCATTTTCTAATCGTATCCTGTCTTCGTGGCAACGTTGCAAGAGTCGTCGGGTAAGAGACACATAAGATTTCCGTTTCGGTGTGGCAGAGGGAGATGATACACCCCACGCTTCGCTTGGAGCCTGCTCCGTTTGCATCATAGAGTCGACATAATGTAATCGTGCCGGTCGCGTGGAAGGAGAGCTGTTACTGAGTAGGGACTCTCTTCCCTGCTGTACACCGTTAAAGGCCTCATCGCGCATGGTTGAGTTATGCCCAGAAATGGATGGAGGAGAGCCTGAGCGTCTTCGAGAAGTCGACGAATTGGCGTAATTTGGCTTGGAGGATAAGTCCGGGGTGTTGGGTTGCGAAATGGAAGTATTTAGGTGACCCAGCTGCTTCTGAGACCGTGGATTAGCGTAGTTCTCCACGATTTGCAGAGCCTTGGCTGTTCGTACAGAAGTACCAACACTGGGAGTGTTGGGGTGTGACCCGCCACCAGTTCGTTTCTTCCTCCTCTGCGCCTTGTTGTCTTGCGCGAGCTGCTCGAATGTTCTTTCCGCGGCTGCGATCTTGCGTTTTTCCCGGTCAGACAGTTCTGGGCCAGGAGCAGGACCGAGTTCGTTAGAGAACCGGGTGGCCGGTGTCATGTCTCGACTGCGTGGTTTACTATGCGTGGAACCTGACGTCGACCGACCATCATCGTGATCATCCTCTTCTCGATATTTACGAGTCTCACTGCAAGCTCGACTTCCTGGTGCATGACCAGTGCTATAAGACGAGTTATTGCTCAGACCATGCTTTGCCTTTTTAGATCTTCCGTTGGGCAAGTGGACGGCGGAGTCGATTGACGCAGTACTGCGACGACGGTCGAATTGAGCGAGGGTGCAGTGCTGCGGACTGTTACAGGCACAGCCTCCAAAATCTGCCAAGACCTTGCCGACCCAGAGCGATATGTAGTCAGCCTCGGCTTCAGCTAGTCCTTCCTGTTTGATAGAGCCGTCGTTGCGGGTTCCGAAGTGCGCGCGATCGAGGTACTTGCGAATATTTTCGTCCAAAACCCAGCCGATCGTGATCTCCGTTCCTGCCTCCAAGGGCTCGGTTGCGACGAAACAGAAGTGGAATTCACGCTCGTCTGTGAGAACTGTCTTCATCTTGAGGTTCGGTCGGCAACTCCGTCGAACGTACCGACAGAGAGTGCCTTCATTTCGGGTATCTATATAAATCGGGAGCTGCGGGTGGAAGAAGACAAACGGAACCGGATGTCGCAGGGTTTGCCAACGATTGACAGGATCCTGGCAGTAATCGTGCATATGACCAATCTGCCCTTTTAGTTCACCTACAACATGTTCCTCGGGAACGGACGAGTCCACCGTCAGGTACTGCCATACCGGGTGTCTGCCAGAATATACGGCATTGCGATCTTCTCTGACGTGTTTCTGGATATCCGGAAAGTTGAGGCTCTCAAAGGGTCTGTCCAGCCGGTGAAAGACCTCCTGCGGGCTCCGGCCATTGGTAGCTTGAGCAAGTGCATCTCGGTCGTTGAGCCAGAACGAGAGACTGCTAGTGATTCCGATGGTACTGAAGAGATTGGCCTGCATAGGCATGTCGCCAGGATCATCCTCGTAGAGCTGCAGAAACTCGAGACTGTAGGGGTCATTATGGTATCCATTCGTTTGCGCTTGGTTGCTAGTCAACGTGACAGGACTGTGAGTATTTTGTGGGTTTGATTCTGCACGCCTGCGACGGTCAAGTGCAACGGTAGGTGTCCCAGCCTGAGAGCTCATCGAGCTGGAGCCTCTGTGATTTGTCTTGGCTTTCTTCGCAGGTGGCTGCTCTTTCGGACTTCCACTCCGGCGATCATCAACGACTGTAGAATCTTGTCGCTCGGAAGGGCCCCAACCGTTGACGATATGATCTGAAACTCTCACCTTCTTCTTGTGACTCTTGCCGTGCTGCCGCTTCGGTTTCCGGTCACCCACATCGGTTTTCACTCTTCGTCGGCGCTGCCGCTCGTTTGCGCTTCTTGTGTCGATCGGTCGGGGTTCACAATCTGTGCAGTTGTGAACGTCCGGGACTTTCTTCTGCGAGTAGTAGCATTCTGCATGCTGCCACGTCTCACATCCTTCGCAAAACACGGTGTAGCCATCGTCATCCGGGAAGCCACAGATACATTTGATCGTGTACGGTTCGTCCTCTTCGAGTGGTTGTTGCAAGGTGGGCGATGTGTTGGCCTCGGCGGTGGAGCGATGGATCGGGCCAGTGATCGCATCGAGAAACGGCGCGGTATGCGTGTTGATTGGTATTGAATCGTCTGTCATAATATGACAGACAGCCTTTGGATTGTAGTTTAAGGATGTAAAGTGAGGATGGGATCAGTCTTCCCTGGGCCTGAGTCGCATGACGAGGTATGTAACGAGAGCGATGTGGACTGATGGCGAGAGGGAGATTGATCAGACTGTCTGGCACGGCTGATCGAGCCCTTTATTGCTGAGGAAGGCGTTTATTGCTGAGCGTTCCCGTCGAGCAGATAAGATCTCAAAGGATAAAGCAGAGTTGTACGCGACTCGATGATCTGTCCTCAGAAACGGTCAACGATGGTGTGTTCTCTGTGAGACAGATGAAGAATCGCGAACGGGAGTGTTCATGCGTAGGTATCATAACAGTCGTAAGTGGGCTATGTCTTGGTGATCTCTGACTGAGTGGGGTGAGAAGAAAGGCAGTGACCGCGACGGTTACATGTAAATCTCCTTGAGCGGCCCACAAAGAAGAGTGATGCGCTAGTCGTGGATCTTTGACATAGAAGTCGGAAGGATAAGATGCAAGGTATTTGTTGGCGTTAAAGAGAAAGCGCAGAGGTGAATGGACGACGAAGAGAAGGTAGATGCCGAATGGGTGGAAGGGCGATCGAGGAGGAAGAGTGAGAGAATGGTGCTTGGAATCTTTCCGTGAAGGTGTGTATTATGATACGACCCGAGCCTTTCCTCTTTGGAAATAGCGACATGCCGGCCAGTGGATGTAACCATAATAAGATAAGCGTCGCCTCTTAGTCGACACGTCGAGCAGGAAGGGTGGTACTGGTACGAAGTCCTGGTACTGTAAGCGGTGACTGCCCGATGTCAGTTGAGGTGAGCATGAAGTAATCGGAGGGGAGAAATAGCGGAAGCAGCGATGCTGAAAACTCACCCATTATATTGATGACTGCGGTGTTGATTTCCCTCTCCAGCAGGCAGGGCCGGACAACAAAGAGGGAGGTGATATTAAGATTGTTGGCGGACGCCTCCGTATAGGTGCAGGGTAAGCTGTTATATCTTCTGTGAGAGCCATGTCGTTATAAGCGAACGTGGTAGAGAAGGACTCGTGCATCACGCCGATGAGGAACGATGAAGTATGATGGAAGTGACGACAACAGGAAAAGAAGTTTCATGGAGAAGTAAGGGCACGGGTAGTAATAATAGTGGTTGCTGCTGCTGGTGATGATGATGATGCTGGACGGTGACTTTAGCGCAAGGGAAGTGCTAACTTACCTCTAGCCATCTTCGTTATTTCGGTTTTGGTTTTGCTAACTTATGCTTCTTGGTGTTGCTTTTTGGTTTTGCTTCTGCTTCTGCTTCTGCTTCTGTCGCCAGAAAAGCGGGTCTGAAGGGTCTGGAAGAAGATATTAGTCGCCCTGCATCTTGGAAATAATCATGAGGCAATTCAATACACTGGCCTAAGGTACCACCTGAATATCAATCTGGACATACAAGTAGATAAGTTAATGTTAAGGTACGGTAACATTGTTATAATCGGTCTTACTAAGTTAACTAATATGTATCAAATCATTATTCATCAACAATACCTTACCATGTAATCTACAATTATGACCCCTCAAGGTACTCGAGTACTGAGGAAGTACCTGTGGAGTCAGAGCCGCTTTTAAGTCTTTGAGGTAAATTACAATTGACCACGTAAAATTACATGTATTGTAATCAAACAATGCGCATTCAAGTCAGGTGAAATCTAACGTAATCGCCACCTAGTCAAGCCAGCCACCCAGTCAAGCCACCTCACTGTTGCTTAATTAACTCATGTTGAAACATCTTGAATTATTGATATTACCTTCATCCTAAACTAATTACATGAAAACTGAATCATTCATTGACATTTTCTTTTAAACAAACTTTACAAACTCAACTTTACTTCTTAATGCATAATATCTAACTGTTTTATTAGTCAATTTCTTCATTCTATTCTCTGCCTTCTGTATCAAAGCTCTATTCTTGTTAACAATAAGAATTTAGACATTTTCAACATTCTTTTATGACTACTTTTTTCACTGTTGCTTCTGCTTATTAAACAGCTTTTAATTAGTTCACTGTAGAACTGTTCTATCTATTACAGCTGTTAAAGCTGTGTCTTTTAAATCTAAAACATGTGTATACAACAATGATGTCATATCTATTAAAATCTTGTTCACAAACTAATTAATTTGAATTGCTGTACTAGATGTGACAGCAATGTCAACTTGAACTTCATTGAAATTTGTAAAGAATGTATAAAGTGAAGTCTTTGATTAAGATAATCTTAAGATAATGATAAAAGAATTGAATAAAATAAGATCTGTATCTTATTATGCATTTAGAATGTTGTGAATTGTGATTGCTGTTGATTTAGCTTTTTAATAGTAGTAAAGAAAGTTTAGCTTATTAATATTGATAGCTTCATAATGTAAGTAAAGATAAATACATTTCTTGTAAATTTTACTTAATGACTCAAAGACTTCAACATTCAGTGACTGCAGCAAATGTATTAAATATAAAGAAAGACATAAAGTTACAATGTTGTGATCATAACAGTACTGAATAAAGTTGCTGAAGACATGACTTTTATATTCATTCAGTATTAGTAGTTGATGAGTGTCTTGAGTCTGAATTTTAATGTATAAATTAAAGATCTTAAGTCACTGAAGTTCTATTGCATTTATAGTTCAGTCATTGTCACTGACTTGTAGAACAGTCTGATTATTCTTAATAAAGTTTAATTATGCTTGCTGAATCTGCTTATTCTTAAAGATGAAGTAGAGAGAAAGAGTGATGTTATTGAATAATATACACTCAATAAGAAATATTTAGTTTTAATTATCAACATAAACACTGAAAGCTTATGCTTCTGTGTATTGTACTAGAACTTTAAAGCTGTTCATAATATTCATTGTAAATTTCTTTTCATTTATATTGTATATGTCTGACTTTAAAATATCATGCTTCATTCATGTGAAGTTGTATAAATTAAATCATTTTTAAATAATTTCATAATTTCTGACATTCTTTTAATTCTAATTGAGATTTCAGCTATACTGTGTCTTGAATTTTAAATATTAACATAGAAAATTCTTATATCAGTGCTGTTCTAGAGAATTTAGATCATCTTTAATTGTCATTAAATGTTTTATCATTATTTTCAGCTGTTTAATTCATAAAGATCACTCTCAGACTGTTATAGTATCAATTCATCAAATCAGAGCATTCTTCTTATACACTGACAGTCATTGACAATCTATTTAAAAGATCTTTACTGATTGTCTTTTGTTCTGACAAGCTTGTAAGATAGATTAAAATAAATTGTAGATTTAAGCAATCTCTTAAAGAAAAACTGACAAATCATTGTTTAAATCAGCTAAAGCAAGACTATATTGTGTGAAAATATCAGAAATTGACTTAATTGATTTGTCTGAGGTCATTGTGAATGTGTGATAATGATGAGATTGACAACAATGTTGATGTTGATGTTTTAACTAAATGAGTAACTTGCTTAGGTGGCTGGCTTGACTAGATGGCTAAGATGTTAAGATAAGTTACCAGCTGAGCCATGTGTAAATCAGTTCATAGAAAGTTGTTTCTATTCATTTACACTATGTAGAGTATATATAGAAAATGATGACTAAGCTATAAATAGAGATGCTTAGTAAGAGATAAGTAAGCAATGATATTACATTCTTTTCTACTGCACAGTCACAACAGTTCACTGATGTGAGTGCAAAGATTTGCTTAACATTTTATAAAATTTCTATCTACAGTTTACATTTACATTGTTTTATCTTGCTTTACATCACTATTGTTGTTTAAAAGCAGCTAGAAGTGCAGATTGTTGTTGTTATAACAATAAGATAAATTATTTACTGTTTACATTATCTGTCTATATCACCAGTCACAACTTCTTAAAAAAAATTCTCTTCTTTTTTCTTTAATTTTCAATCACACTTCAACTTTTAATCACTACTTCATCAACTTATCAATTTTTTTATTTGCTCTATCATCATGTAAGCTTTCATAATATGTTCACAGCATATCATTAATGTTTCATAAATCATTTCTTAAGATTCATGTTTCACATTATGTTGCTGTCACTTCATCATCAGATACAAATGACAACAACTTAAATCAGAAAAAGTCTGCTTCTAATTGTATTCATAAGATTATTAATCATTCTCATTCTAAAAAAAGCTTGCAAAACTCTTTTCTCAGTATGTTATCATCTTAATTTTAATTTAAAAACTAACAATACATAAAGTTAATTAAGCATTTTGCTTTTAATATTACTTTCTTTTCTCTCTTTAACAAATTAATTACTGATCAACTTAACTTCTCATTACTTAATGTTCTGACTGATCTGTTGTTGAAGAGTTAACTCAAAATTAAGCTTAAGATGTTGTTAATAATTCAGCAATTAATTCTGCACATTAACATAAATCTAAATTGTTTTTGCACTCACTGAACATATTATAAAGCTGTTGTCATTTACATTCATAAAAAATGTGAGCTGACTGTCTGCAACAACTATATACATAAAGACAGATCATTTACAGTGTGTATTCAGATTAAGTTTAATAATCATTATCTTCTTTACAGTTTGTGTACAAACTGTCATTGAGATGCACAGAGTATTTAGTGCAGCTTTTGTAAATATAAATCTATATTAATATAATGATTACTTATTGTTTTAAATCATATAAAGTTCAAATTTTCTTTATCTATTGACTCAGCAACTTCTTATTATTGTTGTGTTGTTGCTTTATCTGCTACTCTCATCATCATTATCAGCAACATTACACTTTCTGTTAACTACAATTACTCATCAACAGAGAATGTTTTGAGTGCTGTAGATAAATTAAAGACAGCTGCTGAAATTCTTTATCATTAAGCTGAAAAACTTAACATCAATATGTTTATTACTTTACTTGTACTGCTGTTCTGTCTGCATCAGTTGTGTTCTTACTCATCATTGCATCATTACAGTGAACAGTAGTTTTACTTTAAATACAGTTTATACTCAGCTTATGACTTTTTTTTTTTTTTTAATAGATAAATAATTAATGAAATTGCTTTACTTCTGATACTATCATCTTCTAATTTATGAGAATCTTTTTCTTAAGTCTTTCACATAAATTATACAAGTTCATATTTCTTTTACAGATCATCATCAAATCACTGTTAATTCTTATTAAAGTTAAAACTTTTTGATCTTTCTTTTCAGCTTTACTACTTGTTCACTTCAACTTCAACTCATTATATTGTTATTGCAAATCTTTACTGAGTCATTTTTAATCATTTAATTTTTTTTTAATACTATATAATGCTGAGACTTTCACTTCCTCTTAGTTACATCTCTCTTCTGTCATAAATGTTAAAGTTAAGTCATCAGTGTTTCTTTAGCTTTCAATAGTTTTCTGTAATGCATTCATTACATCATTTACTTCAGTCAAGATCAGTTCAGAAGAAGTAATGCTTCAATGTACTTTCAAAATATTCTGTAATGAGAGTACAGATGAGTTTACTTATTCATAATGTTTTTATGTCTTATAAATTATCTTCTAAAAGAGATCTTCTTTCTTCTTTATTAAGAGCTTATATAGCTCTTTCTTTTATCTGCAATCTCATTCAGTCTAAGATATGATTGAGAGTTCTTTATAAAAAAACAATAATGACTCTTTCTGTTTAAGAATCTTATCAACTTTAAAACTTAATTGCTGCACAGATAGTTTAGTTCATTTCAGACTGCTTTATAGTTCTAAATTAGCTTAAAATTCATCAGCATTAAAGATATATGCTTTTATAAGTTAATTATTATAAATTAAATTTCATAGAACATGCTCTGTAAGCATTTCTAATGCATAAGTTTTTAATGAATAAGTTTTCAATATCTTATAAGACTTAAATCATTTAGCTTTAAACTTCTGAGACTTTTCATTTCATATAAATACTCAATCATCTTTCTTTGTAATGCTTAACTGCACTGTTTTATTATGAATTATTTTTAATTTAATAATCTTTCATAAAAGAATTTCATTAATAATTACTCAAATTATCTGTACCTGCCTAACTCATTTTAACTGATCTTCAAAATCAGTTTCTCTCAGCAGTTAGAAATTGTTTGAGTTGTCTAATAATTATAAATTTATCTTATACAATAGATATAATGAGCTCTGTTTAGTTGTATTATGAGCTCAAATTTAATGTACATATGTTTTAAAAAGTCTGCACAGTACTGAAATCATAGAAATGACACTTTGCTGTTGTTTTACTTTTAAACTAAATATAGATTGTTCAATTTCAAATCATAATGCAGTCAAAATTGATTCATCACATCATTTTCACATACATGCTTGCAAAGCAGTGACTTTTCAGATTCTGTATCATCTTTCAGATACAATATCATTGCTTTCTTTCATTTCACATTGTTTAACTCTCACAGAACATTTAAGAACACTTTATTTGCTGAGTCTTTCTTTATAAAATTGAGTTGATGACTAATTGAATCTAATATAATAGTCTGAGCTTCAGGTCAATATTGAATGTTGAGATTATACTGCTGAAATTCATCAATTTATTGAGCTAGTTATTTAAATAGATGTGATGTATTCTTTAAATATTGTAGATCTTCATGATTCATAATGATAGTTATAGTATAATCATTTTTAATATAGTACTGTCAAGTTCAAAGTGCATACTTAATGATTAATAGCTTCTTTTTATGAACAGAATAATTAAACTCTGCATCTTGTAACTTTTAATCATCATAAATAACTGAATAAAGTTTCTCATTCATTTCATTCTTAACAGTAATGTTATTTAATGCTCTGTAATCAATGCACATTCATCATGTACTCTTTTTCTTTTTAATGAACAGAACTGAGAAGTCTCATAAACTTATAGATTTATAAATTAAATCTTTATTCAGTAACTTCATTATTTATTTAATCTGTTCATTCAGCTGTAGCTGTAACAGAGAATAAGTATTTATGTTGACAGACTTAATGTTGCTGATATTAATGCTATATTTAAACACTTATTTAGATAATAATTTGTCTGATAAAGTCAATCTAAATATGAATTGAAACTCTTCAATAATGACTCATAATTGTTTATTCATAACTAGGCTGAGTGTAGAGTCAGGTCAAGTTGAAAAAAAGTGTACTTAACTTAAATCTACACTAGAGTTCAGGTCAGGTCAGATTGAATTCATATACAGATTAACTCTATCTACAATCTGTGCAGGTATTCACACACAGGTAAGACTAGTCATTATGAGTAAGGTCAGGGCTAAAGCTCAAAAATGTGAAAGCTTATTGATATATTAGTTATAATAAATTACATCTTAACTAGCCATATAGAGATAAATTACATAGTCACAAGATATATTACTGAATAAGTTATGAAAATCATGACTTTTTGTGAAGGTGCATGTTAGAAACACACATTAGTAAGCATGTGTATGTGCTTACTAAGCACATACACATGCTTACTAAGACTATATATAA
>JAABUJ010002806.1_pt1 | contig 20636 bp, 15 predicted proteins | sample 5559131 | NCBI WGS metagenome assembly JAABUJ01 (sample SAMN10711875, study PRJNA513366) | rock metagenome | isolation source: Antarctica rocks | place: Antarctica: Victoria Land, Mt New Zealand nord | collected 2016-01-07 | reverse complement strand
GGGGTCAGGTCGAGAGAGATTCGTGGCATGAGCCGGCCTTCCATGAAGAAACGGTTAAGAGATTTGGGCGACGTATCGACAGCCTCCGTTGTACGAAATTTTCCACCTACAATCGAGACGCCCACCCCATCCTCCTGCCCGCCCGGCCTACCAGCTTGCAATCTCCCTTCGGAGGCGGTATTGTGATCCCCGTCGCGAACAATCTTTTGCGCCCTCCTAGCTCAATTGGCAGAGCAGCTGACTCTTAATCAGCGGGTTGTAGGTTCGAGTCCTACGGGGGGCATCAACGTCAGACGCCGACAGGCCCCGCCTGGCGGCGTCTAACGCTTCCTGGTCCAACGATTTGCAGCCGGCGGCGTCTTCTCCGCTCGGCTCGCTCGTTGCGTCAGATCCCGCCACCGTCCGCTCCATCCCGTCCCCGGCGGTGGGCAAATGGTGGGAAAGGTCATCTCCGATGGGTGGCACGATCGGGTCGGTTCCCGTCATAGCCAGGGAATCGGGGCGGGCCGAAGCCGAGGTCAGGTCGGGCAAGGCGGCCGTCGCCCGCTCCAGGTCCACTGCGCGGGGCTTCGTATAGCGACCCGTCAATTCCAGCGTCGAGTGCCGCATCATCCTCTGGACGACCCGGGGCGAGACGCCGGCCAGGTCCAGGAGTGTGGCGTGCTGGCACCGCAGCGCGTGGAAGTCGAATACGAGCCCGGCCGCGTCCCGGTAGGGGATGCCGGCGGCGTCGAGGTCCACTCGGAGCATCGCGGCCCCCTTCTCGGGCAGGGGGAAGACCGGCAGGCCGGGGGGCTTGGTCGCGAGCCATGCGACGAGATCGTCGACAAGGTCGTGCGGCAGGTGCAGGGTCGCCGGGTCGCCGTTCTTGGTGTAGGCCGCGGCGACGGTCACGGTCGGCGACGGCACCTCCAGGGCGAATGAGGCGGGCGTGATGCTGGCGATCTCCGCGTAGCGGAGGCCCGTGGAGATGGCCAGGCGGTAGCAGAGCGCCCGGTCCGGGCCCGAGATAAGGCGGAAGGGATCGCCGACGCGGGCCGCCTGGATGAGCCTGCGAACCTCGTCGATGCCGATGGTCCGGCGGTCGTGGCGGCGGTCCGCCTGCTCGTTGAACTTCCCGACGGTGGCCAGGGGATCGTCGGAGGAACGGCCGTCGCGGTGCAGCCATCGAGACAGCGCCTTGATCGCCGTGACGTGGGCGTTCAGCGTCCGGGGAGACAGCCCCCGATCCTTGAGCGTGGCCAGGACCCGGGAGACGACCGAGGGATTAAGGTCGGAGACTCGCTCGATCGGACCAATGTCGAGGAACCGCGTCGCATAGGTCTTCGTCTGGGTGACGTGCTTGGGGTCGTCGGATTTGGCGGCGAGTGAGGCGACGAACTCGGCCAAGTGGTCGCTCAGGGGCCGACGCTCGGCCTGCCCCATGCGACGGGCTTTGGTGTCGACCAGCCCGGCCTTGAGCTTGGCGGCCTCGGTCTCCGCCGCGCGACCCATCTCCTCCGTCGCCCGACGGTCCGGGCATCCCTTGCGCTCCCGCTTCACCCCTTCGGCGTCGGTGAACCGGAAGTACCAAACCTTTCCCTTCTTGCGGAGCGAGGCCATTGTGGTCATTCCCCCAGGTCGGTGTCCTTCGGTCTCGCCACGATGCCGAGCCCGAGCAACTGGCCCAGCCGGTCCACGTTGTCCAGCGAGAGACCGCCCTTTCCGCTCATGAAGCGGCTCATCGTCGACTCGGCGATGCCGAGTTCCTTGGCGATGTGATAGCGGCTCAGCCCCGAGGCGTCCACCGCCCCCCGGATCTCGTCGCTCAATTTCTTCGGATTCATAGGAGTGGATGTAACCTTTTGCTTCGACTCAACGCAAGCCTGAACTTTTGATTCTTATTCCGGATCGCCCGCGGTTTGATCGCCGAGGCGGGACAGTATGAAGTCCGGAGTCGCCCCGGGGCCGATCCCCCCTTTCTCCTTCAAGCGGGATACGGCGGCGTGGGCCCTTCGCTCCGCCCTCCACCAGCAAAGGCCCTCGGCCTCCTCCAATTGGTTCGACAGGCGGCCCCACGCCTCACGCCAGGGGATCGGCCACCCTGATAATTCGGCCCGCCACGGATAGGGCGGGGAGCAGGGAGGGCGGGCATCGTCGGAGAGCGGCAGGTCGATGCCTTCGCCCGTCCCGGCCGTCGCGACGCTCCGGGGCTCGACGGGCGCTTCCGGATCACTGACAAAACTGACGGAAGGGTGGCACCGCGCGAGATCCGGGATTATGTCGGTTTTGTCGGCCCCCTCCCCGGGCACGGTCGTCCCCCTTGGGTGGGGTTCTGTCGGTTCCGTCAGTTCGGGCCGGGCCGGCTTCCGCGCGAGCAGGGCGTCGAGGTATCTCATCCCGCCCTCCGCGTCGCGGCGACCGTGGGATGGACGTATACGTCGGTCCGGGGTGCGCCCCCGGTCTGCCTCGTCTCGACGCTCCTGACCCAATCGTGTTCTTCCAGGAGGGCCACGGCGCGGTTGACCTCGTCCGGCGTCGAGAGGTTGGACCAGCAGCGCCGATAGACGTCCCTGGGCGAGAACGGGCTGGTCACGGCCCCTGCCTTGATCCGTTCGGCCAGGGACCGGGCCGCGTCGAGGTCGGCCTCCCTCACGCTCGCATAGACCCGCCGGGCGTGGGCTTCCAGGTAATCGCACCAGCCGGCGGCCAGCTCCGCCGCTTCGAGCGACACCGGGCCGCCCGATCGGCCGCCGACGCACTCGATCAGGTGGAACACGAGGGCTAGGCTCGGCATCAGCGAGCGATACTTGGCCAGGTGGCTCTCGATCATGGGAGACTCGCCCTCGACCCGGAGCTTCCCGTTCTCTAGGCCGGCCCGCCACTCGTCGAAGAGGTCCTGGGCACCCTCCGAGAATCGGAGAAACGGGGGCCGTCGTGGTCATCCGCTTCGGCGACGAGCGAGGCCGGGTCCAGCGCGTCGAGGGCCCGGAAGATCGCGAAGGCGCGATTCTTGGCGTCGCTGTCCGGCCAGCGATCCACGTTGCGCCACTCGGCCGGCGGGTCGGGGTAGACGAGAAGTTGGAAACGCGAGATCAGGCCGTCGTCGCCGTCCTCGCCGCGCTGAATGGCCTTGAGGTAGGAGCGGAGCGGGCCGGGCTGGATCCCGCCGAGGATGCTCATGCAGGGGCTGGGGATGACGATGGTGCCGCGCCCGATGCGATCATAGGTGTACGAAGCCGCCCCGCCGTTCCAGGCCTCCAGGTAGAAGGACCGATCGTTCTCCCGGCCCGGCTTGTCGAGCAAGCGCAGCCACCCGCTCAGTTCGTCGCGGAAGTGCAGCAGGCCGAGGGGATTGTCGCGGAGCAGCTCGCCGAGTTTCTCGACCGTCGGGTCATTCACCAGGTAGCGGCGCCAGGGCGGCTCGGCGAGGCCGTCGGCCGCCGTCGCCTGGCGGGCGAATTCGGCGATCTCGGCCGGAGCCAGATCCTGTTTGACGGCTTTCTTGAGTGCCTCCCGGGCGGCTTCGGCCTGGACTTTGGCGACCAAGCTTTCCGCCTGGAAAGCCGTCACCGCCTCGGTGTGCCGGTCTTCGGCCTCCTTCACCAGCCGGCGGAGCGGCCTGGTCGCTTCGAGCAGTGCCGGGGTCTTGAGCACGCCGGGGCGGCCGACGATGGCGCCCCAGAGGTTCGGAACGACCGACCAGTCGTCGTACCGCTTCGGGCGGATCGCGACCCGCCGCCCGACTAGGGCGGCAGCGGAGATGACCGCGCCGATGACGGGGAAATCGAGGCTGCAACCGACCCGCTGGGCGATGTCGTCCAGCCAACCCCGGAACAGCCCGGGGATCATCACCTCGTGCATCAGAGGGACCGTCGGCAACTGGCTGCGGAGCGGCCGGGGGTCGCCCGACCAGTCCACGGGCTCGCCGACCTCCCGCGACTTCCCGAGCCGATCGCGTCGGGGGAGATGGGCGTCGCCTGACCCGCCGGAGTGGCGAAAGGGACGGAGATTTCCTCCGCCCCGTCCTTGGCGACACCGCCCGAGGCGGCCCGGTCGAACGCCTCGCCGGGCGCCAGTCGGGGGCCGTCCCCCACCCCACACGAGCCAGCCTGCCCGGCCGGCCCCGATGCCTTGGGGGCTCGAATCGCCTCCAGCGGGGCCGAATCCGCCAGGCGTTCCAACTCCGCCCGCGCTTCGGCCCGCCACGGGCCATCTCGGGCTGGGTCGTCAACCCGCGCGGCGAGCCATTGCTCTATGTCCTCCCCCGCGGCGAGCTTGGGCAGGCGGACGATCCGGATCGTGGGAGCGGGTTGCAACTTGGCTAGCTGCGCTACGATGCCGTTGGCGAACCCCTCGCCCGGCGCGTCGGCGTCGGGGAGGATGATGACTTCGGTCCCTGCCAGGGGGGTCCAGTCGCTCTTGTGCGGCGACTTCGCCCCGTGGGACGGGGTGGTCGCCGGCAACTCGATCCGCCAGACGAGATCGACGCACTTCTCGCCCTCGGGCAAGTAGACCCGGCGACACCCGGTGAGTTCGGGGAGGCGATACAGGGGGAGCAACCCGGGCGGGTCCCCGATCGCGAACCCGGAGCCCGAAGGATGGATCGGGCGATAGTCCTTGCCGCCTTTGTCCCCGGCATCCCCGGCGGCGTTCTGGAACCGAACCACGGAGAACGTCTCGGAACCGGCGGCGGCGTGGTAGACCCATCGGGCCTGGGCGCGCCAGCTCGCGTCGGACTTGCCGTCCCGGGATAGCCTCAGCCCCCAGAGGACCGCGTCCACCGCCGCCTGGAAGGTCGGGTGGACCTTCCGAACCCTGGCCTTGCCCGCCGGCCTCAAGACCTGCCCCGATTTCGCGACCCTGCCTCCGGCCACGTCGAGCATGAACAGGTCGGCCAACGTCAAGCCGATGGCCGAGAGGATGGCCCCGGTCGAGCAACCGGCGCCCGCCTCGTCGACGTGATGGCAATGGATGAGGCAACGCCCATCGTCGCCGATCCTGATCGATAGGTTGTTGCGGCCCCCGTCGTGGGCCGGGCACCGACTCTCCCAGGAGTCGGGCCCGACGGATCGCGGCGCGAAGCCGCGTTGCTCCAGGCGTTCGAGGATGGCCCGGGTGGGATCATTCATCGGGTCCCCCCCCGCGCACGCCCGCGCTCTGTGTCTCGATCCAGGCATGGACCGTGTCGGGCCGCCATAGCGGCATCTTGCCGATGAGGAGATCCGGGCGCGGGAACCTGCCGGCCGATCGCTCGCGTTCGAGGGTTCGACGCGACACCCCGAGCGCTTCGGCCAGGTCATCCAGGCGGAGGGTCAAGCGCTCCGTGCTTCTCCATGTCGTTCGGGTGTCGGCGAGGGTCGCGTCGAGCGACGAAGGATCGGGGGCGGAGGCCGGGGAAGGCTTCTGGCGACGGCTCAAGGGGCACCGCCTACGCCCTCGGCGTGATCGAGGGCGGCTAGCAATTCGGCCAGGCTGAACCGCAAGACCTTCGGGGAGAGCTTGCGGGCCGGAATCCGACCCTTTCGATACCATCCGAGGATGGTCCCGGGCCTGACGCGAAGGCGCGCGGCCAGGTCCTCGGCGGTCATCAGGTCATCGGGCGATAAACTCTGCATTCGTCGAAGCTCCGAGTTGGGGTCGCACCATGCGTCCTCACCCGGATCCCCCCGTTATGCAACTAACACCGCGCATAACGGCTGCATAGTCAATCCAAGCCGATGCTTACGTTCTGCATAAAAGAGTCACCGATCCTTCGGCCGTCCCCTCGGAGGCGGGCCTTTGTCGAGGTTTCTTGGATCGGTCGTAAGGATCGCTGGCTTCGGTCCGTCCAGTGGGGGCAGGACATTCCCGCCTTCCATCCAATTCTTAACGGCGGCCAAGTCGCGGGACACTTGGGATTGCTTGCCTCTATCTCCGTAGACGTCCAAGGCGATCCCGGCTTGTGTCTTTTCGGAACCCAGCACGAACTTGAGTCTGTAACACTGGATCGCCGCATCGCTGGGCTGCTTCGATGACGGAATGGCCTTCGATCGATCGTGTCCGTCCGGCGGGCCCTTGGTCTTCGATGGGGCCTGTTCGGCGTGCCGGTTCGGCGGCAATAAGATATCGTCAACAAATGCAGTGCTTGGGCTCGCCTTCGCGCTCGCCATCCAGATCCACAGCTCGCCGATCAAGGAGGTGCTTTCCCGCAAGGTCCACCCATTGACGCAGCGGACATACTCCTGTTCGTCCTGGAACCAAGGCACGGGTAGAAGATGTCCCCCGGGACAGACCGGCAGGCGGTCTTCCAGCTTCGCTCCCGGGGTCTGATCGCGCAGCGATGGCAAGTCCGCCCCGAGTCGGCAAAGGGCTCCGATGCAGGTTCGGCACGCCTCATGAAGGTCGAGGGCGAACCCCGGATCGGCATCGCCCCGACTCTCCCATCCGGAGAACCAAGCTGACCATTGGTCGAGCAATCGGCGGAGACGAGAGGCGTTTCGCCAGCCTTCGATGGCACGTTGCCGCAATTTGGGGTCGTCGATCCGGGTCAATTCATCGGGATCGGGCAACGGGCGGGCGAGTCCAACGCCCGGTGGCTCGGTGGGCATGGTTCCCCCCACACGAATTGGGCCGGCCCGGCGAGGAGTGGTGGTAGGGGTCGCCGCGTCCTCGCCGGGCCGCTTGGTCGTCCGCTGGCCAGCGGACGACCGTCCCACATCGATGATAATCCGTCCATGCGGAGTCGCCAAGACCTCGCGAATCCTTTAAGCCCCGGACAGTGAAGATCGGGGTGCGGGCCGAAACCGCACCCCGATTGGGCAGTTCAGAGGATGGGTCCGGAGCAGACCCGGTCGATCGCGTGGGCGTCGTCCGCCCTCGCGTCCCATTCGGCGTCGGTCGGTTCGGGGTCGTCGTCGGGCGTGTTGAGCAACTCGGCGGCCTCGGTTTCTTCTTCGGCGGTGGGGGCGAATTCGGGGCCGGCGGTGGGGCGGAAGTCGTCGGGTTCGGGGCCTAGCCCCCAATGATGGTCGTCGACCCAATCGGGCCAGGAATCGCGTTGGATGGCGGGGGTGGCCGGGTTGACGTTGCGGGCGAGGGCGATCGGGGCGAGAATCGACATCGGATCAAGCTCCAAACCAGCTTGGTTCACCGGGCCGGGGGCGTGTACAAGACGCCCCCGGTCCATTTTATTTCGGGGATGACGTTCACCCCCGCCAGACAAAGTATAGACATTGTAGTGCAGTAAATCAAGCTCGCTCCCACGGTTTTCCTGTAGGGCATTGCATTACGAAAATCTCGCGATGTCGTTGCCGTCCTCGCAGATGAGGACTATACTTTGTAGTGCGAAATCCGACGACAATGATCCCGAGATGAGGCGGTGCGGCATGGCCAAGGGGCGAGCGGGCCGGCGGATCGAGGAGGCGGGCGGGGTGATGGGCACTCCACATCCTGATCGGGAGGCCCTCCCGTCGGGAGCACGGCCCCGGGCGGAGGCCATGTCGGACGGCGAGCCGGTCGCCGAGGGGAAGCCCGACGCGTCAACGCCCCCGAAGCGACGGGGACGCCCGAAGGGATCGGCGGAGGGGCCGAAGGGGAACGTCCTCTCGATCCGGGGGTCGGAAGCCTGGCGGGTGTGGGTGGGCCGTCTCGCCGATCACGGCCGGCTCAAGGTCGCGGACGTGATCGATCGGGCGCTGATCGCCTACGCCAGGCAGGAGGGATTCGACGAGCCGGCGCCGAGGCGTTGAGTGTGGAAAGAGGACCCCGGGTGCCTGCGTCCCTCGGAGGAAGATCACCGGCTCGCCGGTTTGGACCGAGCGGCCCGACTCTGGAGGCGTCTCCCATGTCGAACGACATTATGCCCCGGAATGCAACACTCCCGAGCCTGCCTTCGGTCCCCCAAGAAAGGGTCCTCGTGGCCCTCCTCGGCGGAGCCAGCGTCACCTCGGCGGCCAAGGCCGGGAACGTTGACCGGGCGACCGTCCATCGATGGCTCGCCGAGGATCCGGCCTTCATCGCCGCCTACAATTCCTACCGCATGGAGATGGTGGACGCCGTCAGGCAGGAGATCCGCTTCCTCGCCTCCGAGGCAGTCAAGGCCCTGCGAACCGTCTTGACCGACAAGGAGACCCCGGCGGCGGTGAAGCTGAAGGCGGCCGGCGAGATCCTCAAGCTCGTCCTCGACGAAGGGCCCAGCGGGCCGACAAACGTGGAGGACGTCGAGGCCGCGATGAAACGACGGAACCTGAACCGCAGATTGGGTGTTCGGACGGATCGGTTGACGTAGGGTGGTGGATGGGGGTGACCTCAACCCGCGCCAAGACATGGCACCGGTCCCGTGGACTCCCCTACGAATGGCGAATGCCTCGACACGAGCGTACTCGCGGCGACGCCGTGCGACGGGCCCGGCGTGTTGCCCCGGAGACGCGAGCCTTTGCGGACGTCGGGCGGTGTGGTACGCTTCCGCTCGACCCGATCGCCACCGCGGGCCCCCGATGACTCAGGAGCGGCGGGGCGGCCACCCGCCTGCGCGGGCAAAGGACCGATCATGCTGCCGCTCGCCGACCTCAAGCCCGGGCAGTCCCTCGACGGTCTTGAGCCCGACGCGGTCGCGACGGTCGTGGCCGTGGTGCCGATCGCGGCGGACGCGGTCCGGGTCATCTACACCACGCCCGACGGCACGCTCAAGGACCGCCTGCTGAACGCCGCCGACGAGCCTGGCATCGGCCTGGCCACCACTGAACGTCCGTGGTCCTTCGACGGCGACGGCGCCGCGTTCCAGCTCACCTGCGAGGCCAAGCGGATCGACCTCGCTTTCCTGTTCGACCCGATGATGGCGGTCCACACCTCGAACGTTGATCCGCTGCCGCACCAGATCACCGCCGTCTATGAGTCAATGCTCCCCCGCCAGCCGCTCCGCTATGTCCTGGCCGATGACCCCGGCGCCGGGAAGACAATCATGGCCGGGCTCTACATCCGAGAGCTCGTACTGCGGGCCGACGCCCGCCGCGTCCTGATCGTCGCGCCCGGCAGCCTCGTCGATCAGTGGCGGGACGAACTGTTCGAGAAGTTCGGGCTGGAGTTCCGCGTCTATTCCGCCCTCCTAGAGCAGGCCACGCCGGGCGGCAACCCGTTCGAGGACCACCACCAACTGATCGTCCGGCTCGACCAGATGGCCCGCAACGAGGACCTCCAGGCGAAGCTCTGCGCCGCAGGGTGGGACCTGGTCGTCTTCGACGAGGCCCACAAGCTCGCCGCCCACTTCTACGGCTCGAAGCTGGAGACGACCGGCCGGTACCGCTTCGCAGAGCGGCTTGGGCGGGACACGCGGCACCTGCTGCTGATGACCGCCACGCCGCACAACGGCAAGGAGGAGGACTTTCAGCTGTTCCTCTCGCTCCTCGACTCCGACCGCTTCTACGGCAAGTTCCGCGACGGCGTCCACAAGGTCGACGCCTCCGACCTGATGAGGAGGATGGTGAAGGAGGAGCTGGTCAAATTCGACGGCACCCCGCTGTTTCCGGAGCGCAGGGCGTACACCGCCAACTACACCCTCTCGGACGCCGAGGCCGCCCTCTATGAGGCGGTCACGAACTATGTCCAGATGGAGATGGGCAAGGCCGACCAGCTCGACGGCCAGCGCAAGGGATCGGTCGGGTTCGCCCTCACCACCCTCCAGCGGCGGCTCGCCTCAAGCCCCGAGGCCATCTACCAGTCGCTCCGCCGCCGCCGCGAGCGGCTCTCCCTCCGGCTTCGCGAGGAGAAGCTCGGCGACCGCGGGAATCGCCCCCTGGCCGAGACCCTCGAACTCGTCCCGGAGGACGAAGACGACCTGAACGCGGGCGAGCAGGAGGCGTTGGAAGAGAAGATCGTGGACCGGGCCACGGCCGCCAAGACGATCGCCGAGCTGGAGGCCGAGATCGGGATCCTCCAGGCCCTCGAACAGCAGGCCAGGCTCGTCGTCGCGTCGGGCCAGGACCGCAAGTGGGAGGAGCTATCGATGCTGCTCCAGGACAACCCGGAGATGCACGATGAGGCCGGCCAGCAGCGGAAGCTGATCCTGTTCACCGAGCACCGCGACACGCTCAACTACCTGCACGCCAAGATCGCCGGCGTGCTCGGGTCCGAGGAGGCCATCGTCGCCATCCACGGCGGCACCCACTCCGACGAGAGGAAGAAGGTCCAGGCGCTCTTCCGCTCCGACCCCGGCGTCAAGGTACTCGTCGCCACCGACGCCGCCGGCGAGGGCGTGAACCTCCAGTGCGCCCACCTGATGGTCAACTACGACCTCCCCTGGAACCCGAACCGGCTGGAGCAGCGATTCGGCCGCATCCACCGGATCGGCCAGACCGAGGTCTGCCACCTCTGGAACCTCGTCGCCAAGGAGACCCGGGAGGGGGAGGTCTTCCACCGCCTGCTCGAAAAAATCCGGGTCGAGTGCGACGCCCTCAAGGGCCGGGTGTTCAACGTCCTGGGCGACGTGTTCGAGAGTCGCAGTCTCAAGGAGATGCTCCTGGAGGCGATTCGCTACGGGGACCAGCCCGAGGTCCGGGCCCGGCTCACCACCCGGATCGACCACGCCTTCGACCACGACCACCTGCGGGCCCTGCTCAACCGCAACGCGCTGGCCCAGGAGACGATGAGCGGCGACCGGCTGTTCCGGGTCAAGGAGGAGATGGAGCGGGCCGAGGCCCGCCGCCTCCAGCCGTACTTCGTCCGCTCGTTCTTCCTCAGGGCGTTCGACCTGCTCGGCGGGTCGGCCCACAAGCGCGAGGCCGAGCGGTACGAGATCACCCACGTCCCGGCGACGATCCGCGAGCGCGACCGCCGGCTCACCGGCCGCAACCGCCGCGAGCAGGAGCCCGTCCTCAAGCGGTACGACCGGATCGCCTTCACCAAGGACGCCGTCCAGCCGCTCGACAGGCCCGGGGCGGCCCGCGCGGTGCTCATGCACCCCGGCCACCCGCTGATGCTGGCCGTGACCGACACGCTCCTGGAGACGAACGCCAACCTGCTCCGACGCGGGGCCGTGCTCGTCGATCCGGCCGACGACGCGGACCGGCCCTGGCTGCTGTTCCTGCTGCTCCACGAGGTCAAGTCCGGCGACGGCACCTCCCTGTCCCGGCGGATGCAGTTCGTCCGCGTGGAGCCGGACGGCACGGCCTTGTTCGCCGGGTGGGCGCCGCACCTCGACCTGGAGCCGCTCCCCGCCGCCGACCGGCCGCTGCTCGGGGACCTCCTGAATGCCCCCTGGATTCGCGCCGACCTGGAGCACAAGGCCGTCGCCCTGGCCGCCGCGACGCTCGTGCCGGGCCACTTCCGGGAGGTCGCCGACCGCCGGGTCGAGCACGTCGAGAAGACCCTCGCCGCCGTCCACGACCGGCTCACCAAGGAGATCAAGTTCTGGTCCGACCGCTGGGTGAGGCTGGGGGAGGACGCGAAGTCCGGCAAAGACGTGCGGCTGAACCTCGACAACGCCCAGCGCACCCTCAACGACCTCCAGGCCCGGCTCGACGCCCGCAAGAAGGAGCTGCACGCGATGCGGCACGTCCAGAACGGCACCCCGGTGGTGCTGGGCGGGGCCTTGGTGGTGCCGGCCGGGCTGCTCCGCCCGCTCCGGGGCGAGGGCCCCGCGCTGTCGGCCGCCGACGCCGCCGCCCGCAAGCGGGTCGAGACGCTCGCCATGCAGGCCGTCGCCCGGTTCGAGGAGGCGAAGGGGCACCGCGTCGTCGATGTCTCGGCCGACCGGTGCGGCTGGGACCTCTCGTCGTACCCGCCGGCCGCGAGCGGGGCCCAGCCCGACGCCCGGCACATCGAGGTGAAGGGCCGCGTGAAGGGGGCGACCACGGTCACGGTCACCCGCAACGAGATCCTCTACGCCGTCAACCAGGGCGACCGGTTCGACCTGGCGATCGTCTTCGTGAACGCCGATGATTCCACCGAGGGTCCGCACTACCTGCGGAACCCATTCCAGCGCGAGCCCGACTGGGGCGCCGCCAGCGTGAATTACTCGATCACCGACCTGCTCAAGCGGGCGGGGGGCAGTCGTGACTGTGGTTTCGCCCAAGAAGCTCATTGAGGTCGCGCTGCCGTTAGACGCTATAAACGCGGCCTCGGCTCGCGAGAAGTCGATCCGACATGGGCACCCGTCCACTCTGCACCTCTGGTGGGCGCGCCGGCCCCTAGCCACGGCCCGGGCCGTGATCTTCGCGCAGCTAGTCAATGATCCCGAGGATCTCTGGCGATGCCAGAATCCCGGCGTCGAGCCGAATGCCCAGGTCAAGGGGCACTGGACAAAGGCCCGCGCCCGCCTTTTCACGATCATTGAAGACCTCGTGAAGTGGGAGAACACCACCAACGAGGCCGTCCTGAAGCCGGCCCGCGAGGCGATCCGCCAGAGCTGGCGGGAGACCTGCGAGCTGAACAAGGACCATCCCCGTGCGAAGGAACTCTTCGACCCCGAGAGGATGCCCGGCCTGCACGACCCGTTCGCCGGCGGCGGGACGATCCCGCTCGAAGCCCAGCGACTCGGCCTGGAGGCCCACGCCAGCGACCTGAATCCCGTCGCTGTGCTCATCAACAAGGCGATGATCGAGATCCCGCCCAAGTTCTCCGGCCGTCCCCCCGTCCATCCCGACGTCAAGGATCGGGACGGCGATTGGAACGGGGCCACCGGCCTCGCGGAGGATGTCCGCCTCTACGGCAAATGGATGAGGGACGAGGCGTTCAAGCGGATCGGCCACCTTTACCAGCCCGTCGAGGTGACGGCGGCGATGGCGATGGATCGGCCCGACCTGGAGCCGTACGTCGGCGAGAAGCTCACGGTCATTGCGTGGCTCTGGGCGCGGACGGTGAAGAGCCCGAACCCGGCGTTCTCGCACGTTGACGTTCCGCTCGCCAGCACTTTCATCCTCAGCAGCAAAGCCGGCAGCGAATCGTACATCCAACCCATACCGTGCGAGACGGGGGCGTCAGCCCTAGATTCTCCCTATACCTTCTCCGTCCGCGTTGGCAAACCTCCGGCCGACGCAAAGGGGGGAACTACGGCCGGCAAGCGGGCGGCGTTTCGCTGCCTGATGTCGAACGTACCGATGGACTACGCTTACATTCGAAAGGAAGGTCAAGCTGGTCGGATGGGTTGCAAATTAATGGCCGTCGTCGCGGAGGGATCGAGCGGACGCGTCTATCTGGCACCCAACGCCGAGATGGAACGAATCGCGGCCACGGCAAGACCGTCTTGGAGGCCGGACCAGAAGCTGCCAGACAACCCGCGCGACTTCAAGACGCCGATCTACGGCATGAAGACCTTCGGCGATCTGTTCACCCCGCGTCAGTTAGTGGCATTGACGACGTTTAGCGACTTAGTCGGGGAGGCTCGGGATCGAATCAGGCTGGATGGTATCGTGGCCGGATTGCCCGACAATCAAGGTGGTCTCGATGACGGCGCCTTGGGTGCTGCTGCATATGCTGACGCGGTAGCCGTATATCTAGCACTGTCCACCGATCGCTTGGCTGATCGCAATTCTTCTGTGTGCGGATGGGATATTGCTCAAGCCATGAGAGGACGGGAAGCCACTGTTCGAAACGTTTTCGCTCGCCAGGCTGTGCCGATGGTCTGGGATTATGTTGAGGTTAACATTTTTTCAGGAATGGCGGGAGGTTTTGACAGCGCAGCTAATGCTGTGATTCGGGTTGTCGAGCGATTGAACGCGTCAACGAGAGGCGATGCCAGGCAGGAAGATGCAAGGGTACGCGAGAAATACTTTTGGTTTGTCTCCACAGATCCGCCTTATTATGACAATATTGGATATGCTGATCTTTCGGATTTTTTTTACGTATGGCTCAGGAGGTCTCTCAGGTCTATCTTTCCGGCCTTGTTCTCAACTCTGACAGTCCCCAAGGCAGAAGAATTGGTAGCCACGCCGTACCGGCATGGGACCAAAAATAAAGCTGAACAATTTTTTCTCGAAGGCATGAGGCTAGCGATGCACAATCTCGCTGTGCAGGCTCACCCAGCAGCACCTATTACGATTTACTATGCCTTCAAACAATCGGATACTGAAAGTAAGAATGGAACGTCATCGACTGGTTGGGAAGCCTTTCTAGATGCGGTGATGAGGTCCGGCCTCGCTCTTACGGGCACTTGGCCGATGAGGACGGAACTCGGTAACCGGATGATTGGTTCAGGAACTAACTCTCTCGCCTCCTCAATCATACTGGTCTGCCGCCCGCGCGCATCAGACGCCGGCACGACATCCCGTCGTCAGTTCATCCGCCTGCTCAACGAGGCCCTGCCCCTGGCCCTCGACGCCATGACCCGCGCGAGCGAGGGGTTGCACTCGCCGGTTGCTCCGGTGGACCTGTCGCAGGCGATCATCGGCCCCGGCATGGCCATCTTCAGCCGGTACGACGCCGTGCTCGAAGCCGACGGCACGCCCATGTCCGTCAAGACCGCCCTGCAACTCATCAACCGCTTCCTGGCCGAGGACGACTTCGACGCCGACACCCAGTTCTGCCTCCACTGGTTCGAGCAGCACGGCTGGGATGCCGGCAAGTTCGGCGAGGCCGACACCCTGGCCCGCGCCAAGGGCACCAGCGTCGAGGGCGTGAAGGCCGCCGGGGTGATCGAGTCCGGCGGCGGCAACGTGCGGCTGCTCCGCTGGAAGGAATACCCCGCCGCCTGGGACCCCCGCACCGACGCCCGCCTCCCGGTCTGGGAGGCCCTCCACCAGCTCATTCGGGCGCACAACGCCGAGGGCGACACCGGCGCGGCTCGCGTGTTGGCGGGCGTTGCCGGCAAGGCCGAGGCCGCCCGGCAGTTGGCCTACCGGCTCTACACCCTCTGCGAGCGGGCGGGCAGGGCCGAGGACGCCCGCGCGTACAATGATGTAGTCACCGGCTGGAGCGGCATCGAGAGCGCCGCCGTGAAGCTCCCCGGCCCGAGGCAGGGCCGGCTGTTCGACATGGAAGGTACGGAATGATGCTAACTCGCCTGCACCTCAAAAACCTGACCGTGTTCGCCGAAGCCGACTTTCGCTATGCGACTGGACTGAACGTCATCGTCGGTGAGAACGGAACGGGGAAATCGCACGTCCTGAAGGCCGCGTATATGGTCGCCTCGGTGATGGGGCGAGGCGCGAAGGAGTCCGAATTACCCTCGCCGACCAAGGCGTATCTTGAGACGGCCCTCGCCAACAAGCTGCGTGGAGTGTATCGCCCGGAGCGGATCGGCCGCCTCGCCCGCCGGCACATAGGCGTCAATCGGTGCGAGATCGCGGTCGAATTTCAACAGCCGGCCAACAACTTATCCTTTTCCTTTCATACAAAGAGCGCCACCGAAGTGACGGTGAAGACGGTACCCTCGAAGTGGGTTGGCCTGCCTCCTGCCTACCTGCCTACGCGCGAGCTGTTGACCATCTATCCGGGGTTCGTCGCCCTCTACGATGAAAAGGTCTTGCCGTTCGAGGAGACCTGGAGAGACACATGCCAACTCCTCGGAGGTCTGTTGCCGAGGGGCAGGCGATCGGGTGAGACCGACGACCTCTTGCGACCGTTGGAGGAGGCCCTGGGCGGAAAGGTCGTCCTGGAGAACGAGAAGTTCTACGTCGCTTCTTCGTCCGGTAAGCTGGAGGTCCACCTTGTCGCCGAGGGGCTTCGCAAGTTGGCCATGCTCGCCCAATTGGTTGTGACCGGGGCACTGGTCGGTAAAAGCTCCCTCTTCTGGGACGAGCCCGAAGCGAACCTCAACCCCAAGATCATCAAACGCGTCGCCCGGACCATCCTGCAATTGAGCCGATCGGGCATTCAGGTGTTCGTGGCGACGCACAGCTTGTTCCTGCTCCGGGAACTAGATATCTCGCTGAAAACAGCCGAGTTCAGGGACGTTCCAAGCCGCTTCTTCGGGCTTCATCCCGGCGACACCGGCGTTCATGTCGAACAAGGGGACTCGATCGACACCATCGGGAATATCGACGCGCTCGACGAAGAGTTGAGCCAATCCGATCGGTACTTGGCCGTGGAGGCCGAGTGATGCCGACGATCATCGAAGGTGACTTGCAGTTCGAATTCCCGGACACATGGATTGCCGAAAAATATGATGAATGGGATTTTCACAAGCGTAAATTTTCGCATGTCTGCAACGGTTCGAAGGCAATCGACATCCTCGCTATCGATCCGGGGGCTTGTTGTTGGCTCATCGAAGCGAAGGATCATCGCATGGGTCACAGTACAACGGCCGTAGATCTCGCGATGCTCGTTGCTCAGAAATTTCGCGATTCTCTCGCCGGATTGGCGACGGCACGAGTGAGGGCCGCCGGCGTCGAGCAGCAGGCCTCCGACGCAGGCTTAGATTGCCCGGAACTTCGCGTCGTGCTCCATCTGGAGCAGCCTCCGACGACTTCCCCACTCTTCACAGTAGCCATTAACCCGGCGAACGTCTTGCAACGACTCAAACAGTTAGTCAAGGCGATCGACCCCCGACTGCATGTTGTGGATATCAACAGATCGCAAAACCTCCCCTGGAACGTCACCTAGCCGAGAGCGAATCGTCATGAAGCCCTGGCGCGAAGTCGCCGTCCCTCACTCCGACGTGCTCAAGGGCACGTTCCAGCAGGCCGAGTTCGCGGCCGACATCACCGCCGTCCACTCGGGCAAGGCCCCGCCCGTCTACCAGGACGCGGCGGCGTTCTTCGAGCGGACGTACATCACCGAGGGGATGCGGCTGCTGCTCACCCAGGTCGCCCAGCGGCTCGCCGGCCGGGGCGGCGAGCCGGTCATCCAGCTCCAGACGGCGTTCGGCGGCGGCAAGACGCACACCATGCTGGCCGTCCTGCACCTGGCGACGCGGTCGGTACCGCTTTCCGACCTTCCCGGCATCCCGACGCTGATCGAGCGGGCCGGGCTGATGGACGTGCCCCAGGCGAAGGTGGCCGTGATCGACGGCACCGCCCGCGCCCCCGGCCAGCCCTGGAAGCACGCACGGGCGACGGTCAACACGCTCTGGGGCGAGCTGGCCTGGCAGCTCGGCGGCGGCGACGGGCTCGCGATGGTGCGCGAGGCCGACGCGAGCGGCACGTCGCCGGGCAAGGAGGTCCTGCGCGACCTGCTGGCGGCGTTCGCCCCGTGCGTGGTGCTGATGGACGAGCTGGTCGCCTACATCCGCCAGTTCCCCGAGGGGCAGGCGCTCAGCGGCGGGACCTACGACAGCAACCTGTCGTTCGTCCAGGCCCTCACCGAGGCGGCGAAGCTGGTGCCGACCGCCGTGGTCCTGGCGAGCCTGCCGGAGTCGGAGGTCGAGGCGGGCAGCTCGCGGGGCGTGGCCGCGCTGAGGGCCCTGGAAAAGACCTTCGGCCGGGTCCAGGCCCTCTGGAAGCCGGTCGCCACCGAGGAAGCGTTCGAGATCGTACGGCGGCGGCTGTTCGAGCCGGTCCGGGACGCGAACGCCCGCGACGTCGTCTGCCGGGCGTTCGCCGACGCCTACGTGGCCGAGGGGGCGAAGCTGCCGGGCGAGACGCAGGAGGGGCGGTACTACGACCGGCTCTGCCAGGCCTACCCGATCCACCCCGAGGTTTTCGACCGGCTCTACGAGGACTGGACGACGATCGACGGGTTCCAGCGGACGCGGGGCGTGCTCAAGCTGATGGCGAAGGTGATCGCCCGTCTCTGGAAGGACAACAACCAGGACCTGATGATCCTGCCCGGCAGCCTGCCGCTCGCCGACGGCGACGTCCGGAGTGAGCTGACGTACCTGCTCCCGCCGGGGTGGGACGCTGTGATCGAGGGGGACATCGACGGCGACCGGGCCGAGACGACCGAGCTGGAGGCGAAGGAGCCCCGGTTCGGCCAGGCCAACGCGGCCCGGCGGGTGGCCCGCACCCTCTTCCTCGGCACCGCCCCGTCGAGCGTGGCGACCAAGCCGGGCATCCGCGGCCTGGACCGCGGACGTGTGCTGCTCGGGTGCGTCCAGCCGGGCCAGCCCTCGGCCGTCTACGCCGACGCGCTCGGGCGGCTGGCGGACCGGCTCCACTACCTGAACAGCACTGGCGATAAGGCCGCCGACGCCACCCGGTACTGGTTCGACACGCGGGCCAACCTCCGCCGCGAGATGGAGGAACGCAAGCGGCGGTTCGGCCTCGCCTCCGACGTGAGGCAGAAAGTCGAGGCGGCGGTCAAGCAGCTCCTCGCCAACGCCCCGCCGTTCGACGGCGTCCATGTGTTCACCCCGCACGCCGATGTGCCGGACGACGGCGCCCTGCGGCTGGTGGTCCTCCCGCCCGAGCAGCCGTACCTCAAGGACGCCCCGCGACCCGCCACGGTCGCCGTCCTGGACTACCTGAGGTCGCACGGAGGGCAGCCGCGGCACCGGGCCAACCGCCTCATCTTCCTCGCGGCCGATCAGGCGGTTGTGAAGCGCCTCCAGGACGCCACGAAGGTGGCGATGGCCTGGGGCAGCATCGTCGAGGACGTGGATGAGGGGCGGCTGAACATCGACCAGTACCAGAAGCGGCAGGCTCAGAAAGAGTGGCAAGCCGCCGAGGCCGCCCTGCCCCGGGTTGCCCGCGAATGCTTCCGATGGCTCCTCTGCCCCGTGCAGGACGACCCGAAGGCGGACCGGCCGGCCGTGGAAGCCTTCACCCTGAACACCACCAGCGGGGGGATCGGCGGCGAACTAGCCCGCGTGTGCCGGGAGAACGAGCTGGTCATTGAGGAGTGGTCGCCGATCCACCTGCGTGAATGCCTGAAAGGCCTGTACTGGAAGAATGGCCGGACGAACGTGGCCGCCGCGACGTTCTGGGAAGACTCGCTCCGCTACCTGTACCTTCCTCGTCTGAAAACCCGGGATGTCTTCGCGTTGGCCGTCCGTGCTGGGGCTCCCACCAAGGACTACTTCGGCACGGCCTACGGCGAGTCCGGCGGGAAGTTCGAGGGTTTCCAGTTCGGGGCCGGCAACGTATCGGTGGACGGGACGCTGCTGCTCATCGAAACGGAGGCGGCGGCCCGGTACGACCTCGAAAGTGGTAAGGTCGTCGCCCCGACGGATGACGATGGAGGAGACAACCCCGGCGACGGCGGCGGGACGGTCATTGCTGGCGGCGAAGGCAATCCGGGGAAGATCGATCGCACGCCACGCCCAAAGGCCGGTTCGTTCCTGGGGACGGTGGACGTGCCGGCCGCGACCGCGAAGGTGAAACTCATGCAGGTCGCCGAGGAGATCGTGAACTTGCTGGCCTCGGACCCCAACGCAATGGTCCGCGTGACCTTAGAGATCGCCGCCGATTTCCCCTCGGGCGTCGGCGAGTCGATCAGGCGGGGGGTCAGCGAGAACGCGAAGAGCCTGGGCTTCCGGACCACCGAATGGGAAGAGTGACGCTTGGCCTGGTACTTGGCCGAGACCGGGTCATCGCCCATCGATTCCGAGCGGGCCGAGGGGTAAAGTTCAAAGGACCGAACACTCCGTGCTCGGACCGTCCGGCGCCACGCTTTCACTCCGGCCGTCACACCGGGGTGGGTTCGCTTCCTTGGGAATCTTCAAGGACGACACGGGCCCCTTCGGCCACCGTCCTACCACTCGCCTTGACCATCGCCACGATGCCCGCCCTTACTACCTGTGGCAGTGAATGCCAGCGGTCGAAGACGAGGGCAAGTTCGGGATCGATTGCTCTCCGGCCACGATCGGCGGGCAAATGGTGGGCAAGCGACCCACCTCGGTTCGGCAAGTCGTTGCAAAATAACAGGTTACAACTCCCGATCGGCTGACTCTTAATCAGCGGGTTGTAGGTTCGAGTCCTACGGGGGGCACTGAAGAAGCCAGTCTCATTCGAGGCTGGCTTTCTTCGTTTCGTCGCCTAATGGACGGTCAGGCAAGGGTTTGCAACGCCCGAAGGCCGCTTTCGGGTCCGGCTTTTGACCCATAAACTACAGCGGCTCATGTCCGGGAGCGGGTGGCTTGCGATTTTCCCCTGGTCGACTGCTCGGTTGAAGTGGGGGGAAGATCAATCCTTAGGCTCCGATTGATGAGGCGATCGTGGATTTCCCGACCGGCGAGTTGAGGGACGAGTCGGCCGGCTTCGACTTCCTGCTCGGCCGGATTCATCTCGACGGCCTGATCTGCCCCCACTGTGGCGACCGCGACCACCGGAAACTCCATCGCCGCGACCGCGCACCGATCATCCTTGCCTATCGCTGCACGGCCTGCCGCCGGATCTCCACCGCCTTCACCAAGACCGTCTTCCAGGGGACCAAGCGGCGGACGATCGAGCTGGTCCTGATCCTCCGCGGGATCGCCCACAGGTCGTCTCCACTGCTCAGCTGGCCCGCGAGTTGAGATGCAGCCGTCCGGAGCGACTCGTGTTTCGCCATCGCCTCCAGGAGTTGGGCTTCGTGAACCTCGATCGGACGCCCCTGGCCGATGCGGCGGTTGAGGCCGACGAGATGGATCAGAATGCGGGGGAAAAAAGGGACACTCCTCGCTGAACACCACCACGAATAGAAGGCCAAGGGACTTGGACTTACGGCGAATCGCCGCAAATCTCCTTGAATTTGCCCGTCTAACTCACGTGGGTCCACCACCCATGCTCGCACGAATGGAGATTCACGACCCCCAAGCCCCCATTTCTCGGCGTAAAATCTGATCGGTACAGCGATTTAGCTCAAAATGTGGTGGTGTTCAGCGAGGA
>JAABUJ010002805.1_pt1 | contig 20636 bp, 34 predicted proteins | sample 5559131 | NCBI WGS metagenome assembly JAABUJ01 (sample SAMN10711875, study PRJNA513366) | rock metagenome | isolation source: Antarctica rocks | place: Antarctica: Victoria Land, Mt New Zealand nord | collected 2016-01-07 | reverse complement strand
CCTTTCTCTCGGAGACTAGACCGATTGGCGGGAGCGTCACCCCGTCCGTCATCTGTGCATCGTGGCCGCACATCGCCTGTGCACCTTGGCCGTGAACATGATGTGCATTATGAGGCATAAAGTGACACTGAACCGATTTTCGGCCTCGTCCTCAGGATCGAGCGTTCCCCAATCACCGGACACGTGGCGGTGAATTAGTTCGAGTGGATCGACTCCTGCTTGCTCCAGAACCTGAAGGGCTGCTGGCGTGCTCACTATTTTCCCAAGCGGGAAGAGAGCGGTGTCGGTGGTCATGAGGCACAGCCTTTCTCGCTGATTGGTAATCCTGGATGGCTGGTCCTGTCCAGCATGTCGCTCGCGACTTCCCCGACCCACTGCTCCAGGCCGCTGAGCCGGTGTTCTAGGTAGTCAATTCGAGACATTAGCTCAGCTCTCTCCTGGCTCTCGCTCATCTCGGGCTCGATCTCCAGAGCGAAATTCATGACGCAACCTCGACAATTCCCGCGCCAATTTGCAGTTGGAACAGTCTCATGTGTTTGCACGGCTTGCCATGCTGACCAGCGGGGCACGAACAGGCGACCGTATGGTCGACTCAGCAATAGTCGATCTGATACACCACTCCCCTCCCCGTCTCGCTGGGGATGTCAAAGTAGACGTAGTCATCCTACTCGACGTTGAAGCGTAGCTTCGGCAGGTACCCAGCCAGGACCAGGCGCAAGGCGTTGGCGGTCACGTTGAACGACGGAATGGTCTCTATGCTGATTCTGGGTCGAATTGTGGAAGTTGCCATTTCTAATACCCCCTTATGGCTATCTCGTATTCGCGGTTCATTGCCACATACTCGTCATACGTCGAATGGCATTCGTCACAGCCACAATCGTCCGAGTAGTCGTGTTCTTCGGCCTCTGCTTCCGCCTGAGCGAGGTACCAAACTTCGTACTCCGCAATTTGATCCTGCTCTGCCCAGTAGGCTCGTTCCCAGGCAATTTCATCGTCAGTGGGATCGAACACCGGCGGCTCCAACGCTTGAACGGCAATCATCTCTTCGAGGTCCTTTCATATCTTTGCACCTCTATTTTATCATGTCTGTTAGATGATTGATAGTCCACTGACATGCTAACGAGCACGCTGCACACAAGCTTGTTAGACTGCCTCATGAGTGACGTGGGAGCGCGAATCAAGGCCGCAAGGGAACGAGCCGTGTATGGTCAGGCCGAGTTGGCTCGTGCAGCGGGTATTACGCCAAACGCTCTATGGCAGATCGAGAAAGGGTTGCGAGATCCCCGCCCCGCGACCATCAGGAAGCTGGCTGAGGCACTCGGCGTGCCGCCGCACGATCTACTTGACCAGATTGGCAATGACGAGAATAAGGCGCTTTGAGTCTAACTAGCCGATGAATAAGCAATTGCACGCCGAGACAGGATTTTTAGTCGCCTCGCTTCTTCTGGTGGGACTTGTTGGACTCGTTATCCTTGGCTTCGGGCTGGGCGCACTCTTCTTAAGGCTGGACTACCGCGCCGTTTTGGGCTTGGTTGTCGTCATTGCGCTAGTTGGTTTCGCGCTCTATCGGCCGCTCGGGTGGATAATGGTCCTCATATCAATTGTCGGACTTCCCGTGGCAGGAGCGATCGCCCTCAATTTTCGAGTCGCGCTCCCGTTAATCGGGATAGTCATTGCAGTTGCCCTTGCGGTCTTGTTGGTACCTTTTGCGTGGGCACACTGGCGAGCCCAGGACTGGCTCTTACTCACTGTCGCGCTAGCACTGCTGTCGGTAGCAGGTTCAATATTTTTCTTCTTTCCACGCACCTTCACAGTCTCGGTTCCTACCCTCGGATTGTCGCCCCCAACGAGTGGAGGCGGAGGTTTTGTCAGCCTCAAGGTATACAAGGCAATCCTAATTCCCAAGCCATCCGGCCGCGCCGGAACTCGCTTTAAGCTCGCAGAGAGCATAGTGGTGACTGAAACATCCTATACCGGCACGCGAGAGGTATCCTTTCACTTGCCCCCGAGAAACGTTGACAGCACTGCTCACGGTTTTCTGTTGCAAGAAATCCATTTCATGCCGTTAGGCGCGACACCTAGTCCCGTTGGATCACCGACGATAGACATAGTTTTGAAGGATCGCAATGAATTGCGCGGCCCACTTTGTCCTATTGATAAATGTCCTCCAGCCACGATAAAGGTCGAGAAGATTCCGGAGCACTCCTTCTACCAGGCGCAGGATGCGAGCTACGCTACCACTCCATATGCGCCTAACGAGATCACGACGATTTCACCGAACGACTCGGGGCTTGAGAACGGGATCACGTTTTCATATATCCAGTCGCCGTGGCAATCGCTGCGAGATCCTCTCGTTTCATTCATCGGCGTAACCTCGATAGCTGGGGCTCTCGGTGCACTCGTCAACCTCCTGTACAGTAGCGTCCTTGCCCTCGTTCTCGGATTCAGTAAGAGGCACTGGCTTCCGTGGCTCCTTGCGGTAGTGCGCAAAGTCCATTACGAGGAAGAGCCAGCGAACGCGCCAGTGACGCTCGTAGCCAAAGGAAGCATCTCGGACACTCAGAGCAAACCGGCGACAATTCTCGACGTTGTCCAGATTGCGATTGACGTGGATAAGGGCGTGGCATATCTAACGACGCGGCGTGGCGATGTGACAACCATCACGACAACGAATGGAGCTTTGACCGTTTCGCTTAGTTCAGCGAGTCAAACCCAGAACGCAAGCTCCCGAATGGAGACGCAGGGCGGAGGCAATGTTCAATCCAGCAACGATGAACCTGCCTAATCATCCGTCCCACGCCTCCACAGCGGAAAGACGGAAATAGGACGGATGTTCAATGTATTGATGCTGTCATCCGTGACAGCAATGAAGGGTCCTGTTGAAGAGAGTCGAACGTGAGTACAAAGATCCGCTGGACAAATGAAACTTGGAACCCGACCACCGGCTGTTCTCGGGTGTCTGCGGGTTGCAAACACTGCTACGCGGAGCAGATATCCCTGCGATTTGGACGGAGCAAGAAGCCGTGGACTGCTCGAAACGCAATGGAGAACGTGATCCTTCATCCAGAACGTCTCCGCAAGCCGTATAGCTGGCGTACTTCCAAGCGCGTCTTCGTCAATTCGATGTCTGATCTGTTTCACGAGTTGATTCCGGACGAGTACATCCGTCAGGTCTTCGCGGTCATGGCGGATCTGCCGCAACACACATTCCAAGTGCTGACCAAGCGGCCCGAACGTGCAGCAGCCTGGGACGGCCCTTGGACGCCGAACATTTGGATGGGCACGAGCGTGGAGGATCGTCGTGTTTTGTCGCGCATCGATCACCTACGTGAGTGCAAGGCGGCAGTGCGGTTTCTATCTGCGGAGCCGCTCCTGGGCCCACTAGAGCCTCTCAGCCTCCAAGGCATCCACTGGGTTATCGTCGGTGGCGAGTCCGGACCAGGTCACCGACACATGAATCACGATTGGGCGCGAGGCATCAGAGATAAATGCATTGCAGCCGACGTAGCGTTCTTTTTTAAGCAGGACTCGGGTCCTCGCACCGAAATGCGCCCCTGGCTAGACGGCATGGTTTGGGAACAATTTCCAGGGGACTCGGCACCGCCTCAACCAGTCCAAATTCTTCCAGAGCCAATACCCGCCCGTTCCAAATCCAGAGTCAGTTCATGAGTCGATCTGCTGCTGTTGATGGTCTCGGACCGTATGCCAACAAGCCTGCGGCCTTCGTAAAGCACCAGATGCTGCGGAACTACCTACAGGCGCTAGCCTACAAAATTGGTCAAACGCCGTTATATCAGACCATCAATTACGTGGAGGGATTTGCCGGTCCGTGGCGATCTGCAACTGCCGACCTATCGGACACCTCGCCACACGTCGCCATTGCAGCGCTGCGAGAAGCTCGTGACGGTTTGGGGTTGCGTGTGTAAACGCCGGTTACGAAGTGGCTCTCCCGCAGGTTGTGGGAAGCCAGGTCAGGCATTCCTGACCGACTATGAGGTCGGGCAAGATCGCCGACAGCGGCCAGCACGATCAGCAGCACGACGCAGCGTGCTGGTTGTCGTTCTCCCTTCTCTACTGGTCGCTATGCGGCCATGACCCGGCGGCGGAGCAGGTCGAAGTTCGCTCGCCCATAGCCCTGGCGCTTGATGAGTTTCACCCGATGCACATGCCCCTCCACGGGGCCATTGGACCATTCGGTGGTCAGCGCTGCTTCGACGGCGGCAGAGTCCCAACGAACACCGTGGGCCAGCGTCACGAACGAGGGGAGACCGCTCGCCTCAGCGTCGATGAGCCAGGTGGTCAGTGCCGGCACATCGCGCTCGGCAACGAGCATCCGGAAACGCTGGAGGAGTTGATAGCCGCTGGCCAGACCCTCGTCCTCTGCCAACACTTGTTCCAGGGTCAGTCGCTCATCGGGCTTCAGCGCCTCTGGCGGTCGCAAACACAGCCATCGGATGCTCAGGTGCCGGGTCCGTTGCTTCGTTGGTGTCCGGGGAGGACGCCAGGCGCGGACCGCCGCTGAGAGCAGCGTGTGGCTTCCCTGGTAGCCTTGCTGGGTGATCTCCCGATACAACTGGGCCACATTGTGACAGCCCGCCTGCCAGCGATCCTGGAGATAGTTGACATAGGGCTGGAGGGTCGGAGAGGAGAGGCCGCCGGGACGAGGATGGACGATGTGGTTCTGGGGCGGAAGGTCCTCGGCCACCAGTCGCCGGACCGTGTGCCGGCTGATCCCCATGGTGCGCGCGATGCTCCGCAGCGGCTCGCCCGCGGCATGCCGGCGCTGGACCTCCTCCCACCGGGCAATCCTGGCCGTACGCCGGTTTCGGCCTTCTTCCTGCTGAGGAGTGAGCGGCCGCTCGGGATCGACTGCTTCCAGCGGCTCAGCCACCGTGACGGTAATCCGTCGGCGACGGGTGCGCAACACCTGTTCCAGGGCTTGACTGGCATTCTGGAGCAGGTGAAAGCGGTCAGCGACCTGTATCGCATCCGGTGCGCCCTGTCGTGCTCCTTCGGCGTACGCCTCTGCCCGGTCTCGCACGATGATCTCAATACCGGGATGAGCGCGCAACCAGGTCGCCAACGTCTCGGTGGTCCGCCCCTTGAGGAGATCGACCGGTCGATGGGTCTCGAGATCGATGAGGAGCGTGGCGTACACCTGACCGCGACGGAGGGCGAGATCATCGACGCCGAGGACGCGTGGGGTTGATGCCGACGCCAAGACCGAGCGACGCAGCAGGCGCAGTAGTGTATCCGGACTGACAGGCAGACCCGTCGCGCGAGCCAGACGCGCTCCAGCCTCTCCTCCCGCAGCCTCCACCAGATCCAGCAGGAGTGCGCCAGCGTCCGTGGTGCGACGAGCTCGGGGGAGCAGCGGAGGACCGAAGTTCTCGGCGAAGGTGCGGCGCTGACAGTCGCGGTTGTCACAGCAGAAGCGACGAACGGTGAGCGCGAACTGCACCGAGCATGCACGCCAGGGGAGGTCAATCGGGTGGCGTTGATAGCGGTCGTGCACGCGGGCGCTGGAGATGCCGCAGGCAGGACAGCGCCCGCGACAGATCAAGCCGTGCGCTTCTAGCAGGATCGAGCCACGGTCGAGACGGATCAGGCGGATGGCGATGGGAAAGAGGAGAGATGGGGTGAGCATGGGAGAACCTCCATGCTCTCAGTGTGCACCTCTGTCAAACCTCCCAAGCCGCCTCCCCACAACCTGCGGGAGAGCCACTTCGTAACCGGCGTTTACAGCAGTCCTCCACCGGCTCTATAAGGTCGCGCTGGAGAGGTATCCACAACTCGTCGGGGTCCCACCCGTCATCGAACAGCAGCCCCTGGAACAATACGCCAAATCGCGCTTCGATGGATACGTTCCCAGGCGGCAGGACGCCGCGCTCCGGCTGAGTCACGTCGGCGACCATCTGTTGGGCCAGCTCCTCGTCGTGTTGAGCTTCTGGTGCGATCGCCAGTCGTAACACCCTGGGACCGTCCAACAGCCCGACGGCGAGAATCTGTCCGTCGCGGCTCCAGGTCCGGACCGCCGCCGCCGTCGCCTCTGCGCCGAACCGCCAGTACCAGCCCAGGTCCCCTGGATGCAGCTGCACCGGTGCCCCGTCGTACTGCCACTCCCGCAGCACGCGCACAGCCTCGCTCAACCCACCGACTCCTGGCTTGCTCAACACAATCGACACACTCTGATTAAACACCGACGCCCCGTCAGCGGTGCGCCAGGTCGGTTATCCGGCCATCAATACTGCCGAGAACTATAAAGAAGGTCGTGGCGAGGTCTGAGGCAGACCGCTATAGTTAGAACAAAGATTCTAATGACAGCTTCTTTGTTGTGCACCGGCTCTACTCACCGGCTAGGAAGGAACCGATACTTGTGCCAAGACATCCGACACCGAACACCAGACCCCGGGACGTGGTAGCGTCGCCACGGAGAGCTGAAATTACGCTGCTGCGGGATGCGCCAGTCTTTCGGGAGCTCGATGAAGCCCAATTGCTGACAGTCGCCGCTGAAGCCCAGCGGCAGACCTATGCGGTTGGAGAACTCATTGATATGCCACCCCGGGGAGCATCTCGTCACGATCGTGGTGGCTGGGGGAGTGCGGATTTCTTTGCTCTCCCAGCAGGGACGGGAACTCACGCTCTCGCAGCACCAGATCGGCAGTGTCTTGCAGTTTGGCGGCATCGAAGCCGCACTGCCTGGTGAGGCAGTGGTGCAGGCCATCTGTGCCGATACTGTGCTGTATTTCCTGCCGTGTGAGGAGTTTTTGCGACTGGTCTGTATTAACCCGCCGGCGCTCATGGCGCTGGCAGTGGTGGTCCGCAAAGAGATGGAGCGCGATATGCAACTGATCCACGACCTGGCCTTTTCCTCCCTGCGCCGCCGATTGGCCCACCTTCTGGTTGAGCTGGCCGCACCGGGGGATCTCCCGGTGGTGCACCGCACCCGCGCGGAACTCGCGAATCTCCTTGGGACGAGGGCAGAAGACGTTACCAAAGCACTGCGCTCGCTGCAGGATAGGGGACTGGTAGAGTACGCTTCGCACAGTCGCCGCATCGTGTTAATTGATACTGAACTACTCCAGCGGTATTGAAGTCCTTCTGAGGCATGGACAAGCTGCAACAGGTCAGCCGCGTCTGAGGGAGCGAGGAGACCATAGTCAACTCCCGGCGTGTGGGAAGAGGAGAGAAGCCTCTCCTGCACTGAGCACGGGAAGAGTGGTTGATGGCTATACCAGATGGCCCGAGAATGCGGATTCTTCACCCCTACTTCCCGCATCCATGCAGCCTTCATTCTGCCGGCGTCAGTAGTACTCGCGTGGAAGATCATCGAACGACGAGGCGAAGCAACGATCGAAGTCAGGGTCAGGATCGAGAAGCAAGAGATCAAGGTCGCTCAGACGCCGTTTTATGGCAGCAGGCGAGACCTGGAAGGTCTGAGCGAGTACTGGAACACTCATAGACCGCTGTACTTCCGCCTTGAGCAGTTCATCCGGCATGAGCAGGATGGCGGCGAACGCGTCCATCTGCTGCTCGATCTCCAGTTCATCGTCAGCGTGGACCCCGTTGAAGAACACCCCTCCTACATCCAGGGCCCAATGACCGATCTCATGGGCAATAGTAAACCGGCGGCGCACCGCCGGATGGTGGGCATTCACCACGATGACATCCCACAGTGCAGACCTCGCCACGACCTTCTTTACAGATCTCGGCAGTATTGATGGCCGGATAACCGACCTCTCGCACCGCTGACGGCCATGTGGTAAAAGGAGGGCACACGTGACCTGGGCTCTTCCTATCTCACCTCCTTCGGAGAGGCCATCGTGCCGCAGCGATCACGTCATCGGATCGCCCCAACCGAGGACTGGCAGGCGGAGTTGCATCGCATCTTCTACGCCACGCGCTTTGGCCGGAAGCTCGACACGCTTGGCTCTGTCCGGTTCCGACAGTGGCGGATGTATGGCGAGCGTGGTTCGGCCCGCAGGCACGCTACCGTCCGGCTTTTCCTGGAGACACAATTCCAATCGTCACAACCGACGCTCTGGAAGCTGGATGATGGAGAGTGGCTTACAGTGGTGCGGATGCCGCCAGCGCTACCAAGGCGACATCGTCGCGCGGCCGGGGAGCAGCAGCGGCTGATCGAGTAGCGTGGCTACCTTGCCACGCAGGGCCTATGGAATCGCGTATCTGAGCGATCCAGCGGGCCAAACAGGTTCCGGACCTTATGACCCGTACGTCGAGATCGACAATCGCCAGGGTGTCCATGTGCAGTTGGTAGTAACGCGGAACCGATACGTACCCGCAGGGAAGCGTGCGCCGTGGCCCGAAATAGTGGCGACGCTTCCATTGCCGCTGCCATTGAAGTCGAAATAGAACCTTCCGCTCTTCGACACTAGCCTGGCGTGGAACGTGTGCATACGCGGCGGCAGACTTGCGCAGTTCATGTCCGCTTGAAAGGCCATCGGTCCGCCTGGCCACGAGAAGAAGCGAGACACCAGTGACGTCCCTTTGCCGGTTGCACGGAAGACGACACGTGAGTGTGCCGCATAACTAGCGTCTACAAATGCTCCTGCCGGGAGCACTGCTGCGAACATAGCTATGAGAACGCCTGCGGCGATTCGTCGTTCTGGTTTCATGTATACGCTCGACTCAAGTGTACAGCGAGTTGAGTCACATCGATAATATCCCGGATATCTAATGCATCGTTCGGCCACGGAAACAGCTCGCATTTGTAAAGGATCTCCTGGCGGGGTCTGCAGCGCCTCGGTAGTACAATACCCTGTGCTGCTTCGCTCGTTTCGATTAGGAACGATCTGCACAAGGAGCTACCCATGATTCGTCTCACCAAGCTCAGCTTCATAGTAGGAAGCCTGGTCTTGACCGGCGCTGCCCTGGTTACCTCAATCAACACTCACGCGCAACAGGCGCCAGGCCCCTCAAATGTGCCGACGTGCAACACGAGCAACTGGGAGCTTACGCAATACCGAGCTATTCTTGCCTCCCCACAGGACTACGACGCACCAGGCGCTCATTTCTTCCCCGGTGCCCTTACCGAGGTCCAAGCGAGGCTGCCTCACCCCATCTACTTTATCCCCGGTGATCGGGACGGCCTGACGATGTGTGCTGGGACCCACGGGTCGGTGACTGAGATTGAGGTGGCGTTCAATCAACACGACGGTACCCAACTCCGGGCGATCGGTGTACCGAGCCAATAGGTGGAAGACGCCATAGACCAGCGAAGCATGCCACTGACCCACGGAAGATCGATACAGCGTTCGCCGCATTGGTCATTGCGGCAGGCCGATGCGGTCACTCGCGCCCGTATCAATGTTGCCTTGCAGTCTACGGATCACGCGTTCTATGACTGATGACGCTCAGCGCCGCCAGCAAGCGCGTGACGATGCGATCGAAACGCCGGCGCCGAGATGGCGGGATCTCGAATCGCGCCTCGCTCACTTTCATCAACACGCAGCAATCCAGCCGGAATTGTGGATGGATTCATCCGCCGCGGTCCCGGCCTTACGGACGGCCTTTGAGTTGCACGATGTCGAATACGAGTCCTTCCTCTGGGCCCTTCAGGAGTCTCGCCGCGACCGTCATACGTCGTTTGGAGCCGGTCAGACACCGCATTCGGAGGCCGTTCTGGTCGCTGGCGGGGACACCATAGGCCCTCAGCTGCTCCGTGCCTTTGAATCCTACGAAGCGTATTACAACGTGATCGACCAGCTGCGCTCAAGCAGCGATAGGGAGGCAGTATGCTATGTCAAGCGTGCCGATCGCGAGATGACCGTACGCCTCCGCTGGCTCATCAACGTTCTGCGGGAAATTCAGCCCGAGGAAGCGCTCAAGCTGGACTGCGGATGGGCATCCATGCAAGACGCTCGGGCCAGCAGGAATCTAGGAGATAAAGACAACAGCTCGCCACTTGCGCGGCCTGGACGACTTGAGCGATGGCAGCGTCAAATGGCCGAGGGGTTGTTTCTCTTTCTTGAGCCGCGATTGCCTCCGTCACACTGATAGAACTGCCGTAGCTCGCCCGTGGAAAAACAAGGCAAACAAGCGCCACCGATCGAGAGAGACTGCGGAGCAGACTGTTGTAGCGCCGGGGCTCCCAGTTCCTACCGCACGCTGAACGGGATGCCCGCTAACTCGGGGCGACCATGCCACTCATACGTCACTCCCGTTTATCCGTCCGAACCCTTGCTATCTTCGCGTCAGTGCCCCCGTGCCTCGTGGGCACGGCGCAGAATCGATTCCAGGGCGGATTCCAGATCGTCCATGCTGTTGCTCATCGGAGTGCCTCGTGCTCAGGGTGTGGCCGTGGCGGAGGTCGCCGCCGGGGCTGTATTCCGCGACCTACCCAGATTGTAGAGGCAGAGCGGTTAAATCTGCCCGATCTGGCCCTCGATATACATCACGGCGTACGTGATCGCGACGAAGTAGACGGCGATCAGCGCCATGGCCGTGGCGAGCAGCGCGCTTTCCTGCCGAAAGAGAAAGTGGCGGCCCGACCAGCAGTTTCTCAGTCCGATGAACCAGCGCCGCCATCACCGAGTGCCAGTCCCGGTCAAGAATCGACCGGCGAGCATGGGTTGTCGGATCCCTACCATCGAACGGGGCAGCGACGAGAACTCCAGAGCGTGAGTAGCTGATATGCACACGGTTTCTATGGGGAAGTCAGGCACGTATCTCTACTGGCCGTCGGCCTTCGTTGGTCCGACCTGGTATGTGAGGCCCAGATCGCGGACAGCAAGGTGGAGCGGAGTCGCTCCCTGGTGCATGTCGACGAGCCGGTTATGCCCTGGATGAGGTGGTCGACATCCCAGGTCACGAAGACTCGTTGGCGCACCATAGAGAACCCAACGCGCTCGATCCTCAGCGCAGCATGGATGTCCAGTAGTACGTATGCCATGACCTGGTAGAGCCACTGAAGATCCAGCCGCGGCCGAATGGTCGCCTTCATGTCCCCTTGGCAAAGATCCGGTGTGTCCCTGTGACATGCTCGTAGCCCAGGCTACGGAGAAACGCTCGGTTTACCGCCGTGTCCTCTCCTGGCTCCGCGTCATCGGTGAAGATTCGCGTTGCAGTGGGAAAGCGGCTGCTCAACCAGCGCTCGAAGCCCTGCCAGAGCGTGGCCTGGCCGAACTCATCGAGCCGCCCCCAGGTGTCGACCTCCCAGATGGCCAGGGACCGGTCGGGTAAGGAGGCGACATCACTGCCGCCCCCTCCCCTCAGAACCGGACGTGCGACTTTCACCGCATCCGGCTCAAGCAGTTCGCTACGCATCCCGGGCGGTATGGCTGACTGGTGGTGAACCGTTGTGAATCTGTTGATGGCAGTACGCATGAAGGAGTCTGAGATTTGTGTCCTTCTCGGTGCCGCCTTGGGCGCGCGGGAGTACATGATGGGTGTGGAGCTCTTCGGCATTGAACAAGGAGTTCCCACACAGCGGACAGATTCCGCCTTGACGGCGGGTGAGCCGTTGCTTGCTGGGTGAGAGCGTCCGGATGGCCGCGACTGCGCGCTGGCGCCAGTAGTCCTGGAGTGCAGGATCATCAGGGGAAGCGCTGCCCCGGACCAGCGTGTGCCGCCGGATGGGTATCCATGCGAACTTGAGCACGTGTTGCCCGGTCTGGCGGTCGCCAAAGACCCAGTGGTCGTTGTGCCCCTGACGGAAGGCGTCCCAGTACTGATGGCGGAGCCAGTTCCAGGACTTCCGTGGATGCGCGTAGCGGACATAGCGAACCTCGCGCTGGTACATGAAGTAGTCGAGCGCGTGGAAGGCGTGCGATGCCACTTGTGTGCGATGGTAAAGCGCCCAGCCACGGACAATTGGGTTGAGGCGGCTGACGATGGCCTGGACGTTGGCGCCTCGGAGGGACAGCCATTCCGCGCGAAGTCGATCCTTGATGCGTTGGATTGAGGCGCTGCTTGGCCGAATCAGCAGTTTCCACCCGGATCGGGTGGTGGGTGCCCGGTACTGACGGACATGCCAGCCGAGGAAGTCGAATCCCATCTCGATGTGGACGATGCGCGTCTTGTCCTCGGACAGGGCAAGCCCGCGGTGGGCGAGCCAGGCCGCTAGCTCTACGCGCGCCTGTTCAGCGCTCGATTGCGAGCGGCAGAACACCACGAAATCATCCGCATAGCGCACCAAGGCGCGATCTGTCCGGTTGCGTCCTCTGCGGGTATGACTGATGCCGAGGGCGGCCTCCATGCCGTGCAAGGCGACATTCAGAAGGAGGGGACTGACGACGCCACCCTGTGGCGTGCCCTCCTCGGTGGCGTGCCAGGTATCGCACTCCATGTATCCAGCCTTCAGCCACTGTTTGATGAGATGCCGGCCCGGACAGGGGCCAAGCGTCTCGAGCAGGAAGGCGTGGTTGATGCGGTCATAGGCGCCCTCGATGTCCGCGTCGAGAATCCAGTGCCTGGTGAGACCAGCCCGCCCGAGGTTGTAGACCTGCTGGATGGCATCGTGGCAGGAGCGGCCAGGCCGGAAGCCGTAGCTACTTCCTTCAAAGCGTGCCTCCCAGCTCGGCTCGAGCGCGGTCTTGACCATGGCTTGGAGGGCTCGATCGCGAATGACGGGAATCCCCAGAGGTCGGTGCGTGCCGTTTGCCTTGGGGATGTAGACGCGCTTCGTCGGTTTAGCCCGCCATGGCTGGTAGGAGCGAAGCTCATCGACCAACTTGCCGCGGGCCGCAGGTGTTTTCACCAGAACCTTGTCAATGCCGGGGGTATGCCTCCCGTGGTTCACTTGCGTCACCCTCCGCACGGCGAGGATCCGGTTGGAGTAGCTCCGCAACAGTAATTTCTGTAGCCGATTGACCGTCTTCCAGTCGTCGTCCCGGGTTGCCCGGAAGATCCGTCGCCTCAGATTGCGCACCTGGCGATTGGCTTTGCGCCAGTTGACGCTGTTCCAGTCGGTCGGTGTCGTTGGTCTGTTTGCACCGTGCTGATGCACCTAACTTTCCCTTCGATGAGCGTTCTGAGCGAGGGCTCTCGGACGAACCACCAGATCCACGTCAGCACCCTGTCGGGTTGGGTATTGCCCTATCCAGCCGGTTATGGTTTCCCGTTGCCTTTCGGCTGCTGGCGTTCGCTTCTTGGATCCTCCTGCGCCCACTGGAGGATTCCGCCGTCCTTGCGGGTGGCGTACTGAAGCACCTCGTGTCGCTCCAGACTCCATTGGGGTTGTCACGTTCCGCGCCATTGACGTGCGATTGGGGAGGATGCCGTCTCTACTCCGGGGCTGCGGTGTCCATGCATGGGGTGAAGACGGCCCCATGCCGCAGAGCCGACCGATCAGCGGCCGACTCACGGTGCCCGTCTCTGTCGTCTATGGTCAGCCATCCGTTCGACAGCTCTACGTAACGAAGCCTCATCAACGGTTCACTCGCGTTCATCCTTCCAATCTTTCCCATGCCTGGAGGGACCGGATGGCTCGGCCACCCCTTGGGCAGTCTTCCTGGCTTCAGACCCCACCGTTACCAGTGACGCCTGCAGGAGCGGGAACAGACTCGGACACAAGTCTGGGGAACGGTAGTACTCCTCCTTTCTTCTTGACAGACCCAGTCAATGGTGCGACTTCGTGTCGCACGTCCTCTTCGTAATACAGTCCCCGGACATTGGCAATGTCGTGATGTCGCATACCCTGCCAGGCCGAGTCGGTCACGGTGCCAATGGCGCCGGATGGTGGTGGGGTGGGGAAGAGCCCCACCGTCAGCGTGATATCCGGTATGAGGACATAGGCTTTGCCAGAGACCTCGTGCTCGGTACCGTCGTGCTGCAGGGGATAGAGCTCTCGTTTCGCATGATAGCGGGAAGATGCGGTGCGTGCTTTAAGCCGGACCGCGTAGAGATCGGGACCGGAGGGCCGTTCCTGCAGCTCGATCTCCCCCAGCTCCTCATCCAGGTGCCAGAACGGTTGCTCACCCGGCTCCATTTCGCCTCGACTCATAGACCGACCGGGAGCGGCACACCCATCCGAGTCATGGCCGCTTTGAGCCGTGCCACCACCGGACTCTTCTTTTGCAGTACCGCCTGCCCCACGGCAATCACCTGACCCAGATCTGCTAGATCGGTTGCCGATAGCGATATCGACGTCATCCGCGGGTGCTGTGGCGGCCGCCCTGGCCGCTTCTTGTTGCTGTGTAAAAAGGAAACCATCATCCACCTCCTTTCCGAGAGATACCAAGAGTTGTACTACAAATAACACCTATTGTCAATGAAAGAAAGCGGGCACCAGCCCCGCCAAGGCACGGGGAGTCAGAGGAGGTCGGGGAAGAGCTCGAGTTGGCCGGCTTCAATCCGGGTCCAGCGCCGTGTGTCTGCTGTGGCGACGACGCGCTGGGGAGCATCATAGGCGGCGTGACAGGACCGACACGCCGTGACCAGGTTCCAGTTCTCGCAATTCGTGGGATCACCATCGAGATGCATGCTGGTCAGCAAGACTGTTCGACCGGTGTTGAGATCAAACAAGGCATCACCGGCACCGCACCATCGGCACCGCTGACCATCTCGTTCTCGTATCCGTCGACTGATCGCCGGCCATTTGGGCGGATACCGCCACGAGTCAACCATCGGCTTACCTCCGCCGATTCCTGGCCAGCTCCGCTGCCGGCAGCACCGATACCTGCAGACCCTGTTTACCGAGTTGCCTGGCGACATCCAGCATGGCCTGCTTCTGAACTGGGCTATCAGACGGCAGCACGATCAGGACGGCGCCACGGGGGAGGGAATTGGCGATGTGCTGATAGATCGCTTTCTGCGACAGGACGTTGCCTGGTACCAGTGCAAGGTTGTCCTTTCTGGCACGCTGCACGGATCGGGGCGGCAACGTGAATCGATACTGATTCTTCATGGGCGGACAACCTCCCGGCTAAATATCCGTGCTCCTACCTGCTGATACCCCAGAGATCGGAGGAACTCCTGGTTCTCGCTTCTGCTATCTCCTGGCTCATCGTCATCCGTAAAGATTCTCGTGGTATCAGGGAAGCGCGTAACTAGCCAGGACTCAAACGACTGCCACAGCCTGCCATGGGTGAAGTCATCCAGCCGATCAAAACTGTCGACCTCCCAAACTGCAAGCGCCCGGTCTTCGGCAAAGTACAGGCCTCGCGCTTTGGCGATCTCGTGGTGACGCATACCCTGCTATTCAGATCCACGCACGGCGCCAATCGCACCAGAGGGAACCGGATGATCAAAGAGTCCGACGGTCACGGTGACGTCCGGGACCAGGATATAGGCTTTGCCGGTAATCTCGGTCTGTGTCCCGTTGTGCTGCAACGGATAGATCGTTTTTTTGGGATCGTAGGGCCGAGTCTCGGTGTGGGCCTTGAACCGAACAGAGTAGAACTGTGGCCCGGAGGCACTCTCCCGTAGCTCAAGTTCGGTGAGCTGCTCGTCGATAGTCCAAAATGGGGTCTCGTCCCGCTCGGTCATTGGCTCGTCGCCTCCATCCGACGAATGCGCTCGTTGATGAACGGTGAGAAGTGATCCTGATATCGGCTCTGGAGCTCTGGTGATTGCCAGTCGTCGCCTGTAATCGTGGTCCGGCAGGCGGGAGCGCTACAGTGACACTCCATCTGCCAGGGCACGACGGTCATGAGCGCATAGTCGATGGTGAGTTCTTCGTCCTGGTTAATAGGTCGTCGTGCCACGATGGTTACCGCATCGGACATCCACAGGTTCGGATCGCATGCGTGGTTCCCGAATTGCGATGGATCGTCATCGTCCTGCATGAGATTGAGACCTTCAGCAATGGCCAGGCTGCTGTGGGGCCGTAGCTCCGCAAGCCGCCGATCGTCGATAACGGTTCCACCGAGAACCATCACGATTTCGCCGATAGCGATTGGCGCAATCGCAAACAGGCCATTTCCCTCAATGTCAGACTGACGGACACGAGCGCGGAGATCTAACCACGATCGGTTTCTCTGTCCGGGGTTTTCGAGCATCACCGGCTGGCCTCCTGTTCTGACGTGGCGACCGCATGTGTCGTGCTCTCAGACATTCCCATTGCTAGGTACCGATAGAGCGTGGCACGAGACACGCCGAGTGTCGTGCAGATGTCGGCGATCGAGTTGGTCGGATCGGCATGCAGCCGTTTGGCCATCACGATCTTGGTATCGGTGTTGGGCTTCTTGGGCCGGCCGCCTTTCCGTCCACGGGCTCGGGCTGCCTGTAAGCCGGCCATGGTCCGTTCCCGGATCAGATTGCGCTCAAACTCCGCCAGTGCACCGAAGATATGGAAGATCAGCTTGCCACCAGAGGTAGTGGTATCAATCTGCTCGGTGAGGCTCTTGAACCCCACGCCACGGCCTTCCAGCATCTGGATCAGCTCGATGAGGTGGGAGAGGGAACGGCCCAGACGATCCAGTCGCCAGACCACCAGCATATCTCCATTACGGGCATGCTCCAGTGCCTTGGTCAAACCAGGTCGTTCGGTCTTGGTCCCGCTGATCGTGTCGCGAAAGACCACCTCGCATCCCCCTTCTTGCAAAGCATCGAGCTGAAGGGCGAGTGTCTGGTCATCCGTGGAGACCCGGGCATAGCCAACAATCATGCTGGCATTGTCTCATAAAACCACTGGTATTGCAAGAGATGAAACGATGAATGTGAGACGGTAAGAGAGAAGAAAAACCTGACCAGCGCCGGGAGGCGCGAACGAGGAGGAGCACAACAGCCTGTAGCGCAACTATAGGCGCCGGCAGCAGCGTGAAGTATGCGTTGACAATGGGTGGAGCATGATCGCGTGCAGCGTCCTTGCGTTGCTTGGTGTCGGTGATTGGTGCAAAGGAGCACATGATGATCGAGGTTGTCAGCTATCCTGCTGATCTGACGCACTGGGATCCCACCAAGACCCCGTTCTACCTTGAGCTCTTTGGCGACACCTCGCCGGTGCTCGATACGCACTACGGGGAGGTGATCAAGCCAGGACCGGTGGACGGCGCGGCGCAAACGGTTGCGGCGGCGCCGATCTACGAATACTGGTGGACCATCGGGCACCCAGGTCACGCGCCGGAAACAGGACATTTATGGGACGCTGTGTGGGGTGAGGAGCCGAACAACGTCTGGGAGCGCCTTGCGCCCCGGAAGGGCGTGGCCGCCCGCGTGTATCTCTTCTTCCCGCGTAGCGGGGGATGGCGCATCAAAGAACTGGTGGCGACCGCCAAATATCTCACCCCCCTACAAGGAACAGCACACCTGGGAAGAGGCAATTGCCCAGGACTGGAAAATGCTCCAGTCTCCCGTCCCCACGGCTGCTGGATTGGCAGCAGCGGCAGCTGGTGGGCCACTCGCCGGGATGGCGATGAAGAGCGGTGTGGCTGACGCTGGTAACCTCCTGGGAGCACTGGCCAAGCTACAGATCAACACCGTCCCACAGGCCGAGGGCTTCGAGTGGTCGGTAAGCAAGGTGACGTTTGGGTCGCGCCTCGGCGTCATGCAAGGCGTCGTGTGGGCGCTGCCCCGGGAGATGTTTGCCCAGCGGGGTGGTCGTTTGACAGGGAGCCTGGCCCTCAGCGTTATCCCGGCGCCACTGCAGCAGGGAGAGGAGGTCGCTTCGAACCTTCCAACGTACGCGGCGCTGCCGATCCTGGCGCATGCCGTGGTCTACACGGATGACGGAGAGATCTGGGCTCCGGGTCAGCGCGACTTCGTCAAGCTACACGTCCGACCGGCTGCAGCGAAGCCGTAGTTCACTGACCGCATCAGGTATAGTACGTGGCCCGCGCCGGCTGTATCTGAGCGTTCTTAGCGCAGGGAGACATGGTCCGTGGGACTCGAACGGATTCGGACCTCAGCGGCCCAGAGCGCGTAGCGAAATGCCTGCTCAATCTCACCGCGGCTATAAAGCAGCCGGCTGTATGCCACCGCGGCCGTGATATGGTCAAGGTTTGCCTCGGCGAGGTCCCTGAGGATGGGTGGCTCCTCGACAAAGTAGCTCAGCGGTAACCCCAGTCGGTGGGCCACAATCGCCAGGGCGCGCAATGAAATGCGGGTCTGGCCACGCTCGACCAGGCTCAAGAAGGAGCGGGACAGTTCCTCTCCACCGAGTTCCGCCAAGCTCAAGCGGCGCTCCTGTCGCGCCGCGCGAATGCGCCGCCCCACCGCAACGTGGAGGTCGTCGACAGGGTACTGCCGGGAGTGGGAGGACGTCTCGTGCGTGGTGATCCACCTCAACAAAGATGCTGTGTCAATACATACCAAACCAGGGCACAAGCGGTAGAGCGCTTGTGCCCCCGGCGTGGACGAAAGAATTACAGAAGCACAGGAAGCTGCAGAGGAGGGGGCCAGGGCGGATCGCTACCCGCGATGTGGGCCGTAGACGTAGATGGGCTGAAGCTGGTGGGGGCAAGACCGGTGTGCGTTGTTGCCACCACACTGAGCGTGAAGAGCGCGGCAAGGACGGCACGGGAGCGAATGATTCGGAACATAGCGACCCTCCAGTAAGTTAGTAATACTGGACAGTCTACCTATGTTGTTAAGTAATAGAAATCAGCGGGGCAAGCTCGGATGACGTGTTCCCGCCGCGCGAGCCCGCCTGGCGCTGGTCTCGTTCTGGACGCCGATGAGCTTCTTGGGGCGCAGTCCGGTGCTGACGTGCTGAGTAGGGACTACCCGGAGCTCACTCGAAACGGACCACGACCAGGACGGTGGCTAGGGGCGACGCGCTGCCTTTGCCTGAGCCGCCAGCAGGGTGTAGGTGAAGGCCTGCTCCAGATCGCCACGGGCGCGCAACGCGAGGCCGTAGGCAAGCGCCGCATCGGCGTACTGGGTGGTGTTGCTTCTGGCCTGGAGTTCAGTCAGCGCTCGGACATAGAAATCGTCGCTGGTGGCATAGTCAGCACGAATTTCGGCGGCCCTGGCCAGGACGAGCCAGGCGTCGATCTGTCCCAGGGTGACGTCTTCACCGCTCAACAGAAGCGCCGCCTGAGCTTCCTGCTCGGCAGCGGCGGCATCGCCTTGCTGCAAGAGGATTTGAGCCAGTGTGCTGCGCGCCATCGCTTCCACGGCGACGGCGCGGACATTCTGCGCTTGCTCGACCGCCTCTCGCGCGTACTGCACTGCCTCCTCTAGGTGGTCAGAGTCGGCGTAGCGCGCCGCCATGTTGGCCAGTTCTTGCGCCGCGTCATGCACACTTTGCCTGGACCCGTAAATCGCGACGCTCATACGGGAGTAGCGCACTGCTTGGGAGAGATCTCCTTGATGCTGGTAGACCCGACTCAAACCAGCATAGACGGCCGCCAGGTTGCGAGGATCGTTCAGGGTGCCGAACAGTTCACGGGCTCGGGCATAGTGGGCTAATGCCTCGTCGTGATGTCCCTGGACATAGAGGATGTGCCCCAGACCAACCGTGATTTTTCCGCGCAGCACCGGGTCATCGAGATGTTCCAGGTCCTCATGTACTGCGCGTCGCGCCTGAAAGAGCGCTTCATCAGGCTGTCCCAGCTCGTAGTGCGTCCGGGCCAGCAGATACAGCGTCTGAACCAATTGGCGCCAATCGGAGGTTTGTTCAGCTTGGTTGACTCCCTCCTGGAGCACCGGGATCGCCTCACGCCCCTGCTGAGCATCCAACAGGGCCCAGCCGCGCAGGAACAACAGGCGAGCGCCTGTTGCCCCCAAGGCGTCAGGCGAAGCAAGTGTCTGAAGGGCCTGATGCGGCTGCTGCTGAGAGAGCGCCTGCTCCGCGTGATCCAGGGCCAACTCAGCGGCAAGTCCAGCGGAGTCGGCAGAACCGTCCAAGAAGTAGCTGACCGGGAGATTGAGCCGTCGGGCCACGATGGAGAGCGCCTGCAGTGAGATACGACTGCGCCCCAGCTCCACCAGACTGAGAAACGAGCGAGACAGATCCTCACCGCCCACCTCTGCCAGTGACAACCCTTGTTCCTGTCGTGCCGCCCGAATCCGCTGTCCCACGTCAGCGGCCAGGTGATCGGTCGCTTCCACGTTGCGGCGGGCCGTTGCCGCCTTTACCACTGGCTGCTCCCTCTCTGCACGACAGCTCCTGACCGGGAATATAAGTCAAGTATACGGCAGCAGCGACTACCGAGAAGCGGGGGCACCCACCCAGCGGCCACCCTGGAAAACCTACCGTGCGGACGGCGCCCAGTGGAAACGGCAGCCGGCGAGACCAGACCGAACCACGCAAGATGGAAAAAAACTTGACACGGCGCCTCGCTGCTGCTAAAGTTAGCGTCAAGTATTACATGCCATTCTCGCTGAACAGGGGCCGACAAATGTCTCTTCAATTTAATCCGGCATCTTTATGCATTTGGTTGTGTTCTCGCTAAGCGGGCTGCACGCCGGCGTCACTATTCTGCCTCAGGTAGCCACAGCTGCGTGCTGACACCTCATTCATCTCGACACAACAAGGAGAAACAGCAGCTATGAAGGTCCAACTCAAAAGTCGGTTACCTCTAAGCTTCGCGGTTGGAGCGCTTATGTCGGTTCTGCAGGCAGTGCCTGGAGTACACTCCCACCTTCCATTTTCCGTGCCGGTAGCCTTAGAAACTGTCTGAAAAGGGTCATGAGCGAGCCAGACGACGGAGCATGATCCGCGACATGGTGATGTAAATGAGTGCCTCGCCCGTTGCCGGGAGCCGTTCGTAGTCCTTACTGAGGCGCCGGCT
>JAABUJ010002803.1_pt1 | contig 20642 bp, 26 predicted proteins | sample 5559131 | NCBI WGS metagenome assembly JAABUJ01 (sample SAMN10711875, study PRJNA513366) | rock metagenome | isolation source: Antarctica rocks | place: Antarctica: Victoria Land, Mt New Zealand nord | collected 2016-01-07 | reverse complement strand
CGCAAAAGTCGAAAAAAGAGCTCGGCGAATCAAGCGAACAGACCAAAAACGGCCGAAGACGGGGCTAAGGCCTTCGCAAACCTTGATTTGACGACGGTTTCGTCGCGAAATTCCGCAACCTGTTAAGAACCTCCGGAGCGACGTCTATTTTGTTAACGAACCCTCCGCGATCGAAGAGATCTTAGTAACCAAAGCGGGATCGTTTCGCAAGGGTCGTGGCACCGTGCGTTTGCGCCGGCTCCTCGGTAACGGCTTGTTGACGGCCGAGCGCCCGGAGCATTTGCCGCATCGCCGGCTCGTCGCACCGGCCTTCCATAAGAAGCGACTCGCCGCTTACGCGCGCGTGATGACGGATGCAACCGCAGCCTGCGTCGCGACGTGGCGCGACGGCGAGACGCTCGACATCGATCGCGAACTCAACCGGCTCGCACTCGAGATCGCGGCCAAAGCGTTATTCGGCGCCGACCTGCATGCGGAGATGGATACGATATCGCGCTCGCTCGTGCAAGCGATGGAAAGATTTCCCGCATCCATGCTGCCCTTTAGCGAACTGTGGGACGACTGGCCCTTACCGAGCGTTCGTCGCTTTAAAGCGGCGAAAGCACGGCTGGACGCGATCGTTCTGCGAATGATCGAAGAGCATCGGGCGGAAGGCACGGATCGCGGCGACGTGCTTTCCATGCTGCTCGGCGCGCGCGACGAGGAAGCGCGTGGCGGCATGAACGACGCGCAAATCCGCGACGAAGCCATGACGATTTTGCTCGCCGGTCACGAAACGACGGCGAACGCGCTCGCGTGGACCTTCTATCTCTTACAGCGCAATCCGGAGGTGGCGACCGCGCTCTACGCGCACGTCGATGCGGTACTCGGAGACCGCACGCCGACGATGGACGACGTACCGCAACTCGACTACGTTCGCGCCGTCTTATCGGAGACGATGCGGCTCTATCCGCCCGCCTGGATGACGGCGCGCCGCGCGACCGAACGCGTTACCGTCGGCGGCTATCCGATCGAGCGAGGCGACATCGCGATCGTTTCGCAATACGTCACGCATCGCGATCCGCGCTTTTGGCCGGACGCCGAACGATTCGTTCCGCAGCGATTCCTGGACGGCAGTACGCGCGAGCGCTTCGCCTATTTTCCCTTCGGCGGCGGCACGCGCACGTGCATCGGCGAAGCCTTCGCCTGGGCCGAAGGCATCCTCGTCATCGCGACGATCGCGCAGCGCGTGCGCCTGGAGAGCGTGGGTGACGGCGGCGACGTCGCGACCTTACCGCTCGTGACGCTGCGGCCGCGTAGCGCGATTCGCGCGCGCGTCAGAGCGCGAGGTCGCGCGCTACTTCAAAGCGCACGGGTTTGACCAGCGGCGCGACTTCTGCTTCGTAGCGCGTAAGGTCGCGTTCCCCGCGCTCGATCGGGGCGCGATCCTTTAACTATTTATGATTGACGCGCACGTTGAGGGCCGCGGCTCTCTTCGACACCGTCGCCGATGGCTACCGCGCGACGTCGCCGGTTGGAGCGTTCGGAACTGCCCAATCGGGTCTGACGGACATGGCCGGCAACGTCTGGGAGTGGACCTCATCGTGGTAGTTGCCGTATGGCGCGCCGAACCGAAAAACTGCGGGCGACGATGGCGAACGTGTATCACGCGGAGGGCCGTTTGTGTGCTCTCCGACGTTCCGAGCGGGCTATCGCGCAAGCGCGCGCAATCACGCGACGCCAGACACGTCGCTGGAAAAAATCGGATTCCGCTGCGTAGCGGATCCCGAGCACACCTCGAGACGTGCCGGTCGCGTCGTTGTCTATTCCCCAGCGTTGGCGAAGATTACGACTAGACGACCGGCGTCAGGAGCTGATGCACGATGAGCAAGATCAAACACGGTTCAGCTGCGCTCGCGCAGTGTGCTCGGCGCGATCATTGGTCTTACGAGCACCGTGGGTTTGGTTATGTGCGAGCACAAACCCCATCTGCAGCGTCCGGACCGAACGTCATCGTCATCCTTGCTCGCGTTCGATGCGTGGTGCAACGCGATGGTGCGATGGTGTGTTAAAATCAACTCGATTGGGGCGAGCTTCGGATGGCTCGGTGTCAACTGCTACATCCGTCGTGCGTGGTCAGGTGCGCGCTAAGTCGTGGATTCTCTGCGTCGTGTCTGATTTCGATGGCAGACTACATGTCATGAAGACATCGTCTAAGCTAGCCGGCTCGCTGTGCGCCGTCGCACTCGCCCTCACGCCCGTCCTTGGTTCGGCTGCGAATCTCACACCGTCCGCCATTCTTTCAAGTACGCAGTCCAATGATGGCCAGGCGGTTACGGTGGATGGAAAGGTCAAGGAATTTATTACGAAACAAACTCGCAGATTTGGCACGGTCTCGATGTACCAAATCTGCGATCAGCAATGCATTAATGTTGTCGATCCGAGCGGTGGTACGCAGACAAACGACAGTACCGTCACCGCTAGCGGAACCTTTCATACATCGCTCAAGGGACGGAATAAAACGTTTACGAACGTTATCGTAGTCGGGCATTAAGTTCGACGCGGGAATGGCGCAGTGCCATTCGGGATGATGACCATTAAGCCGCGACATTCACGCTATCGCGCGGCGTATAATTCGACGTCGCCGCTGAACTCGTGACTGCTCCCAGACCGCGAGGCATTGCGTGACCGTCACTGTATCGCCGCCGCCGACCGCGCCGCGTCCCGCCCCGGCGGCCGCGAGCGTCGGCGCCGCGGTCGTCCTCGTCTTGCGTTTGCGCGCCGGACCGGCATGACGTACGTGACGCAGCCCGTCGTGCGCACGACGCTCGTGCAAACCGTCACCGCCGAAGGAACGGTCAATCCTCAGAATCTCATCCTGGTCGGGACGCAGGTACCCGGAACGATCTCCGAACTTGACGTCGACTACAACTCGCCGGTTCGCGTCGGCCAGGTGATGGCGAAGCTCGATCCCACCACGTTCCGCGACGCACTCGCCGGCGCGGGCGCATCGCACGGGCAATTCACGCAGCAGTACGGCGCGGGCATCGCCGCGGCGCAGAGCGCCGCAGCGAGCGTCTCGAGCGACTCCGCCAACGTCGCCGCCGCGCGCGCGGCGCTCGCCTCGGGTACGCGAACTTTACGATCTCTGGCTATCCTGGCTCGACGCACATCTGAGAGGATAGGTTCGATGCGACGCTTTTCCCGAAAGCGAGCGGGCTGCCTACGTACGCTTGCAGTTGCAGCTTACGTGACCTTCGGCACGCCGCTGGCCGCGCGGCCGCTTCCGGCATGTCCGACGGTAAACGTGTCGCTACTGGCGACGATCGATACGAAGATCGCGAAGCCGGGCGAAATGTTCCGCTTTCAAACCGTCGCCCCCGTCGCACTCGGAACTCAGCTCATTGCCGCCGGCACGCAAGGCGTGGGCCTCATCGAAGTGCTCGATCATTCGAAGAGCAACGGCCATTCCGGTTACCTGGTTCTCGACGCGCGCTTTCTGGCGCTCGCGGACGGAGCGCACGTGCCGGTCGCCTTCGTACCCGGCACGAACGGACAATCGTTCGCGAATGTCGGCGCCGGAAGCAGCGACGCACCAGACGTAATCGGCTACATTCCCTATTACATCGGCACGGCCGCCAGGGTGTACAACTACTTCCATCACGGGAAGGACGCCGCCGTTACGGCGGGGACGCAGATGCCGCTCGTCGTCGGCGACGGGATCGAAACGGAGACCTGTGCCGCACCGGTCGCCGGACCGTCGACGACCTATCCGACGCCGCACTTCTAGCAGTGTGCGGAAACACTCGCGGTGTCCGGATCGGGCCCGAATGTTTCGTCGAAACGAGGAGCGATGAGGAAGATACCGTCTCACTTGTCAAGCCCCCGAACCGACGTAAGTGGGATCGAAGGGCCGTCCCGACTTCAAGACGCCGTAGGCGATCACCAAGAGCTTGCATCAGGGCGCCGATGACCAACATTGGCGATTTTCCCGAAGCCAGAAGCCAGAAGCCTGAGGGCGAATGCGCGCAGAATCGGGGCGAGCGTCTGCCGCGCCTGCGTCACGCTCGCGGCCGCCTGGCGGACGGCATCGGAAGTCTGGCCGTAGGCGAGCGTCGCCGTATACTGCGACTGCGCGACGCGCGCGTCGTCGGATTTCGTGAGCTGCTGCTGCGCCGCAAGGTTGGCCTGGAGGTCGCTCGTATCGAGGACGGCGAGCACCTCGCCTGCCTGGACGCGGTCGCCCTCGTTGACGTTGACGGCGAGCGTCGGCTCCGAGAGCGATGCGGTGATCGCGACGTTTTGGTACGGCGCGATTATGCCGGCGAGCGTCAGCGTCGGCGCCACGCTCGCCTGGCTCGCCGTCATCGTCGGCACGGGCGCGGGCGGCGGTGACGAGCGCGCGTGCTTCCCCGCGAGCGCCGCGCCGCGGCCGCATCCCGCGACCCCGAGCGCCAGGCTCGCCGTCAGTGCGACCGTCACGAGCATCTTCATCGTCGGAGGCATCCTACCCGCGAAGGCTGGGCGAGGTCTGTGTCGAGCGGATCCTCATGCGGCATTCATCGGCGTCGGACGACGCGCGGCTCAGAGCCGGTCGACGAAATACGCGCGCAGACCGTCGGCCGCCACGCGCTCCTGGCGCATGGAATCGCGCTCGCGCACCGTCACGGTTCCGTCGGCGAGCGTGTCGTAATCGACCATCACGCAGAACGGCGTCCCGATCTCGTCCTGACGCCGATAGAGCTGCCCGACGTTGCCCTCGTCGTAGGTCGTGCGCGCGTACGGCCGTAACGCGCGTTCGATCGAGCGCGCGCGCTCGACGAGTTCGGGCTTGTTGCGCGCCAGCGGAAAGACCCCGACCTGCACGGGCGCGATCTTCGGATGGAAGCGCAACACCGTCCGCGTCGACGATTTGCCGGACTCGGCATCTTCGATCGTCTCGGTCTCGTAGGCGTCGACGAGCATCGTGAGCGTCGTGCGATCCATGCCCGCGGAGCTCTCGATGAGGATCGGCGTGTACCGCGTCTTGGTCGCCTCGTCGAAGAAGGCGAGGTCCTTCCCCGAGAGCTTCATGTGCGCGTCGAGATCATAGGTGCCGCGGTGCGCGATCGACTCGAGCTCGCCCCAGCCCCACGGGAAGAGGTACTCCACGTCGGTCCCGGCCTTTGGCGTAGTGCGGCCGCTCCTGCGGCGTGAGCTCGTAGAAGCGCAGCCGCTCCTCGCGCACGTCGAGTAGCAGCGCTTGCGCGCGGTCACCCACGCCTCGTACACGTTCATGTCGTTGCCGTCGTCGGGCACGAAATACTCGAGCTCGGCCTGCTCGAACTCGCGCATCCGGAACGTGAAGTTGCCGGGCGTGATCTCGTTGCGGAACGACTTCCGATCTGCGCGATGCCGAAGGGCGGCCGCTTGCGCGCGGTCTGATAAACGTTCTTGAAGTTCACGAAGATGCCCTGAGCCGTCTCCGGCCGCAGGTACGCGCGACGCCGAATCTCCATCGGCCTCCAGGTTCGCGACCAAAGAGTTTCTGCACATACCAGTTCTGCGACGACGCGGAGCCTCACCTCGCCCCTCTTTAGGCATTAACTTGCCACGGCAGTCAATGTCGCGTCCATGTGTATATCAATCGACGTCGCTAGCGGAATCCGCAGAACGACGCTTGTACCATCTTTCGGCGATGATCGAAGCGTAACGGTGCCGCCGGACGCCTCAACGGCAGTCTTGACAATGGCCAGGCCAAGTCCCGTTCCCTCTATGTCCGCTTTGTGGCGTCCCCGATGAAAACGCTCGAATGCCATGAGCACATCGTCCTCATTCATCCCGGGGCCTTGGTCTTCAACCGTCAGGAGCGCAAAAGTGCCATCGCGGCCGATGCGTACCGCAACGATTCCCTGAGAATAGCGCAGCGCGTTGTCGAGAATATTGCGCATCGCGCGCTGAATTGTGAGTGCGTCGACTTGTACGATCGCGTCGCCGCCCGCATCGCGAATGCGTTGTCTATCTTGGGACGCAAAGGCGTTGAGTACACCACAGAAAACGTCGCGCAGCGCGACGACGTCTTGCTGGTGCGCGCCCTGATGATCGAGCCAAGCGAGCATAATGAGATCTTCGACGATGCGGCGCATCCGCTGGCTCTCGCCGTTAACGGCTTCGAGGATCTCGGCCATGTCCGACGGATCGGCGACGATTCCATGGCGCAATGCATCAATGTAACCAATGATAACGGTTAACGGCGTGCGCAACTCATGTCCCGCGTCTGCGACGAAGCGACGGAGGTCTAGCTGGGCCCGGTCACGCTGACCCATCGCGTTGGCAACGCTGGCGGTAGCACTATTGAAGGCATCCACAAGGGTCGCTACTTCTGTCTGATCAAGCGCCGTGAGCGCCTTCGCGGAAAAATCGCCTTCGGATAGCGCTTTCAGTGCTGACGTTACACCGCCGAGAGGGCGCAGCGCCTGTAAGGTGATACGTCGGCCGGCCCACCATGCAAGGATAATTGCTACGAGCGCAATGGGGGTATTGAAGAGCACGTATCTCCGAAGCTCAGCACCGAAACGTTCGGGGTCGCGCGTGATGCGGACCGTACCACCCGGTATCGCGAACTCGAGAGGGTGAACGCCGAACAGGGATGCCAGCGCGAGAGTGAACGAGTGACGGTACGGCGTTGCAGGTCCTGCCACGACGTGCTTTTTCGAATCCAACACCTGAACGACGAGGCCCACTCGTTGTTGGTTGCCAATGACGCGCGCGATGTCCCGGAAGGGACGTCCATCCACGGCAAGGGCGTCCGCCGTATCTCGAAGTTCGGCTCGCCGGTTCGAAAGGAGGCTATCTACTTTCACGACGCCCTCATGCAGTGCAAACGCCACACTGACGAGGCACGTGAATACCACCAGTGTACCTGCAAGCAGAACGTAGGCGCTCGTTACACGGGTTACGAGCGAGTTACGCATCGAGCACATAGCCTGCACCTCGAACAGTGCGGATCAGCTTGCGCCCACGACCGCCATCGAGCTTCGCGCGCAGTACGAGACATACCGCTCGGCAGCAGCCGGGGTCACGTCAGAGTCGTAACCCCAAACCAGATCCAGAAGCCGTTCTCGAGAGAGAACCTGACTTCTATTCCGCAGAAATGTAACGAGAAGTTTGTACTCTAATGTCGAGACTGCTATCTCGCGGCTAGCTCGACAGACAGTCTGTCGCCGCAGATTCACCTCGAGATCATCAACCACAAGAACTTCGACCTCGTCGAGGCTCGTTCGGCGCAGCCGCGTCTTGATACGCGCTAGAAGCTCACCGATGTCAAACGGCTTCGGGACGTAGTCGTCCGCACCCCCGCCTAGTCCAGCAATCCGGGTTTCAACGTCGCCCTTCGCGCTGAGCAAGATGATCGGCGCCTGTGTTAGGCGCCGCAGATGCGGCAACAACTCCAGGCCGTCGAGCTTCGGCATCATGACGTCGAGGATGATGACGTCGGGGTGAAAGGTCTGCACAAGATTCAAGCCGGTAAGGCCGTCAGCCGCATCCGCAGCCTCGTACCCATGGTGCTTGAGATGAAGCAGAAGCATCTGTCGGATATGCCGCTCGTCATCGACGACGGCTACGCGCACGGCCATAAAGCAACCCTATACATCATTTCAGAGAGATTGCGGAGCTTCTCTGTCGCCGCTCTGGTTTGCCTCGGACAATCCGGAAATGGGAAGTCTGGCAAAACGCTCCGATTGGGGCGAGCTTCGGGATGGCTCGGTGTCAACTGCTACATCCGTCGTGCGTGGTCCGGTGGGCGCTAAGTCGTGGATTCTCTGCGTCGTTTCTGATTTCGATGGCAGACTACATGTCATGAAGACATCGTCTAAGCTAGCCGGCCCGCTGTGCGCCGTCGCACTCGCCCTCACGCCCGTCCTTGCTTCGGCTGCGAATCTCACACCGTCCGCCATTCTTTCAAGTACGCAGTCCAATGATGGCCAGGCGGTTACGGTGGATGGAAAGGTCAAGGAATTTATTACGAAACAAACTCGCAGATTTGGCACGGTCTCGATGTACCAAATCTGCGATCAGCAATGCATTAATGTTGTCGATCGGAGCGGTGGTACACAGACAAACGACAGTACCGTCACCGTTCGTGGAACCTTTCATACATCGCTCAAGGCACCGCATAAGACGTTTACGAACGTTGTCGTAGTCGGGGATTAAGTTCGACACGGGAATGGCGCAGTACCATTCGGGATGATGACCATTAAGCCGCGAAATTCACGCTATCGCGCGGCGAATAATTCGACGTCGCCGCTGAACTCATGACTGCTCCAGACCGCGAGGCATTGCGTGACCGTCACTGTATCGCCGCCGCCGACCGCGCCGCGTCCCGCCCCGGCGGCCGCGAGCGTCGGCGCGCCGCGCCGCGCGGGCCGGCGGCGACTGCTGCTCTGGCTGCCGACCGCCGCCGGCATCGTTGCCGCCGCGGTCGTCCTCGTCTTGCGTTTGCGCGCCGGACACGTCATTGACGTACGTGACGCAGCCCGTCGTGCGCACGACGCTCGTGCAAACCGTCACCGCCGAAGGAACTGGTACGGGCCTCGAGCGGTTAGTCGCAGTCAACGCCTGCCTGCCGGTGAACAAATCAATTGGGCGAAACATGATTGTATGGAAAGGTGGCTGGCTCAGATCCTTGCGGTCGTAGCCGCCACAGTGTCATGTCAATTCGCAGCTTACGCAAGTCCCACTCAATGGCTGCAATTTCGGCTCGACGGGAGCCACAGGGGTAGCGTCGCTGGTTCGCTACGCGTCGCATGGTCGACGCGAGCCTTCGGCCCGATCTCCGAGTCGCCGAGTATCTCCGGGGGGCTCGCCTTCGTAGGAGACAATGCCGGCTCGTTTCGCGCGCTCGACGTTCGCACGGGCCACGTCGTCTGGTTGCGGCAGCTCGACAATCCGGTCATGAGCTCGCCCGTCGTCACCAGAAACCTCGTCATCGTCGGGATCGGTAACGAAATCTCGTACGTTCGATCGGGCGAGGTGCATGTCGGCACGGGCGGCAGTGCCCTTATGGCCTTCGATTCCACGACCGGGCGAACGGTGTGGAGGCAGCCGCTGCTTGGAACGGCGATGCCGAGCCCAGCGCTCGTCAACGGCACGCTCGTGGAACCGGACGGGAACGGAGACGTTGTGGGGCTCGACCCCGCGTCGGGCGCCGTGCGCTATGTCTCGCACGTTGGTACGACCGCATCAATGACGGAGGCGCTGCCGATCGGCGGCGGACGTGTCGCATTCGCTGGGCAAACCGAGACCAAGGTCGTGGCCGTCGATGGTAGGACGGGCATCGTCGCATGGAGTCACGCGTTTCCAAGCGCCTCCGGACTTGGTGACTGTCCGTTGGCCTTTGCCGACGGCCGAATCATCGGCGGCTATCTCGCTCCGCTGGCCGGCGAACCCTATGTCCGAGCCGGACGACGCAACGAGCAGCGAGCCTTCGCGCTACGAGCGAGTGACGGAGCCATGCTTTGGGACGTTGCGCTCGAGCGAGGCATCGTGCCGCTTCGAAATCAGTCGGCGATTCCACTTATCTCAAACGGCGTCGTCTTCGTCGGTAGTGCCATCGCGCCGGCCATGCATGCGCTCGATGCTCGGAACGGTCGCGTTATTTGGCGAGCGGAAGCCGGAGGCCCGGTGAAAGGCGCGCCTCTGCAGACGAACTCGGCGCTCGTGTTCGGAGATCTCAGCGGGCGCGTTTGGGCCATCGATCGGCGTTCCGGCCGAACCATCGCCGTGCGGAGCATTGGCGTCGCGATGAACGTCGGGTCACCCGTTCTCTTCGGTCGAACGTTCATCGTTGGTGGCGCCAACGGTGCGCTCGTTGCCCTTCCAATCGATTTGCTGACGACGCCGGTACGCATTGCAACCGCAGGTCTCGTCGGGCCGACGCCCGCAATGACGCGCCAGCTACGCGTCGTTGACAGAAACCACGACGGCGTGCTCGAGATGTCGGAGGTATCTGCGAAGAACGCCCTGCTCTTCACTGCCTGCGATCGCAACCACGACGGCATGCTTGCAGCCCGCGAGGCGGTTCAATTTCTACGCTATCGCATCTTTGCCAACGGCGGACGCGGGTAACGCGATTCCATCATCTCGAAGTGTTGCGGCTCCAAGCCGTTGTATCATCGACGCCGGAGTAACCACACGTCACATCTACCGGCGAGCTCACAACGCAGGGCGAACCCGTAGTCGCGTGAGCCCACGCATTGCGTCGGTTGTCGTCAAGCACGGAGTAGCAAACTTCAGGTACTCGGTCGAGAGCGCTCCACTTCGAGCGAGGCGGTGCGTTCGCTCGACGACGACTGAGCAGTCGGCCGTTGACGATGATCTGGTAGTTCTTAGCTAGCATCACATGCTCGAGAGCGCAGCCATTCTTAGGCACGGGAGCGGCGACGATCTCCGACGGAAGAATATGGTGTGGAAGCGCCCGCAGACGGCACGATATTCGGCGCCCTTTGACTTCCTCAACCGAAGCAGTGTCGAAGCTCGTTCCTCGATGTCGCCGAATGAATCACAAGCAGCCATCGCGATGCCCCACCTCCCACCTAATGCAGGAGCGATCATGTCATCAACGTCTTCGTCGTCGACCGCGAATAGTGGTCAAGCCAAGTTGCAATTCATCTTGGACAGCAATCTCGGGTTGCCCACGGACGAGAGTCCCGTGCGAATTGAGTACGTGCTTTGAAGCGTGGTGACGCGGCTCTTAAGGGGTTGGCATACCTCGAACCGCCCTTTTATGGATCGAGGCGCGGGCCATCGAGATGAAGCGCGCGGCGAGCCCCCGGTTCATCTTTACAGCCGCTAGCGACGAGCCAGTCACGGGAATCGGGCAGTGATCGCAAGTCCGCGGTAAGGTCGGGATCGTGCGCCGCAACCTGAATATCGACGCCATTGCGGCGCAACCGCATCACCATCTCAGCCAGTGAAGCGAAGGGTCCTGGAGCAGCCTGAATGTCGTTGAGTTCGATTGCGAGCGAGTCGCTTTTGTCGGCGCTGAGCTCCCGGAGGATGTCGTTTAAGTCGCGCAGCGCGGAATGTGTCAAGCTATTTGAGACCACTGTCTCGAGTAAATGTTATGCCGCGATCGTCTCGGGTTGGTTGATGAAGACGGTTGGTTCGAGCGCGGGTGGTTCTGGCGTGCCGTTCACGAAGCGATTTGGGTTGCGCGCGTATGCCGCCTGAAGCACATCGCTGCGCGCTTGCCGCCGTTGATCAACTCGACCGAGGTGAACGTCCTCAGGCGTGAGCAAAGCGATTCCGGAGTGGCGATGCTCGGCGTTGTACCATGCGAAGAATCGGCGGCAGTACGCGCGAGCTTGTAAAGCGCCCGCAGCGGCCGCGCAAAGCGCGCCGTGGAACGCGCTGCGCGCAGAGCGAACGAACATCTATGGCCAAGTTTATCCGGCGCTGTACGCCCGACGACGCCGCGGGGGTAGCAGCGATCTACGATCCGATCGTCGCCCACACCGCGATCTCGTTCGAAGAGTTTCCGCCCGGGCCGGCCGAGATGCGGCGCCGCATCGCCGATGCCGGCGATATGTATCCGTGGCTCGTCTGCGAGCGCGGCGGCCGGGTCTCCGGGTACGTGTACGCGTCGGCGCATCGCGCTCGCGCGGCATATCGCTGGTCGGTCGACGTGAGCGCCTACGTCGCACCCGAGGCACGGCGCCTCGGAATCGCGCGACGCCTGTACCAGGTCCTTCTCCCGATCCTCGCAGCACAGGGTTACGGCTCCGCGTTCGCGGGCATCGCGTTGCCGAACGAACCGAGTTGCGAATTGCACGCACGCCTCGGATTCACGCCGGTCGGCGTCTATCACGCCGTCGGCTTCAAGTGCGGCGCATGGCACGACGTGGGCTGGTACGAACGCCGGCTTCGCACCGGCGACGAAGCACCGGCGGAGCCGCGTCCCCTCAGCGCGCTACCGCCGAGGGTGTTCGCCGAAGTCGCCGAAACGGGATGACGAACGATTCGCCATCTCGCCGGCGTCGGACGACGCGCGTCGAGACTCACACCGCAGTTGATCTGGTCGTCGAGCGATCGGATAATGATTGCGCATTGAAGTGGGACGGCTTCCGATTAGACCGCAGGAGGATCCTTGAGGCGCACCTGGACGATTATTGGTGTTAGCGATGTGCCCGGAAGCTTCAAGTGGTACCAGTCGCTACTTGGCCTGCCAAAGACGGCACCCGGTCATGATTACTGGGGTCAAATTCTCCACTCGGATGGAACGGTTTTGCTCTGTCTGCACGAGTGGGGTGCCCATGAGCACCCGTCGTTGAGTAGTCCCGATCACGCGCAGCCTGGCAATGGCCTCCTGTTGTTTTTCCGTGTCGATGATTTCGACATGGCGCTGCAAAGGGCACGCGCTCTCGTTGATCGACTCGATGAAGAGCCCCACGTGAACCCGAGCACCGGAACTGCGGAGTTCGCACTCCGAGATCAAGACGGCTACTACGTCACGATCAGTGCCCTCACGACGGCCTAGCAATCATCGGAGGAACCCGTGAATGAAGTGACCACGGTCCCGGAACCGACGTTTGCGGGAGGTATTTCAGCAAGACGCTGTCTCACAGGATTACGACGTGGGACGAGATTATGAACGCAAGGCGCGTAAGCCGCCGGGATCGCTAATGCTCGTCGACGCGAAGACCGCGATTCGCTGCGTACTGCGTTAACTTAGCCAAGGCCACGTAACGCATATACATTGACAGGCATATTCCGTTTGGCGTATACTAGCGGCGTTGGAATCAGTGTTCGAAATTATCGCGGAGCCAAACCGGCGCGCGATCTTGAGCCTACTCGTCTCGTCACAACGATCAGTGGGGGAAATCGAGCGTCAGCTTCGCATGCCGCAGCCGACCGTGTCGAAGCACCTCCGGGTGCTGCGCGAGGCCGGTTTCGTCGAATCCACGGTGGACGCGCAGCGTCGACTCTACCGGCTCAAGCCCGAGCCCCTACGGGAGGTGGAAGCCTGGCTAGCCCCATTTCGGCAGCTGTGGTCCGCTCACGTCGACGCTCTCGAACACTATCTCGACCGTATGGATACGTCACTAGCCAAGAAACGGACGAAAAGAAAGCGCTAGATGAGCGATCGCAAAACGTACGCACCGGGTCCGGCCAATGTAGCGCGGGTGCGCAAGGACGGCGAGACCTGGACGCTCGTTCTGGTCAGAGACCTGCGCCATCCGCCGGAAAAAGTCTGGCGCGCGCTTACCGAGCCGGCGCACTTGGGCGAGTGGGCTCCTTTCGATGCCTCTGAAGACTTCAGTCACGTCGGAACCGTGAACGTCACCTGGGCGGGAACGGCCACGCCAATCGAAACGCGCGTCACGCGCGCCGAGGCTCCCAACGTGCTCGAATACAAATCAGGTGGCAATGCGATGCGGTGGGAGCTCGAAGCCCGCGGCGGCGGGACGCGCCTGACACTGTGGGCCGTGATCGATCGCCGCTTCATCTCGATGGGTGCCGCCGGATGGCACATCGCGTTCGACGTTTTGGAGCGACTGCTCGACGGAACGCCCATCGGGCGCATCGCCGGCCCAACGGCGATGCAGTTCGACGGCTGGCAGCGACTCAACGCCGAGTATGCGCAACAGTTCGGCGTCGAATTGCCCAAATGAGCAACCTTATAACGTAAAGGAGCAACAACATGAACGTCCTCCTCTGGATCTTTCAGGTTCTTCTCGCCGTGCATACGGCCGTCGGCGCGATATGGATGTCGTCCAATTCCGAGCACACCATGCCGTCGTTACGAGCGATTCCCCACGGGGTTTGGCTGGGCATGAGCGCCCTAGAACTGCTCTGTGCTGTCGCCTTGATCGTCCCGGCATTCAGTAAGCGACTGGCCATCCTGGGTTTGATCGCCGCCGCTTTCGTGGCCGCCGAAATGCTGTTCTTTTCGGGTGTGCATCTCGCTTCCGGTTCCACCAGCATCGGACCAGTGGTCTATTGGCTTGTCGTGGCTGCCGTTTGTGCCTTTATCGTATATGGCCGACTCGTTCTCAAGCCGATTCGCCGAAGCGAGTTCGCGTAGCGGCAATCCGCCGAAGTTGCGGCATCGAAACGACGACTATTCTAGCGGGCAACGTATGTTTTTGTCTTAACCGCATGTTGGAGTGAGACATCGACCGCAAATGGGCAAAGCAAATCTTAAGTCGGCTGGGCTCGATTGGACTCAATTGTCTTTGGGCGGCATTTTCGCTTCCGCCCACTGCCAGTGTCCGACGCGTTAGCAAAAGCTGCGGCGGATTCCCTCAATGGACCCCCTTTTGCGAGACGCTTTTGGGCGCTGCACGCCCCAAAGAGTTGTGAGAAGCAGTCATATTTCGCCCGCGGGGCGTCGTAGCGGTTTCACAAGTTCACCTTTCGTCGAGTCGGCGATCAATGTGGCGAGACGGCTGCGCCGCGTTTCATCCTTCTTGGCACTGAGCACCCAGAACGTTACCGTACGGCGGTAAGACGGCGGCTGTGCTTGGAAGAAATCCCAGGCGCGCGTGTTCTGTCGAAACGCAGCTATCGTTTCCGCATCGAACTCCGCAGCCTTCCGTTGCTCATACGAATATTTAGCGGCGTTTTCGTCACGTTGTGCGAATGCGCGCGCGCCGGCTGCGCGTAGTAGTCCAAGCTCCACGAGTTCATGACCCCGCCGTATGTTCACATCGCTCCACCTGCTGCGCGGCTTTCGCGGTGTGAAGCGAATCGAGTAGCAGTCTTCGTCGATACTGCGCCGCACGCCGTCAATCCAGCCAAAGCACAGCGCCTCGTCGACGGACTCGGGCCACGTCATGTTCGGTTTCCCAGATCCGCGCTTGTAGAACCCAACCAGCAACTCGCCAGCTATCTCGTGGTTGGCGTCCAACCATGCCCGAAACGCTGCTGGCGTTGCGAAACACTTCGGCTTCATCTATCGTAGATTCCTCACCACGCCGCCTCCACCCTGAGTTTAGCTCAGAGTTACCAACGATATACGAATTGACCGCGTACGGCGTCGCCGTCGTCTATGTCTCGAGCACGGCGCCAGGTGACCGCAACCAGTTAAGCGTTTGCGAAGCACTGGCTGAAACCGCGTGTCCGAAAACCATCCCACAAAGGACCCTTTCTGGCGCTGCGGGAATGCCAGGCAAGCTCACGCGCGCCGGCCTTTTTTGGCGGCATTAAGTCGCCCGCAGAGAATTACGGTAGACATGGGCTTTGAACTAGCAATTGCGGCGAAGCACGATCCGACCGAAGGTCGTGAGCCGGTCTCCGAGCGTGGCCACTCGCCGGCGAAAACGTTGACCTTTCATGCAAGCGGCGCTTTTTCTCACGAGAATGGAGCCGTGCTCGCAGAAGCAATCGACAATGCGATTGCCCCTGAGTTCTGCGCCTACATCGTATGTCTCGAAGCCGTCGATAATGTTGAGGAGAGCGCGCTCTTGACGTTCGCGCAGTGGATCCGCAGCCGTCGGGATGAAGGCCTCGACCTACGGCTTTGCGCCGTAGAACCGCACGTACATCATCTGCTTGAAGACGTCGGCGAAGCCGGGGACGCATTGATGCCGTTAGCTCAAGCAACCGACACGACGCCACGTCGTAAAGTCGATACGCATCTCGACGCACCGAAGGTCTCGTCCTAAAACGACAGACGGTGTTGAAAAAGGGGGGCACATCGGCTTTCTTGCAACGCATCCACCGTTTTAGCGCCGACTCCAAAGGCACGTTAGATCGTTGATTCTCGATTTCGTTGTTCCCAGAACTCAGCCGCCTTCAATACGGGGACGATTTCGAACTCGGCTAGGTCGTCCCAGAGGCTGGTCCATTCGTGCAATGACTCAGGATGCAACGCTTCCATGAGCTGGAAACAGCGGCCCCCCGTCGGCTCCACCCAGCTTGCATGGTATGTGACATCTTCTGGCAGCATGCGACCACGTCGCTTGAAGCGTTCACCGACTGCAGCTGGATCGGCGCCGTGGAAGCGTTCGATGACCATAAATAACATGGAAGAAGCGTACCCCGTTGCTGGCAGCTCAGCAGATTGCTCGTGATTCGAAACAACGGATAGATTACAATCTACCGACGCTGAGACACGCGTTTGCTCTATGATGACGCGCACGTTATAATGTTGCTGTAAAGCGACGCCGCGGAGCCCGACGTAACGCGATGATGGGCAGCCGAATCAGACGATCGCAACGAATCCCTCCGACGGAAAATCGTCGCCACTGGGCTCAATCGGCTGGGGCGGTTCTGCCAAGCCCCGAGGCCTCGCGAAGCGTCGGAATAAAACGGAGCGCAATCACAGCTAAGACGATCCCGATGAATGATCCCACAATTGCGAATACGAAAATCGAGTTAGGTAGGTTAGCGACGAGGATCTGCTGGTTCTTACCGGCTTGAACGTAAATCTTTGCGAGGTTGTTTGTAACGGCGTAGGCGTTCCCGAGAATGCGGCCTGCAACCAGACCCGTCCGACTTAAGAGCTCTCGAACTCCGCTTCGACGCCCTCGCAACGTAAGATCGTGACGCCGATAGAAGAGCCCGAGGGCGAGCATCAGCCCTTGTACCTCGTAGCTGGCTGCGAAAAAGGCGAAATAAATTCGTGACGCGATCGCGCCTTCGTTCAGCGGGACGAAGTGCAAGTAGAGCTGCAAGCAGAAGACCTGCAATATTAGGCTTGCAAGTGCGATAAAATTGCACGCAGTCATCGCACGATTCGGCACGAAGTAATGTTCGAAGATCATGTCGTGAACCCACCAGAAACGGACCACGACAATGAACGTCATGATGAAAGCAAAAATTGCGGCTGGCCGCGCGACGAAGTCGATCGCGTGCGATGGCAAGACGAGGCTCAGTCCGATTTCTGCAAGGCTGAAGCCGATCACAATATCGGAGAATGCTTCGAGGCGGTGCGTCGCCCGCGCACGATCACGAAGCTCTTCACGATCCCTTGCGGCGACCCCGCCGTGTGGACCACGTCGTAGCAGCTTCACCCCGGTCGCAGCCGTCGCCGGTATTGCGTAGAAATGACTGAAGGCGATCGCAGCCGTCGCCGATGTCGCAAGTTCCGTCGCAGTGGGTGACGGCCGCAGCCATCAAACCGAATGAGACGGTTGTCGTCGTGTTTGATTGAAGTCGCCTTTAGATACACCTCACGCCGAAGCATACGGAGATCATCTCATCGTTTTGGTTATATGACGGCAAAACGGTCCCGCCGCTGTTAATGAGATGCTGTGCGCCGCTCTCATGCAACAGCCGGCGGTACCGACGACAACTCGACATCTCATCAAGGACCCCTTTCGGAACTCGTTCTTTGACGGGAGCCGGCCTTCATACGGTCGGCAACGTTCCCCCGTCGACAACGTATTGGCTGCCGGTGATGTAACTCGCGCGATCACAAGCGAGGAAGAGAACGAGTCGCGCGACTTCTTCCGAACGGCCTTGCCTCCCCAGAGGTATCTTCAGGGCTTCGACAGCTTGTGCGCGCACAGTATCGAAGTCGACGTCGAGATCGCGTGCACGCTCTTCGAGGCGTTTGTTCGAGGCGGCGCTTTCGATGAATCCCGGTACGACGGCATTCACACGTATTCCGTGGGGGCCGACCTCGTTCGAGAGGCCTTTGCTGTAGATGGTGGTCGCCGCCTTCGCCGCGGCGTATGGCAGCGAGCTTGGTCCTGGAATCCTCGCTTGACCTGACGTAATGTGAATAATGACGCCGCTGCGCTGCGCAATCATCGACGGCAACAGCGCGCGATCGAGCCGGACCGCTGAAAGCAAGTTCGTATTCAAGTCGCGCAGCCAGTCATCGTCGGTCATCGCCAAGACTCCGGCTGGGACGTAAGACTGGCTTCCGGCGTTATTAACGATTACGTCGATTCCGCCGAGAAATTCCAAAGCGGTCGTCGCCAAGCTCAGCACGCCTTCGGGCGTAGCGACGTCGGCTTGCACGAACTGCGCTCCTCCGAAACCGTTGACCGGCGTGCGTGCTGCGACGACAACTTTGGCGCCGGCTTCCGCGAATTGTCGAGCGATAGCCGCTCCGATGCCTTGCGTTCCGCCGGTAACAACGACCCGCTTACCGTGAAAGTCCAGGCGACCCACATCGGCGCCGTTCGGTGAAGTGCTGCTCATGGTAACGGTCGATCACCAGGTCTCCGCGATTTACCTCTGGCTGGTCGTCTCTTTAACGACCCCTTTGGGGACCCTGTCACGAGTTCGGCGCAACAAGGCTTCGCATGCGTCAAGAGGTTATTGACAGCGGCTATTGGCAACGCGTTCACTACGGTTACATGCCTTTTCATGCGCCGGAACAGTCGCGGTTACTTTGCCTGAGAATGGCTGCGTTCTCCGGCATCTGACGCCTCAGCGACCATAGCCTAAGCATCCACTCGATTCGTTCTGAATTCAGGCCGGCCTTTCGGGATGCGGCGGCCCATGTGGCATCGAATCGGGCTACTGTCTCCGAAGGGTTCGTTTATGGGAATCAGACGGAGCAGTATGGACGGTAGTGCCGACGAATTACTGACCCCTGAAAACTTCGCGGAGGGAGCGTCCACCATGACCAAGGCCGAGAAAGAAGCGCTTTCAACCATGACGCCCGAGCAGCTCATCGAAGGTTTCGTACGCGAAGCCAAGCTCTATCAACTAAGCGACGTTCCAAGAGCGAACGCGGCGCTCGAAAACAAAATCGCCTACGCGGACGAGATCGTGCGACGCGGGGGCCATGCGAGCTTGGAAGCGCTCATGGCAAATCCCGACGGATTCATCGCTTATAGCGCCGCCGCCGCCCTTGTCAAACTCCCCGAATTCCGCGAAGCCGCCCTCGCCGTGCTCGACCGCATCGCCGATGGGCGCCTTGGTTCGGCGTCAACGCGCGCCCGCATCGCGCGAAACGTAATCCGTTACGGAAGTCCCGACGGCGATCCCGTTGAATTTGAAAAGCGATTAGCCGTGATCCGCGCGCGCGAGAACCGTGCCTGACCCGCAGATACCGACCAAGACGGTCCTCGCGCCCGACGGCACGCCGGTGCACATTCCGTATTTTCCTAATCTCGGCGAAAAATATCAGCCACCCGGCGTGTCTGCGCACGAAGTTCATAGTCAGCAGGTGGCGCAACCGCCGACGCAAACGTCGACGCCGCCGGTCACGAACGAATCGTGGCGCGAGCGCGTGATGCACGCGGCGCGTTCGGCCATCGAACGAGCTGGTCTATACGGCCATGCCGCCGTGAACGCGCTGGTTCTTGACGATTGGAAAGCGTTAACCGACGCCCATAGCTCGACGCTGCAGCGTGTCGAAGGCGGAGCGGGCCTCGCCTCGTGGGTAATTCCCGAGGGCAAGGTGGCCGAGATCGCCGGCCACGCGATCGTCAAAGCGGGAGAACTCGCCGCCGCGCACGTTGCGGAGCAGTCCGCGGAGCATGCGATCGCCGCTGGGGTCGAGCATGCGGCGGGACATACGCAAGAGGCGGCCGTCGCCGGACGCAAATGGGCCGAACGCACGCCGAATCAAAAGCTAGCCGAACAGCATCCGATGAATCCGAGCACGATCTGGGACCGGCCGCTCAGCGCTCCCGAACGAAATAGTCACTTCAAAACCGCAAACCATGTCACGGCGTTTCTGGGGCCGGCGACCGAACGCGGCGGCGTGGAGCGCGATTGGCATCACATCGTCGAAAAAGTCCACGCGGACAAGTACGGCCAGTTTCCGGCCGAACGCGTGCACAGTGTCGAGAACTTCGTGCCGGTGCCTCGCGCGGTGCATCGAGGCGAACATGGGTTGACCGCAGAGTTTAGCACGAAGGATGAATTTCTCGGCACGAGTCTCCGCGAGCGTCTCCAAGGCAGACCCTGGGACGTACATGTTGACTATGGAGAACAAGCGTTGCGCGACCGCGATCTCGATCCTGCGGTCCTGCACGCCGAGACGCGGGCGCGCTTCGAGCAGCGGCTCGAGTTGCACGATCGCCTCCATGGACTCTCGAAAGGCCACGAAGCAGCCGACATTTCACACGGTCGCGGTACGCTCGGCGTGATCGTTCACGAGGGGCACAATCAGAACGGCGACGCTCGTTCGCAAGCCTCCGCAAGGTCTGGCGGCGCGAACTCATGGTCGCCCGATATGCCGCACGAGGAGTTCGCAAAGTTGCAGGCCCGTATTCGCGGCGGCCCCGGGCGTACCGAGGCCGCGCAGCTTCACATCGAACGCGACGGCGTGCAAAAAACCATTCGTCCCGGAACGCATTTCACGGGCAGCATTCAAAGCGTCGACGGCGATCGCATCACGCAGCATATCGGGCGCGGTCACACGGTCACGTGGTCTCGCGAAGAACTCTGCGAGCATTTCAACGATCCAAAGGCGTTTGACGCTGCGATGCAACCCGGCCACATGATGGGTATCGGCGTCGGGCGCAACGGCGTGGTTGACGCGCAGCAGCGGGTCCCGGGTTATGGGTGGGAGTCGCTCAACCATCAGCCGCTTCAGCAGTGGCAACAACTCGACTCGCCCCATCTCGGGCACGGCCACGGGCGCTAATACTACTGTGTCATAAACAGTGAATTAGTGGTATACATTATGCATGAGTGCAGAGCAGAAGCATGCAGCAGCGGCTACCCGGCGTCGCTTCAAGAAATACGTGGACAACTTGGCAACGGCTTTG
>JAABUJ010002802.1_pt1 | contig 20643 bp, 18 predicted proteins | sample 5559131 | NCBI WGS metagenome assembly JAABUJ01 (sample SAMN10711875, study PRJNA513366) | rock metagenome | isolation source: Antarctica rocks | place: Antarctica: Victoria Land, Mt New Zealand nord | collected 2016-01-07 | reverse complement strand
GCCTGGGCGCCGTCCGGCTGCGCCAGCGGCCGGCGCCGGCAGCCGCGTCGGAAGCCGCGTCGGGAGCCGCCCCGGCAGGACTGCCTGCGGACCTTGCGAACCTCGATGCCGCCTTCGACCGGCTCTGTGCCGCGCATTCCCGCGAGCTCGGAATTCTCCTCGCGGCGAGGCTGAGCCAGCTCGTCCACCGCCGGGTCCCGGTCCGGGCGATCCGGCAGGCCCCGGGTGAGCGGTCGGTGCGGGTCTGCTTTGCTGACGGGACCGTGGTGCTCGCCCGGGGCAACGCGCCCGGCGACTTCGCCCGGGTCGCGTGGGCGCTGCACGGGCGGCCGGTGCACCTCGCATGGTTCTCGAGCGACGAGGCCGGGACGCACCTGGACTTCCGGTGGAGCCCCGACCAGCGGATCGGCGCGGTCGCCGTGGGGCTCGATCAGCCGGACTGACCGGCGCCAACCGCCCGGTCGCCGGACGCAACCCGGATCGCGAGTCAGCCCGGGGCAGCGACGAGGCGAAGGCCCAACACGGCATACGTCGCGCCGATGTCTGCCGGGGTGCGGCTGATCAACGGGGAGTACCACCGCGCGACATCGATGCAGAGCGACATGAGTGCCAGCGCCGTGTCGTGGATGCCGTCGACACTGAGCTCGCCGGTCTGCACGCCGTTCCGGAGGACGGAGCGGACGGTTGCGTCGATCTGCTTGCGCAGGGCCAGGACGTCGTCCCGGTGCTCGGGCGTGAGGTGCGGGAACTCGTACTGCACGACCCGAGCCACCTCGTAGTGCTCCGCATGCCATCGGGCGAAGCTGGACATGATCCGCCCCAGTCGCTGCGTGTTGCTCCCGGGTGAGGACGCCGCACTCGTGACGAGCTCGAGCGCGGCCTCGTGCCCCGTGTGGCTCAGGGCGTGCAGGAGGTCCTCCTTGGACGAGAAGTGGACGTAGACGCCTGCGGGGGACAGGCCCGCACGGGAGGCGATGTCGCGCGTGGTCGTCGCGTGGAACCCCTTGTCGGCGAAGGCGGCCGCCGCCGCGTCGAGCAGACGGTCGACCGTCTGCGGGCCCGAGGCTGTCGTCGCGGTCACATTGACAGCATGCCGCACGTCGGAGAAACTAAGCAAGCGCTTAGTTACCCGGAGGTAATAACCATGCCACGCAACATCTACGACGACGACCACGAGGCCTACCGGAGCACCGTCCGGGAGTTCGTCGAACGCACGCTCAAGCCGCGCGCGGAGGAGATGCTCGAGGGGAAGTCGATCCCCCGCGACATCTGGAGGGAGGCCGGCAAGCAGGGGCTCTTCGGCCTCGGCATCCCCGAGGAGTACGGCGGCGCGGGGGCGGAGGACTATTGCTTCAACGCCGTCAACGCCGAGGAGATCGCCGCCTTCAACGCCGCCGCGTCCTCCTGTTTCGGCATCCACGCCGACGTCTGCCCGCCCTACGTCGTCGACCTCGGAACGGACGAGCAGAAGCAGCGGTGGCTGCCCGGCATGGCTTCGGGGGACCTCATCTGTGCCATCGCCATGACCGAGCCCTCCGGTGGTTCGGACCTCGCAGCGCTGAGGACCACCGCCGTCCGGGACGGGGACTGGGCCTCCGGCGCGAACGGGGACTGGCTCATCAACGGCAGCAAGACGTTCATCACCAACGGCTACCAGGCCGACCTCGTCATCGTGGCCACCCGCACCGACCCCTCCAAGGGCGCCAGGGGCATCACCCTCTTCATGGTCGAGAACGGCATGCCCGGCTTCTCGCGGGGCCGCAAGCTCGACAAGGTCGGCCAGGAGGAGTCGGACACCGCTGAGCTGTTCTTCGACGACGTCCGGGTCTCCGACGCGAACCGGATCGGCGAGGAGGGCATGGGCTTCATCGCGATGATGCAGCGGCTGCCCCAGGAGCGCATCGGCGCGGCCATCTCGAACACGTCGCACGCCGCCCAGATCCTCACCGAGACGATCGCCTACGCGAAGGAGCGCAAGGCCTTCGGTCAGCCGATCGGGTCGTTCCAGCACAACAAGTTCAAGCTCGCCGAGCTCGTCACGAAGATCGAGGTCACCCAGGCCTACGTCGACGACTGTGTCGCCGCCCACGCCGACGGCCGGCTCACCGCGGTCGACGCCGCGAAGGCGAAATGGTGGAGTGCGCAGGTGCAGAACGACGTCCTCGACGAGTGCGTCCAGCTCTACGGCGGCTACGGCTTCATGAACGAGTACCGCGTCGCCCGGGCCTGGCGCGACGCCCGGGTGACCAAGATCTGGGCCGGCTCCAACGAGATCATGAAGGAGCTCATCGGCCGCGACCTCGGCCTTTGAGTACCCTTCCTCCCACGAAAGGTTGGCCGGGTGGCCGGGTGGCCGGGTATACCTGCGCGCTGGTGGCGCTTGACCGCGCCGCTCGCACCTCCGTAGGTTCGGACGCATCGGAAGTCTCAGGCCCGGTCCCCCGAAGGAGACGGGATCCCGGAAGGCGGCGTGATGACGATCAGGACGGACCCACCGGCGGAGACGGAACCGGAGTCGCCGTCCGCGCCCCCGCCTCCCGCCTCCCGCCTGGCGTCGGTGGTCGACGCGACACCGGGTCGCGGCGGCGCTCTTGGCGGGCCTCGTCGCCACCCACATCGCGACGGTGCTCGGTTTCTGGATGGGCGGATTCGGGCTCGTCCGGCTCGACTGGAACACCGCCAACGGCAAGGTCTACGTGCCCAAGGAATCGCCGCTCTCGCAGTTCCTCATCGGCGGCGGCATGCACTACGTCGACGGCATCGTCTTCGCCGTCCTGTTCGCGGTCGCCATCCATCCGCGACTGCCGTGGCCGGACACCGGGGTCGGCAACGTCGTCAAGGGCCTGGTCTTCGGCACCATCCTGGCGGTCATCGCGCTGGCGATCCTCACGCCGCTGATCTATGGCCCCGCGCGCGCAGCGGATGCGGGCGTGTTCAGCTCGGGCTTCGGCTGGAAGTACATCGTCGGCGTGTTCCTCTTCCACTGGATCTACGGTGCCCACGTAGGGCTGATCTACAGCCCGCTCCCGGAGGTCGACGTGCTCCCGGACGACAGCCGCCGCGACGCGCGAGGCGGGTGAGGTGGCGGGCCCCGGCGGGCGCCTCAGTCCTGCGGGCCGCCGGCGACGTAGATCACCTGACCGCTGACGAAGCCTGCCTCGTCGCTGGTCAAGAAGGAGACCGTCGCCGCGATGTCCTCCGGCTGGCCGACGCGCTGGACGGGAATCTCCTTGGCGGAGTGGGCCATGAAGTCCTCGAAGGCCACCCCGAGGCGCTCCGCGGTGGCCCGAGTCATCTCGGTCTGGATGAAGCCGGGCGCGATGGCGTTGGCGGTCACCCCGAACCTGCCGAGCTCGATGGCCAGCGTCTTGGTGAACCCTTGGAGGCCGGCCTTGGCCGCCGAGTAGTTGACCTGGCCGCGGTTGCCCAGGGCGGAGGTCGACGAGAGGTTGACGATGCGGCCGAACTTCTCGGCGGTCATGTGCACCTGGACGGCCTTGGTCATGAGGAAGGAACCCCGGAGGTGGACGTCGATCACGGCGTCCCAGTCCTCCTCGCTCATCTTGAAGAGCAGGTTGTCGCGGGTGATGCCGGCGTTGTTGACGAGGATCGTCGGAGCCCCGAGCTCGTCGACGACGCGCTGCACGGCTGCGGCGACCTGGTCGGCCCTGGAGACGTCGACCGCTACCGCGGCGGCCTTTCCGCCGCCGGCCGTTATGGCGGCGACGGTCTCGGTGCAGGAGCCCTCGTCGAGGTCGAGCACCCCGACGACGTGACCGTCGGAGGCCAGCCTGCGGGCGGTCGCGGCGCCGATGCCTCGAGCGGCTCCGGTGACGATGGCGGTGCGGGGCGTCGTGGACACGCGTGGCTCCTCAGCATGGGGGGACGGCGGTGCGGCCCGAGTCTACGGAGGGGATGGCGGCCACTCTCCGCGGTATGCCGGGCGTGGGCTCCGCGCGGCGCTCAGGACTCCTTGAGGCGGAGCATGCCTTCCTGGGCGACCGTCGCAAGCAGGCGGCCGTCCGCGGCGAACATCCGGCCGGTGGCCAGGCCACGTCCGCCCTGAGCCGAGGGGGACTGCTCGGTGTAGAGGATCCACTCGTCGGCCCGGGCCGGCCGGTGGAACCACATCGCGTGGTCAAGGATCGCCGGGCGCAGGCGGGGGTCCGACCACGCGATCCCGTGGCGGCGGATGACCGGTTCGAGCAACGAGTAGTCCGACGCGTAGGCAAGGACCGCGGCATGCAGGAGCGGGTCGTCGGGCAGCCGCCCGATGGCCTTGAGCCACACGCTCTGCTGGGCCGCGCGCTGTCGTCCGGGCTCGTAGTAGATGTTGCCCTCGACGTGGCGCAGGTCGATCGGGCGGGCCCGCGCGAAGTCGCGAGCGACGGGGTGGTCCACCTGGGCGAGAAGGTCCTGGGCGGTCGGCAGCGACTCCGGGTCGGGGGCCGCCGGCATGGAGTCCTGGTGGTCCATCCCCCCGGCGTCCTCCTGGAACGAGGCGATCATCGACAGGATCGGCTTGCCGTACTGGATCGCGTGCACCCGGCGGGTGGAGAAGGAGTTGCCGTCCCGGATCCGCTCGACGGCGAAGCGGATCGGGTGGCTGTCGTCGCCCGGCCGCACGAAGTAGCCGTGCAGCGAGTGGATGTGCCGCGGACCGCCGCCCCTGACGTCGGCCACCGTGCGACCCGCGGCGATGACCGACTGGGCGAGCACCTGACCGCCGAACACCCGCCCGTGGGGCTGCTCCTGGCTCCTGCCGAGAAAGACCGTGGCGTCCGACTCGCCGAGCTGGGACTCCGCATCGCCCTCGGCGCCCTGGACGGTGAAGTGGGCATCCCCGAGGGGTCGCAGGTCGAGCACGTCGAGCAGCTCGGCCAGCGGGCCGAGATCCTCGACGGCAGGCTCGGCGGCCGGCTCGATGGCATCGGGGTCGACGTGGTCGGTCACAGGACGGGAGACTACCCACCAGCTCGCGTCCGGTGGTCAGGTCATCCCGTCAGGCGATGAGGGCGGCGGTGTCGCGGCGGGCGACCGGTCCGTCGACAGCGCGCTCCCAGGCCTGCGCGATCCGGTCCACCGCGTCGGTGAGGACGTCGGGCGGAAGGGCGAAGGGGATCCGGACGAACGACTCGAGGCCACCCTCGACGCCGAACGACGCCCCGGGAGCGAGGCGGACGCCGAGCGCGGCGACGGCGTCGCAGAGGGCGCTCGAGCGCGGGCTCGGCAGCTCGCACCAGATGCTCAGGCCGCCGGAGGGGACGGTGAGCCGCCACTGCGGAAGTCGACGTCGAACGACCTCGACGAGCGCGTCCCGCGATGCCCGCAGCGCGGCCTGTCGATGCATGAGCAGGAAGTCATGCTGGGCGAGAAGGCGTCTCAGGACCAGCTGCTCGAGCACGGGCACGCCGAGGTCGAGGCTCAGCCGGGCCTGCTCGAGCCGCGGCAGGTCACGTTCGGGTGCCCGGAGCCAGCCGACCCGCAGGCCCCCCCAGTAGGTCTTGCTCGCGCTCCCGATGGTCACCGCCCGGTTGTTGAAAACGGCAAGCGGCCGCGGCATGTCCGCTTCGGCAACATCGATCGCCAGCTCGGCGGCGGTCTCGTCGACGACGGCGATGGCACGCTGGCGATGCAGTGCCGCGCCGACGTCCGCCCGGGTGGTCTCGTCCACAAGGGTGCCGGTGGGGTTGTGGAAGTCGGGCACGAGGTAGGCCAGCGTGGCCGAGCCCTGACGCAGGGCGACGTCGAGGGCGTGCGCAACGAGCCCCCCGCGTCGAGCGGCAGGCCGACGGTGCGGGCACCCGCGTCGCGGACGGACGCCAGGGCGTTGGGATAGGTCGGTGACTCCATGAGCACCCGGTCGCCCGGGCCGACGTGGGCCCGGAGCACGACCGACAGGGCGGCGAGCGCACCCGTCGTGACCATGATCTGGCCCGCGGTCGTGGGCAGGCCACGGTCGCAGTAGCCCTGGGCGAGCAGCTCGCGCAGCTCGGGCAGCCCGAAGGGAGAGTACCCCGTGCCGGAAAGATGGCGGGGCAGCTCGGTCACCGCCGACTCAAACGCATCGGCCATGCCGGGCGGGGCACTCGGGGCGGCGATGGAGAGGTCGACGGCCACTCCGGGGCCGTCACCGGACGGCAGCGACCCTCCGGCCGACGGGCCCCCGGGCACCCTGACGACGCTGCCCGACCCACGCCGCGAGACGAGGTACCCGCGGTCGCGCAGCACGGCATACGCGCCGGCGACGGTGGTGCGGCTCACCCGGAGGGCGGAGGTCAGCTCGCGCTCGCTGGGTAGCCGGGTGCCGTCGAGGATCCGCCCGTCGGCGACGAGCCGGCGCAGCCCCTCCGCGAGAGCCTGGTATGCCGGGACGCCGGCCTGCGCTGTCGCCGTGTGCGGGCGCAGCTGGCCGGCGACGGTGCGGGCGGAGATCGTGCGCCCGGAGAGAGAGTCTGCGGAGCCATGCAGGCCAGTCAATCACGATTGGCCATGGATTGGCAGGCCACAACGGGGCAGGATGGCACCATGGCTCACGTCCCCCTGTCGTCCCTGACGTCGCGCGAGCAGCTGCGAGCGGGTCGGCTGCCGCGCCGCCTGACCCAGCTCGCCGTCGGGCTGACGCTCTACGGCGCATCCATGGCGATGATGATCCGCAGCCGGCTCGGGCTCGACCCGTGGGACGTCCTGCACTACGGCCTCGCCGAGCGGCTGCCGCTGACCTTCGGCCGGGTGACCATGGTCGTCGGCGCCCTCGTCCTGCTGCTCTGGATCCCGTTGCGCCAGTGGCCGGGTCTGGGGACGGTGGCGAACGTCGTCGTCATCGGCCTCGCGACGGACGCGAGCCTGGCCCTCCTCCCCGACCCGTCGGCGCTGTCGGCGCGGTGGGGCCTGCTCCTCGGCGGCATCGTGCTCAACGGTCTGGCCGGGGGCCTCTACATCGGCAGCCAGCTCGGGCCCGGACCACGGGACGGACTGATGACAGGGCTCGCCCGCCGCACCGGGTGGAGCATCCGGCTCGTCCGGACGGCCATCGAGGTCACGGTGCTGTCCGTGGGATGGCTCCTCGGCGGCGTGGTCGGGCTCGGCACCGTCGCCTACGCAGTGTTCATCGGGCCGCTCGTGCAGTTCTTCCTGCCGCGGGTCACAGTCCGGCTCGTCGACCCGGAGCGGGACGGTGCCGTCGTTGCGGCTGCGCGGTCTACGGCGACCCGACCACGGGCACCAGCCACGCGACGTCCTGGGTCACCAAGCCACCTGGACCGGTAGGGACGTGGATTGGCCCATCTCACAAGGCTCAGCCGGCGGTGGCCAACGTGAAGGGAAGGACGGCCTCGGCGCCGGCCTGACGCAGGGCCTGGGCGGCCACGGTGATCGTCCACCTCGAGTCGGCGACGTCGTCGACGAGCAGGACCGGGCCGGGTGTCGAGGCGATGGTGGCGGCCAGCTCCGCGGACACGGCCACGCGCCCCCAGACTCCGGCGAGCCGGAAGGCGCTGTTGCCGCCAGCCGCACCGACCGGCCCACCCTCGACCAGGTCCAGGGTGCCGAGCAACGGCAGCCGTCCGATCTCGCCGAGGCCGCGGGCGAGCGAACTGACGAGGTGGGGATGCGAGCGTGACGGGACAGCGATGACTCCGGTCGGCCGCTCGGCCCAGCCCCAGTCATGAAGCACCCCGACGCACGCCTTGAGCAGCTCGGGCGAGGCAGGGCCATCCTCGCGCAGGACCTCCCGAAGTCGTTGTCCCCAACCGAGGTCCGTGAGCCGGGCCAGCGCTCGCCCTGGCAGGGCTGCTTCAGCAGGCGGGATCCTGCCGGCCAGCGGCACCCCGAGGCGCGACATGCCCGTGGGCCACTGGCTGCGGGGCTCGAGGTCGACGCCGACCCGCTGGAGCTGGTCACGGGCGCTCTGGAGCGCTGCGTCGGGGACGGTGTCCGGAAACCACGTGCCGGCGCACACGTCGCAACGACCGCATGGGGCAGCGGTGTCGTCGTCGAGGGCCCGCTGGAGGAACTCCATCCGGCAGCCGATGCCCCCCTCGTAGTCGAGCATCAGCTGCTGCTCGCGGTCGCGGGCTGCCGCGACCCGGGCGTAGCGCTCGGCGTCGTAGGTCCACGGCGTGCCCGTCGACCTCCAGCCGCCGCTCACCCGGGTCACCGCCCCGTCGACGTCGAGGACCTTGAGGAGCAGCTCGAGCCGGGTGCGACGGATGTCGATGATCGACTCGAGGGCCGGTGTGGACAGGGGTTTCGGGGCCTCGGCCAGGGCCGTGAGGACGGCGTCCGCCTGTTCCTGTCGCGGCATCGAGGCCGAGGCGAAGTAGCGCCAGATGTCCTTGTCCTCGGGCCCCGGCAGGAGGAGGACGTCGGCGTTGGCGGTGGCCCGGCCGGCGCGACCGACTTGCTGGTAGTACGCGACCGGTGAGGAGGGGGCGCCGAGGTGCAGGACGAAGCCGAGGTCCGGCTTGTCGAAGCCCATGCCCAGGGCGCTCGTGGCGACGAGCGCCTTGACCCGGTTGTCCCGCAGGGCGGCCTCGAGCTCTTCGCGGTCAGCCGGGTCCGTGCGCCCGGTGTAGGAGCGGACCTCGTGGCCGGCCTCTCGCAGACTCGCCGCGACGTCGTCGGCACCGGAGACGGTGAGCGTGTAGATGATGCCGCTGCCGGGCAGCTCCGCGAGGTGGGCCAGGAGCCAGGCGACACGCTGCTCTGGCGAGGCCAGGGGCAGGACGCCGAGCCGCAGCGACTGTCGCGCAAGCCCCCCGCGCAGCGTCAGGACGTCGTGCCCGCCGGCCCCGAGCTGCTCCGCGACGTCGGTGACGACCCGGGCGTTGGCCGTCGCGGTCGTCGCGAGGACCGGCGTGTCCGGGGGCAGCGTGGTCAGCAGGTCACGGATCCGGCGGTAGTCCGGACGGAAGTCGTGGCCCCAGTCACTGACGCAGTGGGCCTCGTCCACGACGAGCAGGCCGCAGCGGCGCGCGAGGTCGGGCAGCTGCTCCTCCCGGAAGCGAGGGTTGTTGAGTCGCTCGGGGCTGACGAGGAGGACGTCGACCTCGTCCGCGGTCAGGGCGGCGCTCACGGCGCCCCACTCCTCGGCGTTGGCCGAGTTCATCGAGACGGCGTTGATGCCCGCCCTCGCCGCGGCGGCAACCTGGTCGCGCATCAGGGCGAGCAGCGGCGAAATGATGATGCTCGGCCCGGCTCCGGCGGCCCGGCGCAGAGCGGTCGAGACGAAGTAGACGGCCGACTTGCCCCACCCGGTGCGCTGGACTACGAGGACTCGTCGGCGTCCACCGACGAGCGCCTCGATCGCCTCGAGCTGCCCGTCCCGGAAGTCGACGTCGTCGCGGCCGACGAGCCGGCGCAGGGCGAGCCCGGCCTGCCCTGTGATGGCGGCCTGCCCTGTGATGGCGTCCTGTCCTGCGATGTCGTCCTGCGCGGCGATGTCCCTGGTTGCCCTCGTGGCCGGCTGAGCTGTCATCGCCCCACCGTACGTGCCCCGCCGGATACCGCCGGCGTCGTCCACAGCGACCGGTTTGCGTCCGACTCCTCCGTGCTGAGGACCACCGTCCGTTCGGATGCAAGGGCAGCCGCCCGGCGCCAGCGCCCCCTGCGAGGATGGGGGCCATGCCGTCCTCGCACTACCGCGTCACCGTGCCGCTGCGCTGGTCTGACATGGATGCCTACGGCCACGTCAACAACGTCCAGTTCCTCCGCCTGCTCGAGGACGCCCGGGTCACCGGCTTCGAGGAGTGGTTCGGCCTCGAGCGCGCCCTCCTCGACGAGGGGGTCCTGGTGACGCGGCACGAGATCGAGTACATCGCCCCCCTGACCTTCCGGCACGCCCCGATCTCCGTCGACATGTGGTGCACCAAGATCTCGGGGGCGGGGTTCGACCTCGGCTACGACGTGCGCGATCCCGACGGCGTCGGCCAGGGCCACTACGCCCGGGCCGAGACTGGTCTCGTCCTCTACGACTTCGCGAGGTCGAGCCCACGGCGGATGCGCCCGGACGAGCGCGAGATCCTCCGCGCCCACGCCGGCGACCCGGTGCCCTTCCGCTGGGGCAACCGGTGAGCACGCTCGTCTTCGACGACGAGCAGGCGTATGCCGACCTCGTCACCTTCGTGGGGCGGGCCCGGGCCGTCGACCCTGACGGTGCGATGCACCTCCAGGTGGTGGGTACGGTCCTGGCCGCCCACGTCGGCGTCCTGCCGGGGCGCGGTGTGCTCGGCGAGGGCACCGTGACCGGCATGCGGGCCATGGCGCTCGCACAGCCGTCGACCCTCGACGCAATCGTGTCGCTGGCCAGCCTTGCCGACCGGTTCGCGCGCCAGCCGGAAGGCGCGGTCGAGCTGCCCGTGCCGCCGAGGCGGGCCAGCGCGGTGTGGGCATCCCTGGCTCCGGAGCGCGGCGGCTGGGAGTCCGTCGGGACCGTTCCCGAACGTGAGCTCGAGCGGGCCGCGGGCGCCGGCATCGAGGAGGTCGCCCGCGGGACCGTCCCGACGGCGGGTTCGGCGGCGGTGGCCCGGCTGCGTCAGTCCGTGTGGGGACGGCTCACCCCGACGGATCCGCCGGTGCCCGCGGGGGCGGCCTTCGCGGCATACGTGCTGGGTTTCCTCGACCCGGACCGGGACGCGCAGGTCTTCGCGCACGGACGGTGGGTCCGGGTCGCGACGCGACGTGGCCAGGTCCTCGTGCGCTGAGCCGGTCGCCTCAGCTGAGTTCCGGCGGCCTCAGCTGCGCACGGCGCAGCGGCGTCCGGCCACGACGACCAGCGCGGCGACCACGGCGAGCAGGCCCCAGATGAGCAGGTAGGTCCTCGTGTCCCCGCCGCTGGTGTGGAAGGAGACGAACAGTGCGCTGGCGCCGGCGATCCCGAGCACGCTGCCGAGCACGTCGGCGAGCTGGAGCGCCGCAGAAGCCTTGCCGTACTCACCGGCCGGCGCGAGGTCGAGGAGGAGCACGGACAGGGACGTCGAGCCCAGGCCCATCCCCGTACCGGCCAGCACCATGGCAGGGCCGAACAGCCAGACCGACCAGCCGGCTGCGGTGATGACGACCATGGCCAGGGCGCCGAGCGCCAGGAAGAGCCCGCCGAGCGAGACGAGGCTCGCCCGGCGCCCGGCCATCGACGCGAGCCCCTGCACCCACGAGCCACCCGACCACCCGAGCGACCCCACCGCCAGGACGGCGCCCGCAATGGCCAGCGTGCTGCCGCGTTCCTGGGTCAGCATCAGGGGGAGGAAGGTGATCGACCCGCCGAAGGAGGCGTTGAGCAGGAACCGGCTGAGGATGACCGACGGCAGGCCGCGAACCATCCGCAGGGTGCCCGCCGGGAGCAGCCTCGGCGTCACGACGAGCAGGCCGGCCACTCCGAGGACCGCTGCCAGGGTCTGCCACGAGAGCAGAGAAAAGCGCTCGTGGGTGCCGAGCTGGACCAGCCCGGCGGCGAGGGCGACGAGCACGCCCAGCTGGGCCGTGCGCCGGTGCTGTGACCGTTCGTCCGGGCCGTGCTCGGTGCGGTCGTCCTGGCGACGGATCGCCGCCGACTGCCGCACGACGATGGCCAGCGTGACCAGCGCCGGGGGGACGACGACCCAGAACACGAGCCGCCAGGTGAACGTCGACGCGAGCCAGCCCGAGAGCGGTGCGCCGACCAGTGACGGCAGGATCCAGGCAGCCGAGACGAAGCTGAACACGCGCGGCCGGACGGCACCCGGGTAGACCTGGCCCACCACGACGTAGAGCACGACGATGACGAGGCCGGCACCTAGCCCGGTGACGGCGCGCCCGACGAGCAGGATCGGGAACGACGGCGCCAGCCCGCACGTCGCCGCGCCGGCGGCGAAGAGCAGCTGCCCGGCATACAGGTCCGGCATGGGACCCGACCGGTCCGACCAGACCCCGGCCAGGACGATCCCCAGCAGCTGCGCCGTGAGCATGACCGAGAAGGCCAGGCCGTAGCTGCGGACCGCGTCGAGGTCCTCGGCCGCCTGCGGCATGGCGGTCGCGATGGCCATGAACTCGAAGGCGACGATCGTGATCAGGGCGACCAGGGCGACGGTGATGAGCCGGTATGCCGGGGCGAACGGCCCACCGGCGGACTCGGCCGCCGCTGTCGTGGCGGTCGCCCGGTGCCCTGTGCTCACCGGCGTCACTCTACGGCGGGCGCTTCCGGCCGTTGACGGGCGGCCGGCGCGGCATCCACCTACAGTTGCGGGCATGGCCGGCGTGGCCGAGTTCCGCGCTGCGCTGATGGGCTACCTGGAGTGGGGCAGCCGGATGGTGCTGCACAGGCTCGCACCCCGGAGCGGACGCCGGCGAAACGCCGCCGGTGCCCCGGTGGGGGCGGGGCGCCGCCTCGCCCTGACGGTCGACGCCGCCTCGGCCGCCACGGTTTCTCGCCGCCTGGCTGCCACGCGCGCGCCGTCCCGGTCAGCGCCACTGGCCGCGGGCCGTCAGCATGTCCCGGAGGGTGTCGATCCGGTCGCTGATAATGCCGTCCACGCCGAGGTCGAGCAGCCGTGTCATCTCGTCAGGGTCGTCAACGGTCCAGACGTGCACCTGTTTGCCCAGCCGGTGTGCGGCTGAGACGAGGCCCGCGGTGACGAGCCGGAACGTCCGCCCGCGGATGGTGTGCGCTGACGGGACCTGGAGGACCTGGGCCGGGGAGTGCAGCAGGGCGCTCACCCATCCGGGAGCGAACCGCAGTGCCGCGGTGCCGACCGGGCCGGCGGCCGTGGCCACCCGCCGGTCGGCCAGCCGGCCAGCCGGCCGACGGTTGGAGAACGAGCCCACGCAGACCCGGTCCTCGGTGCCGTGTTCGCGGATCGCCTGCCACAACGGCGACAGGGCGCCGCCGGCCTTGATGTCGATGTTGATGCGGGTGTGGGGGAAGGCCTCGAAGAGCTCGGCGAGCTGTGGGATCGGCTCGCTGCCGTTGACGCGCGCGGTCCGGACGACCGACCACGGCAGCGCCGCAACGAGCCCCTGCCCGTCGGTGAGCCGGTCGAGGCGGTTGTCGTGGAAGGCGATCAGGTGGCCGTCGCTCGTCGCGTGCACGTCGGTCTCGAGGTAGCGGTAGCCGAGCTCGACGGCGTTGCGGAACGCCGTCATGGTGTTCTCGATGCCGCGGTTCGGCGCGTACCGCGAACCGCCCCGGTGGGCCAGCGCCAACGGTGGGGCGTCGAAGTAGGGGTGCTCGGCGGCGGTCGTCACCCGGCCCACCCGGCCGGCCGGTGCGTGCCGCCACGGGGTGGCCTTGCGATGACGGGGTCGTGGGCCGACGCGATGATGGGGCCGTGGACCGACCGAGCCGACTGCTGAGCATCTCCGGGTGCCGTTCCGAGTGTGCCTGGTCGGCGACGGGCGACTCCCTCGCGGGCGAGTCCCTCTTCGCGTGCGCGGCCTGCGGCAGCGAGTGGGTCAGGTCCGAGCCGTGGACCCCGGTCGACTGGCAGGGCGACATCCCGCCGGCTGTCCGCCTGGAACGCGACCGTGCTCACGACTCGTGACGGGGCGGTCCGAGGGTCAGTCGACGGCTGACCTCCTTGCGTCCGTCGTCGTCGTTCGTCAGCCCCCACGCCCCTTCGACCCACCACGTCGCGCCGGAATCCGCCCAGGCCCGCACGTCGTGCTCGGTGGCGTCCTCACCGTGGAACTGACCCTCGAAGCACACGTCGATCGTCGCGGGGTCGAGCCCCGCGTCCTCCCGGAGGCGGCGCACCTCGGCCGCGAGCCGGGCGAGCTCCTCGGGACTTCGCGGCTTGCCCCGGAAGTCCCCGTCGATCACCTGCGGCAGCCACCCCTCCCGCCGTGCCGCACGCTCGAGGGACGGCTGGGACGTGGCGCCGGCCCTGCTGGCGCCGACCAGCCAGACCGGTGGATGTGGTCGCTGGATCGGCGGGTCCGGCACGAAGAAGTCGGTCGGGGCGGCCGTGTAGTGCCTCCCCTGGTAGCTGAACGGCTGGCCCTGCATGAGGCCGGCGTAGATGTCGAGCGTCTCCTCGAGCCGCTCGACCCTCACCCGGCGACCCTCGTCGGGCTCGAAGGCCGTCCAGCCACCGTGGAGCGCTCCCAGCCCGGCGCCGAGGATGACCCGCCCACCGGACAGCCGGTCGAGGGTGACGACCAGGGAGGTGAGGTCCCACGGCTTGTAGCGGGCGACCGGGGTGAGCATCGTCCCGAGCCGCAGCGACTCGGTGACCATCGCCGCGGCGGTGAGGGACACCCACGCGTGGTTGCCCCACACGGACTCCCAGGCGAAGAGCGCGTCCCATCCGGCGCCCTCGGCGACGACCGCGGCGTCCGCGATCTCTGCGGCGTCGCCGAACGGCATGACGAACCCGAACTTCATGGCCCGAGGCTAGCTCGGACGGCGACACCGGGGCGGTCACGGCGTCGCCGGGGCGGTCACGGCGCCACCGAACGGCGTGACTCCCTGAGCGCAGTCCGGCGTCGAGCTGCGAGCACCTTGCCCACGGTGCGCGCAGTTCGGTCCGTGCCTGCGAGCACCTTGCCCACGGTGCGCGCACTCCGCCCGATGCCCGCAGTGTGGTCGACGTGTGCGCAGTGCCTGGCCCGTTCGCGGCGGGCCAGTGCAGCGGGAACGTGAGGAGCAGCACGGCATCGGTGAGCGATGTCACTGCGGAACGCGGACAGTACGCGGCAGTCCGGGGCCGCCGCCGAGTTCGGAGGTGTCGACGGGTGCGGCTCGGCGGCTCAGTCGCGATGCCCGTTCGGCGGCGCACGCCCGAGACCCGGCATTCAGGCGACTCGGCGACTCAGCGACGGGAGAGGCTCGACCGCACCGCCTCGGCGGCGCCGGCGGCCACCGCGTCGCGGACGACCTGAGGGGCGGTGTCGTAGACGGTGAGTGCCAGGTCTCGGCGCCAGTCGTTGAACGAGCGCAGCTCGGCGGTCTCCATGGTGGTCTCCGGACGCGGTCGCCCGTCCGCGGTCCAGAAGGGCGTCACGAGCCGGGTCGTGCTCGCCGCCCAGACCTGTGGTGCCTGCTGCGCGGTCCAGGGCGCCGCCTGGCTGACCAGCGTCCGTCCGGCGAGCACGGCGTCGTCCCCGGCCCGCGCGATGGCCGCGCTGGTCTCGGCTCGTTGGGTGGCCTCGCCCTCCGTCGGCAGGAGCCGACCGACGGCGTTGCCCGCCGCGACGCGCACATAGGTGATGAGCAGGCCACCGACCTGCCCGGTGCCCGGTGGTGCGGGGACCTTGGTCAGGACCTCCTGGGCGACGGAGAGCAGCGCCGCGTTGTCGGCGTCCTGAGTGACATGCGCCCCCGCCAGGGCCTCTCCGCCGCTGGCGAGAACGAAGCCGACGGTGCCGCCGAGCCGCGCAGCCGCCGCATCGAGGGCATGGGTGTCGCCTGAGTGGTCGCGGCCGATGGCCTGCACGAGATCGGCCTCCTGGTGGCTGACGAGCGTCTGGGTCACGTGGACGAGTGCCGGCGCGCGAGTCGGGTCGACGGCTCGTCCCGAGACGTCGATCCGGTCGAGGGCGAGCTCACCGAACAGGCTGGCTGTCACCCGCCTGTCACGCAGGACGACGTCGAAGGTGCCGGGCGTCCGCCCGTGCTGGACGAACCGCTCGCTCGAGCCGAGCAGCGCCGCGTCGGTGCCCTGCGCCGAGGCCGCTTGGAGGACGTCGGTGACCGCGTCGGGATGGGCACCGACCAGGGTGGCCAGGTCGTAGAGCGCCGGTGACAGGGCGCGCCGGAACCCCGGGAGGTCGTCGGTGTCCGCGGCGGTCGAGCCCACGGCATCGAGATATCGGGCAGCGAGGTGCATCGAGGCGGCGTCGCCCCGGTCGGAGGCCGCCTCGACGACGAGCTGTCCCAACGTCGCCATCGCCCTGGCGGCCTCGCCGTCGGCGACCAGGCGGTAACGGTCCCTGACCAGGTGGTCGACGACGAGGACGTCGTGCTCACCGGGCACCGGGTGGAGCAGGAAGGCGCGGGTCGCGGCGACGTCGCCGCGGAGCGTCTGCTCCAGGGCCAGCACCATGTCCTCCCCGGCGGGTCCGAAGGTGGTGGGGTGGAGTTGGGCGGCCCGGTTGGACCAAGCCGGCTTCGGGGGCCGGGTGCTCGGGTCGCCCCGGAGGGCCGCCCGATCGAGCTGGACGAGGGCAGCCCCGACGGTCTCGGCGTAGCGGACGCCCGGGCTGTGACCGGGGCCGCTTCGGGCTGCGCCGGCCAGGAGCTGGCCCTGCACCCAGCCGCCGCTGACCTGCGTCCCGTCAGGGCCCGGGCGCAGCCGCTCGACCGAGGCGGCGACCGTCTGGAGCCAGACACCGCGCCACAGGGTCAGCCGTCGGTCCGTCGCCGCGTCGAGCCCGCGGGCGAGTTCGGGGTTCGCCGCGGTGCTGAGCGCGATGCCGAGAGCGGCCATGACCTCCGGACCGCGTGGGCTCGGGCTGACCCGGTGCACCAGCCCCGGGTCCGCACCGGAGACGGCCAGCACGGTGACGATGTCGCTCAGCCCGTCAGGGGTCCACCGGGCCATGACCGCCTGGGCGAAGACCGGGTCGCCCACGCGGCCACGCAGAAGCGCGGCCACCTGGTCGATGGCACCCGCGTCGCCCGCCGCAAAACGGCGCAGGAGACGGGCAACATCCGCGGCATCCGCCTCGGCCCGGACGGCGGCGAGCCGGCCGACCACCAGACTGAGCCCGCTGAGGACGACGCCGCGGACGGCCGCGTCCGCCTCGGGAGGCGGCTGCTGGGCGTGGCCGGAGTCCCCGACACTGCTGGGCAGCACCTCGTCGGTCAGCGAACGCAAGGTGGCGGCGGCGCGGTCGCCGGCCTCCGCGAGCAGCGCCAGGCACCCGGCATACTCCGCACGCAGCTGTGAGTATGCCGTCGCTCGGGTGACAGCGGCACCGTGGGCGAGGGCCCGGGCGTCCGGCGTCCCGGGCGCGACGGTGAGGGGCAGGTCCGCGATGGCGCTCCGGTAGGCGCGCTGGGTCTCGTCCCACGAGCGCTGCAGGTGCAGCACCGTCCGGCGGGCCACGTCGAGTGCGTCGGCGTAGGCCGCCAGCGCCGCGGCGGCACGGGGCATCCGCCCGGTCAGGCCCTCGATCCGCGTGGCGAGCAGCGCGCAGTCCTGTTGCGCTGCCTCGAAGGCGACCCCGGCCCAGGTGCGGCCGAGGAAGAAGGTGTGCCGGCCCTGGGTGGCGATGACGCCCTGGCCGGCCCGGGAGCCGACGCCGGCGTAGAGCGGGGGGCGCGCCACAGCGACCCCGGGTCACCCTGGGGCAGCGGGAGCTCGAGGGACCCCAGGGTCACGCCGCGACCGTCCGGCGCAGCATCGCCGCGTTGTGGACCTCCACGTCGCGGTAGTCCTCCGCGGCCCCGGCGAAGCCCTCGCTGAGGATCTGGGCCGCGTCGGCCAGGGCCAGCAGGACGACCGCCTCGACCCGGGCCAGGTCCGACACCGCCGCCGCCAGGCCAGCGTGGCTCGTCCCCACCCCGGAGGTCGCGCTCGATCTGGCGGCGCGCAGGCTCGGCGCCAGTCCGCGCAGGTCCTCGGCGTCGCGACCGGTGTGCCCGGCCACGGCGCCGAGGTCGTCCGGTGAGGCGGTGATCTCGGCCATGGAGCGAGGCTAGGCCGGTCGCCACCCGAGCCCGGCCCGTTGTCCACAGGCCCCCCTGATCCATGTCAAAGAATCCCCCTAATCGGACACGAAGGGGTGATTCTTTGACATGGATCGAGGCACGGCGAGGCACCGACCCCGTTCGGCCGGACCCGAGCCGGCGCCCACCAAGGTCAGAGGAGCAACCAGGCCGTCGTGTCGGTCGGCAGGCCGCCAGCTGCGTCCAGCGGTTCGGAGCCGATCAGGAGTGTCGCTCCAGCAGGCAGCCTCAACGGCGTGGTGCCGAGGTTCGTCAGCACGGCGACCGCGCCTGCGTCGGGGTGCTCGGGGTGCTCGTTGGCGAAGGCCACGACGTCCGGCTGCCCGGCATACTCCTCGAGCCAGCGCAACGAGCCCTCTCCCAGGCGGTGCTCTCGGCGGACGGAGAGCAGCGATCGATAGAGCTCGAGCGTCGAGCCGAGCCGGCCGACCTGCTGGTCGACCGCGTAGTCGGCATAGCTGCCCGGTTGCGGCAGCCAGGTGGCGCCCGACGGCCCGAAACCGAGCGACGGCCCCTGCCGGGTCCACGGCATCGGCACCCGGCAGCCGTCCCGCCCGAGCTCGGCACCCTCGCTGCGGACGAACGTGGGATCCTGACGAAAGGCGTCCGGCATGTCCGTGGACTCCGGTAGCCCGAGCTCCTCGCCCTGGTAGATGTAGGACGCACCGGGAAGGGCGAGCATCAGGGCCGTCGCTGCGCGGGCACGGCGCAGACCGAGCTCCCGGTCGGGCTGGACGTCGTCCTTGCCGATGCCGTTGGGCCGCCGCTTGTCCTGCCTCAGTCCGAGACGGGAAGCGTGCCGCACGACATCGTGGTTCGACAGGACCCAGGTGCTCGGCGCGCCGACGGAGCCCGCCGCCGCGAGAGAGTGGTCGATGACGCGGGCGAGCGGGGCAGCCTTCCAGGGACACTGGAGGAAGTCGAAGTTGAAGGCCTGGTTCATCTCCGTCGGGCGCAGGTAGCGCACCGCGCGTTCGACCGGCTCGACCCACGCCTCCGCACACAGGATGCGGTCCGGGCGGCCGTAGGAGTCGAGCACCTTGCGCCACTGCTCGTAGATCTCGTGGACGCCGTCCTGGTCCCACATCGGCGCCCGCTTGCGGGTGGCCCCGTCGGAACCGACCGAGAGGTGGTCTCCGGTGTCCCCGTCGTCGGGGTCGCCGACCAGCTCCTGCCCCTCGCCCCAGTCCGGCAGGCCGGCCTCCTTGACGAGCCCGTGGGCGACGTCGACGCGGAACCCGTCGACGCCCCGGTCGAGCCAGAACCGCAGGATCGACTCGAACTCCGCCCGGACCTCGGCGTTGTCCCAGTTGAAGTCCGGTTGCTTGGGGTCGAAGAGGTGGAGGTACCACTGGCCCGGTGTCCCGTCCGGCTCGGTGACCCTCGTCCAGGCGCGACCGCCGAAGAGGGACTTCCAGTTGTTCGGTGGCAGCTCACCCGCCGGTCCGCCGCCGTCGCGAAACAGGTAGCGGTCACGCTCCACCGAGCCGGCTTGCGCGCGCAACGCAGCCGTGAACCACGCGTGCTCGTCGGAGGAGTGGTTCGGGACGAGGTCGACGATCACCTTGAGCCCCAGCTCGTGGGCCCGGGCGAGCATCGCGTCGGCGTCCGCGAGCGTGCCGAAGAGCGGGTCGACGTCGCGGTAGTCGGCGACGTCGTAGCCGGCGTCCGCCTGGGGGGAGGGGTAGAAAGGCGAGAGCCACACCGCGTCCACGCCGAGGTCCCGGAGGTAGCCCAGCCGTGCCGTGACGCCGGGCAGGTCACCGACCCCGTCACCGTCGCTGTCCGCCCAGGACCGGGGATAGATCTGGTAGATCACCGCGGAACGCCACCAGGCGTCCAGGTCGGCGGTCAGGGGCGAGGAGGGGGCCGGGGCGGGGGAGGTCGAGGGCACCCGCCAAGCGTGGGGGTTCACCCAAAGGTGGTGCAAATCCTGCCGGGCCTTTCTCGCGTGCTAGTCACCGCGGAACGGCCTCAGCGCCTCGGACGGTCGGGTGGGCCGGCGGGGGGTGGGAGAATGCTGGGGTGACGTTCTACGACGAGGTGGGTGGGCACCCGACGTTCGCCAGGCTCGTTCACGAGTTCTACGTCGGTGTCAGCAGCGACCCCCAGCTGCGGGCTCTCTATCCCGAGCAAGATCTCGGGCCGGCCGAGCAGCGCCTCCTCGGATTCCTCGAGCAGTACTGGGGAGGCCCGGCGACCTACTCGCAGGAGCGCGGGCACCCCAGGCTGCGGATGCGGCACCATCCGTATGCCGTGACGCCGGCCCAGCGGGACCGCTGGCTGACCCACATGCTCGCCGCGGTGGACACGCTCGGTCTGGAGCAGACGCACGACCTGCTGCTGCGCGACTACCTCACCAGGGCCGCGCACTCGCTCGTCAACCAGCTCGAGGACGAGCCTGCGGGCTGACCACTCAGCTGGAGAGGTCAGCCGGGCCGCTTAGGACGGCCGCCCGGCATACGGATGCAGAAGCGGCCGGACCCGACCGCGTGCCCCGGTGAGGTTGACGCGGAGTCGAGTGGGTCGACGCCCGGTCCAGAGGGCGTCAACCTGCCTGACTCGGCGTCAACCCAGCTGGGAGAGGTGAGCCGGACGGCTGGGCCGGCCGCCCGGCATACCGAGTGACCGGACCGCGTGCCCCGGTGAGGTTGACGCGGCGTCGAGTGGGTCGACGCCCGGTCCAGAGGGCGTCAACCTGCCTGACTCGGCGTCAACCCGGCTGGGGGAGGTGAGCCGGACGGCTGGGCCGGTGCCCGGCATACGGAGTGACCCGCACCGTCCAGCTGACCGTGCGGGTGCCCGGCTCAGGCCGGCGGGGCCACCGCGCCACCGCTGTAGGGCGGCAGCGGGGGCGGCGGTGGCACCACGATCCCGTTGGCGTCGAACGCGGCCTTGACCCGCTCGCGGATCTCCCGCTGCACGGCCGCGCTCTCGTTGGCGACGCACTTGGCGCTGACCCGCAGGGTCACGTAACCCCCGGTCATCGCCTCGATCAC
>JAABUJ010002801.1_pt1 | contig 20645 bp, 18 predicted proteins | sample 5559131 | NCBI WGS metagenome assembly JAABUJ01 (sample SAMN10711875, study PRJNA513366) | rock metagenome | isolation source: Antarctica rocks | place: Antarctica: Victoria Land, Mt New Zealand nord | collected 2016-01-07 | reverse complement strand
ATGGTCCTTTCTGACTCCTCCCCCTTACGAAAGGGGAGGCGGGGAGGGGGTTTTTGTTATAGCCTCTAAACACAAAAAAAGCGGCTCGCCGGGAGGGCGACCGCTGCGCGTTTGCAGTGTTTATTTGCGAACGTGGATATAGTATTGCATATGCCCGCGCGCAATGCAAGTGTTTTGCAAAAATAGGCAAGGGGCTGGCTGATAAGTTTTCGCCGCTGACGCGCGGCCTGCCAGTGCCTAAGACGCACAAACGCCGCCGTCCGAAGTACCTTAACCAAGCGCTTGTTGTTTCACAACTATCTCATGCCCGCGCCGGGCCATTGTCGTGTCCGGCTCGGTTCGCCAGCGTTGTACGCGCTTTGCCCCGGCGTTGCGAGCCACAACCAACGACGGAACAAAACCGTCCGTCGTTGCAACGCGCTAGAAACGCCACAAACAAGAGAAAGCAGCGCCCTCAGCACAGCATCGCTTTGCAAAGAACAAGCGACCTCAAACCGAGCCGAATGAACTACTTCCGGCACGTCAGCAAACAAGAACACACTATGTCACACACACCCAAGCAGGGCAAATACGCCGCCAAATTAGAAGCCGCCCAATTGCAGGCCATCCACGAATTGCGCGGCGAGCCGCCCGATGACGGCTGGCAGGCGGCGGGCTTGCTCGCATCTGCCCACGCCGTCAGCCGGGTGGCAGCGCCCGCAGACGGTGGCTTATGGCAGCCGACGGGCGACGAAACCCTGTGCTTCTTCATAGACTTGCTGGAACTGGGCGGCTGCGTCAGCGTGCTGCTGACGCGCGAGTTCCTGGCCGATGCCGACTCTGGCGCTTTAGTTGTTACGCTCAAGCAGACCGCCCGCGCCATGCTCGCCCTGCAAAGGGCGCAGGGCGGAGGCGGGCAATGAGCGTCTCGGCAGGGCGAAAGCGGAGGCCGGGAGGAGGGTTCTTGCGCGCGCTACGGCGGCGAGGCCAGCCATTCATTGTCCTGCGTGCCGCCGCTGTACAGGCCATTGCGCAGGGGCCGCGCGCGCCAGCGGGCATGGCCGTCCGCCAGCACCATCTCAAAGCCCTGCGAATGGCGCGCAAAACCGTCCTGCGACTTGCCGTCCACGGCTGTCAGCGTGGAATTGCGATGCCCCAATTGCCAATTAATCTCGTGCCGGGCGTGATTCAGCCCCGTTTCTGTGCTGGAACCGTCGCCGTCGTTCCCCTCGGCGGAGGCGGGGGCATTGTCGCAGATCAGAATGGTGGCGGCGGGAACAGGAATGGCGGCCAGGCTTTGCCCCGCGACCCCGACATGGCGGCAGGCGGGGTCATCCACGGCGGCGGTGCAGGCGGGGCTGTTGTCCACGATATCGTTGACGCCATACGCATACGACCATTGCTGGGTGTAGGGCAGGGGCGCGGGCTTGAAGGCCAGCGGGTGAAGCGCGTCGGGGCAGGCGAGTATCTGCACGCTCTTCAGATACGGCTGAAGCATGTCGCCCCAGTAGTATTCATGCGCGTCGTCCACGTCCCCGCCAAGCTCGGTGTGGACAACCATCTCGTCGTTATCCTGCGCGTATTGCAGCACGCCTAATCCAATTTGGCGCAGGTTGCTCAGGCACTGTGTCTGCCGGGCTTTCTCGCGGGCCTGCGCGAACACGGGGAACAGGATGGCGGCGAGCAGCGCGACAATCGCGATGACAACCAGCAGCTCAATCAGCGTGAAACCACGCCTGACTGGGTGAAACATGGGGAAAGGCTCCTTCCGGCGCAGCGCGCCGACGTGCGGACGCGTTGCGGAAGGAACCAAATTCGGGTAGACTTGCCGTGTACGGGTGTGGCCTAGCCGCATCAAGTTCGCGCCCCATCTGCTGCCAGGCGGGTGGGGCGCTTTTCTGCATGCCGCGTCATAGATAGATGTAATCTCCGACTAGATTAGTCGGAGATAGGCAGATTATGACGCGGTTCGGGGGCTGTGTCAAGGGCTTGGGCGGATAATTCATACAGGCGGCAGCGCATCAGTCCGTGGCCTGCACAGAAAAAGCCTCCCCTGCGTTGACCGGCGCAGGAGGAAGGATCACATGTTTTCCCCGCGCCGCCTTTGGGTAACACTCATCTATACACTAAGGCGAAGGAGACGTTGACAATGGCAAACGAAGATACGGTCAAGGGCGAGATCAAGCAAGCCGAAGGCAAAGCGCAGGGCGTGGCGGGCGATGTCACCGATGACCACAGCACCGAGGCGGCAGGCAAGCTGAAGCAGGCCGAAGGCAAAGTGCAGGAAACGTTCGGCAAAGCCAAGGACGCCGTGAAAGACGCTCTGGACAAGCACGACGCTTAACCCCACACTCAGCAAGCAGCAAACAACAGCGGGCGGCAGCAATGCCGCCCGCTGTTTTGCGTCCCGCCCCTATTGCTCTGCGGCCTCGCCCCTATCGCTTCGCGCCCTCGCCGTGATGCCCTGCCTGTAAAGGCAAGCCCAGCTCTCCTCCATGCATTTGACACGCCCCCTGCAAACACAAGGCAGAGGGGCGTAATTATTGTGCGCCCGCCCTCAAGTCTTGGCCGACACCTGTCGATATTCTTACCAGCAGTAGTTTTGACAGGCTAAAGAGGGCAGGGCGCGACCTCTGCGGCTCCCCTCAGTGGAAAGGACCTTCTTTTGGAACGACAGACAGCACCCGGCCAGCCCGCCCCTGCGCGCCCAACCCCAAGGTTTATTGTTATGCTGGGATGGGCGGCGGCAGGCTATACGCTGTGCGCTGCGCCTGCCTTCGCGAGCGGCACGGCGGCGGGCACGGCCATCAGCAACACGGCCTCGGCCACCTACACCGACCCCAACAACAGCGGCACCACCCTGAATGCGACATCCAACACGGTCTCGTTGGGCAGACGACCGGACATATAAGAGCATTCTAATGCTTTTCTAACGGGCTGTTAATGTCGTTGGGTTATACTAAAGAACGCCGCAAGGCTCAGCAAACTCGCCGCGAGTTGTTTTTGGAAAGGATACTCAGCATCATGTTACTGCTCACGCCGCGCCCTACCCAAGGCGCATTTTTCGCGGCGGCGACTGTCGCCGCCATTGTGTTCAGCGCCCTGCCCGCCAATGCCGCGCCGCCCAAAGCGCGCGTCAGCGCACAGCAGGCCGAGGCCGCCGCCGTTCGGCGGATCCCCGGCCACGCGCTGTCTGCTAAGTATGAGTTTGAAGATGGGCACTGGCAGTATGCCGTGCTTGTCAAAGACAGCAAAGGCCAGCTCTACGAAGCGGAAGTCAGCGCCGCCACCGGCAAAGTGACGGCCACCGAGAAAACATCGGCGGCGGAAGAAGCCAGTGAAGCCGCCGCCGACAAAAAAGCAGCGATGAAGTCCGGCAAAAAATAAACTCCGGATAAAGCCGATACCCACAAGTAGACGGTCTGCACTGCGGCCTGGCGCGCATCCGCGCCAGGCCGTTGTTCCGGCGTGGCTGCCGCGCGTGAGCCAAAGCCGCTTACGCCCCAGCAAAAGCAACTTATCGTTCCTGCAAAAGCAACTTATCACCCCGGCCCGCGCGTAGGACGCTTTGGAGGATGGCATGCGCATTCTGATTGTGGAAGATGAAGCCAAAGTCGCGGCGTTTATCCGGCAGGCGCTGGAAGAGGAAGGCCATGCCGTTGATGTCGCATGCGACGGCGAGGCGGGGCTGCAATTTGCCCTGGACGGCCTCCACGATTTGCTGCTGCTGGACTGGCTGCTGCCGAGGCGCGACGGGCTGGACGTGTGCCGAGCGGTGCGGGCGGCGGGCCATTCCGTTCCTATTCTGATGCTGACGGCCCGCGATGCCGTTTCCGACCGCATTGCCGGGCTGGACACAGGCGCGGACGACTACCTTGCCAAGCCGTTCGCCCTAGGCGAACTGCTGGCCCGAACGCGCGCCTTGCTGCGGCGGAGCATGCCGGGCAAGCCTTCCGTGCTCCAGGTCGCCGACCTCACCCTGGACCCGGCCACGCGGCGCGTGCGGCGGGCGGAGCGGGACATTGACCTTTCCGCCAAAGAATACAGCCTGCTGGAGTATTTGATGCGTCAGGCGGGGCGGACTGTATCGCGCACCATGATTACCGACCATGTTTGGGACTTTGACTTTGACAGCGGCACCAACGTAGTGGATGTATACATTAACTATCTGCGCAACAAAATAGATCGTAGCCACGCGCAAAAACTAATCCAAACCGTGCGCGGGGTGGGGTACCGTCTCACCGACGGCTGAAAGGAACGGCGTGTGTTTCTCTCCGCGCTACGCCCGGCATGGACGCGCTCGCTGCGCTTTCGGCTGACTGTCTGGTATTCCGGCGCGCTGGCTTTGGTGCTTCTGGCGGCGGCGCTGCTGGTGTATTTTGGGGCAAGCCATGCGCTGAGCGCCGAAACAGACGGGTTTTTGACGCTGGAAGCGCGCCGCCTGTCCGGGGTGGTGCGGGGCCAGCCCAATGATCCGCCGGAAGCCTCAGACCTTGCGGAAGCGGTGAATGTAAGCACGGCGTCCCCCGCGCCGCCGCGCGGGCTGGGCCATTCTGCCCCCAAACTCCTGCTGTTTGATGTGACCTACCTGCGTGTCGTTTCGCGCGCTTCGGGCCGCACCCTGGCAGCCTCCTCCAGCCTGGCCCGTCAGCCCGCGCTCGTATCCTCGTTGGATAGATTGCTGGCGGCAAAACAAATCACGGAGGCAGGCGCACTTTCGTTCGCCGGGCCAAGCGAAGAACAGGAAATGCGCGTCTTGACGGAGCCGGCGCTGCTGGGTGCCGCTCCTGTTTGGGTGCAGGCCGCCGTGCCCTGGGACCACAATGCGGATGTTTTGGAGCGCCTGGGCCGGCTGCTGATTTTGGGAGTGCCGCTGGTACTGGCCGCCTGCGGCGCGGGAGGCTGGCTTTTGGTGGGGCGGACATTGCAGCCAATTGCCCGGATCGTTTCGGAAGCGGAGCGTTTGGATGCCGATGCGCTGCCTCGGGCTTTGCTGCCGGAAGCGTCGGAAACCGACAGCGAAATCGGGCACCTGGTGGCGACTCTCAACCGCATGACCACGCGCCTGCACGGGGCCTGGGAGGCGCAGCGCCGGTTTGCCGAGGCTCAGCAGCGCTTTGCCGCAGACGCGTCCCATGAGCTGCGCACGCCGCTGACAATCCTGCGCGGAGAAATGGAGCTTGCCCTCAGCCGCCCACGTTCTTTGGAAACGTACCAGGCGACGATTGGCAGTGCAGTCGAAGAAATAGACCGGATGAGCCGTATTGTCGCCGGGCTGGGCTTTCTGGCCCGCCGAGATGCCGGGCAGATGGGCGCGCCGTCCCTGCCCGAGCCTGTAGACCTTTCTGCTTTGTGCCGCACCGTCATCGCTGATTTCCACAAACAAGCGCGGGACAAAGAAGTTGAATTGACGCTGCACGCTCCCAATTTCAGCCGTGACTCGCCGCCCTTGAGCGATGGCCTTTGGGTGCCGGGAAATCGGGACCAATTGCAGCAGTTGCTGGGCAATTTGATGGAAAACGCCCTCAACTACACGCCGCCGGGGGGCGCTGTCCTAATATCCGTTGAGCGCAGCCAAGAAGGCAGCGGCGATCAGCGCGCGGTGCTTCTGTGCGTTGCTGACACAGGGATCGGGATTGCGGCTCACGATTTACCGCATGTGTTTGAGCGGTTCTGGCGCGCAGACCGGGCGCGGCCTGCGGGCGGCAGCGGCCTAGGCCTTGCGATCTGCGCCCAAATTGCGCAGGCGCACGGCGGAACCCTGTCCGTAGAAAGCGAGCTGGGCAAGGGCAGCCAATTCTGCCTGCGTCTTCCGGCATGGGCCGGCCCGGCGCAGCCAGAGCAGGACACAATGCAGCCAAATCAGGGGACAAAGTAAAAAGTTGATTTCTAATCTTCTTCTAATGCATTTCTCCGGCTGAGCGGGCATAATACAACTGTGCCGTTATGGGGAACAACGGCGCGGCTTGCAAAGTCGGCAGTGTGCCGCGCATTGCAACGAAAGTGTGCTGGGCATTGCACGGACAGGATTGAGGAAACGTATTCGCAGAAAGAGCGCATTCATCTTAGGCCTAAGCTTGCTGGGTCTGGCGGCGCAAAGCGCATCGGCGCAGAGCAGCAGCGGCGTCGTGCTGACTTTGCCCAATGCCGTGCGTCAGGCGCTGGCGACCAGCCCGAGTGCGCAAGCGGCGGCGCAGACATTGGCGCAGGCACAGGCACGCTTGGGGCAGGCGCAGGCCAGGCGGCGTTTGCAGGTCACGTTCAACAGCACGGGCAGCCTGTCCAATGCCGATGTCTACCAGCCGCCGCCCTCGCAGGAAACCTTCGGCACATTCCAAAACACCCTGTCTGTGCCCATTCCTATCGGCGGCAAAACAAGGCTGGCTGTGGAGCAGGCGCGGCGCTTGCTGGGGGCCGCTCAGCTTCAATATCAAAGCGCGCGCTTTGCACTGGCCGCGCAGGTGGCAGGGAATTACTATGACTTATTGCGCCGTCAGGCGCTGTTAGCCATCGCGCAGGAAACATTGGCGCAGGCCCGGCGCCAGTTGTCCGACGCCCAAAAGCGGCAGCGGGCGGGCGACGTTGCCGCGCTGGACGTGCTGCAAAGCCAGGGGCCGGTGGCGAGCGCCGAGGCCGCGCTGCTGGGGGCGCAAGTCAATGTGGACACGGCCCGGCAAAGCCTCAACGATGCCATCGGGCAGCCGCTGGACGCGCCGCTGCGCATTGCCGACATTGCGCCGCCCCCTTTGGCGTCTCCGCTCACGCTTGCGCAGGTCCGCACCCTGGCCCAACGAAACAGCCCGGACATTCGGGCCGCCGAAGAAATAGTCCGCGCCCAGCAGGCGGGTTTAGGGGCGGCGCGCTTGTTTCGCCAGCCCACATTAGAATTGCAGGCGATTGACATTCGCAGCAAAGACGTGACAAGCTTCCGGCGCGAGGAGACAGTCCAGGCGGCAGTCATCGTGCCGCTTGCCGATGGCGGGCTGGGGCGCGCGCAGGTGCAGGAAGCCCAGGCCGCCCTCGCCCAGTCGCAGGCGCAAGTGCTGGTGGCCCGGCGGGCCGTGCTGGTGGCTGTGAGCACGGCGTTCCTGAATGCCCAAAGCGCGCGCGCCCAAACCGAAAGCGCCCGCGTTGCTCAGGACATTGCTCAGGTCAGCTACGCCAAGACCGTGCAGGGCTACGAGAACGGCCTGTTCCCTCTGGTTAATGTGCTGAATGCGCAGGCGGCATTGACCCAGGCGCGCATTGCGTATACGCAGGCCCTGTATGAAGCCGCCGTGGCGGCGGGGGCCTTGCAGGGAGCGATTAATGGCGGCGCGATTGACGGGGCGGTCGCTTTAGGCGCGGGAGCTTTGGGTGCGGGCAGCGGGGTGGGGGGAGCCAGTGCGCTCGGTGCGAACGGAGTTTCCCCCATCTCCGCCGGGGTAGGCAGTCCAAACTCCGGGCCGCCCAGCGCGTCGCCCAGCCCTTCGGGCGCAAGCCCAGCCGGGGCCGGGTCGCCGGGCACCAGCCCGGCGGGAACCAGCAATGCCACGCCGCAGTCTTCAGGAAGAGGCACGCCATGATGCAAAAAGCCTCCCCGCCCCAAGTCTGGGGAGCCGGAAGGGAAAAGATGGCCCCACTGCCCCAAGTTTGGGGAGCCGGAAGTAGAGCAAAAGGCCGTCTTGTCCTTTCGGCACTCGCCGCACTCGCCTGCGCAGGCTGCGGCCATCCTAAAGCCGAACCCAAAGACAAAGCGAACGCGCCTGCGCCGGTCGTGCAGACTGTTGCCGTCCTGCGCCGCACCCTGGAGCGTGCCCTGCCGGTTTCAGGCGTGCTGAATACGCTGCAAACGCATGAAGCCACAGTCACGCCGCCGGTGGCAGGCGTGCTGGATGCCCTGCCTGTGCGCTACGGGCAGACGGTGCAAAAAGGGCAGATCATTGCGCACCTTGCCACGGGGACATTGGCCGGGCCATTGCAGCAGGCGCAGGCGACTTTGGGCCAAAACCAGGTGCAGGTGGAGCAGGCGCAGGCCAACGCCTTGCAGCAGCAGGCACAGACCCGCACGTCTATTGCGCAGGCGCAGTCGGCCCTTGCCGGGGCGCAGGCGAGTGTCAAGCGCGAGCAGGCCGCGCTGACCGGCAGCCTCGCGTCATTGGAGAACGCGCAGGAGAATCTCGTGCGTGAGCAGACGCTTTACGCCGACGGGCTGGTGGCGCAAAAGGACGTGGAGTCGGCCCAGCTTGCTGTCCGCACCGCGCAGGCGCAGGCCGATGCCCAGCGGCAGACCGTGGACGCCCAGCGCCAGTCTGCCGAGGGCCAAAAACTGGCCGTGCAGTCCGCCCGCGCCGCTGCCTTGCAGGACGTGGTCAAGCAAAAGGACGTGCAGGTGGCTCGGCGTCAGGTGCAGAATGCGCGCGGGGCACTGGCAACGGCGCGGGCACAGTCCGCGCTGTACACCATCCGCGCGCCGCTGTCCGGGCAGGTGACTTCGGTGGGCGCGACTGTGGGCGAAAGCGTGGACACGGCGACAAAGCTGGCTGTCATCGCCGACCTGCGCACGTTGGTGCTGCAACTCGGCGTGCCGAGCGATCAGGCACGGCAGGTACGCAAAGGCCAGACAGTCACGTTCTCCAGTCAAGGGCGAGGCGGCAGGACGTATCAGTCAACACTCTACGATGTCGGTGCGCAGGTGAACGCCGCGACCGGCACGGTCACCGCACTGGCCCTCATACCCAATGCCGAAGAGCGTTTGCGCGATGGTGCGACTGTCAAAGCGCGCATTACGACCGAGCGGCGCGCGGGAGCATTGGTCGTTCCCCAAGCCGCCCTGCTCACCGACCCCGATACCGGGGAAACCAGCGTGGTGGTAGTCGGCAGTGACAGCATTGCCCATGTCGTGCCTGTCAAAGCGGGCCTTGCGGCAAACGGGCTGGTGCAGATTACCCAGGGCCTGACAGCAGGGCAGCAAGTTGCCGTGTCCGGGCAGTACGGCCTGCCGGACAAGGCCAAAGTGACTGTGCAGCCCGCCGCCGCGCAGGGCGGCAAGGGCGCAGAGGCGGAGGGCGCTCATGGGCCTTAGCCTGTTCGTGTGGCGCTTCAAAAAGGCCGCCCTGCTCTTGGTAGTAATCCTGTGCCTGCTGGGCTTCTACTTCTTCCATAACCTGCCTGTCTCCATCTTCCCTGACCTCACCGCCCCACGCATCATTGTCACCACGGATGCGGGCGACACGCCCATCCCGCTCGTGCTCGCCAACATCACCCGTCCCATAGAAAACGCCGTGTCCGGCGTGCCGGGCGTGTCCGATGTCAAGTCGCTCACCGAGCGCGGCAGCAGCGAAGTGGATGTCAACTTCGCCTGGGGCACAGATATGCAGGCCACCTTGCAGCAGGTGCAGGCCGTACTGGCAAAGCTTCAGAACACGCTGCCGCCGGGTGCAAATGTCAGTGCAGAGCGGCTCAATCCGTCTGTGTTTCCCATCATGGGCTACAGCTTGTACTCCAAGACAGTCAGCCCGCAAGACCTGCGCTATGCCGCGCTGTACACGCTGCGCCCCCGCCTGCTGCGCGTGCCCGGCGTCCGGCAAATCTCCGTGCTCGGCGGCGACACGCCCGACTTTCTCGTGCAGGCCGACCCCACTGCCCTGCTCGCGCGCGGCATCACTGTCCAGGATGTAGAAAACGCGCTGAGCAAGAACAATTCAATCAGCAGCGTCGGCTTTTATGATAAATCGTACCTGCACTACCAAGTGCTCGTTTCGGGCCTGTTCCAAACGCCGGGCGAGATACGCCAAATCACTGTTGCCGTCAAGAACCGCGTGCCCATCACTATTGGGCAGATTGCGACTGTGACCCGCAGCGTGGAAGCGCGCACCATCGCCACCAGCGGCAACGGCCATGATGCCGTATTGCTCAACGTGATCAAGCAGCCCACGGGCAATACTTTGCAGATTGCGCAGGGCATCAAGCAGGCTCTCCGTGACGTGCGCGCCGACCTGCCGCCCAATATTACCGTCTCCAACTTCTATGACCAGTCGCAGATTGTGCAGGAGTCGCAGGCGAGCGTGCTGGAGGCGATTATCGTCGGCGGCGTGCTGGCATTGATTGTCCTCATGCTGTTTTTGGGCAACCTGCGCACGGCTGCCGTCGTGCTGATTATCCTGCCCCTGACTATTGTGATTACGTTTGGGATGATGAAGGCGCTGGGGCAGACGCTCAACATTATGACATTGGGCGCGCTCGCCATTGCCCTGGGACTGGTGATTGACGACGGCATCGTGGTTGTGGAGAACATGTTCCATGAACTGGAGGGCGGCAAGTCCCGGCGAGCGTCTATTGCTGCCGGGCTGCATGCCATCACGCCTGCCATGATCGGCTCGTCGCTGACTACCATGGCGGCTTTCCTGCCCCTGACGTTTCTCAACGACCTGACCGGCCAGTTCTTCGGCCCGCTGGCCCTGGTGATGATTGCGACTCTGGCCGTCTCCTTGCTCCTGTCCCTGCTGCTGATTCCCCTGCTGGCAGACTTCCTGCTGCCGCTCAAGACCGAGGCTCCGCACGGGCTGATGGGCCGCCTCCTCGGCTTCTTCCCCCGGCAGTTTGACCGCATCGCCCATGTGTATGGGCGGCTTTTAGGCTGGTGCCTGCACCACCGCGCCGTTGTCTTGGTTCTGCTTGTCCCTGTGGGCGTGGGCGCGTACCTGCTGCTGACCCACTTGCAGACCGGCTTCTTTCCTGAGTTTGACGAGGGCGGCTTTACTTTAGATTACCAGCTTCCCGCAGGCACGTCGCTGGCCCAGACCGACCAGGCCTGCCGCCAGATAGAGGCCATCCTCGCTAAGACCCCGGAAGTCTCTGCCTGGTCGCGGCGGACAGGCGCGCAGCTTGGCTTTGCCATCACCACCCAGAACGCGGGCGATATGTCCGTGCAGCTGAAACAAAACCGCACGCGCGACATCAATGCGGTTATGGACGATGTGCGCGGTCAGGTGGAAGCCCAGGTGCCCAGCGCGCAGGTGGACTTTATCCAGGTGCTGCAAGACAGCATTGGCGACCTGGCTGGCGATGCTCCCAACCCGGTTGAGGTGAAAATCTACGGCCCCGACACGGATCGGCTGGAATCACTGGCCCGGCAGGTAGACGATGTGGTCGGAGGCACCAAAGGGGTGGTGGACCATCGCAACGGCATTGTCCACAGCAGCCCCGAGACTGTGCTGCATGTCAACACGGAGCAGGCCCAGCGCTATGGCCTAACCACGGACGACATCACGCAGGCGGCCCAGGCCGCACTGCTTGGCGTGGAGCCGACCCATGTGCAGGTTGGGGAGCAGGCCGTCCCCGTGCGCGTGGCCCTGTCCCATGCGGGCGAGGCTTTGGATCAAAACCTGCTGCCCAATATCTTGATTGCCTCGCCCGTCACCGGCGGCAACATTCCCCTGAGCGAAGTGGCTGATTTGCAGGTGCAGCCCGGCGTTTTGCAGGTGACCCGCGAAAACCAGCGCCCGTATATCGCCGTGACAGCCAGCCTGTCCGGGCGCGATTTGGGCAGCGCGACACGCGACATTCAGGGGCGCGTGTCCCATCAGGTGAAGATGCCTCCCGGCTATACATTGGAATACGGCGGCCTGTATGCCAGCCAGCAGAAGTCGTTTTCGGAGCTTGGGGCCGTGCTTGTGGTGGCTGTGCTGTTTGTGTTCACGCTCTTGGTTATTCAGTTTCGTTCGCTGCGTCAGGCGCTGGCGCTCTTGCTGGCCGCCCTGCTGTCGCTGTTTGGCGTGCTGCTGGCCTTGTTTGTCACCAAAACGCAGCTTAACATTTCCAGCTTTACCGGCGCGATTATGATTGTGGGAATTATCACCGAGAACGGCATTGTGCTGTTTGACTTCTTCAATCACCTGCGCCGCGAAAGCCCGGATCGTCCTATTCTAGAACTGATGGCCGATGCGGGGCGGCAGCGTCTGCGGCCTATTTTGATGACCACCATTGGCGCGATTTTGGCCCTGCTGCCATTGGCACTCGGATTAGGCGCGGGCGCGGCTTTGCAGAAGCCGCTGGCGATTGCGGTTATCGGCGGCCTGTCCGTGTCGGTGTTCTTTACGCTGCTGGTCGCCCCGGTTTTGTTTGTCACTCTGGAAAGCCGCCGCCCGTCCCGCCCTGCCGCCGCCCTAGAGCAGGAGTATCAGGACGTGGGACGCGAGCTTGCCGCCCACCCGTAAACCCTGCCCGCTTCGCCCGCAAACTACCCCTGTTGCGGTACAATAGCCCCACTGCTCTTGTTTCGGCTTCCTCTTGTTTTGGCTTCCTTATGACTCATTCCCCCGCGCCTGCTTGCCCCTTTTTGCGCCCGGCGCTGCTGCTTTTCCTCGCCTTGTGCCTCGCGTGCAGCGGGCACGCCGCAGCCGCTTCTCCCGCCCCGCCGCCGATCACCGTCCTGCTTCCCTCCAAACTCCCCAGCGGGTTCGCGGTCAACGACCAAATTCATGTCACGTTTTACCCGGCGCAGAATGTCGCTTCGCCGCGCGCCCCCGCCCTTGTCCTGCTGCATCCGATTGGGGAAAGCGAGGGCGGCCTGCTGGCACGCTTTATGGACAAGCTCGCCGCGCAGATGGCTGCTCAGGGGATGGGCTGCGCCCTGATGAGCCTGCCGTACCACCTGGGGCGCACCGTAGGCAAGACCGACAGCGCGAGCCACTTTATCGGCCCGCGCGTGGCCGATGTTGTCCAAGCCTTCGGCCAGAGCGCGTCCGACGTGAGCACCGTCGCGGACTGGCTCCAAACACGCCCTGACACCGACCCGCAGCGCCTGGGCGTCATGGGCATCAGCCTGGGCGCGGTCATCGCGCACCTCGCGATGGGGCAGGATGCCCGCCTGAACGCAGGCGTGGCTGTGGAAGGCGGCGGCGATTTGCCGTCTTTGTACGAGGGCAGCGCGGAAGTGGCTTTGTATGGGCATGTCCTGCCCGAACTCTTGACCCAGGAGGCACGCGCGCGCCTGTCGCTTGTTGACCCTGCCCATTACACGCAATTGAATCAGCCCCGCCATGTGCTGATGATTGAAGCCGCGCGCGACCTGTATGTGCCGCCCCGCAATGCCGAATACCTGTGGAACGCTCTGGGCCACCCGCATATTGTTTGGACAGACACCAACCATTTCTCGTTTCTGCTGGCGGGCCGCTCGCTGTCCCGCACGTCAGCGGCGTATCTTCAGCGCGTTTGGGCCGGACGCGCCGACGACCCCGCCCCGCTGCCCCACTACTTTGTGCCCCCCATCAAAGAGGGCTGGCTGCTGGAACTCAACGGCAACTCCGCGCCGATGATCGCTTTGCAAGCCTACTCGCTCGCCTCTTACCACAACCATCTGTCCGCGCTGCACCTGGACATCGGCGAAAGCGGGCGCGGCCCGTATGTCGGCCTTGCCACGTCGCTGACCCCCTACATTGACGCCGGCATGGAGCACCGCTTCTTCGGGACATCGGTGCAGCCTTACGTGTCCCTGCACCTTGTCTTTTAGCCCCCTCCCTTTGACAGCGAGCCAAAGCCTGCGCAAGGGCATTGCCCTCGTGTTTCCAGCGCGCTGCAGCGACGGAACAAATCCTTCCGTCGTTGGTACAGGCTGAACACGGGCTGGAAAGGCAGGGGCAAAGGCTTTAGGAGTCCCTCCCCCGTGCTCGCATGGCTCGCACTTCCCCTCCCCTAAAGGGGAGGGGTGCCTAGCGCAATTGGTTGATCTCTTCGGTGATTGGCTGTGCTTTGTGTATGGGTTGGCAGAAAAGAACACTCTGTTATACAGATCAACTCACTGACACAGGCACCCCTCCCCTTGAGAAGCTCTTGAAGCCTCGGGGCTTGCCCCGGCGGTACACAAGGGAGGGGTGCTTCGCTCACCCGGTTAGCCTCACACTTGCTCCTACGTCAGTGCGGCACGAGGCTGCCAAGGAAGCCACTAGCAACCCGGTTTGTGCGTGAATGACTACGCGAGGGGGGCCGCCACGTCTGTCAAGGGGGTCGCCCGTCTGTCAAGCAGGGGTGAGCAGAGCGTTGTGGACTTTCTGTGTTGCTCCCGAACCAGCGGAGAAGCCCCGGGGCTTGCCCCGGCGGTCATTGACCCCTCCGGGTCTGCCAGTGCAGGGGAGGGGAAGCCTGAGCCGTGCGAAGGCGGGGGAGGGACTCTTAAAGGCCGGGGGAGGGACGCTCAGCGCGCGGAGCGGGTATCCATCAGCTCCAGGCACATGCCAAGGGTGTGGTAGTCCAGCTTCCAGGCATCGCCTTTGATCTGGGAGTGGGAGCCATCCGCGCGGGCAGGCTCGGCGAACACGCCGCCGTATTCTCCATCTAAAAAGTGCGTGCGATAAAATTGCCCCGCGTTGCGCAGGGGCGTTTCGCAGTGCGCCTGCTTGTGGCGAGCGGCGTAGCGGCACAGGGCGCGCACGGCCTCGCACTGCGGCCACAGGCCGGGCGAGGCGTCCACAACCCGCCCATCCGGGGCGCAGGAGTCGCGGACACTGCCACTGGTGTCCAGGCCCCAGGCCATGCCGATTTCTAAAAAGCGCAGGCCTTGTGCCAGAGCCTCAGGGTCGGAAGTGAGTGCATGCCACTCGGACAGCAGCCAGGCCCATTCAAACACATGCCCGATTTTGACAAGGCTGCCCTTGTCCAGTGTTTGCGGCTGCCAGGTGGGCGTGTAGTCTTCAATGAGTGCGCCTGTGTCAAAGCCCGCAAGCTCGTGGGCAAATGCCAAAACACTGCGGGCTGCGCCCAGCGCCCGGCCATCGGGCGCGGCGGCGTGCAGAACCATCAGGGCTTCAAACGAGTGCATCAAGGGGTTTTGGGAACGAGAACTGACGGCGAATGCCTCCGGCCCGGTCAAGCGCCACAAGAGGCCGCCCGCCGGGTCGGCGAGCGCGGACTGCACATACTGCCATGTCTGCCAGGCATCGCTGACCCACGATGGCTCGCCCAGAACGCGGCCCGCCGTCGCCAGGGCCAGCACGCAGAATGCATGGCCGTAGGCATCCGGCGTGTCGTCCTGCGCGGCTCCATTCGGGGTGACCGACCAGCGCCATCGGCCCGGCGAAACGGCAAAAAAGCGCTGTAAGGCTGCCACGCCCGCCCGCGCCGCGCCAGCATATGCCTCAAGTTTTTCTCTCTCATAGCCCCGGCTGAAGTTGTAAATCAAGCGGCACTGCGAGACCAGCGTCAAAGGGGCCGGGGCCATGCGCCGCCACTGCCGGTCAAGAAACGGGTAAAACAAGCCGGACGGCTGCGCGGATGCCGTCAGCCACAAATCCAGGTTAGCGCGCAGCAGCTCGCCCGCCCAGAGCGCGTCTTTCGCAGCATGCGTGCTTGGCGCGAGGGGGTGTGTCATGGGGATTGGCCCAGCGCCTTGGAGGCCACGGCTTGTTCGGCATGGGCGCGCAGGCCCGCCTGCTCCTCTTTGATCTCTTTGGACAGGAAGTAATTGAGCGTGGTGCGAATGACCGCCACTGCCCCCAATTTGCCAATCGCAGTCCACGACGGGGCGACAGCGGTAGACAAAATATCCGCGCCCAATTGGAACTCTAAAGTGAGCGCAAGGTAGCGGGCCAGGGTCAGGCGAATGGCATTAAAGTCGGCTGTTTGGCGCGACAGCAGGGCGCGCGCAAACAGTGCGGCGGCTAAGATTACGCCCATGCCGACAATCACCGCCCCCAAAAACTCCACGCCCAGCCGCAGCCACTGCACGGCGATGCGCACCCAATCTTCCGCCACGGCATGCATTGGTATCATGGCTGTGTTGTTCCCGCTCTGCCCGCGCGCCTAATCAGTCGCAGGAGGGCCTGCTGCAAAAGAACCAGGCCGACAATCAGCGCCAGGCACGCCGCAAACAAAACCACGCCTCGCCCTGTCCCCGCGCTCAGCGCGAACGACAAAGCCGTGGAAACCGCAGGCGGGTGCATCAGGCGCAGGCCAATCATGGCGAAGATGACCACGATCATCGCCGCCCCCGCCACCCAGGGGCTGCCGTGCCCCAGCGCGTGCGCCGCAAAGCCCACCAGAGCCGCCAGCGCTTGCGACAGCACGACAGTGCGAACGCTGTTTGTTTCATGCTCCGGGTCTAGATAAATCAAAAACGCGCTGGAGGCGAGCGACGCGAACAAAAGCTTCTGGTGGCTCCAGGTTTCAACCAGGGCGAACACAGCCAGCACCGTCACCGTGGGCATCACTGCCAGGGCGAGATCGGTGCGCAAGGAATGCGGGGAACGAGCAGCAGGCGAGGAAGGGCGCATAAGAGTTTTAGGGGGCTGAGGGCTGCCAGGGCGAGATGCCCCAGGGTTCCAGCATTTGGCAGAGAAGAAACAGCGGCAGGCCAACGACATTAAAGTAATCGCCTTCTATGCGGGGAATAAAAGCCAAAGCCTTGCCCTGAATGCCATACGCGCCCGCTTTGTCCCGTGGCTCGCCGGTTGCGACATACGCATCAATCACGGCAGGGGAAAGCGGGGCGAAGGTGACCTCGGTTTGGGCAAAGTTTGTGGCGGCGCGGACAACAGCGCCTGTTTGCGTCTCCACCAGGCACAGGCCTGTGTAGACCGTGTGGGTTTGGCCGCTGAGACGGCGCAGCATCTGCCGGGCATCGTTGTCGTCGCGCGGCTTGTTCAAAGTGTCGCCGCCCAAGATGACAGTGGTGTCCGCGCCAATCACAACGGCATGGCCTGGAATGCGCGCGGCTGCCGCCCGTGCTTTGCCCTCGGCCAAATGCATCACCCACTCGCCGGGCGGCAGAGTGCCCACGGGAACGCTGCCCTCGTCAAAGTCGCTAGGCGCGACGTCAAACGGCAGGCCCAGCGCGCTTAGCAGCTCCCGGCGGCGCGGGGAAGTAGACGCAAGCACAAGCGAGAGCATCTATTTGCGCCCCACTTTCGGCTCTGTGCCCAGGCGCAAACGCGCGAAGTTCGCTCGATGTTTTAGGATGACAAAGGCGCTGACCGCAATGGCGAACAGGCCATACGGCCACTGGCGCTCGTTCAGCCACCACGTAAAGAACGCGCCCACCGGCACGCCCACGACGCTTGACAGGGAGATGTAGCGTGTCAGCACGAGGCACAGCCCCCACACGGCAAAGCCAATCAGTGCTGCCGCCCAGGACAGGCCAAAGGCGACGCCCAAAGTGGTCGCCACCCCTTTGCCGCCCTTGAACCGCAGAAACGGGCTGAAGTTATGCCCCAGCACCGCGCAGACGCCCGCCGCCACCGGCAGCCAGCCGGGCGCATGGGAGGCATGGCGCGCGGCGAGCAGGGTGGGGCCGAGTCCCTTGCACACGTCCAGCGCAAACACGACAACCCCCCACACCCGGCCTAATGTGCGCCACGCATTAGACGCGCCAATGTTGCCGCTGCCGAAGTCGCGAATGTCAATGCCGCGCACCAGTTTCCCCACGTACAGGCCAATGGGCAGCGAACCGACAAGATACGCTGTCAGCAGAATTAATCCACTTGTCATGGGCGTACTATACCCTGCCCGGCGAGTGTGTGCTACAGCGGGCTGTTATTTGGACAGGTATTTGGGCAGGGTAGAATAAAGCACATGCTTGTCTACGGCGACCCATCGTTTGAGGAAGAACTGAGCGCAAGTGTCGCCCGCCTGCACGCAAACGTGGCACAGGCCGTCCGCGCGCCGGATGCACTCACGCTGGACGCATTGCGCGCGCTGCTGATTGAAGCAGGGCAATGGGAGCAGGCGGTCTGGGACAGCCTGGACTGCTTCCCTGCCGACGAAGCGGCGCGCTTCGGCCCGGCCTGCCAAACTGTGACAGACCTCCTAGCCCGAGCGTTCTTTCGCTGCTGGGCTGCCGAGGGAATGGGCGGGCACGCGCCCTCCGATATTTCCATTCTCCTGCTCGGCGCGCTGAAGACATTAGACGAACTCTCGCCCCTGCCCCCGGCACGCTTGATGGTGAAACTGCCCGAAGGCTATGCGTTCTACGCGCTCTACCCGGAGCAGTATGCTCTGGCGGCCCAGCGCTGGGCGGCGGAGCATGCAAGCGAACAGGCGCGCCGAGTGCTTGTTGTCGGCGTGCGCAGCATCGGCACCAGCCTGTCGGCCCTGGTGAAGGCTGTGCTTGACGCGGAGGGCTGGCAGGCGCAGCGCGTGGCTGTGCGGCCTGGCGGGCATCCGTACCAGCGCCGCACGGCTTTCCCTCCGCTCTTGAAACTGGAGGCCGACTGGGCCTTGGCGGTGGATGAAGGGCCGGGGCAGTCCGGGTCATCGCTCGCGTCGGTGGCGCAGGCTCTGGTGGAAGGGGGCCTCGCGCCGTCGCGCGTCTGCTTTTTCCCCGGCCATGACAGGCAGCCGGGCGGGGCGGCATCCTCTTCGGTGCGCGCGTGGTGGGCGCGCGCGCCGCGCTGCACCGTGTCTTCTGACGCCTTGCGCTGGCGCGGGCTTTCCCTGATGGACACTCTGGCGGCGCAAACGCAGGCGCTTGTCGGCTCCCACGCACCTGCCCTGCGCGTGGCCGACATGGGCGGCGGCTTGTGGCGGCAGTTTGTGTATGCCGACCCGTCGCAGTGGCCTGCCTCACCTGTGCCCTTTGAGCGTCCCAAGTACCGCGTCGTTCTGGGCGACGGAACAATGGTGCTGTGGACATACGCGGGGCTTGCCATCGGCCCGGATGGCCCCCAAACAAGCGCCGCCTTTCGGCGATTGCAAAGGCGAGCCGAGGCAGGATGGACACTCGCGCCCCTCGCGACCGCCCTGGGCTTTGTGGCGACGCCGTGGGCAGACGGCCAGCCGTTGTCACTGCATGAGGCGCAAGACCCCAAAGTGCTGGCACACCTAGGGCGCTACATCGCCTCCGTAGCCGGGCCGCCGCTGAGCGAAGAAGTACGCGCGCAGGCCGCAGCGCGTCTTGCCGAAATGCTTTACTGGAACACCTGGGAGGCTTGGGGCGACGAGATCGCGGCACGCACCCGATTGTGGAGCGCGCAGGCCGAAGTGTGGGAAGAACAGCACCTCATCCCAACCTACGGGGATGGGCGGCTAGCCCCGCACGAGTGGGTGCGCACTCCGCCCGGCGCACTGGTCAAGACCGACTGCGGCGGGCACGACGCCGACCATACACTCGTGGGGCATCAGTCAGTGCTGTGGGACTTGGCCGGGGCTGTTGTGGAATGGAACTTAGGCGAAGACGCGGCCCGCCTGCTGCGGGAAGCTTATCAAAGCGCGGGCGGCGTGCTGGCCCCGCCCGCTGTGCTGGCATTTTATCAGATGGCCTACTGCGCGTTCCGGGTGGGGCTGTGCGCGCTGAGCGCCGACATGCTCGCGCACGACCCGCAGGAGCAGGCACGCCTGCGCGCTGCCAAAGAGAACTATCAGGCACAACTCGCAGGCCCCTTGGAGTGAGGCGCGCCGCCTGCGCCCCCAGGGGGGCACGCTCAGGCGGTCAGCGCCTGCTGGGCCAAAGTTTGTTCCGGCGCGCTTTGCTCCAAGACGTAGCGGCGAACAACATCGGCGGCAAACCAGGCAAACTCTTCCGGCACGAGGGGCGGGCTGGTGTGGTGAGGGGCTTTGCCGCGCGATGGCGGCGTGAAGCACAGCGTCACAGTCACGTCAAAGGGGGCCAGGGCCGCCATTTGCCTGTCAAACCATTCGGTGGCGTTGGGACGGTGCCAGTCGGCCCAGCTGATCCCCGTGCGCAGGCGCTTGACGCCGATCCTTTGCATTTGTTCCACGGCCATAGGGAGGCGCGGGTCTTCAAAATGGAACCATTGCACGATGCCCAGTTCAGGGTTGAAATACTCCAAGGCAGGCTTGGGGGTGCCGTCGGCGCGCAAAAGCCCCAGGTAGAAGTGGCGGTAGTACGAGCTGCCCTCGCTTTCCTTGTGCCGCGTGGTCGCCTCCCATGTGGGCGGCAGGTCTAGCAGGCTGTACCAGTACACGCGCTCCGCCCGGCCCCGCAGCAGCTCCTGCGTGCGCCGCAGGCCGAATGTCTGCACTTCGTCCGCGCCGAATGTGGATACCCCGACTTCGGTCACCCAGATAGGAAGGTTAGTCACGGCACGGATTTCGTCAAGCTTCTGGGGCCAGTCGTTGATTTGCCAGTGGTTCCAGTCCAGGGGAAAGCCATGCACGGCGACCGTGTCCAGGTGTTCCAGCAGCCCCTGCCGCTCCAGCAAGATCAGAAACTCCGGGTCGATAGGGGACATGCCGCCCAGCACCAGGCGCAGGTGCGGGGCGAGGGCGCGGACTGTCTGCGCCGCGCCGCCCACCATCTGCGCGAACTCCACCCAGCCTGCATCCATGCCGAAGTCCCAATGGGACATGTTGTTGGGTTCGTTCCAGAACTTAATCGCTTCAATCATAAACTCTCATCACTTCAATTATGTTTGTTTTATCTCTATTGTCTGCCCCGTCGCCGACAGCAGCTCGGCGCGGTTCCAGCCGCTCACGCACGACGGATTGGCAGGGTCAGGCTCGCACAGGTAGATTTCATCGCCGGGTTCGGCCAGGATGCGCATGCCGCCCGACCGCAGCATCGCCCGCACGCCCGCATGGTTGGGTGCCCACCAGTTGGTAGGGTCGCCCGCAAGCTCCCCTTCAATAAAGGCCATCTTGGGCCAGCCCGGCTCCTGCATCACGCCCCGCTGCGCGATGTCCAATTGGTAGTCCTGCTCAAACACTTCTGTTCCTGGCATGGTCAATGTCTGGAA
>JAABUJ010002800.1_pt1 | contig 20648 bp, 22 predicted proteins | sample 5559131 | NCBI WGS metagenome assembly JAABUJ01 (sample SAMN10711875, study PRJNA513366) | rock metagenome | isolation source: Antarctica rocks | place: Antarctica: Victoria Land, Mt New Zealand nord | collected 2016-01-07 | reverse complement strand
GGCGCTGGGCGTGCTGGCCACCGTGCTGGCCAGCGTGCAGTACCTGCCGCAGCTGCACACGACGTGGCGGCGCAAGGATGTCGGCAGCTTGAGCATTCCCATGATGTGCGTCCAGACGCCGGGGAGCTTCGTGTGGGCGGGGAGTTTGGCGGCGAGGGTGGGGTGGGCCGGGTGGAGCGCTTGGGTGGTGTATGTGGTTACGGGGTGTTTGCAGGGGGTGTTGTTGGGGATGGGGGTTTGGTTTGAGGTTGGGAGGAGGCGGAAGGCTGGCGGGGATGGGGATGGGGACGGGGGTAGGGAGGGAGGGGTGGAGGGGTTGGTGGTGGATGGTGGGGGTGGGGATGGAGGGGTGCGGGATGAGCGGACGCCGCTGTTGGGTGGGGAGGGATGATATCGTTGGTTGGGGGGTTGGTTGGTTTGGATCGGATGGGCGGCGTTGTGGGAGATACCAGTTACGTTGATGGGGAGTTACGGGCTATGCGTGGACATTGCCCCGGAAATATGTCTGCGACATGCAACAGTTGTTGAATGCGTACTGGCTCCCCGTCGATTGCCGCCGCAACACAGTTATGACAGAGGCACCGTCGCCAAGTTTCAATACGTATGTACTTTTACGACTGACAGTCCAGGACACTATAATCCCACTCCGCCGCCCGATCTTGTTCACCACCGACCTTATCACACCCTCATCCTAAGTCGTCTGACCCTCTTCAACAGCTACCAGCCCCTTATTACGCCCCTTCCGATACACCCTCTGATCCGCAGGGTCGAACCCGCCATTTCCCCACAACGCCCACTCCGGCGTCTCCGGGCCCATATAATCCTCCGGCGCAAACTCTCCCCCCCGCTCCAAGCACTCAAAGAACTTCCCATAATCGATGAGCGTATGCCACCTCCCGTCCACGAGGAACCTCTTCGACGCGATCAGCACGCAGCAACTATGCGCATGCTCCGCCGCAATGCCGTAATCGAGGCCGCGCCTCGCCAGCGCCTCGTTGAGCGCCACGACAAAAGCGCACACCTCGTCGTAGAAGGGCACGTTCTGCATCGTGAGGCCGGCGCCGGCGGACGAGGACGTGCCACAGTACGTGACGCCCTTAACCTCGACGAAGCAAGGGAGGGCCTTCTCGACGAGATCGGCGTAGCCCTCGGCCTCGGCGTCGACGTTGAAGCCCTTGACGAGCGTGAGGCGGAAGACGGTCCGCTGGACGAAGCGCTTCTGCCGCAGGATGGCCAGGCAGCGCTGGAAGCGGTCCCAGAAGTCGCGGTGCAGCGGGCGGTCGATGCGGCGCAGCGACTCCTTGTTGCTGGCGTCGATGCTGACGTACAGCTGCGTGACGGGCGCCAGGGCCGCGAGCTGGTCCGGGTGCTGGGCGTTGCAGACGAGGAAGCTGGAGATGCGCTCGCGGTGCAGCAGCGCGGTGAATTCGTTGATGTGCGGGTAGAAGATGGGCTCGCCGACGAGGCTGAGGGCGCAGTGCTTGATTTGCATCGCTTCGGCGAAGCGCTCGGCGCGCACGCCGGGCACGCCCTTCATCATTTTGATTTTCTTGTAGTGGCCTTCTTTGACGCCGTGGAAGATCAGGTCTGGTGGGTCGACTTGCCAGCGCCAGGTGGTGCCGACGGGGTTGGTGCCGTGGCGCCAGCAGAAGACGCATTTGTTGCTGCAGCTGAGGGATGGTGTCGTCTCCATGCAGAGGTGCGATTTGATGCCGTAGAAGGAGAATTTGTAACAGGATCCTCGACCCCGCAAGGCGGATTTCGTCCACCGACAGATTTTGACGCCAGAGTGGGAGCCGACTATCGTGTAGCCCTGCTTTGTCAGAGCGGTGTATGTAGGTGAAGACTTTGGAACCATTTCCTTGGTATTGTTGGGAGTGGTTCCAAGCTTCCCACCGGATGAGGTGAAGTCGATCGGCTCGGCCCCCGAATTCGTTGTGCTGGGGTTGGTGCTCGACCGGAACGTGCCTCCTATATCTTCAAGATCATCAACTCGTGCAGGACCATTCGACTTGCCCCTCTTTGACCTTCTTCGTGATGTTGGGTCCCCTGCAGCGTCGTCTTGCTCATCATCCCCGGCGTCGTCTTCATCACTCTCCATAGCATCTCCGCTACCAGCAACGCCTTCACCAAGGCCTCCATTGAGAACGCTGTCCCGCATGGCTTCTTCCACGCCATTCCTCCATTCTTCGAGCCTGTCAATTGCATCGGTCCCCACATCGCCCATACCAAGCGGGAACATCCTCTTACACCCCGTCAGCTTGGCCATCCACTTATCCACCTCTCTGGCCTGCGAACAGAAACCGGCCTGCTCCGTCGGCCATCCTGCCCTATCACCAAAGCCGAACACGGAATATCCTAGTAAACCAGACAGCGGTGCAGTATCAATGCGGAAATCGTGATGAGTTTCTTGAAGATGAGCGAGAAAAGTATTGAGCACAGTGTCGATATTGTATGTTGGGATTAGAAGAAGGTAAAGGTATTTGATGTTGGGAGTAGAGACCGAACGCTTCGGGGGTGTTACAAAGTAATCATCGTAGTCAATGTAGGAGAGATCTAGCAGCTCCGGTTTCAGGAAATCTGACTTGGAGCCATCCGTTCTGTGGTGTAGAGGCAAGCCGAGTGCCTCAACAAGACTGGCCGCTGACTTCTCCGTGCTGCCGGTCAAGGAAGAGAAAAATACCAGTGGGCGAACACTGAACGGAGCGCCCTCGTCCAGGGCTGGCACTGTCGCCCCGTTCGGACTTGCTCGCCGGAGCTTCACTCCTTTCACCCTCTTCGGTAGGGTTTTCGATTGAGTGAGTTTCGGTGCTTCCTTAGTTTCCACCTGCATGTTCTTCTCTTCCCAAAGTGATCTTGCCCCATCTTGCAAGAGTTCGACCTCATTAGAATTCAACTCCTCACTCCCCGCTGTCACAGAGACCAGGTTCGGTGAACATGATTCTGACAACAAGAAAGCCTTCTGTCGACCATTCCTGAAATAGGGCAAAATTCTCACTAAGCACAGGACAAACAGCAAAAGAAAGATGGTCGGCAGACGGTAAGCATGCCAAAGAGACAAGATTTCCACTGTCCAAAAAGTCAGTCTATAGAAATTGAGACCTTGAATTAGTTTACCTTTTGGAAGGTGTTCAGCCATGTTGTCAAGAGCCATGTCAAACGCTCGTTATCAAATTCGTTCATCCATTGAGGTCTCTGTGGAGGGGCATGATTGATTGATTGATTGATTGATTCATAGGTGACCGAGGCTGCCTAGGCTGCCATACACCGCGTAACTACAAGCGGCTAGCACATACTGATCTTACCCTCATTACTCAACCTTGCTGTCACCATCACTGTCACCCCACCTTAACTCCTCCTCAGAACACAGGTCAGATGGTCTCACTAAAACCTCAGATGATCTTACACTAATTCTTTAAAATAGAGTTTTCTGAGAAGCTAACAAGCAAGATACTGAACTTGAGATTGTGTAATTTATTAGTAATTCATTACAAATCTATTTGTAACTGATTAGTGATTAGAGGTTAGTGTTTAAGGTTAGGTGATTAGAATTAAAGAGTTTGAGTTAGCAATATGAAATATATTATGCATGAATTTTAGATACATTAAAGTTAGAGTTAATTAATTCAGAATAGATTAGTAATATATTTAAAGAATTTAAATCTCAATTGATCTTAAGATGTTTTAAAAGATTAAATAATCTTTTAATAATCTTTATTAAGATTATCTGAGATTTTAGTAAGATCATTCAACATATATAATTACTTTTTCTAAACTAACTAATACAAATTTTAACTTTGCTTTCTGTAGCTTTCTAGCTCTCTGTGTTTTTCTTAATTTTAATACTTACTAATTTTCTTTTCTTATGATCTAATGTTAATGTCTCTCTTCAGCTATCATTAATAAAGAATAAATGTTATTATAAACAATTAATTGTCTTTTTTGCAGTTTAAAGTATATAATAATTGAATTTTTTATTTTAGACTATATCTAAGAATGTTAAATCTTTTAATGTCTCTTTTACAGTTTAAAATTGTCTTAGAAGATTGCTTCATAATATAAATATAATGATCACTTTAATTAATGCTGAATCTCATAAAATCTTCTTTATGTTATTAACTCATCTCAGTAATTTCTTTCTTAAATTTTAAGTTCATAAATATTTCATTAGTACATGATGAACAGTCTGAATGCTCAGATTATATAAATATTATAAAGAATTTACTTAATCTATAATATAAAGATAATAAGTCATGTCAATCTTCTCTGTATATAACTAAATAATAAGAAAGCTTATGAGTCAGTAAAGTTCTATATACTTATTTAATACTTTTTTATCTGACTATTACTTCATACTAAATGTGACTCATCTCATTATTTTATTCTTTCAATTATTGACTTATTCTTTTACTACTTACTGACAGAGTCTTGTCTTACAAATAATAATTAAATATTAAATCTTTATAATCTATTTTTTCTCAGTGTATAAATCTCTAATTTAAATTACTATCTTAATTACTTTATTCATCTCTTCATTTTCTGATATCTCTATATGCATCAGTATTTATTAAATTCATATCTGAATCTTCTGACTTCATAGATTATTCATTTTCTTTATTATGCACTGTAATAAATACTGATCTGACTGTATACTTAATTTAATGACTGATTAAATTGCTACTTAATTATCTATATATATATTCATCACTTAGAGCTCTGATTTCATCATTTTTACTATACTTATTATATTTATCATCATGATCAGACTCTATAGCTTCATTATATACATTGTGAATGTCTTATTTATATTTATATATATTATACATCTTAAATCTCTTTTTAATGTCACTGTTGCTGCACTTATCTGATTCTTAATATCACTGCTGTTCATGTAGATATTTAACATTTCTCAGTTTTAACAAAGTTTATTAATATTATATTTGTAAATTACTTCATCTGCATTGTTATCTATGTGAATAGTTAAGCTATTTCATCATAATAATACAATATAAAGTGTTCTAAATTTCAAGTTAACTTTTAATGAAAGTTATATCTGCATTTTATAATGAAGCTACAGACATTTCAGTGAGCTCTTTCAGCAAAGCTTCTTTGTAAAGTCAGATCTGATTTTCTTCATTAAAATATAAATTAATGTAGTGACAATATAAAGCATAAACTCTTTCAGTGTCTTCTTTAACTGCTGTTTCATTAAGAAAAAAAAGAGTTTTATATTCAGTGCTAAACTTACTGTTATGTAAAAAATCTTCATTATAATGACTTTTACTTATTACTGTATAACTATCAGTTTCTAAAAAGTTCATTTCTGTTATATAATTATTCTATACTCACTATTTAAGCTGTATCAGACTGAGCAGCAGTACAGAATTTATAATAACATCATTATTATATAGAGTCTCTGTAAATTCTTAAGCTTAAAATCTTATATAAAGTCTATCAATGTTGCTAGATCTCTGAGACTTGTTATGATTTAAGTTTAAATATATTGTATATATACATTTCATTTTAAATATAAATTCAAGATGACTTTCAGCACTCTGCATATCAGTGATGTCTATGCTGTATATATATTTAAAGTTAGCTTCACTGTTATATCATGTTTTATGAAGCAGTTTGTAAAATAAATGAGCTCATACTTAATTAAGACAAAGATAAAGATATATTTTTAAACTTACTGCTCTGTATAGCTGTGCACTGTGTACAAAGCAGCACAGTTCTTCTTTACTGACTTTTTTATCATTATAATATTTACATTATCAATTTAATTCACTGCTGTGACTCAAAGCTGTGAATTATTGACTAGATTCAGCATGTCAGCATTGTAGAATAGATATAGAATGAGTGATAATGATGAGCTTTAAAATATATTTATATAAATAACAAAGCTCTTTAACTCATATTCTGACAGCTTTATTGTTAATGTTCTTTTTTTCAGAAAGTCTTCTATTCAGTTCATTATCTTCAGTGATAAATGACATTTTTAAAGATTATAAAATAATCTTTTATGAAAAATATTATTAAAGACTTCTGATACATTCAGTATTAATAGTGATGTAATTAACATGCTTAACTTTTATATTTTATAAATCTATTTCAGCAATATATAAATTGTCTACTCTGTAAATACAATTTTCTGATCTCTTAACAGTATTTTAAATAACAATTAATAGATCTTTGTCATGTAGCTTATTCTGTGTGTCATTACAGACTTTAAAATCTTACTTATAATGTTCAGAAATATTATTAATCAATATATCTTAAACTGCTAATAATCTTCTTTATTAAGCTTCTACAGCATTACTGTAATGAAGTGTTTAAAGATTCTTAAATATCTTTCATTATTCAGACACAAATTGTACAGTAAGAGCAGCAGTAAAAGTAGTTGTAATAATATTTAATGTAAAACTTAATTTAATATATTATTCAATTTTAATATCTTATTATTTAATGTTTACATTACAGTCTCTGTTAGTTCAGTCTTTGTAATTGAAGATATAAGTATTAACTTAAAATATTTATATTCTGCAATGTTGCTGAGATTCATCTCTGAAAAAGTTAAAAAAAAGATTGCTTAAAATAACTCTGTCTTATTTTGCAGTTCTGTAAGTTCTGACTTTTTCATTTATTTTAAAGCAGAAGTAAAAATCTAACTTACAGCTTTATAATTTCTGACTTACTTCATCAATTTTTATAATTTTTAAAAGTTTTTTAAAACTGTCTCTATCTGTTTTCTGTAACTCATTCTCATTAATTTTGTCAACTTCTTTTCTTTTTCATTGTAAACTCAGCAATACATCTTTTAAATATGTATGCTCTGCTCTCTTTATCAATAATAACAGACTTTATTTACTTTTCTTTTTATCTCTTTTACTTTTAGATCAAATTCTAACTTTAATCATTTACTAAGAGTTAACATTAATACTGTTGTCTTTACTGTAATCTAAATTATCTCTGTAATAACAGTTATGTATTGCTTTATATTAAATTTATTATAATTATAAAGTGACATTGACAGCTATTCTATCAGAGTCTGTTGTAGAAGCTTTATATCTATTTTATTTTATTATTAATAAAATTGTGATGTAATCTCTGCTGTAGACAGCAGAAGATAAGTAATAATAAAGTAATAATTAAAGTTATGATGTCATTGTTGTATCTTATAGCTAATTAATTGTTAAATAATGTTTAAGCTGCCTAACATCAGATCTATAATGCTGTACATTTACTGAGATCTTTATGTAACTAAGCTCTACAGTAAAAGTAAAGAGAGCTATTATTCATTTATTATTTATATTAATTACTTTATCTATGAGTTCTTCTTCATTCTCAGATTCTCTTATGTTAAATAATGCAGATTAAAGTCTCTTACCATAATGTGTTGTTAATAGACTGAGTGTGCAGGTTGCTTATAGATCATGCAGGTCAGAGTTGAGTCTAAGTATTAAGTTAAGTTGAGCTAACTTTTATTCAGCTGAGTCAGGTGTAAGTTAACTCAACTTAACTCATATAAAGTCATGAGTTTTTTGCAGATTATATATAGTCTTAGTAAGCATGTGTATGCGCTTAGTAAGCACATACACATGCTTACTAATGTGTGTTTCTAACATGCACCTTCACAAAAAGTCATGATTTTCATAACTTATTCAGTAATATATCTTGTGACTGTGTAATTTATCCCTATATGGCTAGTTAATGTGTAATTTATTATAACTAATATATCAATAAGCTTTCACATTTTTGAGCTTTAGCCCTGACCTTACTCATAATGGCTAGCTTTACTCACATATAAGTACTCACACAGATTGTAAATAGAGTTAATCTATATATAAACTCAATCTGACTCAATCTAAACTCTAGTACAGATTTAGATTAAATGCACTTTTTTTCAACTCAACCTGACTCTACACTCAGTCTAGTTGTTAATAATTATTTTTTAGTAAATTATTTAGTTACTTTAAAGTTACTATAATATTCTCTTTAACTGCTTCTCTGTATACATTGTGAATGCATAAATACTTAAACTGACTATATTCAGTATATTAAATCTTTAAAATCATAAAATCTCTGCTATATATCTAAACTGTTCAGTCTATGCAGTTCAGTCATAAATTAATGTAAAAACAAACTTAAATTAATTCTTTTTCTGTGAGTTCTGAATAGATCAGATAAAATCAGTTTTTGCAGAAATAATAAATATTATTATTATATTTATTATGTTATGACTTTTAAATAGTCAGCACATTGTAGTCTTATATAATGAAATTTTAAAGCAGAAATGTCATAATCTTGTTTTTTAACTTCATTGTGTTGTACTGTAAGATGACAAAGTTTAAATGTATTAACATTACTTCATTATTATTATAATCTTCAAAGTTAATGCTGTCTCTATATTCATAACATTTATTGTGAGATCATCTTAACTAATGAACAGCAAGCTCATTAAGTTCTGCTTAAAGACATTTTTAATTTTTGTTATTTAATTATTTTTTAAATTCATCTAACATTCAGAGAATTTAATACTTCAATGATTTGTTGCTGTCTTTACTGCAACATTTATCTTTTACATTTTTAAAAACTTAATTGTGATTCTTTTAGTTCTGTTTTCATTTACTGATCTTAAAGAGATTTAATTTGCATCTATAATCACTGTTTTTATAAATGATACTGATTACTTTCTGTTTTCATTGATGAATGTCTTCAAGACTGATGTCAGAATTAATGAAATTCTTATAAGAATCTTAAATATTATTAAGTAAAGCTCACTGATGATTTTATGACTGCTGCTCATTGTTATATATAATGTAAATGTTACATTCTCATTAATATTGTCACTGCTGTCACTGTTGTCACTATTGTTACTATTAATGTTTTTGCTATAACTATTAATATTAATCTTACTGACTTCATCATTAGCTGTCTTTAAGAATGTAACTTCTTTAAGTTTAATAATTAATGTTTAAGTTAATACTCATCATTAAGTCTGCTTAATGTTGTGTATTATCTATATATACATTATCTCTTTTTAAAACTTAAAACATTTATTATCTTATATTTTGTGTAAGTCTTTACAGCTTACACACTTTTTAATGCTGAATTCTAGATTCTTAAAGAGACAATTCTTAAATCTATAACTCTCTACATATATGCTGCATTTCTGAGTATCTTCACATTAAGCACTTATATAATTATATTTATGACACTTAAAGCACTTATAAATGCAGCAAACTTAATTATATAACTTTATCTTCTTGTACTCAGAGTCTTAAATCAATTCAGTTTGAAGCATTAAATTAATATGCTTTACATTTATAAATTTTATCATTATAAATTTTATCATTATAAATTTTGTCACTCATTTTGAGCTGCACAGTCATCTTATATAATTAATTAAGATATTTTTTTTAATTTCAATCTTATAATTTTCTATCTATATATATATCACTGTGACTCACTAATCTTTTATTTTAATGCTTTATACTGATATGCTATGCACAATGACATCATAAATGATGATAACTATCTTGCTATCTGCTTTTAAAGATATAATTTATTTAATATTACTCTGTAATAATTCTTTTTCAATCACTGTGAATACATACACTATCAGATTATCTGACTTCAGTTATTTAACAGTTATAATTTTAATAATAATGATGTTTTAATTTGCAGTGATGTGAATGTGACTGTTAATACAGTTATATAGTGTAATTGATGAGAGAGTGCATCAATAATTAATGAGAATAGTGTCAATAAGTTTGATGACAATTCTGTAATCATTAAATATGAAAAGATTTATGATGATGCTTTTGTCTTTAAATAATAATGAAAAGAATATTATTATTAAAAATGACAGTACATTTACTGTTATTTAAGCTTAGATGTGTGTGTATCTATATTTTGTGATGATAAAGAATTACAATACAGAATTTCTGTTAATGAGAACTTTTAGAATGTTTTTTGTGACTGTAATATTGTATTACATAATATTTATAATTCATCATAAAGCTTTCAGATCTACTGCAATTTAAATTGTTTTAAATTGATTCAGAACTCTTTTTGTGAAGTTCTGAACAGATTTAATAAAAAATTTAATATAAAATTATTGAAGAATCTTCTTAAACTTGTTATTCTTAATTTTTGAGTTCACAAAGATCTAAAGTTGAGTTGCTTTATGTTTTAATTGAGTGACATGCTCTGATAAAGATGAGAATTATATGCTTATAACTGATCAAGAAAATCTCAACATTGTGTTCTATATCAAGTTATAGTGCATGATGAGGTGAGTTACTGACTAGATTTTGAGCTTATTTGACACAGTTTTGGTGGAGTTATTTCAAAAATTCAGTTTGAGCTGGAGGAGGTGTTTTTTTTCTGTGGAGGGGCAGGTATTTGGACCTAAACCTCATTCTAACCGTTTCCGGTATCATCCCCCTGGATACGCAATTACCAAGAGAACAAATTACCGGAGCATTTCGCATCTTGATTCAATGCCGCAAAAGACAGACTATGATGTACTTCAATGCCAGAAGACGATTGTAGATCTAATGATACCGTCAATACTACCAATGACGCTAATAAATCGAGAGAATGAGCTCAAAGATCTACGAGCGAAGGATTCGGACTTCATGCAACACACAAGAGTTGATTGATTCTAGCCCTATAGAGCCCATACTGCCAGCCGATTATCATACAAAGCACGCGCCGACGACGATAGTGATGACGACGATGGCGATGACGAGGCATCAGAATCATCAGCCTCGCTCTCCCAACTCTCACCCCGCCATCTACCAGCATTTCTCTGTCCCGAGCACGTAGCCACCACGGTCCCAGAAAGATGCACGACCGCAGAAGTGACCGGGTCTGACATCCCCAAATCAGCACAATATCAAACATTCCTTCAAAGCGCGCAATGCAAAACTCACCATCATGGGCCTCCCACCCCCAACTCGGCCCCCTCACGCCCTCCACTTCCCACGGATTCGCCCAAATCCTAATCCCTCCATCCGTGCCTCCCGCCCATACCTCATGACCGCTCTCCGTCGGGACGATGTCAACGCCCAAGCGCTGATTGGTATCCGCTCGGCGGCCCCGAAGACACCCTAGTCTCTTACCCGCGACGCGAATGTCGTAGACAAGGATGCCATCGCTATTCCGCTCGGCCACGTAGAGGTACCTGTCGCACGGACTCCAGCGGACCTGCGTGATGCCCGATCCGCCGATGTCTGTTTGCGCGCCGCTTGATTGCTCGTCGGCGACGGAGAAAACGGCAATACAGTCGCCTTGTCCAGCCGAATCGTACAGGCCAACGGAACGAGTGAAGGTGCCTGCGGCTAGGAGGCCGGCGCCGCTTAGGTCGAGGGTGCTGACGATGCCTTTCATGCCCACGCCGCCGCCGATGATCTTCTTCCGTTTGGAGGGGATGGTGGGGTGGCGAGTTATGGGGCCTTGGCCGGAACGGGAGACGTCGAAGGTGCAGATGAGACTGTCGGAGCCGGTGAGGAAGTGGGTTCCGTCGGGGGTGAAGATGGTGGAGTGTGGGGTTATGTAGGCTTCTGTGGTAGGGGAGATGAGAGAGTAGGATGCGAGGAGGGAGGGGTAGAGGGCTGAGGAGAGGCGGATGGGGTGGTCGCGGGTTGTGGAGAGGACAAGAGTCGTGGAGGGATCTTGGAGGTTGAAGCCTGGGTAGATGGAGACGCTGTAGACTGGCTCGACGGAAGGGATGGTGGAGTAGGGGGTTAGATGGTGGTTGGTGTCTGGTTCGAGGAGGTCGGACGGTCTGGCTTGAAGGTTCGTCAGCGGGTCAACTGTGTGTAGACTAGATTCGTAAATTCTAGGCTCACAGAATGAATGTCCTCAGATGACTATCTTCGCTATTTGTTACGACACAGGTGCCGTCCGGAGTCCTGTAAAGCGTAATCGATCGTCAGGGCGGATCACGAGGAGGTGTGGACGTTTGCAAAGTGATCAACCCATACCATTGCGCACTCTTGAAGCAATTGGACTCTTCATGCAGGCTATATCCATCACTAAGTGCATGTCCTCCCTCAACGTTCTCCTTCTTCTTCTTGGCTTCTCGCCCTAGAGTATCCCTGACGGAGCATCGATAGTCGTTTCCCGTAGAGCCCACGCATCTTGGAGTCACAGCGTTATTCCCTTCCATAATGTGCGATACTTGAGAAGACCTGGAGATGTCCCCATTCACCCAGCTTTGCCCTGTATGCTACTTCGTAGACGTCGAGTACCTATTGGAACATCTCGAAAGATCTGCCGCCAACTTAGCGCTTCGGTCTTGGGGTGTAAGGCTGTATACCTTACGTAAGCGATTGATATCAAAGCCGAGTCCCAATCCTAAGGATATAAACAATCCATTACTTCTCCAGTCTCTGTGAACAATGTGTGGACACTCTTGTTGAAGCCAAAACTGTTCATTTAACATATCCTCTTTCTCTTCTTTACACAGTTCAAACTATGACCTTTGCTAGGTACCTTCACCCATCTTACCATCGAAAAACAATGCAATCCGTACTGCATCCGATCATAGGATCGATTTCTTGACAATTATTAATGACCCTACTTGATGTTACAGTACTCCACTCCCTACCTATATTCAAACCGACAAATAAACCCCTAAAGCAGAAAGACACCACCTCACACCCCACCTCAACCCCGCCCACCCCTCTCCCACTCACCCCCACACAACATCCAACCTCCCACTCACCCTCCCCAACACCCTCCTCCCACCCAGCAAGTGCTCAAACCTCCTAATCCTCTCCTCCATCCCCATCCGCACAAACGCCACCAACCCAAACTCCCCATCGCCACCATCTCCGCCCACCATCTTTCTATTCCCGCCAACATCACCATCCGTCGGTGGCTTCAACGCCAGCAAAATCTCCTGCGCCGCAAACGCATTCAACCCCGCCCTCCTCAAAAACACCTCCCACGACGTCTCCTCCTGCAGCAGCGTAGCCGCCTCGGAGCGTGGGCCTCCGCCTCCCCCTCCAACGTCGACGCTATACCTGCCCATGACGCCGGCAATCCACCTCGCCAACTCCTCCTCCCCGCCAGCGACGTACAGGACCGAGACATCGGCGTCTAGGGCCGTGCAGCAAGCCGTAAGGTCGATGAGGGCGTCGCAGTTGTTTGCGGACAGGGCAGAGCATTGGGATGGTGGTGGTGGGGGCAAGGCGGTCGTAACGACTGCGGCGTCGCTGTGGACGATGCCAGGCTTGTGATTGGAGGTAGGGCTAGTGTCCCTGCCCTCGCTGACGAGGACGACGAGCCGCTCGTAGCGGTCCGAGACGCGCGCTATGCGTTCGCGGATCAGTGGGAGGCGGGGCGTCTGGCTTTGGCCGGGGAGGGGCCGTTGTTTGATGGCTTGGAGGGTGGTCCAGAGGATGCCGGTGCTGGAGGAGACGATGAGGTCGGCTTCGTCGCTCGGCTGGTCGGGGAGTGCGAGGTGCGGTTTGATGGGATGGGGGGTGGTCGGAGGGCGGAAGTCGCGCTCGATGAAGGTGGCGTTGGGGTGGAGTTGTTGGATGCGGCGGATGATGCGGCGCTGGGAGGAGATGGAGGAGGAGGAGGTGATGAATGTGCGGGAAGGGGGGAGGGGAGTGAGGGTTGGGACGGGGATTGGGAGGAGGTGTTCCTTTGCAGGGCTGTCGATGTTTCTGAGTTGAGTGGGTGTGGCTGTTTTGGCCGGTGGGGGCTCGTCTGAACGGTTATTCGAAGATGGAGAGGGAAAGAAAGGGCTGGCGGTGAGTTTTCGCTTCTTTGAGCCTTCGCCGCGGACGTCCATGAAGTTTGATAGTGCACTGAAAGCCGAAAACCCGCCTCCAAGCAGTGACTGAGCATTTGTAATTTCGGACGGTCCTGGAAGGGTTGTCTGAGCCGGGGTAGGAAGTTTGTCGTCGGGCGTGATCTGAACCCTTTCCGTACGCTCCAATCTCTGACCAGCAGCATCACCTCCAAGATTCGCAGTGTCGAGGCTTTCTTCAATCTCCAATCTGCGTTTCTTTATCAATGCCTCGATCGTTTTGCCTTCGCTGAAAATGCCAGGCTGAAGCTCCTCCTCAGAGTCCTCGTCATCATCTAGGACCCTTAGCCCTTCCCGCTTCCAGATGAGAGCACTAAAGTCAACGGGCCCGGTGATGTCGAGTTCAGCAAGGAATTCCTCAAGTGAGCCATCGTCATCGATAGACTCCTGCGTCGCGATCTGACCGAGTTCCTTCGGAAACGGACTCCATCGAAGCTTGAGCTCTGCCGAAGCTGCACCAGGCCACCGAATGTCCCTCAAATGTCTCTGGTTCACCTCGACCATCAGCCGTTTCTGTGCGTCAAGCTCACTTCCACCATTGGAGGCTCCTGCGCCCGCTCCACGGCTGTAGACCTTCCAAGGGCGAACAGGCAACGAGAAGTCCATGATCGGAACAGTAACGCGCATGGTCGAGTCAGCTTCTTGCAACTGCTCCTGCTCGACTTCTCTGTTGACTCGGTCTGCCATCGGCGCAATCGTCTCTGCGAAGAAAGCATCAATATCTTGAAGTGATGTTTCTAAGGGGTCGTCAATGAGCGGTGGAAATTGCGGGATCACCTCTTGTAGCATCTCTTTGAAAGACACGTTCTTGCCTTTCGTCATCATCGGATTCAGCACCGTCATTGGAGGTGTTAGTGGACCTTCCACCTTCCTGTCGTCTGGTCGCACATGCTTGGGCCAGGGCGAGGACGGCGGCTCGCCTATGTCTTTAAGCGGGCTGTATATTTGGCCGATGTCCGCTTCCTCGGAGGGGATGGTGTGCGAGCTGTGACTGTCAATGCTTGCAGTATTTCTATTCAATTTTATAGCATCTTCTTTCATTAATAAAGCTTCGACTTCCGCGGCTTGTGCCGCGGTTGGACTTGTGTGGTCTGAGAGCAGATCGAGATTACATGTTGGCGATGATGGAATGAACGGCAGTATTTGCGGTGACGCCGGAAGAAGTGGCGGCGTGACTGGCTGGAGGATTCCATTCTATAGCCATTGAGTTGAAATTTATAAGCTCAGGATGAGGGGCTAACCTTGTTGTGATTGAGTTCACTCTCTAGCAAAGCCTTCTCGTCCTCTTCAGTATAGCTATCGTCCAACGCACTCTGCAGGTAAACGAAGACGTCGCGGGTGGCTTCAATCTTCTCGCCTATGCATGTCGAGTCAAGCTCCTCACGTCTGATGTAGTAATCCTCCGGCCACGTAAAACCCTCGTCGTGTTCCTCATCGATCCGTTCGTACGGAAGATTGAAGCCAGCGAGATCGGGTTCGATTCGCTGACCGAAGCGTTGCACATCCAACTCGTGATCGGTGAAGAGAATTGGAACCTCTACCTTTTTCTTATAGGCATTGTGACGGACACCCAGAAGCGCTTCATTGCCGCAGGCCTCAGTGGTAGGGGCCGTTGTACAGGACAAGAGCAGCTTTGCAGCATCTTTGCTAATCGCAAGCTTTTCGTTCGCTAACAATATTTGTAGAGACTCAATATTCGCGCTCTCATTGGGCTCTTCAAGTATAGACGGCTCAGATTCTGGCTCTGGAAGGAGTGTTAGAGGGTTTAGAGTTCGATGGTCTTTGATCAAGCCATAGAAGCGAGCGTATTCAATGATTGTCGGTTCCGAAGGCTCTGACATATGAGGAAATTATCAACGAGGGAGTACTAGAAGAGCACGATAGTTTAACAAATGAGTGTAGAGGTAGAGAAATATGTTGACCCTTTGAGGTTGTCCTTGTACAAGTCGCAGCAATGGAGAAGTCAGGTGATTAGGGCTAGCTGAACAACATCTGATCTTAGCTGATCTTAGCGAGCATGTGCTCCTTATCTTCCGATCGATAAGAACTGTCGCACAACTGGTAAGACTAAGGTAGAAAGTTGAGTGACTTGAGTATTGTCGATAGAATCCTGCTTCGTTCAGCCGTATAACGTTACCTATAGGCCGGTCGCTGACAGGGTGAGAACACGATTACAATCCTGCACAGCTATTCGCCATGCGGTACTGTTTGTATGGTATACGGAGTGAGGTCGGTGCGAGCAGAGGCGGTATGGTGATATCAGCAAGAAGGACAGAGTTAGGGGAGCTATGAGCTATTTGCCTCAATGCGAGCGCATCCTCGAGAGCTGCAGGCAGCATCCACAGGATCGTTCGAGGTCAAGGTTGCAAGTTAACTTTTCTTTGAGTAGGACGTACATACACAGCTTAAGGCAATCTTAGGCAAGCAAGCAATCATCGCACGCTCGCTGGCTCGCTGAAGCGCATCATCGCAAGGAGAGAGATAGCTGTCAATGCTTAAGGGAAGCAAGTATTGGGCACCGGCAAGAGAGCTGCTGTCCATCGTTTCAGTCGTTATAATTGGATTGGCCAGAGCCGTCCTTGTTGATCTTGGGAAGTCCGTAGCGAACGCTGAGCTCCTCCTCCTGCGAGTTGCCACCAGCAAAAGTAGGACGCTCCGCCTGGCAAGCTACACGGACAGCGTGGCGCCGATGCGGGGCAAACCCGTAAGAAGCTGAGTGGTTCTACCGTATGTTAGTAGACCGTGATCGATTGATGTTACGGGGTACTGACACAGATGCGATTATCCCAGAATGCAACATCATTTTTCCCCCATTGGAAACGAACATGTAGCTCCTGAGTCGTGGCAATGACCTCGTTGAGGAATCGAATGATGGCATCGCCCTCGGTCCTTGGGATACCGACGATTTTAGTCACGAAGCCTGGATTGAAGAAAAGCGACTTCCAGCCAGTGACCGGGTGCGTGCGGATCAGTGGATGTTCGGTTATGATCGGATCTCGTCGAACAGGGCGTCCAAGGGCTCGAGAGCCCTCTGCTTGCATCTGAGCGGAATGAAGGGCGGTCAAACCTTCGAGGTATTTCTGCATTTTGAGGGAAAGAGCGTCGTAGGCAGCATACTGAGATGCCCACAACGTATCGCCGCCACCGCCGCGGGGTGGGCCTGACAAAAGCTTGAGGGATGTGTAAGATGGCGGTTGAACCTCGTAAGTTACCTGACCTTCGTTAGAAAGAGTTGATAACTCGGAATATGGGACTTTACATCAGAGTGCCAAAGGAAGGTAGGGGTAAAGAAAGCTCTCTGGTCCTTTGACTTCGCGTCCGTGTAAACGACATGGACATCTTCCAACCCACCTTTACGTGGCACCGACGTCGTTGCATGCTTGTGTAAGGTACCAAAGTACTGGCCAAGCTTGCGCTGAGCTTGGATATCGAAATCGACTTGGTCGCGGAAGAACACGACTCCCCGAGTGGCAATAAGACGAGCGAGATCGTTCGCCTGAGCATCTGTGAGCTGTGCGAGATTGACGCCATGGATCTCGGTGCCAATCTTCGGATTGTAGTCGAAGACGTCCGTTGCCGACTGGAGCAAATTACGGAACCCAGGATGGCCATCGATTCCCTTGTCCTGATAAGGAACCTCTACCAATGGATCCCAATGAACGATTGGAAAGGATGGCAAGAGATCTAGATGCTCGTCTAAGTGGTCAGACACAACAGCAGTATGGCCAGGCTCATAGCTCTGCTGGTGCCGCAAGTGAGCGACGCCGTTGAGCTTTGATCCATGCCCAATGGCTAAGCTTGCACGGAACGGCTCTTCAAGAGAAGGTGCCATCAGAGTGAAGAGAGAAGTTGAGTTGGTTCAGGATGATGAGAGTGTTTAGAACGAACAGAGTATGAGTGGCAGACAATATCTTGTTGCACAGTGAAGGAGGTAACGTAGCGCAAGCTGATGGAAAATTTGACTGAGATGCTGGATGGTGTTTGTCCGTCTGGATTTCAAGACTTTCAAAATACGGAGAGGAAGATGAAGGGGATTTATAAATTGACCGCTGGAGCAGTTGCATCATTCAATAAAATGATGGTGTGAGGCCGTTTCCTGACCTTTCGTCCACGTCGCCTGGACACAACGACCCCACATACCCTAGCTATTCACGGCCAAAAAATAGCTGCACACGACTACCACCCCGGCCCGTCCACATAAGGTAACATCATCTCCCCGTACACCGGATAATCTCCGAGCTGCATCGAGCCTGATGGACGATGGTTCAGCACGTTGGTGATACACCCAGCATCAAACCACATTGTCATATTCTGGCCGCTCATATTGGCAAGATGGAGCCTTCATTAAGGTACTAGCAGAAAACAGAGCGTTGCGGTTCAATTTGGGAGTTGACGTTGCTGTAACACAGGCAAAGGAGCCCCTGGACGCTAGGCTCTCATTCGCTCATAACGAAACTAAAGGGGCTAAGCCGGATGCGCCCTTAGGATCCGGCCGGGCACGGACCACTCACTATCACGCACTATCACGCAAGGATATGACGACTTTGCAACCTCACTTCGTTGCGACACTGACCGGTGCGCCTGGTGGACATATATAGCTACGGCCATGGATAAATGCTCAACACCTGCTCAGTGCATTCCGTATGTCGAACATTCATTTTTGCATGAATCTTCCCCATTGGGAGAGATTCACGAGAGCAGGAGAACAAGGTAGGTAGATGGGTAGGTTGTCAGGAAGAAGGGTCTAGATCCGCTCCATTTGACCTTGAGCGTCTACAAGTGCCAATACGGAAGCTGCACAGCTGGAATTGCTGAACATGGACGTTGACTCATTCAGTTGCAGACGAGTCGGCCTGCTGGAAATCGTCGGCAGAGCTTTTCACCCAGCTTGCTTAGCGTATGTGGGGCAACTTCGCGCTGAGGAAGCTGGGTCACAGCCGGGGAGGCCGTACCTTATGACCAGGCCGGGAATGCAATACGGTTGTGGAAGCCGAGCGTCCGACAGACACATCATCATCATCATGAGAGGTGCGCATGGTTTCCGTTCCCGTTAGGAGTTGTCAACTGGAGCCAGCGAGAAGCATAAAAATGAGGAAACTCCCAGAAGTTGGAAGAGCAACGCAACGCAGATCAACATCAAAAATTATCAGTTTTGCGCAGCAAGGCAACAGTTCTTCTGATAATATTTAAAGATGTTCTCATGCTGCATATACAATGATACTGCGACTGAGCTGCGCCTTCCCATCTGTTTCCATTACTCGATTCCACATTGCAGATACGCTATTTTTTGACGTTCTGAACTTTCCTCACACCATCATTTCGCCCGTTGGAAAGTGCCTCTGCCTTACAAGCTCCGTTGCCATTCACCGCTGACCAATCACGCTGCTACGATATGGACGGTCCACGTTGCCAACCTTTGCAGCGGAAGTCTGGGCCTGCGCCTTTCGTCCAAGGCAACAACAAACGAAGGGCTGATCCTCGCAATTGTTGATTCCGCCACTATGTCGTAAGGTATGTATGGGAAGAGACTTTACTTACAAGCAATGGTCACGCGCACAGTTTGGCCAAGGCATTCGACGGTTCCGCTGGTCGAAATGCAAACGCCAATGACCGAAGACCCCCCGAAGACCCTTAACTGTGCGACAATACAATCGCTTTGTACGTAACAGAGGCAGCAGGCTCTTGAGCGACTACCGCCATCCCGCTTGCCTTGACAATGACACGTACGCAGCAACAAAGGGAGTGGCAATGTTCAGGCAGCGGAATTGTTGCGTGCGAAAACCCATCATCAGCCTAGCGTTACGACCCGTCCTCTCGTCCTCGAGAAGCTGTCGCCGCCCGTCCAGGATCTGCTTCCTGTTTACTGTGTTCTCTCATCCGCTATTGATAAGCTGCCACGATGTTGTTCACACTGCTGCAGAGTGCGTCGATGCGCTAGCGGTGAAGAGGAAGTGTTTTCCATCCTACCTCTCTTACCAGCATTGCCAGTGTTTGCCTCGTGCGGAGCGTGCATCTTGTACTGGACCGTCAGGGTCTTTGTCTCTGGGGCGCTGCTTATCGCATACTGCCATGCTGCCTGACTGCGCCATACCTCAGGCAGCTTCTACGCTGAGAGGCCCTCCCGGTATTTCGCATAACGGCACGGTTCGTGGGACACGTTTCCGCTCGACGGTCGCTGTTTACTACGCTTGCCTTAAGTTTTCGACTCGTGGCCCCTGGTGTGAATTTCCAAGAGCTGCCGATCCTTATCCTCTGTTGGATACATCGACCCCTGGCTAAGATTTGTTCGGCCTCATCTTTCTCGCCTTGAGCGACGGGTCCTTGTTCGAACTTACTCTCCGGTTCTTGGCAGGCTGTGCCTTCAATTAGTGATTGGTCAGTCATTGTATACCACGTGCACGTCTTTGTTCACAAGGATAGCAAAGAAATGATTCCATCAAGGGTCAACAAACGTTGGCGCTCGTACTTGACCTCGAACGATATCGAACAAGATATTCATTCTTCGCTTGAGATGTAAACCCATTGCTTCGGCCGCTCTATCGACACGACGCTGTGCACGACGCCACTTTACCATGCCTTCACGAAACAAGACCAATCTCCAGACAAACCGGCCAGACACAGCGGCCACGTACTCAAAACCTCCTCCCTCCTCTCCCATTCAGTGGCCTAGCGCCATTCACAATCAACTCCGTCACCCCTTCCCTCGCCCCCCCCACCTTCCCCGCAACCGCCATGATCCCATTCTCAAACTCCCTCAGCACAGCCGCCAACTCCCTCACCTGATCCTCCGCGCTCCTCTGCCCGCCATCCCGCC
>JAABUJ010002799.1_pt1 | contig 20656 bp, 18 predicted proteins | sample 5559131 | NCBI WGS metagenome assembly JAABUJ01 (sample SAMN10711875, study PRJNA513366) | rock metagenome | isolation source: Antarctica rocks | place: Antarctica: Victoria Land, Mt New Zealand nord | collected 2016-01-07 | reverse complement strand
CGCTGGCGTCCAATCTGCTCGGGGCTTTTCTCGGCGGCGCGCTGGAGTACGCCTCGCTGCAACTCGGCTACCACCTGCTGCTGCTGCTCGTCATTGCCGCCTACATCCTCTCGTTCGTGGCCGTGGCTGTCCGCCGCGGACCGGGCCTCGCGGACGTGGCCCCGGCCGCCGCTCGCTGAGGAGGGCCGGTCACGGTGTCGAACATGGAGTCGATGGCCCAGAACGACGGGGCATAGCCGACGAAGAAGCGGGCGGTGAGGGAGATGTTCGGGCTAGCATCGAACGGCCTTCCGGCCCGCGAGACTGGGACTCTTAGCATACTCTTAGACTTATAGAAGCCCTTCACCCGCTTTAGCGGCTGTACGCCGCGCTCAACATACTTCACCGGGCCGGATTGGCCCGTGCCGTGGCCTAGCCAGCGGCAGAATCCCACAGACTTTAGCCGTGGGAGTATCAAGGTGTTCTCAACGTTTGGACGTACGCTATAGATATGTATGAACGCACGCCTCCGTAGGTATATAGCACGAGAGAAAGTTGAGAGGGACAACCATACATGGCAACCCAAGAGATTATCCGCGTCGACGAAGCCCCCACGCACTCGAAGACACCGTGACCCCACGGACGGGGGGCTTCGTCCTGCCGTGGGGGCGGCTGGCTCTGGGGGCGGTGCTGATTCTCGCCGCTATCTTCGACTTCTGGCAGCTCGACCGCAACGGGTACGGCAACACCTACTACGCGGCGGCGGTCAGAAGCATGCTCACGAGTTGGCACGCCCTTTTCTTCAACGCGTTCGACCCCGGTGGGTTTGTCTCCATCGACAAGCCCCCGCTGGGCTTCTGGCTACAGGTCGGCAGCGCCAAGCTCTTCGGTTACTCCGGCCTCAGCCTGATGCTGCCGCAGGCTCTGGTCGGCGTCCTCTCCGTCGCCGTGCTTTACCGCCTCGTGGCGCGAACCTTCGGGCGCGTAGCGGGCCTACTGGCGGCGCTGGCGTTGGCGGTGATGCCGGTCAACGTCGCCGCCAACCGCAACAACATCATCGACAGCACGCTCGTCCTGGCGCTCCTGCTGGGCGCGTGGGCCGTGCTGCGCGCCGCCGAGACCGGCCGCCTGCGTTGGCTCGCGCTCTGCGGTGTCCTGGTGGGATTAGGGTTTAACGTCAAGATGCTTGAGGCCTACCTCGTCGTCCCGGCCTTCGGGCTGCTCTACCTGCTGGCCGCCCCGATCCGCTGGACGACACGCGTCTGGCGCCTCGTGGCGGCGACGGTCGTGCTCCTGGCCGTCTCGTTCTCGTGGACGATCGCGGTCGACGCCATCCCCGCGAGCCAGCGCCCCTACGTCGGGTCGAGCGGCAATAACTCCGAGATCACCCTCGCCCTTGGCTATAACGGGTTGGAGCGCCTCACCGGCCATATCTTCTTTGGTGGGCGGGGGACGCCGGGCCGCGCCACAACGCCCGCCGCGCGCGACCGCTCCGTAACAGGGACGGGTGGCTCCGCGACAGGGACGGGCGCGGGGACGGCCGCCCAACGCGCCACCGCCGGCGGTTTCACGCGCGGCGAGTCGGGCAATCCCAGCCCGCTGCGCCTATTCAACAGTGCTCTCGGAGGACAGGTGAGTTGGCTCTTGCCGCTGGCGCTGCTGGGCTTGGTCGCCGCCGCCTGGCGCACGCGGCTACGTATCCGGCCCCGTTTCGTACTCGATCAGCGGCAACAGTCGCTCATACTGTGGGGCGCATGGTTGTTCACGGGGGCCGCGTTCTTTAGCGTCGCCGGCTTCTTCCACACCTACTACATGGTGACGCTGGCGCCATCGATCGCTGCGCTGGCGGGTATCGGCGTCGTGGCCCTGTGGCACGATTATCGCGACGTGGGTTGGCGCGGCTGGGCCTTGCCCGTGACTCTGCTCGTGACGGCAGCGGCGCAGGCCTATATGCTGTCCGCGTATCCTGACTGGGCGCGTTGGCTGACGCCGCTCGTGGTGGGCTTGTGCCTCGTCGCCGCAGCCGCGCTGGTCCTGGTCCGCCTGGGCGTTCGCCTCGGTTTACGTGCGGGGCTCGCCGCGGCGGCGCTCGGCGTCACCGGCCTGTTGGCCGCGCCGGCGGTTTGGGCCGCGGACACGGTTGCGACGAGCAACAGCGGAGGGACGCCGACGGCGGGACCACGGCCGCAAAACGGCGCGGGCGGATTCCCCGGCGCGGCGACACGTAGCGGGCGCGACGCGGACGCCAGCGCCCGCTACGGAGGGCGTGGAGGCAGCTTCGGCGGGGGCGACGGCGCGAGCGCGAACGCGGCGTTGATACGCTATCTGGAGGCGCATCAGGGCAACGACCGCTATCTGCTGGCGACGCTCAACTCCATGAGCGCCGCGCCGATCATCATCGCCACGGGCAAGCCGGTGATGGCGCTCGGCGGATTCAGCGGCGCCGATCGCATCGTCACACCGAGCGACCTGTCCACGTTCGTGTCCAACGGCACGGTGCGCTATTTCATGCTCAACGGGGGCTTCGGCGGGTTCGGCGGCGCGCGTTCGTTCAACCTGGATGACCTCCCGCCGCGGATTCGCGCGTTCATGGAAGGCCAGGGTCGCCGGAGCGACCGGGGCGGTTTCGGGGGCTTTGGCGGCGGGAACGCCGATCTCAGCCAGTGGGTCACCCAGCACTGCGCGGCCGTGCCGTCCAGTCTCTGGCAAAACATCTCCACTCCCTCGACCAACGGCGGGCGCGGTGGCGCGGGGCAGCTCTATGACTGTGCGAGCCACCCCACCGCTACAGGGACCACTGGGGGCGCCGCCGGCGCCGGTTCGCCGTCCACGGGCTTCGGGTCGGCAGGGACGGCGCCCGTCCCCACCCCCAGCGGGGCGACACCGTCCCCGATGGCGTGGCGCGCCAAACGAGGGCGGCAACCAAGTCGCTGACGAGGGCAAGCCCCAGGACAATGATGGCGCTACGCCTCGGCATGGGACACACTCCAATGCCCTACTTTTGACGTGGGCATAGCGCGAGCCATTGCCCCTGCACAGCGCCGCCCGGCTCCGTCCGTCCCACGCCATGGAGGTACCAGCGGCCGGCGATAGGCACGAGTTGCATGATCCACTGGTAGCGCTGACTCCGCCCGCAACTCCACACGCGCGCCGTCACGGGCTGGTCATAAGCGCGGCCGCGGTAGTCTGGCACAGCCACGGATGTCCACACGCCGCGTCCCATTGCCGCATAGCGGATGATCAGGCCCGTACCTCGCGTCGCCGACCGGCCTTGGTGGCAGGCCCGTATGGCGGCCGCCCGCGTCAGGCTCCGATGCGGCAGCGGCACGGTGGCGTCATAGACTTGGGCGCATGTCCCGCTGTTCAGAAGCCCGATCATCACTTGGATAGTGGCTGGCGGAGGGGGCGCGAACGAGGTTGACGTCGCGGAAACGGGGAATGGGGCGGTCACGACGAGGATGAGCCCCGCGAGGAGGCCGCACAGCGGCGACAGAAAGCGGCGCGTATAGCATGTAATCACAAATCCCCCTTCCAGTCTGATCGGGTCACGCGGCTTTAACGGATGCTTTCCCCAGCATACTCCATCTCCATGCAACCGAAGATGACGTCAATCCCATGCAACCGAAGATGACGTCAATCCCCCAGTTCGCCAGCCGCTCGGGGCAGGCCCGTTGCCGCTGAATGCATCGACACTCTTGTCTGTCGCCTATCGCTCGTCGTCTAGCGCCTCGCCGTTCATATCCACGTAGTCGCGCTGGCCGGTGTCAGGGTTGTAGTGGACGTCGATGAGGTGGCCGCTCGTGGGGTCCACGAAACGCTCGCCCGTCGCCTGCCAGTGGCCCAGCGATGAGTCGATACGTGGACGGTAGCGCTGCCGCTCGAAGAGGAGCGCCGCGATGACTACCACGCCGCCGATGGCGAGGTCGACGGCAAGCGGGAGGACGGCGCCCTCCACGAATAGGACGACCGCGACGACGAGACAGAGCACGCCGTAGACAATGAGCGCACGTCGTAACATGATCTGACTCCTTTCGACCTATCCGGCTTGGGCTACGCCGGCCCGTGCCGCGACCTTTGGATACAGTGCGACTCAGCCCGCGGCACGCGGCGGCCGCTGGTCACTCCTCGTTCCCTCCCGCGAACCTATTCCGTGTTCCCCGCATCGCTGTTAGGGTATCGCTAGCGTGTCCGAGGCGCAGCCGCACCAGGACATCGTTGAGAGCGTCGCGGGTCGAGGTTGAGGGCGCGTCCGGCAACTGGCTGGCCTCGTGCGCCGCCTCCAGGTCCCGCGTCAGCCGCTCATAGTCCCGCTCATGCATGGCCGTGTCGGCGTCCTGTAGCGTTGATCGCTCCGGGCCGGCGACCTTACGTGCGATGAGGTCGTCGATATAGGCGAGCCGAAACTCCTCGTTCAGGCGCGGCAGATTCGCCTCGACCTCGCCTGTGCGCATCAAGTGGATACCCGTTAGCAGCACCCGATACACGTACAGCAGCGGCTTGACGCGGCGCGGAGACTCCTTGGCGAACAGCCCCCATTGCGTGCGCGCGAAGCCCAGATAGTGGTGGCTGTGGTGACGCGTGACGCAGCCGCGCGCGAACGCCTTGAGCTGCTCGTGCTCCGGCGTCGTCCACACGACCAAGGGCGAGTGGAGTTGCTCCAGCACGTAGCCGTTCTTCCTGAGCAGCAAGCCGATGAACTTCTTGATGTCGTGCGTGACCAGGTCGATCTCCAGGCCGCCCTCGACGCCGCTACTCTCGACCGTCTCACGGTCCGTGTCGAGGCCCACCACCTCCTCGACAGGCAGCACATGCGCGCCGCGCAGATCGTAGTCGGAATCTGGCGAGGGGAAGCCGTAGAGGTGCGCGCCGCTCACCGTCGCGAACAGCAGCGGGTAGGGCTGCCGGGTCACGATGGCGCGCAACCGCTCGTCGATCGTGTCATCACTCGTCATCATCGTCGCGCCATGTCCCGTCGTACCGCTATAAGATACGCGTCGGCTCGCTCGTAGTCGGGGCGTTCGGGTAGCCGCGTCGCGGCAAAGGCCACGTCGAACTCGCGGTGCAGGCGTAACCGCCAGGCGTCGATTTCCGCCCACGGCAGTTCGCCGCGCCGGATTGCCAGCAGCCGCGTGCGGTGTTCCCCGACGCGCACGGGGACGACGCCCTCTCGTAACGTCGTTACGCCAGCGAGCAGCAGGCGAATCAGGTGCATGGCGTGCTTCCAGCGAATGTGTCCCTGCGCGCGCAGGTCCTGCTCCAGTTTCTTGAACTGCGACAGCACGTAGCCGTTGTAGGTTTGATAGACCAGCCGCGAGAGGAAGATGTGGCGCATGTCTAGCAACTCCCGCGCCATGGGCGTTGCCGTTTCCACCAGCGGCGAGTACAAGCATTCTAGCACGTTCGGGTTGGCCTTGAGCGCCAGAACAAGGAACTTCTGGACCTCCCAATAGGTCTCCTGGGCCGCCTCGTCCTCCAGTTGCTCGGGGACGCCATGGAGCGACCAATGCCGCTCCGCCGGGGGCACGTAGATGCCGCGACGGTCGGTGTCCGAATTCTCCTCATCGAGGCCATAGGCCCGTGAGCCCACGACGCAGCGATAGATAACGTGCGCGAATATGTCGTCGCCCGCGGCGGGCGCGTGGTCGGCCCCGAGCCCCGCGCGCTGCAGGTGCGCGCGGACGTCGATCTCATCCGGCGCGACGACGCCTTCCACCCCGTCGGGGAAGCGGACGCGATAGGGGCGCCCGTTGGAGTTGGGTTGGGCCACGACGACGGCGACCGCCCCCGCTGGAACGACGCGCCCGCCCGGCATCTCGATAGGGGCGAGGGTGACGACCTGCGTGCCCAGCGGGAGCGCGCGCCGTGACAGCTCATGGTCGTCTCGATTGCTTCCCGTAGAGATTGTCATGTCATCGCGCATCGTCCCCCCTCACCGCCGTCTTGGGCCAGTCGCCATCTTAAGGCTATACCTGACGACACTATCTCTCAGCAGTATCCTCCGTGAGGGACGCGACGGCAATTGCAAAGCAACCTCTTTAAGATAGCATTAGGCTGGCTCGACGACCACGACGGTGCCGTAGGCCACGATCTCGCTCATGGTCTGCCCGATCTCCGAGGAGTCGAAGCGCATCATGACGACGGCGTTGCCGCCCATCGCGGTGGCGTTCTGCACCATGCGGTCGACGGCGTGGCGGCGCGCCTCCTCCAGCAGTTCGGTGTACTCGGTGATCTCACCGCCGCCGATCGAGCGCAGCCCGGCCATGATGTTGCCGCCGAGGCCGCGGCTGCGCACGACGACCCCGAAGACTTGCCCCAACACTTGCGTGACGCGGTGTCCGACGATGTTTTCCGTGGTGACGACGATCATGGCTCCTCCAGTGTCTAGTGTTTAGTGACGAGTGTTTAGTGTTTAGAAGAAACGAGGACTGTGCCAATGGCTTGAATAGCGCGGCCTGGTATCGTGTCCATTGTAGCCCAACAGCGCAACCTCTTCCAACTAGACGCTAAACACTCGACGCTAAACACTCGACACTCAACACTCAACGCTAAACACTCGACACTCAACACTCGTCACTCGTACCGCAGTGCCTCGGCTGGGTACACCCTGGACGCTTGCCACGCCGGCAAGTAGGTGGTCAGCAGCGAGGCCAGGTAGGCGATCAGTACGATGACGCCGATCTGCGTCCAGGGGATGACGAGCGAGAGGCCCGGGTTGCTCTTGGCCATGCTGGCCACCAGGTTGCGCGCCAGGACCAACCCCAGCACGACCCCCAACACAGTGCCCAGGATCGCCACGAACGACGACTCCACCAGGAAGGTCGCCTGTACCATACGCCGCTTGAACCCGATCGCGCGCAGCATGCCGATCTGCTGCCGCCGCTCCACCACCGCGCGCGTGGCGACGACGCCGAGCGCGGCGATGCCGACCACCAGGCCCAGGCCCATGAAGCCTTCCAGCAGGTTGTCGAGCCCGACGTTGAGCGACTGGTTCGTGTTGTATTCGACTTGCGCCTCGATCACGTCGAGGCCGTTGGGCAGGAAGGCGGCGCCGATCGCCAGGGCCGTCTGATGTACGTCCTGCCCCGACGCCGGGCGGAAGAACAACTCGGTAGGCGCCACGGCCGCGTCGTGCGCCGCCGCGAGGGTCGACTGGCCGGTGTAGACGCCGTAGGTGATATCGCTGCTGTTGCTGGCGTTGCGGTCCAGCACGCCGATGACGGTCAGCGGGATGACAGCGCCCGTGCGCACATCGCGCACCTCGATACGCGCCGGCGTGAAGCTCTTGTCCTCGTAGTGAAAGCCCGCGATCTGGAACCCGCCGCTCCCCCTGCCCCCGGCGTTCTTCGAGGCCACGAGGCCGCCGTCGACGACGGCGTAGCCGGGATGCGCGCGCAGCGCCTGCCAGACCGCCGCGTCGGAGCCGTAACCGGCGGCGCGTCCATGCAGCGAGAACCTGGTCGTGGTGAGGTACGCGTTGTCCGCGATGTTGGCGCGGTAGGGACTCCAGGTCTGGTCTTTCTGGCCCGGCTGGCGCAGGCCGATCGGGAGTTGCCCGATGCCGCCGGCCGCGGCGACGCGCGCGCGCAGTGCTGGGTCGGCTTTGACGCGCGCCGCCACGTCGCGCACGGGGTTGGCCGGGCTGGTCGCGCCGTAGACGGCGTAGCCGCCGCGGTCGCGGTCGAGGCTGAGACCCTGGCCGCTGAAGGTGCCGGTCAGCACCGACACGACCATCAAGGTGAAGATGACCAGGCTGAACATGGAGAGGGTCAGGCCAGTGCGGAAGCGGTACTGCAGCGGGTAGGTTACGGCCATCCTGAGGATCGGGGCCGCGCTACCGATGCGCCCGAAGAGGAGCAACAGGCCACCCAGCAAGAGATCGCTGTTGTACATGACCGTCCACACGCCGCCGAGCACGAGCATGATCCCTGAGACGAAGAACATCTCGATGCCGCCATTAAGGTCCTTGCGGATGGCGTCGAAGGGGAGCAGCCAGTACACGACCAGCGCGAGGCCCGCTAGCGAGTAGCCGATCCTGTTGCGCAGGCGGTCGGGCACACGCAGGCCGGCCAGTATCCAGCGCAGCAGCATGGCCGCGCCGATCAGCAGCAGCGAGGCGCCTGCTCCGAAGGGGAAAGCCTGCTTGGTCGAGATGCCCAGCGCCAGCACAGGAGCGCCGATCAGCAGCAGTAGCGGTCCACGCGCGCTCAGGGCCACCCAGGCCGGTCGGAAGGCCCATAGCAGGTAGAGGACGGCCGTGGCCACGACGGCGATGATTGGGCTCCTCGACACGGCGAAGATGATGAGCAGGACGAGCAGGGCGAGCACGCCCTTGACGGGGGTGACGCGTCGCAGACCCTTGAGTGAGCGCACGAGGGCCGCGCGCAGGCTCCCGTCAACATGCATGTCGTCGGGCAGGTCGCGGATGGCCGCTACGACGTTGAGCCTGCTGACGCGCCAGGACGAGAAGCTCACCGTCAGGAAGGTGACGATCGCGCCCAGGCAGAAGGCTACCACGACGCTACGCAGCTCGATATGGCTTTGCAGGCCGAAGCCACCCGCGCCAAGCAGGCCGGCCATGATCGAGACCATGCCCAATCCCACGCCGATGCCCAGCAGCACGCCGATCAACGCCGCGCCGAGGTCGTAGGCGTAGCCCTCGAACAAGAATTGCTCGATCAGGTGACGGCGCTTGGTCCCGATGGCGCGCGCCATGCCCATCTCGGGGCGCCGCTCGGCGGCCAGCATCACGAAGATCAGGAAAATCAGCATGATGCCCGCGGCGATGGAGAATAGGCCAAAGACGATGAATATCGTCGAGAAGGCGGAGCCGAACTGGTCGGCCGCGGTGAGCCCATCGCTCTTGAGCGTCTGCACGCTGTAGTTGCTGAGCGAGACCAGCGCCGTGCTCAACGGCGCCACGACCGCCGGGTCCTTGACGCCGCGCAGCGCCTCGACGACCGTGGGGTCGGCGAGCAGGCTCTTGAACCGGTCACTCGTTCCGGGTCGGGTCGCCTGAGCCTGCAGGTCGCGCACCTTCGTCAGGGTATCCGATGAGCTTTTAACCGCCGCCGTCTTCTCTAACGCGCGCAGCGCCGCTTGACCCTGTGCGCTGCCCAGCACGCCCTTAGCGGCGTCGGCCGCCGCAGGGTTGACCAACTGCGCGCGTATCGCGCCGGCGACCGTATTGCTCAGGCTGGACTGGCCGCCGGTGATATCATCGCCACGGTTGGAGATGAGGACGGTGGTGATCTGCCCGGCATGCCCGGTCAGCTGCTGTAGCCGGTCGAGCGACAGCAGCACCGCGGGCGCCGCAGCCTGACCACCGGAGAGCAGGCCGCCAGTGGCGAGGCCGTTGTCGCGCAGGACGTCACGTACCACCATAGACACCGGCTTGTTGGCGATGTAGATAGTGAGATGGTCGCCGCCGTGGGCGCCAAGCGCGTGGGCGGCCTGGTCGTTGATGTACACCTCGTTCGCGCCGAGGCTATTCAGGCTCACCGTAGTGCCGGAGCCGGACGTCAGCGGGTGGAAGGCCGCCGTCGGGTAGTCCGCGGGCACGCCGAGCAACGTAGTATTGGCCTTGGTCTGGCGCGTGGTGAGATCTTTGAGGGGCGCGCTCAGGGCGATAACCCCGATCACGCCGTCCGTGTTGGCGCGCACGACGCTGTTATTCTGGATGGAACCAGCCGTGCCGGCCGCGACGTAGCTGGCGCCGCCTGACCCGACGCCGCTGCCTTGGGCGGCGAAGCCCAGGCCCGCGTCGGCCGCGCCGGCCACGGTCTCGTCGACGCCGCCCAGGTTGACGACGCTGAGCGAGCGGATGCTATAGCTGACGGTGTCGCCGGTACCGAAGGCGCTGGTGATAATGACCGTGCTGAGCATCAGCCCGACGACGATCAAGGTGGTCTGTGCGCGACGGCGCGGGATGTTGCGCAGGCCCATCTTGAGCAACAAACGGTTGCGCAAGCCCAGCGCCGCGACTACGGCGGTCATCAGCAGGAAGAGGATCAGCGTGATGACCAGGATGGTGTCCATGGGGATGCCGAAGAGTGAGTTCATAGATATAGCTCCTTAGTGGCGAGTGGCGAGTGGCGAGTGGCGAGTGGCGAGTGGCGAGTGGCGAGTGGCGAGTGGCAGCGTTGAACGATTGCCGATTGTGACTGAGCGTAGCGCTATCGTCACAACACCGGCTAGTGAGCCGCTAGCCGACAGGACTCGCCACTCGCCACTCACCACTCGCCACTCCGGCGCTCAGGCCGTCGTCCTCGATGCGCCCGTCGCGCATGCGCACGATGCGGTTGGCCTGCTCGCCGATTTCCAGGGCGTGTGTAACCATGACCAGGGTCTGGCCGGCCTGGCGATTGAGGTTGCAGAGCAAGTCCATGATGTTCTGCGCCGATTCGGAGTCGAGCGCGCCCGTCGGCTCGTCAGCCCACACGATGGCCGGGTTGTTGACCAGCGAGCGGGCGATAGTGACGCGCTGGCGCTGCCCGCCGGAGAGTTCGGCCGGGCGATGCTTGGCCCACTGCGCGAGGTTGACCCGGTCCAGCGCGGCCAGCGCGCGTTTGCGCGCCTCGCCCGTGCGCACGCCGCTGACGAGCAGGGGCAACTCGACGTTCTCGACCGCGCTGAGCACGGGGAGCAGGTTGTAGACCTGGAACACGAAGCCCATACTCTTGGCGCGGTACTCGGTCTTTCGGTTGTCGCTCATGTTGCTGAGCGGTGTGCCGGCGATGCACACCTCGCCGCCGTCGAATTCGTCCAATCCCGAGAGGCAATTGAGCATGGTGGTCTTGCCGCAGCCGGAGGGGCCCATGATGGCGACCATTTCGCCGCGCGCCACGGCGAAGTCGACGCCGCGCAGCGCCTCCACTTTCAATGCTCCGGTCGTATACGTCTTGCGCAGGCCCGTGGCCTCGATGATTAGCTCGCGCGCCATATCCTACTCCGTCCCTTTCACGACACAACGGACGTGCCACGCCCATCGCTCGTTCTCATCTACTATTATCTATGTGCTAAAACTATCTATGTGCTAAAACGCTGCGTTGTCCCTATATAAAGCACCACGCCGTGCCCCTATGTGGCGCCACGGTGTGCCCTTTTGTGTCCTCGTGACCTGTTTGATGTCTGTCATGACACGCCAAGTATAGGGTATGTAGCGTGTCGGAAGGATCAAGAGCATGTTAAAAGTTCGTGGCGAAAGTATGGCGAAAGTGTGTCGCCATACTTTCGCCATACTTCCGTCATCGTTTTGCCACGCGCGTTAGGGGTGAATCGTCGTACTATGATGGCATAGGAGCTTGGCCTGCGACTAAAGTCGCATGGCAAATGAACGGCGACTGAAGTCGCTACGGAATTACCGTGATCGGTAGAGTCGGAATGCATCAGGTGGTCGCGCGAGCATCGAGAGACACTTCAGTGTCCGTGGTTTGCCATGCGATTTCAATCGCAGGTCACCTGTAGAGGACAGTTTAGAATGGCGCACATACTGGTGGTCGAGGACGAAGAGCAATTGGCTGGGCTGGTACGCGAACGGCTCGTCGCGGCAGGCTATAGCGTCGCCGTCGCCGGCGATGGCCCCACGGCGCTGCGTATGTTGGAGTCGCGCCCGGCCGACCTCGTCATCCTCGATTGGATGCTGCCTGGTATCGACGGGTTGGAGGTGTGCCGCCGCATCCGCGCGCGTAGCATCACGCCGGTCCTGATGCTGACCGCGCGCGCCGAGGAGATCGACAAAGTGCTGGGCCTCGAGGTCGGGGCCGACGACTACCTGACCAAGCCGTTCAGCATGCGCGAGTTGCTGGCGCGCGCCCGCGCGCTGTTGCGCCGCGTCGACCTGATGACCGCCGGGGCGCACGGCGCGGGCGCAGCCGGTGAGGAGGCGCGCCCCGCCGTCCTAGAGGCGGGAGCGCTGTGCGTGGACGTGGCCGGGCGCACGGCCAGCGTCGAGGGGCGGCAGATCGACCTGACGCCAAAGGAGTTCGAGTTGCTGCACCTGCTGGCCGCGCAGCCTGGACGCGCCTACAGCCGCGAGTTCCTGCTGCAGCGCATCTGGGGCCTCGAGTTCGACGGGTTCGACCGCACTGTCGACACGCATATCGTGCGCCTACGCAAGAAGCTTGGCCCCTTCGGCGACCACATCGCCACGGTATGGGGCGTCGGCTACAAGCTGCGGAGCGAGTAACGAGTAATGCGCCGTTCTATATCGCTTTCGGCCTTTGCCGGTCCTCTCCGTGTGGGGGTCTTGCGCGCTCTGTTCGAGGGCCTGCTCGGCTACGCTCTCGTGTTGGCCGTGGCGATGGCCGTGGACGGCGATTACCGTCGGGGGGCGCTGTCCGTCCTCGGGCTGCTAGGCTGGATCTGGCTGGCCGTGTGGCCAGCCTGGCGCCTGCGGCCGCTGCGACGGCGGCCCTGGTGGCGGCGCATCATCCTGGGGATCGCCCGCGTCGTGCTGTGCAGCCTCCTGCTCAGCGGGCTCGCCGTCGCCCTGCGCAACGCGTTGTGGCCCCAACTAATGTCCTCATCTGACAGGGGGATACAGGTATGGGGCGCGACGGGAGCCGCCGTCACCTGGGCCTTCCTGTCCGCCCGTGTGGTCACGGTGGTGGGCGTGACGCTGTACCGGCGTGGACGCCGCCGCCTGCGCTGGCAGTTGACGGCGTCGTTCCTGGCCGTGATCATGCTGACCTTCATGACGATGACGGCCCTGGGCAGCGTGGCCGTCCTGGCCGTCGTTTCCGTGGGCGCGACCACCCAGCCCGACGCCATGGCGGCTTCCGTCGCCTATACTATTGGACTGACCGGCCAGGCAACTCCGCTACAACGGCGCGCGCAGGCCGTGCTCGATGGGATACAGGCGGGGCGTATCGAGGTGAGAGGGGAACCGCCGTTTACGGCCTTCGTGTTGCGCGCGCAGCATCCGCGCCCGTCTCAGCAGCCCCGGTCGCATGTTATCCCCAGGCGTGTGCTGGTCCTGCGTCCCGACGGCGCGCCAATCGCGGCCACGGTCGACCCGGATTTCACGGCGGCATTTCATCTGCCGGCGGCGACCACGCCGCTCCCATCACGCGTATGGGGCGAACTGCGCGCGCAAACGCTGGCCGGCCACACGACGACACGGACGATGAGCGCCACGGAGTGGACGACGGCCAACAACGCGTCCCCCGCATCGGTCCTCCTGGGCGCCGCGCCGGTGCTGGATGCGCGAGGGCGTCCAGTCGCCGTCGTCGTCGTCGAGATGCAGGATATCGGCCTCAAGCCCAATCAACTGCTGCCTATCGCGCTCGCCGTGTTCGGCGTATCCACATTCGTCGTGCTCCTGTCGACGAGCGTGCCCGTCCTGCTATTGTCGTTTATCTTCGGACTCCTGTTGGCGCGGCCTGACGCGCCGGTTGGAGGCGGTCACGCGCGTGACTACGGCCATCGCCGCCGGCGACCTGAGCCAGCGGGCGCCGGTCAAGGCCGCGGACGAGAGCGGGCGCTTGGCCGAGAGCGTCAACCTCATGGCCGCGTCGCTCGACAGGACGATGACCGAGTTGCGCGGCGCGCACGCGCAAGCCGAGGGCGCGCTACGCGCGCGGCAGGAGTTGGTGGCGAGCATCTCGCACGAGTTGCGCACGCCGCTGGCCATCGTACGCGCTCACCTGGACAACCTCGCGCTGCGCCAACCCGTCGCGGCGCGTAGCGTCGTGGACGAGCGGGTGTATGAAGACGAGCGCGAGGTCGTGCTGACGGAGCCGACGCTGCGCGCGTTGCGGCACGAGACGGAGCGGCTGGCCGTCCTCATCGACGATCTCTTTACTTTGTCGCGGGCCGAGACCGGGACGCTGCAGGTGCGCTGTGAGCCGGTCGACGTCGCCGCGCTGGTCGACGAGGTGGCGGCGCTGATGCGTCCCCTGGCCCAGAACGAAGGGCAGATCGCGCTGACCGTGGACGCGCGGCCGGGCTTGCCGTACGCGCGGGCCGACGCGGGCCGCCTGCGCCAGATCCTGGAGAACCTGGTGCGTAACGCCGTGCGCCACACGCAGGATGGCGGGATCATCGCCCTCTCGGTCACGGCGGGCGAGGATGGGGTCGTCATGGCGGTGGCCGACACCGGTGAAGGCATGGCGCCGGAGCACCTGACGCGTATCTTCGACCGCTTCTACCGCGTTGACAGGGCAAGGACGCGTGAGCTTGGTGGGGCTGGGCTAGGGTTGGCCATCGTGCGCGAGTTCGTGGAATTGATGGGCGGGCGCGTAACGGTCGAGAGCACGCTCGGCGAGGGGTCGTGCTTCCGCGTCTTCTTGCCGTTGGCCCGTTAATATGCCTCACGCGCTGAGAATCTCGATGAGGAAACCACTATCGACCATCGACTATCGACTTCCGACTTCCGACTTCCGACTCCGTTAGGGTGCCGGAGCGCATAATAGCGTGCGAGGCGGCGTATGGATCGAGGTCGCGCGCGTAGGCGCGGTCGAGCAGGTCTTCGAGTTCATCACGGCCGCGCACATCGCCGAGCAGGCGCGCGCGCACGCGCGACATCACGAGGTCGAGGATCTCGGCGCGCAGGCGCGCACGACGGCGCTGCTCCAGCCTGCCTTCCTCGTGTAGAAAGGCGCGGTGGCGCTCGGCTTCCGTCCACAGCGTATCGATGCCCACGTTGGCCGTGGCCCGCGCCTGCATGATCGGCTTCCGCCAGTCGCCGGGGGCGGGATGCTCGCCCATGTTGAGCATCGTGTGCAGGTCGCGCGCCAGCCGCCCGGCGCCCTCCATGTCGGCTTTGTTGACCACAAAGATGTCGGCGATCTCCATGATGCCAGCCTTGAGCATCTGCACCATGTCACCCGCGGCCGGCGTGAGCACGACGACCGTTGTATCGGCCGTCCCTGCGATCTCCAGTTCGGACTGCCCCACGCCGACCGTCTCCACGATCACCACGTCCTTGCCGGCCGCGTCGAGCACATGCACGGCCTTATTCGCCGCTTCCGCGAGACCGCCCAGGTGTCCGCGCGCGCTCATGGAGCGGATATAGACGCCGCGGTCGTAAGCGTGCGCCTGCATGCGGATACGGTCGCCCAGGATCGCGCCGCCGGTGAACGGCGACGAGGGATCGACGGCGAGTACGCCCACGCCAAGGCCCTGTGCGCGCAGCAGACGGACCAGCCCATCGACGAGCGAACTCTTACCCGCGCCGGGCGGCCCCGTCATGCCCAGCACGTAGGCGCGTCCCGTGTGCCGGTACAGTGCGCCTAGTAGCTCCTCGTTGCCGGGCGCGTCGTTCTCCGCGGCCGAGATGGCGCGGCCAATCGCGCGTGGGTCGCCGCGCAGCACACGCTCGACCAGGCCCGCCGTTTGCGCTCGCATGTCTAGGACCATCTTGACATGTCCCAGAGCGCCTCACCTGGGATCACCGACTGGCCGCCGCCCCTTGTCTCCTTCGCCCCCTCCGGGGGAGCCTGGGCCTCTTTCCTCGCCCCCCCCGCCCATGGCTGACTGGTCCCCCGGCTGCGGCCGGCGGTCCAGCGCGCCTCCGGGGGAGCCTGGGGAGATGCCTCCCCCCAGACCCCCGCCAAAAAGACAGTGTGGCCGATAGTGGAGCGGGTGCTGGTGAGCGCGGTAGCGGTAGTGGACGCGACCGGCCTAACGATGGTGAACGCGACCGATCTAACAGCCAGGCGCGGCGTATGGACGGGACGCGGGCAGATGCGGCGTATGGATGGGAGCGGGGGCCGCGGGCCATCTCCCATCTCTAGGCCCCCTGACTGCCACGATGTGCGTTTGGCGGGGGTCTGGGGGGAGGCATCTCCCCAGGCTCCCCCGGAGGGGGCGGGGGGGGCGAGAGGAAGACCCCCGGAGGGGGCGGGGAGGGCGAGGAGGTTGTAACGCATCAGCGCGCGCCCAGCACATGGCGCGCGATGACCATACGTTGCACCTGGTTGGTCCCCTCATAGAGCTGCGTAGCTTTGGCGTCGCGGAAGAAACGGTCCAGTCGCGCCAAGTGTGCGCCACCGGTTTCGAGGCCCACTAGGGCCATGGCCTTGTCGGCGACGGACATAGCGGTGTCGGTCGCTTTAAGCTTGGCCATCGCGGCGGCGCCGCTGAAGGGGTGCCCCGCGTCGCACAGGCGCGCCGCTTGCCAGGTCAGCGCGCGGGCGGCCTCGATGGCCGTGCCCATATCGGCGATGGCGAACTGCACGCCCTGTCCTTGCCGTAGGGGCGTCTGGCTGGACGCCCAGGCGACGCACTCATCCAAGGCGGCGCGGGCGATGCCGAGGGCCTGCGCGCTGATGCCGATGCGCCCGCTGTCCAGCGCCAGCATCGCCACCTTGAAGCCCTCGCCCTCCTGTCCCAGGCGGTTGGCGGCGGGCACGCGGCAGTCGCGGAAGAACAACTCGGTTGTGGGCGATCCGTGCAGGCCCAGCTTGTGTAGCGGCGGGCCGATCGTGAAGCCGGGTGTCTCCGCCTCGACCAGGAAGGCGCTGATGCCCTTGGCGCCCTTCGCACGGTCAATCGAAGCCATCACCGTGTAGAGCCCCGCTTTGCCGCCGTTGGTAATGAAGGTCTTGGAGCCGTCGAGCACGTAGGAGTCGCCGTCGCGCGTCGCCGTCGTCTTGAGCGCGGCGGCGTCGCTGCCCGCTTCGGGTTCAGTGAGGGCGAAGGCGCCGAGCATGCGGCCAGCGGCGAGGTCGGGCAGATAGCGGCGCTTCTGATCTTCCGTGCCCAGCAGCACGATTGGCTCGGTCCCGACCGACGTATGCACGTCCATGATCACCGATGAGGCGGCGCAGGCGTAGGCGACCTCCTCGACGAAGAGGGCGAAGGCGAGATGTCCCGCCTCCTGCCCCCCATACTCTTTGGGCACGATCAGGCCCAGGAAGCCGCGCTTTGCCGCCTCCCTGACAGCCTCTTCCGGGAAGCGGCTGTCGCGATCCGTTTCGTCGGCGATTGGCGCGACGTACGCGCGCACATAGGCCTGTACACGCTCACGCAGGTCAAGCTGCGTGGGCGTGAGGTCGAAGTAGCCTAACGTGGTTACCTCTTCGTTTATTGCGTGTGTCGCGATTGCCACTATCTACCCTCCGCTCCGATCAACTGCTCACTTTGTGTAGCGGCGCGTGGGCCGGTTAATAGTTCCAACCGGTTGTCGTCGTCCAGAAAGTAGAACTTAACATCCGACAGCAAAGGACCGTAATCTTTGAGCCACAATTCTGGTACCCGGCGGTCATTACCAAAGACGAGAAAGGTGTTCGGCGCACCGGTCTTCTCGAGCAGCCAAACGTGTTCACTGATGGTCGCAAGTTTGGCTGGCGGACGTTTTGTACCTCCGACGAGGGAGTAGAATTTAGCATCTCCCACGAATTGCTTGTCGGGCGAGACCAGGTCAAACCGCTTATGCACGCTCGGGACAGAGTCGGGCGCTAAATCGACTCCGTAATAGTCCCCTAGCACCAGTCTTGCTCGATCCTCGAAGGATAGTGAAGATAGGTTATCTGCTCGCTCTGTCAAAGAACGAAAAGTTATCGTGCTTTGCGCATAGCGTTGAGCGTATTTCCCTCGTACTCCTTTGCTATCGCTGGAATCAAAGTCTTCTAACGTCTTAGAGTCATGTGCCTGATTCATAAGCTCTCCTCTCCCTTGGCTCTGCTTCACGGGCGCTTATGATGCGGATACTATCACCACGCTCTGTAAAGGACACCCTTAGCAATCGTCTCCGCTCTGACAATCCGATGATGATAGAACGCTCCTCAGCAGTGGACTGAAGTGGATCATCGAAAGTTTGCGCGAGCGGGTCGCCAAAGATAGTCGCTGCTTCGGCGAAAGTAACTCGATGTTTTGTGTAGTTGCCACGAGCTTTTTCCCCGTCCCACTCGAACGTGAAATCCATTGTGTGTTTTTTTTACTTCAAGGGTTTCCTGGCATCGACAATGAGTGATACCATGCGCAACTTGCCGTCTTGGTTGCGATGATCGGACCGCAGCGAGCGGTAAATCGGACCATCGGCCGGGTCCCAGTAGGTGAAATGGAAGCGGCCTTGTTCATCGCAGTGTTCCAGCAACTCGACATCGAAGCCCGCGCCGGCGAACACGCCCACGAAGAGCTTGTCGTCGTACACGATCTTGTGATCGGCCGCCGGGTGATCTGACGGACCGGGACCGCCAACCTGTACGACCTGTTGGTATGCTTCATCGGGAAAGTTCGCATCGGGGACGGCGCAGCGCAGGTAACCGCCGGGCTTGAGGAAGTCGTAGCAGAGCGCGGCGGCAGCGCGTCCCTCCGCCTCGGTCAGGTGTTCCCACACATGCTCACATAGCAGCGCGTCAATCCGCCGCCCCCCGAAACTGGCGACCCAATCGTCGCGCCGCGAGAGATCAAGTTGTTCCTTTTGCGTTGCGATCCAACCCGGCCAGGATTGATTGCCTGCTCCAATAATGACACGCAGCGGCGCGTCGTGAGGAATGGCGCTAATGTCGAGCACAGCCTCCTCCTCAATCCTGACTGAAGCCGAGACGCGCGCGAACCTGTTCTAGCGTGTCGGTCATGACGTGGTCGCCAATCTCATCCAAGGTGGCCTCATCCGAAGCGCTTAGGGCAGTTATAACATCCTCGCTCAACGGCCCGAAACGCCTTTCCAGGACCTTCTGTGCCATTCGACCCATGCCCCGTTCGCGCTCTCGGACTGCGAGAGCCTCTTTCAGGCTCGATTCCTCCCAAAGATTCCCTAACACCAGTCTCCTCCTCAATGCCTCCGCTAACACCGGCCATTGCACGCGCAGGCCGGTCAACAAAATCAGGGTGCGCGTGAGTTCGTCACGCTCCTGCGTGGACACGGGCGCCGTGGCGATGCGCTCGGCCACAGCTACCGTTGTGTCCGCGGTTACCCCCTTCATAGCGCCTGCCAAGGGCCACAATTCGTAGAACGGCGTGCCGAGCACTCGCTCCTGTGGAATCTCCCATAAGCGTAGCACGTCGTAGTTGTAGCGCAGGCTTTCCCGGCCCAAATGGTCGGTGATGACGAACGGCGACTCGGGTACGGTTCGCGCCGGGCGCAAGAAGACGACCAGCGAGCGCAGGGGGCGATGGTCGCGCCGCCACAGTCGGATAGCATACTCGGCCAGCCGCTCGCCCATGTCCGCGTCGGGCTTGGTCTGTAACTCAATGTGCAGCAGCCAGCGCCGGCCGTCGGCGTCCTCGACTTCCCATACAATGTCGGCCTGTCGCGCGACGGCGGGCAGTTCCGGCGACACCTCACCGATCCACCTCATACCTGGTGCGACCATGGCCAGGAAGGCGTCGTGCGCCCGCGTCAGGAGGCGCTTGAGGGTCTGATCATAATCCGGCTGCTGCGACTGCTGCGACAATGCTCGGCATCCTTTATGAGTGGTCCTCGGGGAGAGCGCGGTGTAGTACACGCAGCCAATTGCCGCTCATGATCGCCGTCACGGCCTCGTCGGCGTAGCCGCGGCGCGCCAATGCCTCCGCCAGTCGAGGCAAATCGGCGATCGTGTCGAGTTCGGCCGGCGCGTCCTCCGCCCCTTGTCCCCCGTCGAAGTCTGTCCCGAGGCCGACGTGCCGCGCGTCTCCGGTCAGTTGGCAGACGATCTCGATCGCGTCTACGACCGACTCGATATGCATGTCCCCCTTCGCCTTCGAGCGCCACGCCGGGTCCAGCGCCCAATTCAAGGGCATGACGCCGATGACGCCGTCGCGCGCGGCCACGCGCCGGATCACGGTGTCGGACAACAGGCGCTGCATGGGTACCAGGCGACGTGGGTTCGCGTGGGTCGCCACGATGGGTCCCTCGTAGCAGTCGAGCGCCTCCAAGCATGCCTCCTCTGCCATGTGGCTGAGATCGAGCATGATGCCATATCGCTGCATCATCGTCAGAAGGTCGCGGCCGAGAGCGGTCAACGGTCCGGGATCAAGCGTACTCCCCGTATAGCGGTTGGTGTGCCAGGCCGGTCCGATCAGGCGCACGCCCTGCGCGTACCAGAAGCCCACCTCCTCGACGTTGCGGATCGAGTCGGCGTTCTCCATCAGCAGGACGAGACCGATCTGCCGCCGATCCGGGCGCCGCCCCGGCTCATGTGGCCCCTCCCAACTGCGGAGGACGTTGGCCAGGTGCGCGCGTTGCGTGATCAGGGCAATCCGCGGATCGGTGGCAGCCCAGTGGCGGTAGATGTGCAGTTGCGCGAGGGCCTGCTGGTAGGATGCCTCCACGGTGGGATAGCTTAGTTCGCCGGGCTTGGCGTGGGTGTGCGGGATGGTGGTAATGGTGGCAAAGATCACGGCGACGCTGGCCTGGAGCCATTCCGGCAGCCCCAGCATGCACAAGCCATTGAGGGCCGGCACGGGGCCGCCTGCTTCCGTGGCGCGGGTGGTGTAGGCCGATTCGAGGTACGTGCGGCCATCGCCCAATACGTTGTAGGCTAAGTCCTCGTGCGCGTCGACGATGAGCATCATGATGTCGGCCTGGCAGGCGACGGGGGGCAACGCTGGATAACCTGATCAGCTATCAGCGACAGCACGTCGAGGCAGGCGTAGGTGTTCGCGGCAAAGTAGACTGCGGAAGGCAGTGCGACCCGTTCTCTCTAAACCGCTGATGATAGCGGGGGACGAGAGGGGCCAGGAGCGATCCTGGTCATAACTGACTCATCTGATGGTCGGTGCAATCCCGGCCCCTCGTGGTGTATGGAGG
>JAABUJ010002797.1_pt1 | contig 20674 bp, 19 predicted proteins | sample 5559131 | NCBI WGS metagenome assembly JAABUJ01 (sample SAMN10711875, study PRJNA513366) | rock metagenome | isolation source: Antarctica rocks | place: Antarctica: Victoria Land, Mt New Zealand nord | collected 2016-01-07 | reverse complement strand
TGAAAATTTTATGACTAATAGATTACATCATTTTATAAAAGTTGTGAAAATTTCAGTAATTTATCTTGTAAATTACTCAATCCACACACTTAAATAAAAAAACCCCGCAAAAAACCTACTTAACCCGCAATATGTAGCTTTTTTGCGGGTTTTTTGCGGGTTGACTATGTAAGTCGTGTAATTTACAAGATAAATTACTAAAATTTTCACAACTTTTATAAAATGATGTAATCTATTAGTCATAAAATTTTCATGTAAAAATCTCTCAAAACACTCTCATAATAAAAATATTAGTAAAGCTACCTTATTAAAGCTACTGACCCTGACACCCAGCCTAGTTAGAAGAAATGAAGAAAGAGAAAAAAGATGTTATAAATATTCTCTTTATAATTGATAAATTAATATCAGCTGAGTCTTGACACTCTAAAAGAGAAAGATAATTCTTTATAAAGCTAAAGCTTAAAGCAATTATAATTTACTCAGTTATGTTTAATGCAATCATTAATGTTATAAAAAAGAAAGAAGACTCTGAGAGTGAATCTTAGACATTTAAACAGATAATTATAAATTATGAGTTAAAAGACTGAAAGAAAGCAATGAATAGTGAGTATAACTCATTAATGATTAACTTCACATAAACTTTAAAGACATTGTCATTTAATTGATGAGCTTTAAAGAGCAAATAAATCTATCATTATAAAAAAGAATCTAACAGCTCAATTTTACAGCATAAGACTTAATGAGTAGTTAAAGAATTTAAACAACAATTCAGAATTAATTATAAAGAGATCTTTGCAATAATTATTAAATCAATGACTTATAAAGTTATCTTCATTATAGCTGTGTTTTACAACTACAAATTGAAATAAATAAATGTCAAAACAGCTTTCTTACACAATGATTTAAAAGAAGAAGTCTACATGATTTAACTTATTGAATATGAAAAAGAGAGAGACAAGATGTGTAAATTGAAGAAAGCTTTATATAAATTAAAACAGTCATCTTATCTGTAATATAAGATGATACATTGCTTTCTCACTGATCTTGAATATACACAGATTCATGCAGACAATAATGTGTTTAGAAAGAAAACTTTAATTATTGTTATTTATGTTGATGATATTTTTTTATGTAAACTTAATAAGAACAAAATTCTAAGTCTTAAGATCAAATTAAACAATCATTTTAAAATGACTAACTGCAGAACATGTAAGCATTACTTAGAAATGTTAATTACATAAAATAGAACTTTATAAATACTTATTCTGTCTTAAAAGATCTATTTTACAGAGATATTCAAAGACTTCAGTTTACAGAATATTAAGACAGTCATAACTTCAATGAAACTTAAGACTTATTTTATAAAGACTATCAAAATAGCTGAATCAGAGTTAATAACTTAATATTAAAAGATTATAGAATTTTTTATGTACATTATAACACAAATTTAACTCAACATTACATATACAGTGTTAACTCTTAGTTAGTTTGCACATAACTTTAATAATATACATTGAAAGACTTTAAAGTAAGTATTTTAATATGTGTAAGAAATCTTAAATGTTGTTTTTAAGTATAAATTAAGTGATCAATTTAAATTATTAAAGTATTCAGACTCAGACTGAGAGAAAGATTTTAAATTGAGAAGATTTACATTAAAATATATATTTAAGATAATTAATGAATCAGTATTCTGAAGTTTAAAACATCAGAAAATTGTTGTTTTATTCTTTTATAAAGCAAAATACATGATCTTAACAGAGACTACAAAGAAAGCAATTTAAATAAAGAAATTACTTAAAGAGCTAAGATTAAAGAAATTTAAGACAATTATGATTTAAATGAACAATTAGAAAGCTATTGCTTTGATTAAGAATTCTGAATTTTATGTTAAAATGAAATACATTGACATATATTATTACTTTATAAGAGAAGTTAAATTCTGCAGACTTATTTATTTTAATTACATTCTTACAAGTAATATAGTCATCAACAGACTTACAAAGTCACTTTTAACACTGAAATTTATTTATTTTACAAATCTTATGAGTCTCATCAGTCAGTGAAAGGCCTTGTGATCTAATGATATAACACTTGAGTTTAAAACTTAAGAGATACTTATTTAAATTGAGTCAGAGACATAGCACATCTTTTTTAACTTTATGAGTAAAGAAAGTATGTCTTCATTTTCTATCTCACCTCACTGTTATCAGAACAGTCTGAGAGAATGTGTCAAAACATCATGTCTCATTCTGTTATCTTAGTGATTCAGAGCTCTACAGAGATTTCAGAAACATGCAGAGTTTGTTAAAATAAACAGTTTGCTATGAATAAAAGTTTTTTCTTTTGCTGATTGGAGGCCTTCTTATAGGGCCACATTTCCATAGAGTAGCTAGACACTTATGATTACATGTTCATTCCACTAGCCACTCCTCCTATGTTTGACATAATTTAGGTACCTAAAGTATTTTGTACAGTACCTTAGCTCATCTTTGCCTTACCGATGCAAGAGTACAAGTACCTCAAGGAGGTAAGGTAATCTCCGAGTCCATACTGTAGGTAGGTAGGTAGTCTCGGCTTCCGCTTTATGGCTTATCCCCATATATGCCAAGGTTGACTGTGGAACTGGGAACCTTGCGGAAGGTTGTTACACCCCTTAGATAAAGGCCCTTGAGGTTTCCACCCAATGGGTATCTGAACGAGAATGCGCAATTGGTGTATAGTTAAAGTATAAGACTGGTCCCAGTTTCGATGCGTCAATGATTACAGGTAGACCGCTGTCTCGGAGATCACAACCCCTCGCCAACCGCCATATTGACCTCCATCCTCTTCTCTCTCTCAATCACCGGCCGGCCACTACTGGTGGTATTCTGCTCCACATGCGCCAGGAGGCTTCCCGGCAGAAATCGACTCTTTTCGCTAACATCCAGCATCGGCCCACTCGCATGCCTGTCACCCGTCACCAACCCCCTGCCTTTGCCCGTACCACCTTGGCTACTTCCTGTCTTTGCTAGGAGGCCACCCGTGAAAGCCTCTACTTCCTCCTGGGCCGAACTGTGTGTGGTATCAATCGAAGGTCGCGCTGCGCTTGTCCGTTGTAACAAAGTCCCGTCGTCATTGCTCGTGCCGGGCCTCCGCCATGCGACAGCGGAAGGAATGGGAATTGGGACCACGGGCGACGTCGCTATGTCGACTAGACCCCCGGGCGGGATCTGCTGCGGCATCACGCCATGCCCTCTTCGTGTGTGCTGTGAGACTTCCTTATACTCCGGGGTTAGATCGATAAGAGGTTTCGGCTTCTGGTGCTGTGAAGCGATGCGCTTTAGCCCGTCTGACGCCTTTCGCGTCGAGCGTGCTGTCGCAGTCCGGTTGAGGGTCGGCCTCTCCTTAGTATCCGTGTACGCCGGCATAGACCCATCAGATGGCCCGCCCAACGACCCGGTGAGGGGAGTTGCAGCATTAGTAACGGTTGACGATATCTCGCGCTCAAATCGAGTTTTGTGCCGCTGGCTGTAAGTTCGACCAAGTAGACTCGTGGGCGCAAAGGTTGTAGCTTCAAGTGTCTGAAGTGGCAGTCCTCCAGTACGTGGCGAAGACTGAGGGTCAAACTTGGCATTGACAACGAGGGTCTCTTCCGTGCACTCCTTGGGAGCTGCTGGGGCACCGGCCGGAGCGCACTTCACACGTATTGACATTTTCCGTGTGTGCAACGCGTTGGTAGGCACCGGTGGCGCCTCAGCGGAAGAAGTATGCGGGCGGTCGGTCGTGATGAGATCGGATTGAAAGTGGCCGGGCGGCAGAAGAGGCCTAAACGAGCCGATCTGGTACGGTATAGAATTGGTTGAGGAACCTTTTTGATGCCGTGTGGTTTCATGAGTGACGCCAGTTCCTGTCACTTGATTCAAGCCCGCGAAAACGTTGACGTCAGGCTCGCCCCTCGGCTTGCCCTTGCCCATAACGTTCACCAAATACCAGCTCCTCCACCCCTGCACTGCGCTATACCACGATGCTGCAACTTTCTTATCATTGGTCGCAAAAAAGTGCACGAAGTTAGCCGTGCTGAGAAATATGGAGGACTTCTGTTGGCTTTTCACGGCGAAGCATATTCTCTTAGGTGGTCTGATCCTTTTCGATAACTGGCGTCGCGTCGGAGCGTATATGTCAAAGTCGGACAAATGGCAGATGCTAAATGCTTCGGCCCCGTCTCTCTTGGAAACTTGGACTTGCCCATCCGATCTTAGCGTTACCCAGCGCTTGTCCCACTTCCCTGGCTTTTGAGAGTAGTAAACGTATACGGAGGTGTCTGATGGTCGTTCCTCGGCGACGTTCTTGACATCCAGGTCCTCGTCATCGCTTTCCGTTGTCGACGGTGTTAGCTGCAGGCTATTCTGCGCATCATGATCCCAGGAATTCATGATATCTCGAACATGTTCGTATTTCCGAATTCGTCGTTCGAGGCCAAGTTGTGTGAAGGACTCCAGCAGGATCGAGGTCGAGGGTTGAACGCTCTCGGGAAGAAGATCAGCGGCCGAGGAAATGAGATCCAGCGGGGTTGTGGTTGGGTTGATAGGGAGGTCTATCTCAGAGTTATTACATCTAATCAAGACTCTCTAACCTTGCTATTAGCGCCAAATGAGGAATTTCTGGGGAATCGAGCTTACCCGTTCCCCAGCGTTGACCGCCGACAGCGGCGCATCTAGCCCAGACACGACCCCTCCGCCCCCTAGTTCTAGATGTACAGGCGACGAGATCGACCTATTTGGCGCCTCCCCCTTCTTCGCTCTACCGTCGGACATTGCAGGGGGATGTCTGTCGCAATCTAAGCTTGGCAACATTCTGGTTTCACTCTCCGGGATATTGTTCGGAGATGATGAGGTAGACCGAACGACACCGCGTTTCGGACCTGACCGCTTGTGCTTCTCTCCTTCCTGGATTTCTAGCTTCTTCACTCGTTTCATATCTCCTCCAAGTGTTCCAAGGCTTTTCTGAAAAGTTATCCCCGCATCTTTACGACAAAGAGAGTCCTGTCGGGGTATTTGCTGCGTTTCACTTGGTGGTAGTTGCCGCCCTTCGTGCCTTGCCGTGCCCTCATGGCCTTGCTGCCGTGACTCCCACCCGCCTGTGCGTTGTGGACTCTCTGCAGTAGAATCGGATGGAGTATCAAGGGGCTTGGTATACATATGTCGGCTGTGGTTGTTACGCTGTAATGTTGGTACCGGGGGAGTTGCAGGGTTGGAACAATCAGCGTCGGGAGAACGAGGCAACTCATGTGCCCCTTTTGTCGCCAACGACACTGTGTGTTTCCCTGATGGGAACGTCTGGCGAGTCGAGGCAATGGGCCTCGAATCATAGCCTTTAGGGCTGGGTGCCTGCTCTATACCATGGCCCAGCACCGGCTCCAGAACCAGGTTCGAGGAAGAAGTCGGCGGTAGCTTCCCAGAACGAGTGGTTCGGTAGCGAGAGAAACTCTGCGAAGTAGGATTGAGCCTAGGAGAGGGAGTTGGCATAGACAACGGGGCCAAAGGCAACGGCAATGTGTCCCTGGCCAAAGCCTTCTTCACCGAACGATACCTTGAAAATTTAGGTTCCGGCAAAGGCGCCGTCTGTGTTTCTGATGCCATCGAAATATGAATTGACAATGATGTGCGCGTTGGCAAGGCATTGGTGATAGAGATCTATTTGGCAGTGTGGGTAGAGAGGAATGGGCTGTTAATTAAATTTTGGCGGGGGTTGACATCTTGGAAGAACGAGATTTACCACAGGTACTTCGTACTGTGTGGAAAGTTTGGTAGCTGGTATTATACTTACGTCAGCCGCGCATTAGGTGGAACCTTTAATATCCTTGAGGTGAGGTATGCATATCCCTCCTGGGTAGGGGAAAGTGGATAAACACTTACCGACCGGTACTGTAGGTATGTACAGTGAACAGCATGTGGAGATTGCGAGTTTCCATACCTTACTTGACAAAGCTCGGCATGGGGCAAGATATGTGTTTGAAACTAATTAACTTACAGGTGGCATCACCTTCCCGGGCGCGTCGTCGTGAAGCAGGTATCCAAGCTCTCTGCAACTCAGTATCGATCACGTAACTGCATTGGCTCTGCCAGCATCAATGCATATGCGGCTCTCCACAACTCATGCCGGCATCTGTGATCCTACCTTCCCCGTACTCGATATAAGGATCCAAATAGATTGAGCCTGGGCTACGAGGAAGACTCGCTCATTGCAAGTCAGACGGGTCACAACGGGCCTCATCGCATCTATGTCTATTTCCGCACTGCTCGAACCTCCCGTCTCCTGCTTGGCGGTCAGTATCAGTTTTGTGGCTTGCGGCGCTTGGCGAACTAACCACCAATCCTTGAAGTTTTGCGTCTGCACATCGATTCCTAATTCCTTCAATGCCCTCGTAGATAAATGCGTGTCATATGGCCGCTGTACGCCTCCGCTCGGAGCGTTGCCATGCTTGTTCCTCACCATCCCGTCAAGGGGCAATCCCATGATCTCCGCCAGCAGTTCGCAAATCTCATACTTCGTGTACCGGTCTTCTGAGGAGAATTGCAATATCCTCGGCAGCGAAGACCTCCCTGACCCAGTCTCCAGGTATTTGACTGCAACATCCTGACAGACTCTTCCCACATCTTCTGTGTTGGTAGGATACCTCAGGGCCCAGTCGTCCATGCTGATCTGGGCGCCTTTGTCTTGTGCTTTCCACACAGCATCCAGCAGCACGTTAACCGCGCTTTCCTGGTTATTCTCTGCGTGTCCGTAAAGTACGGGTACTCTCAGGACAAGGCCCAAGCCCGTATCTGCAGTCTCTTCTAGGACAGCGCTTTCGCCGTCGAGCTTTGTCTGACCGTATAGATTGGGAGGATTGGTCGGCGTATCATTCTCATAAGGAGCATCACCACGAGTACCAGAGAAGACGTAGTCCGTAGAAATATAAAGCAGTAGTATAGAGCGGGCTGAGGTGGCGCGTGCAAGAAGACGAGAGGCAGTGATGTTAATGGCCCGGGCAGCGCTGGGATCGGCGTCACACTTGTCAGGGGACCGGTTGGCAGCACCTAGATAATGAGCTTTGGACTCTGCAACAAAGCTTGTATATGGTCCATACAGTGAACGACTACCTGTGGCCTTCAGACCCGTCAGTTTCAGCGACTTGAGAAGAGGTGATCTCGTATCGAGCATGCTGGGGTTCGTACTTGACGCTGTCAAGAGCAGCCACAATCTCTTTTTTACTCCCTAAATCGACCTTGAGAGTGGAAGGCGGTCGAGCTCTGGTAAAGCCGGTCCCGACAACCTCCCACCCAGCTCTCTGGAAAGCTCTCACGACTTCACGGCCAAGTAAACCTGTCGCTCCAGTCACCAACACCGTTCTTGTCATTCTGTTCGGTTCAAAGAGTGAAAAAGAATAAGATGATCAGTCCACGGCCACCGGATGTAGGCTGAGCAATATTGCATGCAACTAATCCTTACCTAGGTAGCATTCTTCACGGCATGACTGGTAACCTGGACTGGCAGACAGGCTCTCTAATACTTTTACAAACTCTACCATGTATGGTGGTGAGTCAGGTAGTGTTGATCTCTCGGGTCTCAAGCATTGCATCTACAGCCAGCTCTCTCTTCTCTACAGTGACTCGCAAGGAGTTTCAGTAATGAAAAGGCTTTTCTTCTACGAGGGAAGCTGTGTTTTGTCCAAAAATTCCCAGTCGATCCGAAGACCAAGAGGAGTGGTCAAAGGTAGTTTTCAACTAGCAAAAACACGATCTCGGACGAATCCTCACTGATACGCGTAATGCCCGTGCACTAGGTTAAGGAGAAAAGGAAAAGAAGAAGAAGAGTTGTTGTTCAAGAAAGTTGAGACTTATATAGGCGCGAGTGGCGCTAGCTAAGCGAGAAGTTTATCTATTGCTGGCGAGTGAACAAGGCAAGGTACCTAAGGTATGATACCTTAGATAGGTCGTCCCAGTGCTCTCAATGAATACGTTAGTTATTAATTTAACGACAACACAAATGGCCAGTTTCAAGTGTTGCCGATATCTACCTCTAGTCCTATACTAGATTCCTTAACCGTAGCTCAACTCCCTACTGCGCTGCTACTCTCTGAATGCATTATTCCCTCGACTCCCCTTTCGAACACCCCATCGCGCCATTCCGCCTCACCAGCACCCTACCTCTATTGGCGGCGACAAGACAACAGTTACCATGTGACACCTCGCCCCGTAAACACAAAGCTCCTAAACTCCATTTTGTATCCTTGAAAGCAATAACATATCTGGCAGCTACATTACTACACGTCCCTCGTCAGCTAGCCTTACTGAGTATAAGAGAGTTCACGTCCGGCCCATTGCCCGCACAGAGCATGAATCGCGTTGATGCTCTAGGTAGTTGTGGAGACTGTCGTCTTTGCCGCACTCGTTCGGGAATCTAGCGAATGTTATGTTTCGGGAATAGGATTTTGCTTGTCTCTCGTAGCACTATCAGCAGGAACGAAAGAGCGTGCCACAACCAACACGGATGCCCTCAATAAGCCACTCTAGCATGTGGACCGGTCCTGAGTAATCGGGGAATGTCTCAGGTAGGTACCTATCGAAGGGGTTTCCTGGACATGTGTACAGCCTCCAATGTCGCCCGATGCCTTCCCATGTTCAGCAACACGACCTTGAACTCCACAGCCCGCGATGCCCTCAGTATCATCAAGTCTCCTTCCTTCTAGTGTTCGTTGCATGGCTCTCTGCATGGTGATGTGAGGTCCAGTTGTGGCGGTATTGACAGCTCCTAAGGTACGGAACAAATTCGAGACCCGTAAAGCATACAAAAGGTATCGGCACCTAATATGCACTACGAACACAATGCATGTTGGCGACCATTGAACGGATCAACTGCAAACGACTGGCTAGCGAATTCTTCACTCGAGCGCTGTCTATGAGCAGCGTGTAGTGGACTTGACCTGCCGAAACCGTTGGTTCGATATCCGAGGCAGATATCTCATTTTTTTTTAGGTCAGTCACTGTTGATCGAATGTCTATAACTGCATCCAACGACTTCTTATGATTTGTTTCCACTCTCTTTCCCTTGCTTATCGGAAAGTCTCTGTAACACCTGCCATTGCAACCCGGAAAATCCAATGATTGTGTTAAAAGCCTCGTCCCGGTCCTTCATGGCCTCCATACGCAATATCACACCGTCCGTGCAGGTGAATTCGAGTTGCCCTAGAGCCTTCATGACGAGTTTGGAGAGACTCAAGCCTTGAAGCTTTCTCATCTCCACCAAATCCAGAAAAGACCGATTCCAAAGCTCTTTTTTAGGCAGACTTCGCACAAAGCGTATACCACTCGAGTGGACGATAAGCCGACCTATATGGCGGTTCCACTGAGCACGGAAGGAGATGACATCCTGGCTATCCAGTATACTCGTCCTGGATACCACGCTTTGTGAATCGTCGTTCCCGCTATCCACCCCAGTTAATTCTGTCTCAGGTTCTTGGACAAACCCAGTTCGAAATTTTCCCCGGAGTGTCTCCTCAGCCGCGTTTGAGTGGCTGTCGGGAAGATTTGTTTCGAGAGAGTAGCCTTTCTCGACCTTGCGCTTGATCAGTTCTTCGCGAGCTTCCTGCGCCTGTCTCCGCAGGTATTGGAAGGACCATTCCGCTGGGTAATAGTCAGTATCAATGGCACTCTTATTCATACGCGAGATCCCGGGAAGCATACCATCTGTAGGGATGTCCCAAAAGATCCACTTGAAAGGCGAAACGAGTTTACGATACTTCGGATACAAACTCGCGATAGGCCAGGAGATGAAGAATCCGCCCCCGCCGATGAAAGAAAACACTTTCATGCAGAACGCCATATCTGCGAACAAGGCCAGGGAAAGACAAGCAGCGAAGAAACACAAAGAGTTCATCGTCTTCTTCGGTGATGTCCACGCATAAAAGCTGGCTTCAGTTAACTTGGAACCAACGATATGCACTTCATTGGGACTACTGACTTTGCAAAAACCTCTAGCATATTTGCCAAATCATTCAGCTGAAGTTGCACATATGGTCCAAGTTCGTCGATGAGCGGCTTCAACCATTCCTTACGGCCGTGTTTGCTGATCAATTCGTCGAAATTGTAGGCCGTCTTTCCTCCGTGGAGAGTCCGATCCATAGAATCATGTAGAGACTCGACAGTTGATGGAAAATATCGATGCTTAACAACAATGTAAATGATATATGCCCACTGTTGACTATTAGCGGATGTGAGAAACGATAAGAATCAGTAACGAACCAGAAATGCTGTCAGATGTTGGGTGTACCATAACATTGAATATAGTGCAAGCCATTTCCCCGTCGTCGTAGGGTTCTCCCAGCGGTACACACTACGGACGTCCATTGCCCAAGCCTGCCACGGCGTGCTAGCCATGACGACCCGTTCGGCGTGATGCTTCAAGGAGTCTAGTTCAAAGGGCAGCTCGTCGAAATCATCAACATACTGACCACTGAAGTCTTGTGTATAGTAGAGACTCATCTGATAATAATGCCTTTGTCAGCTTAGGCATTCATCATTTCATTATGAAGCAATCGTGCTATACTTACATATCCCAACCATTTCAGCCATTCGTAGCGTAAAACTGCACCGTGGATGTCCCTTTCCACGAACGCCTCACTATTGGGATAGCCCACGTGTCTCTTTGGAACCACACGCACACGGTCGACATGCCTGCTGGTGACCCATGCAACGCGAAGACCCTGTCTGTGTGCTTCAATATCCTCCACTTTTTGCCTGAGCTCGTTCTCCAAGGAATCCTGTTCTTGCGCATTGAGATCGAGTCTGGACGAGCTCGATGCTTGCACTTGGTTGAGATCTATTTGCGCTTGCAAGAGATTGGCGTCGGATTCTTGAGATGGTTTTGGCCGCTCCGCTTCTGAAAGCATGCCCGCCGTTGTTCTTGTCGTTTTCGACTTGACGGCGTCTATAGGATGGGCTATGGTCTCCACAACGGTGTTCAAAGTCGCCGATGCTTTACCAGTGGCTCCACCGATACTTGCGCGATCCTTCTTGACAGCCTTGCTGGCGTTGAAGGCGGGGTTCTTATCGATCTGTTCGGACACACTTTCGTCCTGCCGGCAACCCTCGTCGTCCCGATCATGCCGCTTCTCAAGCTTCAAAAGGGCCTTAGCTTTAGTCTTGGTCCGGCTTGTGAGACTGTGGAGTGGTCCACGCCGCGATTGAAACCCAGCTCTGCCGGTACTGCCATAGTCGGCTGGTTTCCGTTCACCCGCCGAGTCCATTGATTTGAAGAGAGAAACTGGGCTGTGGGCGTCGACGTCTGGCGGGGATGACCGAAAAACTGCAGGCATATTTGCTTGTCGTTCAGGACTCGGTTCGACCGTGCGAAGGTCAGTTTGCCATCAGACCACAATGATTCGGGATTGTGACAGCGTTCGTCGACTAGCCTCCAACCATTCCAGGCTGCAGTATCCGCAGACAAGTGGAGATGAAAGGGTTCATAAATGTAGAGCCTTCCAAAGGCGTTACCGCATCGTTGTAAGGTACAAGTAAGCTACCTACAAGCCTTGAACGAGGCGGCAATAAAGGTCTGTTGGTAGTAATTGTGTCATGGTATCTGACACATATTACCAAGGATATAGGAAAAAGCGTTATGATCTTTGAATTGATCCTGGTGTGATGAATCAACGCCATACCTTAACTTGCTATCTACCTTACAGGATAGTAGCGGGTCCTTTCCACGATGACGATATGTGGTGGTGGTAGGTACAAAGTACTTCTCAAGTAAGGTACCTCTTAGGTAAGGTACTTCGTACATAGACCTCCAGCGCAACAAACCACCTCCCCGTGTTCCCCGTCTTCCTTCATCGCTCTACCGTATCCAATCAATATATATACAGCTATATATACTCCCGCCATACCGCTCGGCCTTCCTGACACTTTACTTGGAAACAGGCGAAGGCAACATGTGATTTCCATTTTCCCAAGCCCTGACATGTTCACGCCGGCTCTGAGAAGGACATCCCTCAACCTAGGGCCGTTCCATGAGGTATACAATTCATCACAGCGCCATCATCCCAGTACATACCATCGACCACTTTTAGGACCGTCCTCATTGTATGTCGGCGAATTCCGGCACACTGTAAAGCGCAGATGATCTCATGTTGCTGGATACCGTGTTTGACTTGCGCGATTGTGAGCCCCCAGTACCTTTGTGGCTCCTCCATCAACGCGGACAACGTGACTGTCCGCATCGAGGTGAGCTATAGGACCGTGACTTTTCGCAACGTGTATTATCAAGCCGGAGCCGCCGAAGATTACTTTCCTCGAGACGAGCGGATCCTCCACCGCGTACTGCGTCTACAACATGCTCTCCTTTAGTCATTCAGAAGGTCCGCGAGAGATCAGACAGATGTGGGATAGTTCGAATGATACTAAGTTGTACCAATTTCGCAACGAAGGGCTGTCACGAGAGCGTGGTTGAACCCTAAATCCAGACAGGATGTTCAACATCTCCAGAAGTACGTCGAAGCAGCTGTCCTTCCTTGGAGGGGTCGGTCAGAGGCCGACCCGCTCCTCAGTCAAGTGCGAGGGTTTCTTGACTCGATTAAGGGTCACCATAGTAAGGATAGGTGGTAAGGTCTCCTTGGGAGATCTGGGCCATCTTCCGGAAGCTGATGTAGGTGGGCATCAGCTACTCTCCTAAGATACAAATACCTAGGTAGGTACTAACTCATGTCCGTGAGCTGAGCGTCTGCACACCTGCAGTCTTCTTCGCCAGGAAAGCACCATGCCGTACCCCCCGAGCACAGACTGGTCTCCGTACAAGGCCGTAGGATGGATGTGCATCACTTGGATCATAACGCCACCTGTCCAGAGAGCGGCGGTTGAAGATTTGAGTGTGTTTTCGGTCATTGTTATAGATATGACCGAGTCTGTACAATTATACAATATTAAAGCCTTGATCTCTACCCTAGTCCTCCGGACGCCTGTTGCAGAAACAAACTTTCGATCCTTCGATGTTGTACAGCCGTCCATCTATGAGCCGAAACGCCGTCATTTTTCGAGAGTTGTGATTGAACTTAATGTACCAGCTGTAATAGATCAGCCATCTGACGGCATCCGCATGTAGTAGTCTATCGCTGCGCTGAAGGCCGCGAAGCCTGCACATCCCAGAGCTGCTGCTTGGGGCCCGGCCTTCGCGCCTAACACTCCGCCAGTTATACAGCCGGCCGCTATGCCATTCTTCAGATCATTCTTGGCTCGGAACTATGGGGGGCTGCGGTCAGAACTCCGTAAGGTCTGATAGCGGACTACATACCCCTTCTATGCAGCACTCCGTCCCTGAAAATATCGCCCCAACCAGCGCAAAGTTCTTCGCCGAACTGAATGACCGACTGCCCATGTCTTTGAATCCTCTACGCAGTTGCTCTCTGAGAGGCAAAGCTGCGAGCTGCTGCCCTTGCGCAGTCAGAGGCGTATCGTAGCTCATCTGCGCAATCAAACCTTCTTCATCAGCTTCATGACACGTCAGGACAGAGCTGGGGATAGGCGGACACTTGACATGAACAATCCGAATGCACCACCAAGGGCAAAGCCCATCCCACCAGCTATCACGGTCTTGGCCGGGCAGCTTTCCATTGCCGCTTGCATCTGCGGACGATCAGTTATCTGTCTCCCAGCAGTATTATTTCGGATCCAGCCAGACGCTCTACATTCTTGACCATATTCTGCTCCTGTGCACTCATCCCAGCCGTCTCAGCCCCACCGGCCAAGCCCTGGCCAGGCATCCCTGGGAAACTCATCTCGTCCTGGTTCGGATGTGTATGTTGCCTTGTGGACGGGGAACGGTGGTACATGTACGGTAAGTTGCGCTTACATAAGGTTCACTACTTTGAAATTGCGAAGCCTACCCATCAAAGATGGCGCATTCGAAAAGCACTTCATACGAGAACATTGACCAAATCTCCCTATGTTGAATTTGATGCTAAATGCTTACGTATGGTACAAGCGCCATCTGGAGCATGGCGACTATCATTAATAATATTGTTAAGCTATACTGCATAAGCTATACTACAAGGTATATACGAGGATTCTAGGTATATACAGGTGGGCAGCCCATGATTCATGGCTGTCAAAATACACTTGCTAGTCCTCCTTCTTGTCTGACATCGAAGACGGAGATATGCTCCGAGATCTCTCCTTTTTTGAATCTGTACGGGGTGGCGTGAGGGACTTTTCCCACTCCTTCATGAGCGTTGATGCAGTTCGCTTGAGACTTCCAGGAGATAATTTCGTCAGCAATGGCCGAGGGATCTCATCCCGTTTCGTTGTAGTCATGGGCTCAGGCGAGCGTGGAGTAGGGTCTGTCGAGCTCTGTCCTTTACTTTATCACTATCAGCTTCCTTGATCAGTCCAGGAGTTTTGGCAGAGGAAGGCGACCATGAACCTGAGCAGGGAGTCGGGGTCTCCAGCTTTATTGTTATGATATGGCCAAACGTTATGACGAAGAAGTGAAAAGAGTAGCACCTGACGCTACCGGCTCGATAATTATTGCCTTGGAGAGAGGAAGAGTCGAAATATGACCGCAACCAGGGGAATGTAGCGAAACCTCGCCCCCACATACCATGTGCTCCTTATGCCTTCGTGAAGCGGTGATGAGAATCCTGTGTCTGATAGCCAAGTGTTGCCTGTCCAATCCGATGTCTGCGTTTTCGAGCTTGGCGAATCCCAGCTCTCCCAGCTTTCATCATCGAACCCGCCGTCTCCCTGTGCGGGTTGTTGAACGCGGCCTGAAGTCGATACGATCGCCTTAGGTCTAGCGTTATCATCTGTTTCGGACGCTGTCTTTAACCTGCTGCCAACATCGATCAAGGCTGACTCATCCACAGCGTTTCGGGAAGGCGCTTCGGTAATATCGGCTTTGAGAGGTTGCCGCACAGGGGATTGGGTCTCTTTATTCCGAAGGCCCATCTTACTAGGTTGCCTATGAGCCTTCGCGGGTGATGCTGACATCGTCCGGGACTGAGTCGCATTGACTCCCTCATCCCCCACGGTCGCTTGTCGCAGATCTTCAATAAAGGTCCAAAGGCCCTCTTTAAAGTCGACAGCTATCTGCTTACCCGTGCGTAGAAGAGCATCTCTAGGCGGGTCCCGTGTTGACGGTCTGTTATTGGACCCCTTGTTCGTTGTTATGTCTCTCGGTTGCGGAAGTAAGATCGGCATAGTGGACGACCGGGACAACGAGCCTGCTGGATCTCCGTCGTTGTCCGATTGAGATGAGTTTCCGCCTGAATTCAACGGCTGGCTGTAATTGTTTCTCGCATTGGAAGAGAGTAGTGAAAGGGTTCGCATGTGCCGTGAACCCGAAAAGACCTTCCGCTTGGCTGGGCTCGTATCACCACCCATGGCCTTCCTCCGATCGAGCTCTATACTGAATCCTGCGAGTTCGCGTTTTCCTTCGACGCAACCGTCTGTGTCGCCCCGTAGTACCCCAAACGTCTGGAGCTGCTCCACGTGCTGAACTTCATAGCGCTTCCTGGTCATTTCATGCAGCGCCCATTGGCTCTTCAATTGCGCAAGGTCTGCTTCCGCTCGCTGAAGATCCTCCCTGAGCTCCAACACGCGCCGTTCTTGGGCCGCGAGGGCGGTGAGAAAGCTACCGGTGCCGCCTGGCGACACCTGGGTGTCAGAAGACGTTACGGAGCCAGTAGTCGTTGTCGGGGTAGCCGAAGCTGATGAAGAGGGAGTATGCCGCGCGAAAGTGTAGACACCGCTGGGTTGTAACGGCAAATTGAGGGACAATCTCTTGTCGTTGCGGCTGCCGCCTGCAGCCGATGCCGTCCTGGCCGGTCCCATCGTCGGTCTTTGTGGTGGGGACATTGGTGTCCATGTTGGTATTACGGCGCCTTCTTGGCTAATTGTACGGGCAGGAGACATAGGGAGCTTCGCCTGCGTTGTGCCAGCAAGGAGTTGATGCTAAGTTGTTCCGAATCTTGAGGCTTTCCAGTTAAAACCAGGCAATGTCTACATTAAGCGTGACGAAATGCGTTTTTGGAGTAAAACGGGGGCCAGAGATCCCAGGAGCAATCTCAGAGCTAACATTGGTAGGTGCGGCCAGGGCTCAAGGCGGAATCGCTTGATAGGAGGGAAGCCGTTGCAAAGTGTAAGGTCGGGCCGTGCGTATGCCTGATTATGTCAACAGAAGCCTCCCAGGTAACGGTCCCGGTAACGGTAACGTTAGCTCGGTCTAACTTTCTCCGCCACGAAGACAGGGATATGGAGGGTTACAAACGGTATGACGTTATACCTCGGTCTTCCCCCAAGGTAAACTCCTGGCGAGCGTAAAGAAATGTGTACGGAGAGATAACTACCTAGGTAGGGTAGCCAATATTGATACGACGGGGTGATACAACGACATACTTTGGCGACCGGACCATTCGATGTCTGCTTCAACGTCATTTATGGGGTTGTCAACTGAAAGTTCTCAACAGAAGGTGTAGGTATAAGTTAACAGCGACATCATTTAAGGCGTTTTGAGAACATTCATGCAGTCGACCCTGATCCTATACTCACAGTGGGAGTCTAAGCATGCGATAGGACCGAGTAGACTGTCGATGAGGTGATGTGGATGAAAGGATCCTACTAAATCGCAACCAGCCGAACTTCGTATGTTTTATGGAGATATGTCCTCCTGTTACCGTCGTTGACTGAGCACGGCCAAATTCTGACGATGGTTGAGGAAGAGCTGTTCAGTTTTCAAACCTCGACCTCAGCTTCGATATAGTCCTTTGCGCAACGCCGTGTGTGCTGGCACGTCTCCCCTAGCCGTGGCATTTGCGATACGGTCGCCTCCCTATTATTAGGATATCCTGTAATGTAGCCCTTCCTGCTCACAGCGGCCGTGTCCGCGTGCGATGATGAGTTCACGATTTCCGCCGCGAATCCAAAGCCTCCTGGTTCGAATCCGGCAGTGTGATATGCGCGAGGCCAGAGACGAAAGCAACGTATCTGAGTTAGCGTTGCAAGGGTTATGGGACATCTTCAATGCTAAGACAAAGAACCCACTGCATGGTGGGGGTGCGGTGCGCACCACCTTTGGATTGAGCATGAATGATAGCGTTCGCGTTACCACTGAGTTGCTGTACTGTGGAGCCTAACCTAAGGGCTTGATTGGACACTAGCAAGGGAGAAGAGAGCTGCCAGCATTCCAGTGTTAATTCGCCATTGACGGCAGAAATGACGGTGGGATTGCGAAAGGTGCAAAGTAGGTTTCGCTGCAATCATACTAGAGAAAGTTGAAGAATAGAAAAGATCAAGATGAAAGACAAGGTGCTTGAGAGTCTAATTTTGGCTGACTTTCCAAATTAGACTGTCTGAATAAAGGTCAGATGTTCTTGTAGAGCGGGTTAATGCTTGAACATTCAGAAAGCCAGAACGTAAGCGGGCAGACAAGAAAGTATGAGCTTAGGAAACAGAGAGAAAAAGAAGATAGTACACAGTTCAACACCTTCAATAGTTCTATCAACAGCAGATGATGGTGCTATATGTAGCAAAACATGCCATCTTGCTGACATCATGAGGCATTTCTATTCTACACCCAACTAGTATTTTACTCTATATAATTTACAGTAGTTATAGAATAATGTATGTGCATAATATCACTGTCATCATAGGCATGATGTTTAGTTTAAGGGTAAAAGACTTTGCTGATCCATGTGACTGCATAAAAGACTCAGATGATAGTCAGTTCATAAAAAAGACTCAGATAGACTCAACATTAAGTGCTAATCTGAATAGTCTTTGTGTCTTAGAATGTGTTGATGCATCAAAATGTAAATAAACATTAAAATAGTAAACAAACAAACAAACAATAGATATTTACATGTTTAAATTGCTTCTATTTACTAATTATGTAATCTACAGCATATAAAGACATTATGCTTTATTTAATGACATGTATTGCAGTGATAAATTGCATTTTTTTGTCTTAAATTCTCATCAGTGTTTCTCAAATCATTCTGATGCAGTTTATGCAGAGTACACATATTCTTTATTTGAATCTGTTTCTTCTTAAATTTTCTGTGAGACACATAAATGTATAAAGAGTTGCACTTTATGTTGTTAATAAAATGAAGATTGCTGACATTAATAGCTGTTATCAGCTCAGAATAGATGGCAGTTCAGACTGTCATTGAGAAAATGAGAAAAAGATAGAGATTAAGAGACTGACTTAAAACAAAAATATAGATTATGATGTAATTATAAAATATGTTATTCTTTTAATAATAATAACAGAAGCAGATTCAAGTCTGTAGATTAATCATGAAGATTGAGCTGTTTAACTGAATTATACATTTCTTAATAAGAGATCTCATCTGTATCTATGTAAATAGAGTAGTTAACATAATCAATAATATAGAAACTGACTTATCTAATTGCTTCAAGCTTATTGCTGTGTCTTCAGAACATATTCTGCACAGAAAAGAGTGTATAAGATGTTTTAAAACAAGATATTTGTAACTTTTAGTTATTTATATCTTGTCTTCATCATTCTATATCATATAACATTCAGAAACTCAATGATTGAAAGCTTACAGTTAAGTTTTAAAGTCTTGTTGACAGACTCAATGATGTTTAATGTATTGTGACTGTAGTAATAATCAGAAAAGTGAGCAATAACTTAAAGTTGTGAATTTTAAGCAGTAAGAACAGTCAGTAAAATACTTTTTAAAAAAGAAGTATTTATTACTTATTAAAGTCAGTCTTTCACAGCTAATTTAATCTTTCACAGCTCTCTTATCTTTATTTTAAAGACTTTCACTGTTTTTATTTAAACAATGATTTAGAAACAGAATCTTAATGTTTTCTCTGTCTTTTTTAAGAAGTTTTCACTTAAATAATGACAGCAATAAGCTTTCATTACTTAAAAACTCAGCAGCACATCTATCTATAACAGTTCTTTATCTTAATCTAACATCAAAGTACAGTTCTGTATCTCTGAAATTGTTTGTTACAAATGCAAAAAAAAGTATTCTTATGAATTCTGAGACTTACTTTTCATCATTACTTAAATAAAAAGCAAATTTCTTCTGTCTACATTGATCATAACTGTCAGCAGCAAGATCTGTACAAAGTGAGCTTTTAAAAAGATGTTATTTACAATAAGAAAGAAACAGCATTGCTAAAAGAAGTAATTAAACTGTACTGAGTACACAAAACAGTGTTTGAAGTTGTCTGTAAGTAGTGATTAATTTAGTAATAAAAGAAAAGAAAACTCATTAATTACTAAATTAATTATAAGATTTATATACACTTCAGAAGCTTATAGACATAGCTTCTACATGTAAACTGATAATAGCTGAAAACTTTATCATTAAGCTTCTAAATCACTGTTTAAAAGTTCTTATCTGATCTGCTGAGCTATCTTGTAGCTTACTGTCTTCTCAAAATGAATTTATAGACAATCTATAATATCATGAAACTTAATAATTCTTATAATACATAAATATCTTAAAACAGTCTTCTGTGCTCAGCTCTGACTGCAGAAGACTGTTCATTTCTGTATATTTGCTTTAATGTAGATATATATCTTCTTCAATATTAATATAATCATCACTCTGTTCTTTAAACTCATCTACACTCTTTATGTGCAGATCAGTACACAGCATTTATATATGATGTATGTTGAGCACTTTATTGATGTTTTGAACATAAATTTAAGAGAGAGAGTATTAATTAACATAGTAGTTAATGTAGAAATAGAACTTACTTATTTTTAATAAATAAATTATTTATGACTTTGCACAGAGTCTGTCAATTAAGAAAGACTGCACTTTTTGAAGAAGTAGATAGCTCTGATAAAGCTGACATTGTGATATGATGTTGATGATAGTGAGATAAAAGTGTGAAGATAATGATGAGATTGAAATGCATTGAATAATGAATATAAATATTAAATGCTTAATGACAGTGATATGTTTACTATAGACAAAGAATTAACATTAAAGTAAAGTTTATTTAAGTCTTTTTTATAGATTAACTATCATCTGAGTCTTTTATGCAGTCATATGAATCAGTGAAGTCTTTTACTTATTAATAAATCTTAACTTTGTTTCATTTATATTTAAAGTAAAAGACTTCACTGATTCATGTAACTGCATAAAAGACTTAGATGATAGTCAGCTTATAAAAAAGACTTAAATAGACTTTACTTTAACATTAATTCTTTGTCTATAGTAAATATGTTGCTGTCATTAAGCATTTAATGTTTACATTCATCATTTAATGTGTTTCAACCTCATCATCATCTTCATACTTTCATCTCACTGTCATCAATATCATATTACAATGTCAGCTTTATCAAAGCTGTCTGTTTCTTCAGAGAGTGCAGTCTTTTTTAATTGATAAGCTCTGCACAAAATTATAAATAATTAATTTATTAAGAATAAATAAGTTCTGTTTCTATATCAACTACTATGTTAACTGATACTTTCTCTTTTAGATTTGCATTCAAAACATCAATAAAGTGCTCAATACACATTATATATAAATGTTGTGTATCAATCTGCACATAAAGAATGCAAATAAGTCTAAAGAATAAAGTGATGATTATATTGACACTGAAGAGAGTGCACATCTACATTAAAGCAAATATACAAAAGTAAACAGTCTTCTGCAGTCAGAGC
>JAABUJ010002796.1_pt1 | contig 20693 bp, 22 predicted proteins | sample 5559131 | NCBI WGS metagenome assembly JAABUJ01 (sample SAMN10711875, study PRJNA513366) | rock metagenome | isolation source: Antarctica rocks | place: Antarctica: Victoria Land, Mt New Zealand nord | collected 2016-01-07 | reverse complement strand
CAACAACAGCATCCTTCCGCACAGATCCTCTTACCGGGTGTCATCGAAGATGTTGAGGGTCAATTCCTTCAGATCTACCCTGTGAGTCCGTATCGAGACCTACAGCACCCGGTTTACGAGCGGTCCAAAGTGCCACAGTCAATTCGAGACTACCTCTTGACATCACAACCAAGTCAGTTCGCTGTGACTACTCGCCGGAACGCGATGAGCTCAGACGTCAAAGAACAGTGGATCGAAAAGTCTGTTTATACGACAGCCGAGGTGTTCCCTACAATTCTTCGGAGGAGTGAGATTGTGGTGACCGACGTGGTGCGCTTACTGCCTCTGCAAGCAGCTGTAGAGAGGACGTGGAGGAAAACCCAAGAGCTAGTTGCGTTGGAAAAGCGGATATTGGAATCCGACGACTCTGCCTTTGATCCACTTACAGAAGCTCTTAACCTTTTGGTCGACCCATCAGCTGCTACTGGAGTCTCGCAGTATCGGCAGCTTTTACCAGCAGAGCGGGAACAAGGACTGGACCACGAAGAGGACAGTGATCCGGCCACTCCCGCTCCGATTATTACCGCTCTGGAGGTGGCACTGATGGAGCATGTCATGACGATCAAGCATTGCCTGGGTCTGTACTCAAGATCTGCACATCAAGCGACCCAGGCAGACTTGAATAGGAGTAAGTTTAATCATTGATACTCTACGTTCACTCTAGCTGAATACCATCACAGACTTCGAGACACTTTTCGCTCCAGAACTAGTTTCCATCGTGCCGACCCAGCCGCAGGAGCAAATATCGCCACCAGCTTCGCGGCTCGGAGGGCCCTTTCCAGCCCTCAGCAACGAGCCGACTTCAGCTGGTCCATCGCAACTGACCGAGCCGCCCAGTCCTGAGGCGGAACCCCAGCATAGACTCTCTCGGCAAGAAAAGCACTCCAAGTACGAAAAGAACCGACTCAGCCTCGGTTTTCTGAAGCGCAATCCTCCTGACCCACCCGATACGAAGGTGAATGCTGGGGGCGACACTTCAACGGACGACGGCACATCCACATCAGGCACCAGCCGATCGCGAAGCAAGAGCGCGAACCGGAGAAGTTTTTTCCGCGCATCCGAAGACGAGAACGCTCCCTTCAAACCTTACGACGGCCAGCGGAACATGGGCGATGATCGGCCCGAGACTGGGCAAAGTAGCCCCAGCTCGACGGGCCACAAGGGCGGAAACGTGAAGAAGAGGCTGAGCTTGCTGATGATAGGGAAGAAGAGCAGTAAGGCAAGCGTAGGTGTAGATAGCGTTGCGGAGGAGTAATAATTGGGCTATTTTCAATGTTTTTGACTGATATTGTTTAATCATTATTGTCTTCTTCCAGGATATAGCGAGCGAGCGAAGCTATGCGATACACTTCATGGCATGGTATCTAGCGATTCAGCGAACTTTCCTTGTGTCACTAGCGTTTGCGAGTTCTCTGAGTTATGAAGCTTCCTTGTGCGCTACTTGTAAGACCCAAAACGGGCACAGAATCCAACTGCCATCAAAACTCCTTCTGATCATCATCCCTGGCCACGTCCAAGTCGTTAAAACTCGCTGGTCGAGTCATAGACCTCCAAGGAGATCGCCAAGACAACATCTAGGCATCATCCGAATCCGGCAACTGTCCAATCATGTCGCTGTGTGTGCGTTTCCTTGCCCTCGAATTCGACGTCACCGCCGGATTTGAGGATATTCCACCTGCTTACACCCATATCAGCCACTTCCACAGAAACAGCTTTAAAACACTTGTACCAGCTCCTGTGGTCCTGGCCCTCTCTGCCATCTCCTCCCGTACGCAGCCCGGGCAACGGTCGGAGTCGGATGTCTCCTGAGCGCTTGTCGACTCCTCGTCTGTGCTGGTTTGGCCTGGAGTAGCGTGCTCAGGTTGTTGGTTTAGGTTTTCCCCGCGAGGCGCAATCGCTCTGGCGGGGATGCGGAGATTGAATTGCTTGGGGTGGTTCCGGGGGCAGACTATCGGTCGGGTTGAGCCGCCGTCTTCTGTCGCGGATTCTGGTGTCGCTGCTGATGAAGAAATGGGATCAGTCTGTGGACCTCCAATGACTGCAATCGCTTTCAGCACGCTCGCAGAGAAGGTTCTGGAACCAACGCGGTCCATCAAGAATGTAATCTTCACGATCGAAGAATATCGCCATGCATAACCGGATCCAAACGAGCTTGACACGATCATCAAAGCGAACTTCACCCTCACCTCGCCACTTACCAGCCTCCGCATTCGCGTTCCACTGCCTATGCGCATGCCTACAAAGGAACGCCAAGCGCCTTACATCCCTCTCCAAAAACGCGCGCTTCTCACGGCTCAACTGCAGCGTCATAACCCTGCGCACCTCCATCGCGACCCTCACCTCCTGCCAACACCTCACCAGCTCCCACGCATTCAACGCCTTCTGCCTCTCGCTCTCCGCCCACTGCCCCTCCGCCTGCTCGCCATACGCACAGATATCGCTCCGCTCGGCATAGAGGATGCACTCGAAGGCCTGGGCGTCCGCCAGGCCGTGGTACGCGTGCTGGAAGCGGCCGTGCGCGGTGTAGTAGGCCTTGCGGGCCGCGCTGAGCCGGTCGTAGCGTTCGCGGTCGAGGTCTGTCAGCGCGCGTTCGGAGAGCCGGATCATGCTGTGTACGAGCCAGTAGTCGATTTGCGGGGGGGGCTCGACGTCCCAGGTGGGGGGGATGGGGCGCGGGTGGTCGAGGGAGGAGGCGAGGGCGATGGTGATGGCCGTGGTGCGTTGGAGGTGGGGGCCGTCCATGGCTGCTTTGACCCAGTTGTAGTCTTCGGGGCTGAGGTTTGTGCCTGACATTTTGGGTGCTGAACGGTGCGGGTTTGGATATCTGTTTATAAAATGGATGTTTGAGTGATAGTGAGGTGGTGTGAGGTGATTCTAGCGGAACGAGCAAAGAACGAGTGTTGATACCGTCAGGAGCCAGATCAGAAGGTATAGTCAAATACTTTAAAAGCTATCAAGGAAATGGATGCGCGGAATCTCGAGGTAAACGAACGAGCGTGTGAATAAATGAGCAATTCAAGCAACACAGGGAATGCGAGGAGCTTCAAAAATCATTCACCTTTCTAGCAGCAGCATATTGCCTAATTAGGCAAGTCACACTAACCTCACTCGCCCAACACGGACGGCCTCTCTTTCCAACATCAAGGGTTCCTTCCATCTCAGCCTTACCAAAGACCACATGCCTCGAACTTTCCCTTCACGCTTAATCCTTATTCGACATTCTCTTTTCACTGTTCCATCCTCATCTCACTGCACCCTCTTCGACATCGCATCCTGACCGCAAACTTCAGTTCACTCTCGCATCTCTATTCCGTCTCGTGTTCTCGCTCGCACCTTCCGCATCCTGCCCCTTCCCTTTCCACTAGTCCTCCAACCCCTATATTAACCCTTCATGACACTCTCATCGATATTGTACCAAGATCTTCCCCGTGAGGATCTTCATCTTGGCTATTTCCCGCACGGTGCAAGTTGGGGTAATAAATTACACGGCAATAATCTGAGTGTTTACGGAGGAGTGGCGGACCTAAGGTACAGTTCGGTTGGTGGTGTTTTGGAGCTAGGGCGGGGCGGGGGTGGAGCGGGGCCGAGAGTGGCTAGGTCAGGCCCGATTACGCTGGGAGGCTTTATATTGTCAGGTAATCTAGAATCAGGTGGAGAGATACCGTAGTCAGTGATTGCGGTACAATCATTTATTGATCTCATGTTTCACGCTTCTCCCTCATAGATTGTGGTCGCACCTCCCTGCGTTGGTAGAGAGTGCTATTTTAGATATAACAATAACGAGCAGCAGTGAAGACCCTAGAAAGCTACATTGGATCGTAACTATTATCAGCAGACTGTTGATGCTCAGTTGTGGCCATCAAATGTGGAGCAGCAGATCTTGTTTTGGATGACGTTCGGACAGCAGCCTTTAATTCCCTAACTCTACTACCTTACTTCCTAATAGCACGTTGGTAGAAAGCCAATTCCTCGCCCTCCAGAACATAGCCATCCACTCTTCCACTCTGCCCAGGCCTCGAAGCAACAACAGCGTACAAACGACCAGCCTCAAACTGCCTCTCCAGCGCCGGCTCAACCTTGCCTTGGGCCGCAAATCTAGCAGCAAGCTTCTTCTCGACGCCCTTCGATTGCTTCTTCTCCTCCGTGGCCTCCGTACCAGTCTTTTGCTGACGTCTCCTCCCCAAACTCTGACCATAGTGGGCCTCATACCATTGTCTGAAAGGTGCAGCGTCGATCTGGACAACAGCGGCTTTGGTGAGGGTGTTTGTGCGGACGAGTTCGTTGTTGGAAGGATGGAAGGACACGACGATGACACGGACTTTGCGGGCAACCCCTTCGGAACCCCATGAGAAATTGCCAGAGTCGAGGCGGAGAGCACGGTATTTCTGGTTTCCTCCCCGAGTACGGACGAGATGTATGCGCTTCGCTCCGATACGTGTGTTGGCTGGCTGACGACCTTTTTCGAAAGCTCTGGGTCGGCGTTAGTGTTGCGCTGAGTGTATGTAGTAAAAGACTGTAGACGCACCTCTTCTTGCGGTAGTGTGCTCTCTTGGCACCGGTGGCCGAACGCTTATGGCGCGAGTCTCGTGAGATACCCATGATTGCGGTTGAAAATGGCGACTACGGGCATGACTAGTCAGCGTAGTTCTCGAACATGATGTCCGCTCTTCCAGTGGCTCTATAACACGGTTGTTGACGGATGCTGCTCCAAATGCCCGTTATTGCTTTCGGAAGGCTCGCCGCTGAAGGTAGCTCTAGGTTGCGAGATAACCACTAGGCCATGTCCAGATAATCCAAACAGCTATCGCAGCATCCATGTTTTGTTGTCCAGGCTGGCGTTGTTGCTTCGAACTCGCTGATGTTGCTGGTACCAGGTGTTTGCGCCCGTGACCTCCATGTAATTCCACAGGACGAAATCTGGCAATGCCAATTTGTTCGAAACGAGATACTGACCTACTAAGGTGTAGTCCTCCTCAACTCAATCTGTGCGTAATGTCGTCGTGGTTATCTTGTCGTGGTAGTCGTATGTTGACCTCGAATTTCTCAGTGTGGCTCGCTTACGAGACGTCCGTAAGCCCTACTCGCTTAGAGTGCTCAAAGGAAGCTAAACTGCATCAGGTAACTTATGAACTCGAATTGAATCTCAACGTCATGTAAAACCACAGTCGAAGAAACGACAAATAGTTCTCACTGTATTGACATAGGAGTCGGAGTCGGACACATTCAGTGAAAGGTCGATTCTTAACATTTTCCGCTTCGTTCGGCATCAAGTCGAGCGCTAGTTTGCAGCTACAGCTCACTTACCAAGCCATGGACGAGACTCAGAGCAAGGATGCTGAAGCACAACAGCGTGTCATTTCCCACATGAACAGGGACCATCAGGACTCCGTTGCTCGTTTCCTCGAACATTTTGCCCATGTCTCAACATACTCTGCACGCAAAGCCAAGCTTACGGACATCACGCTCGACAGCCTTACGATCATCTCGAGCAATGGCTCGCCATACGTCATACCTTTAGATCCGCCTTTGGCCCACTGGCCGGAAGTCAGGGAGCGCGTGGTGGCAATGGACCAGGAAGCATTGCGCGGCTTGAACCGGAGCAGCATAACGGTCAGGGAGTATAGACGGCCCAGAGGCTTTCTTGCCGTCGTCTTCGTCGCTTCTGCGAATACAATGGTGTGGTTTTCGCAGTGCTCGAACTTCCTCCCGGGATCCTTTCTTTACGAATATATCCTCAAGCACGTTCCAAATTTTGCGAGATTCTGCTACGGCATCCAGCCGTATGTCTTCTATCCGACGCTCGCTATCCATATTAGCGAGGCGTTATGGATGGAGAGGAGTAGACTGCGAAAATTCAATGTGCCGCGGTTCAGCAAGCTGTGGTGGCAATGGTTGTCGAGTAACTTCATAGAGGGGGCTGGCGCTTTTGTAAGGTTCGATCGGATAGTGCAAGAGGAGATAACCAAAAAGGAAACGAAGAAGCATTGATCGGAGAAGTGCTAATTTAGCATGCGCACAGTATGATGCAGCAGGATCAAGGACTCTCTCAATAACGTTTTGTTAGGAGATCCGTGCACTGGTACGTCTCGCCTGGATAGCCACGGCTTCGTTTAGATGTTGGGTGTCGGAGTTAAGTAACGGCATTTGGGCCATAGCTCAGAGAGGGCTTCCTATCGATCTAGATACAATTCACCATCAAAGAGTTGGCGCTTCAGCTTCGCCCAATCTATTATGCAGGACTTTTAAAAACATTTTTGAGAGATCGGCCTCCGTCAGGATGCGAGTTGCATAAGCAGTAGCAGCATTAAAAAAAAGAACTTTTGGTGAGGACCCTCGAAGTTCCAGAACCCAACAACGGCTGAGAGCCCGGAGGGGGTTCTTGACACCCGGTAACGGGGGCCGTTATTTTTCAGTGGATTTACTGCGCCTGCCCAACTCGACCATCCGATCCATCACCGCGAAGAAGGCCCCTTCCAGCTGATACGTTCCGAGCTCGGTGTGGAATTTACCACGTCCTCCCCAATTTGTCTATCCAGCATCAGCAGACCCCTTATAGTCTCAACTCTACGACTCACCGCGTTCAATGTGAGGAGTGCAGATATCTTGATGAACCCGTGCAGATACCCAAAGACAATGGCAACTGGGATGAACCTGATATCCATGGGATAACGGTAGAAATGTGGAACCAGCTTGACGACTTTTGCGAAAACCAGCCAGATGGCAAAACCAATCATGACAGAGATCGTAGTCCACTCAGGGACCCGATTGGTGGCTTTGAAGAGGAGCCAAGCCATGAGGCCATCCATAATCAAAGCGGGCGGACTGAAAGTCGCAAGGTGCAAAGCATACGCACACCAAGGTTGTTGCCTATATCATACATGAGCGGGCTACCAAGGACGGCAAACACCAAGAATCCAGGATACCTCCATATGTGCCGTTCAACCACCATGCTCGTGATATTACTTCTCCAATTGGTCCTCGCCCAGCGTACGCACTGAGCAAGGAAACCTGGACCGTCATTCAACGTGGTCAAGACCTCCGCCTCCTTGCAGAACTGGATCTTCGTTCTCCATCCATGGGAAAGCATCCACCTGGTCAGGAAGTTGTCATCGTCGGCTGTACTCAGAGGGACACACCCGAGCCAAACTTCATTCGCAAATGCATTGAGAAAGGCCTTGTCTTGTAGGATATGGGTTCTAAAAGCCGAAGTACGGCCAGAGAGGCAAGAGATACCACCATCGATGTGCGAGGTAGCAGAAATCTCAAAGTTACGACGCTCCAGATAGAACGCTCCGAGGATGTTCCAGAAGCTTGGGTGGGGGGCACGACGAAGGCGTTGGCAAGTACCCACGCCACCGACTTGAGGATCCTCAAATGCGGCCAGAAGATACTTTAGGAGTGTGCGAGGCCAGAGCACATCATCATCCGCGAAGACGGTCAGAACGGTTCTTACCTTCACCAAGCCCTGGATCATTTGATGGCGTTTACACGCCTTGTCAATACCGAGAATTTGGATCTGAGACTTGGTCATGGTCCTGCAGAGGTGTTGCAGTCGGGTGATATGGTTGTTGGTTGTGACGATGATGACGGCGTTCGGCTCGCACTGGATACAGGATTTGAGACAGTCGAGGAACTCTTGTCCTTCTCCCGCGATGGTAGGAATTACAACTGTCACGTCACTGGGGAAGAGAGTCGGAGCTTCAGGGATCGGTATCGGTGGGAAGGTCCATGATGATACCAGGTTCACAATCAAACGGACGTACCGATATGCCCTAGGGAGTGTCTTTCAGCCACAGTGGGATCATGGGGGAGAGAGACAGAGTACATACCACAAGAGGCAAAACGCTTGCAGATCCGAGATCATTCTTCAGAGGCAGGTGGTTCGACTAAGGAAAGCCGTATGTACGGCAATCTCTCGCTGTCGGCAAGCACTGGATGTAATGGATATCGAGTTCAATAGATATCACAAAATCCCTCTACTGGAGTTCCATCGAATATAATCGTCAAAAGCGACGGAGCTCAAGCTCACAGGCATCATCAAGACCTGTGGACATGTTCACATGCATTCCGAGTCCAATACCCCAAGGTGACTGACTGCGAGATAAGCCTGCACAGACAATCAGGTTCGCTTCCAACAGTTGAGCTGCAGCTGGCGCAGTCGCCTGTGGTGTGGTGGGCTTAGGCACACAAACAAGCATGAACGGCGCACTGGGACCGCAGAGTCTGGGTTGAACCATCTCAGCATGGGCTCGTCACTCGGTCCTTGACCAGCAAGATCCAGCCAACCTGCCACCCTTCGCCAGATCTTGCTCTCCACCCCACTGATCCTCCCGGTACCCGCATCAACTTGCAGGGTCGCACGTATAACGGTGCATTCTTCGAGGCTATGAGCTTAGGCTTCTGAGACGTCTGGGTGGGGCCATCGTATATGCGACGCACTCCATCGGCGCTCACCGTCGAGGACTGCACACAGATGGGAATACGCTGTCAGGCAGACAGCATCGAGACAGCCCTGGGACAATGCAGCACAGTCATGGCGGTCATTGATAGGGCAATCGCTTTCTAGAACCCACTATCTGCAAAGCCCTTGTACATGCTACATACCATTCACTACGCTGCCCATGATATCACAACACGATCTCAACACCATCATACCAGCCTAAGCTCCAGACACTCTCCCAACCGTGTATCAGAGTGAACAGCTAGCATATGCATTCAATCTGGCCAAGTTGCCACTAATAGGCATGAACCAAAATCAAGGAGGCGCTCCAAGACGCTTACAGGTCAGCGGTAAGCGCAGCGTTGATTCACTGCGCCATCAGCACCACACCACCCAAGCAGGACCCCTCCCCACGCTACCCATCCACCACACAGTGTTTCAGACTCAGCAACGGCGTACAGAAACGGAGGATGAACTGCATACTCCACTGCATTCAGGCAACAGAGACCATCGTATTTTGAGGATAAGAGGCTTATTAGCCTGTAGTGAGGCATACCACCAAGGTATCTATCTCCAGGAATCTGGACCTCAATGAGGGAAAAGGCAGTCGCGAAAGCGGTCTAGAAAGGGACGGTGGTTCGGAGAGAGAGAGCGGTAAGAACGCCCACGGCATTTTTCCAGCGTATGTATATAGAGAAGCTCTTGTATGAACATGTTGAATACTCCGTAGAAGAGATCACGTCACCCAAAGGAAAGATATCACGAGGAAGTGGAGTCGTTGAGTAGTATGCATCATGAAGGGGACGAGTCCGCGCACAGGGGGCGACGGGATGTTGAGCAGGATAGTCGGTGCAGTGCGAGAGAGTTGGTGCAGTGCGTATGTGAATCGAGTGATGGCTAGGTGGGGTAGAAGAGGAACACAGAAGTGATGAAGGGTATGCACCGAGTGACTGTGGGTCCGGGATCAGAGACTGAGAGAACGTTCATGAGCTACTGGTCGAGATGTAGATTGTAGATTGGTCCCAGCTAAAGCTATGGTTTTATAGATATCTGATCGAAAATTCATGATGGATCTGGATGTGGATGGGCAAGACGCTGAGCTTTGTACGGGTTCAGTATAAGATTGTTCTGCGGCTTCAATAAAATTCAGAATGGTGGATACGTACGTACATAGATCGGTGTGGTGTGGTGCGCCGCGGATCATGGAAACACTCGTGCAGACCAGGGATCGAGCGAACTCGAGGAGATCAAACATCGAATTCGAGCCTAGCTTAAGGCGGGAAGTGTATTCGGGGCATTGAACGATGGAAATGTGCAAGGGCGAGAGGAAGAGTATGGTGAGTGAGTTACCTCCAGCACTATGGCTCCACAAGATCTTTCCCTAGGGCGAGGTCAAAGTTGACTCGAGAGAGGCGTTTGGAAGTCGTATGATTGATTGGATCGAAGGAGTCCCGTTGACACGACGTAAAATTGAATGTGTGGACACGCCTGCTTCAGAGATGGCCCGTTTGATTGGTCTGAATCCCAATTTGACTGACGGTACTGAGTTGATGAATCGGTCACGAATGGGGCTCCTTTGCTGAAATGGTCAACGTGGCCGTGAGTTGATCTGAAAACTCCCCGAAGTGTCTTCTGCGTTGAGAGAAGTGGGTAGCTATTCGCTAGGTGTCTCTAGACTGGCTGACTCTCCGCAATGATCTGTCCCGGAATAGGGCTCGGTCAAGGAGAACGAGCCTGTAAGGTGTGAAGAATCCTTCTCGTAGTAGACTATTTACTGCGCCATGAGTAACTTCCTCCGGTTATATATCATCCATCTTGGACCTATACTTTTGCTGAGTGGTCGGGGCACGTATCAATTTCGAAAGCTGCCAGTGTCCAGAACATAAGACTGCTGGTTGTAGAAGTGTTCGAAAGCCCTTTTCCGGCGAACGACGAGGTCTCTCAACCGCTATACCTCATATAATCTCGTGGAGGACGGACCCACTCAGGACTGGCCATCTCCAATCTCCTGATGATCTGCGTGTCGGTAGAAGGAAGCCACGTGTCACGCCGCACAGCGTTCCCTCCTAGGATCGCGACTTCTCCGTATTTCACTGCCCTACCTCTAACATCCTTGAGCAGAGCGTCGACATCGCCACTCGAGTCGAACCTTCTGAGAAGAGGTGCGTTAAAGGCTTTGGCCGTTTCCACCGGAGAAAGAGAAACCTTCCTCCCGAGGTTCCACCAACCGTAAAAGATCGGAGCCACGAATCCAAGTCCCAGGAAGGTCATCAGGAGAGCCAGGCCTAGGTAGATGTAGTTGGAGCAGTAAACGGTGCGTATACTCGAATCGGTGGCGAGCACTCTTTGCACGGTACTGCTGTTCCCGGTGGCAATGGCCGAGCGAAACATCAACTCCCGTGCGGCGGCGAGTAGATCCGCCGTCGGGTCAGCCCAGGTCCAGCCACAGTTGATGCGATATGGGTATGGATCCGGGTTCGAGCTATTAGCGGGAGCCGCGATTACGTACTCGTTCGGAGGGCTACCGGCTGATCTGACTTCGTAGCTCGTCCCACCGCGGAAGGTCATATGTGCGGTCGAATCAAACCTGTTTTGCAGTCCGAGTGCGACGCCTCCAAGGGTGGTCGATCCCTGCCCAATCCGCCGGGCTACTTTTGAGATCGAGACGACCTTGTCGTCGGTTATAGTGGTATGATCGTCCAGAGCGACGGTGTCGTTCTTGAACATGACATGATAATCGACGGTGGCGGCACGTAGAAGGCATCTTTTGATGGTAATGTCTCCGGTACAAGTTGGAGTGCCTTTGTATGTGACGACGAGCGTAATGTCGCCCGGGGTACTCTCGCTGTGCGTGAAATTAGTGGTGAATACGTCTGTACCGGCACTGGCACCTTCCAATTTGTACCAAAGCGTCGACTCCGAGCAGTTGACGACAAACCCGGTGCCTTTCAATGCAGAGTAGCAATTGCCATCACAGCCAGTCTTGTCCATCTTGATGGCTGCCCGGTTTGTGTAATCACGCATGACTGAAGTGAAGAATGATGATAGCAGAGCAACAGAGTGCAATCCACTGGTAATGGTGCCACTATAACCATCAGGTAGCTCCAGCGCCATGGAGGCTGACAAGGTCACATTCCCATCGACAATGTTTTTGTCCATTGTGGATGCACGCTGGAGCAGAGGCCCATTGACGGGGGCGAGGGCTGCGAAGAGACTGGCGAGAGCAACCAGGTTGAATCGTCTTCCCGAGGTCGACGCAGCCCACAAGCTATTACCATAGCTCCAGTAGCGATGAAGATCATTAACCGTGGTTCCTTCTTTCAAGGACCGGCACCACCAGGCAACGTTACCACCTTCTGCTAATGCGAAATGCAGTAGGATATTCGCTGCAGCAGACGCGATGGCAAGATAGACGGTAGGTTGAAGAGTCCAGTCGTGAATCGGTTGTCCGTCAGACTGGATGAGAACGAAAGCCGCTGCCGCGCAACAGCCGGCAACTCCAACTAATGCTGCCAGCCCTAGCCACGGTAGGTGGGCGAAAACACCGGTGTGCCATTCTTTCCGAGGGTCGACTGATTTGTAAGGAGTCATGGCTGGCGCTGAACGGAATGGGTTCGAACCACTTGGCTGTCTGTAAAGGGTTGAAAGATGAATAAGGTATGGGTAAAGTCCTGCTCAGCCGCGGTGGGACACTTTTGACAGTAGTTTAATAGGTCAAGAACGGAACAAGTGCGCTTGCAAATGTGAGAGGTAGATCTTCTAAAAATCATCAGAATTTTACGCTTTCAAGAACAATAAGGTCATTCCGATCATGATGAAGAGGAAGGAGAGATGAAGAACCAGCTCAGCCTTGAGCTGTCGACAACGATAGATCAGTGGGGTCCGGCTGTGTCTATCAATGAATGAGGTGTTGCACAGCATAATGCCGGACCAAGCATCGAATTGGGACGAAAGCCGCAAACTGTGCCTAGAACTACAGGTATAGTATCAGTAAGACGCATACGAAAGCTTCGCTGTGTTATCGCAGGGTAACGGTACAGGACTGTTCGTGCATGAAGTGCAGAATTGTTTGTAACTGGGCGATCTCCTAGTTGTTTGAGTAAGATCACATTAAGATCTCTAAGCCAACGAGAGGAAACCAGACTCCTCATGCTCTTGAACATTTGCACATGCTTTAATAAGGAGAGCGAAATTTTGGATGCAGGTATCTGCACTGCCTAAGCAATCCAACAGTCTGACCACCAAGGTGTACCGCCCATTCGTATGGTATGGTCTCCGCGGTTCGTAGTGGTCGAATAGGCCGTTGTCGAAGTTGCTCATCACCGAAGAGCTGTTGGCATCTCATTGCAGAGAATTTGCTTCAGATGAAGAATATGAATCGGGATGCAGTTATATAGATATGCACATCAGTTGAACTCCTCCTCCGGCCTTTTCAAATCAGGTACTATGCCCTATCAGGATCTTAGACATCGTTCAGCAACAAAAGGTATTTCGCACATTGAGGTCGAACCAATCAAGACCGGCAATGTGCTAGCGCGACAAAACAAAAAGTATAGGACTTACAGCAAAGCGATGGTGAGATCTCCCTTGATGGTGGCCTTCAACTCGATCTCGACATCCAGATTCAGTTCCAAGCGCAACTTCAGCCCATCCTGATCCATCATCCCACTCTCTTTCTTCTTCCCTCCATCCGGCCCCGTCGCCAACTGCTGATTGGGATTTCCCTCCCGCTTGGGAATCTCCCCTCTCTGTGCTCGAGCGTAGGTGACCGGCCCATCCATGGAGGTTTCGTCCGGCCCAATGTGCTCAAACGGCTGCATGGCCTTTGACTCGGCTTCCGCTTGCTGGTTCTCCTCGACGGCGGGCATCGGGTTCTCCTTGGGTTGTTGTTGCTTCTGACGCTGACGGCGGCTACGGCGGGACTGCGAGCGGGACCGGTAGCCCGTGTCGGTGTCGCTGTCGTCCATTTGCTTGGTCTGTCGTGACTGTTTCTGTTTGGATTGTTGTTCCTCTGGCTCGGACATGGTGGCTGATGTGCGGGGAAGATGAGGGTTATAATTTATGGTATATCAAGGACAGAGTATGACAGCGCGTAGAAGGGCCGGAGATGAAGAACTGAGGACAACGAGGACCCAGAGAGCTGTTCCTCGAGGCTGAGAACGTACTGTGATAATAGTATTGACAAAGTAAAGCAGGATTTGCAAGGCCTGCAAGAAACGGGATGAACCACACATACATGTTGTGTAGCCGTCATGCCGGTACGTTAACAGCCATCCATCTCGATACTCGCAAATACGGTACTCTCAGTGCATCTGCATGAAGGATGAAGTCTTGCATGAAGTACAGAGTACTTGATGCCACCCATCGGTACAACTTGCAGACTGTCAAAGAGGGGGACAGCCACAGAGGAGAATCCTGTCCAGCCACGCCATGACATCAGATATCATCTGGATGGTGTCCTCGTACTCGTAAGTTACCTCCGTAACAGATCCTCACGGAAAACGTTCATGATTCCCGTCGTGATATCTTTACAACTTAACATATAACTCCATCTTATAAGCAAATCGATGTTGTGCCTTAGTGTCCTCATCTATATTTAGGTAAACATAACGAGTATGGTCTGAACCTTTTTAGGTTACTACCTTACATTAGGGGATCTGTGGCAGTAAGGTACCTTAAGGTATTGACCTTGCGACTATCCTTTTTAGACGCTGCTGTGATCTCCAGGGTCTCCTCATACTTACGATACAATCTACAAGTATCCAAGATATCTGTACCCTATACTTGCTCGTCCTCTTTCCTGCCGTGCATGGACATCATGGTGAAACGCGCCGCGGCAACTCCACCCGCGTCCCGTCCACGCCGACAGGACATGATTAAGCCACCCCAAGCTCTGGCGTCATCAAAGACAGCCAAGTGGATGGAACCTGCATCATGCATATCGTCCCATCCCTTCCTCTCCTCGAACCTGTTGCAGCCCCAATCACTCAAGTCGAGTAATTCTTGCCATTCCATCCCATCGTTCCTGCAGCGCTCTTCCTTTCTACCTGTCTTTCTCTCTCCTAGCTAAGCACAACCATGGCCTCCGAAGAAAGCAAAACCACCGAAGAACAAGCCTCAGCGGGCGCCTCCGCCTCAGGCTCCGCCTCCGGCGGCGTCGGCGCCCAAGGCTCGAAGAAAGAATCGCAACAAACGAAACGCACGCCCAAGAAGCTCGGCAAGAAAGGCGAATCAAAGCCCCAACAAGAGGAACAAAAACAACAACCAGACGAAGAGCCACCACAGCAAAACGGGGACGCCGACGCCGACGCCGAACCCGAGCCCGAACCAGAGAAAGAAAAATCCCGCGCCCCCTCCAAAAGGCGCCAAAGCCGCGGCCGCGGCCGCAGCAAAGCGCCGGACAGCGACACGGAGTCGATTGCGCGCTCGGACATGGAGAGTGCGGGCGGGGGCCGGCGGAACCGGAACCGGAAGAAAGGCGGGCAGCAGCAAAAGCAGCAGAACGGCGGAGGAGGGGGGCCGCTGGATTCGCTGGACGAGGTGGGCGAGACGGCGGGCGGGGCGGGCGATATGGTGCAGGGTACGGCGGGGAAGGCGCAGGATGCAGTGGGGAGTACGGTGGGGAATGCGGTGGGTGGGTTGGGGGGTGGGAAGAAGGAGGAGGGTGGTGGGGAGGGTGGGGAAGAGGAGGAGGGGAAAGGGGAGCAGTTGAGGTTGAGGATCGAGTTGAATCTGGATATCGAGATTCAGTTGAAGGCGAAGTTGCATGGGGATTTGACGATTGGGTTGTTGTATGTTTCCTCGCTTTTTTTCTGGGGTTTTCGGTCGAGTTTGGCGGCTTGGGCTTGTTGGGTGGGGGTTTCGTGCTGACTTGTCCGTGTAGGAATTAACGCGTCGTGTATCGTCGCTGCTGTCGATAATCATCCAGGCACGAGCGTCGTGGATACCACCGTTCATGACAGCCGTCAACGGAGCAGCAGCAGATCGGTCATGTTTAAGGATTCTGCTTTTCATATGATCTAGCGAGCAGGCATTGGATCTCAGAGCTATACCTGGCGCTTTCTGAATCTATCATATTATATTTTGTCCATGTCCACATACTATTTGTTACTCCACCTTATATCCTATCTACTTTGGGTATTCCAAAATTATCGTCCAACGTCAACTCTTACAAGGGAACAGCTTCCCGAGTCCCCCGGCCTGATTGCTCCTGTCTCGACCATCCAGATCGAGTGTCCTTACCCTGCCCTACCCATCACCCCTCACGCCAAACTCTCCCCTCCCTTTCCGGCGCTTTATCCATTCCACACCCACCCAAGCCATTTTCCCCATCCGTCGTACCCACCTCCTTTCCCAATCCTCCAGATCATCTATCCCCAACATAAGGAAAGGCCCTTTCCTCACGAACTTGAACCCGACTTCATCAAGCGCCCGCAACCCCTCACTCACCACCAAAGACAAGCGCCCTCCCAAACCGCACCACAAACCTCTCCAGCGCAGCCGCAAACGCCCCGACGTGCCTCAGCCGGATCTCGATGCTCAGCGCGATGAAGCCCCGCTGCGGCACGTAGATGTTCTCCTCCAGCATATGGTGGAAGAACAAGGCCTGCAAGACGTCCCGATCCGGGCCGGTGAAGTGAATATGCATGAGGGAGCCGAGGCCGGTGATGTACATCTTGGGGCGACGCCCGTCGTCCTCCGAAAGGAGGTGATGGTGGTGATAGACGTTACCATTCGGCACGAAGCCGTTCGCCTCCTTATCGTCGTCAGCAGTTGACGGCACGCCCTCGTCCCTCACAACGCCATGTTTCCTCAACACCCCCTCAACAAGCGCCCTCGTCCGCTCCCCCAGCGCATTCAACCTCCCCAACACCTCCTCATCCAGCACGCCCAAGCCCGCCACCCCGGCGCTCATACTAACAACATTATTGTTGAACGTGCCGGCATGGCTCAGCACGCCGGAGCGCGGGTCGAACATGGCCATGATCTCGCGCCGCCCCCCGAACGCGCCGAAACTCATGCCGCCGCCAACCCACTTCCCCAACGTCATCAGGTCCGGGCGGATGCCGAGTTTGTGCCCAAGGCCGCGGTAGCCGAGCCGCGAGGTCATGACCTCGTCGAAGATGAGGAGCGCCCCGGACTCGGTTGCCGCAGCGCGGAGGAAGCGCAGGAAGGGCGGGTCGCCGGGTATGGCGCCGCCGGAGCCGAGCATGGGCTCGACGAGGATGGCGGCGAGGGTGTGTGGGGGCTGGGCGGCGAGGAGGGCGCGGGTGGTGGGGATGTCGTTGTAAGGGGCGAGGAGGAAGTGGTGGGGGAGGTTGAGGGTCCGGGGCGATTTGGAGTCGGGCGAGTGGGTGCTGGCGGGAAAGGCGAGGGTGCTGCCGTGGTAGGCGCCGCGGAAGACGAGGACACGGTCGCGGCGGGTGTAGGCGATGGCGGCGGCGAGGGCGCAAGTGTTGGCCTCGGTGCCGGAGTTGGTGAAGCGGACGGTTTCGATGGCCGGGGCGAAGCGCTCGCAGACGAGCCGGGCCAGCTGTTTCTCGTAGGCGTTCGTGCCGCCGAAGTTCCAGCCGCGGTCGAGGGCCGAGGTGATGGCGGCGTGGATGATCGGGTGGTTGTGGCCGTAGATGCCGGCGGTGTATTCGCCGAGGAAGTCGGTGTAGGTGTCGCCGTCGAGGGTGGTGAGGGTGCAGGAGGCGCCCGAGGCGAAGGTCAGGGGGAAGGGGGAGGAGTGGAGGGTTGTGCGCGTGTTGCCGCCGGGGAGGTGTTGGCAGGAGTCGTTGTAGGCGCGGAGGGAGCGCGGGTTGCGGAGGGTGTAGTTGGCGAGGTTCGTTGCGAGGGAGGCTCCGAGTGGGGTGGAGGGGGTGCTGGGTTCGCGGGGTGGGTTTGAGAGGGAGGTGGGTTGTGATGGTTCCATGTTGATGAAGTCCCAATTGGACAGACGAGGTATTCCAGATAGTGTATTATTTATTACCTTGGAAATGGGAATCAATTAGGTGAGCTGAACGGAGATGCGAATGAATTGGTAGTGGGTGAAGGAAACAAATCCCAATCGCTACCCCGCCGGCTTCTTTCCGCCTCCACGTTCTAGCTCGGTATGGTTCCTCCCGCCAGCCCTCTTACCACGCCTCGACACAATTCTTTCCGCTTCAACCTACGCATCGTTGTTGCCACGTCGTCGGTCGACGACCAGTGTGGATTCTTTGCTGGCCTTGCTTCAGGTCACTTCCTCTTTGGCCAAGTGAGGAGAAGACATACCGCCAATCGGGAACGAAAACCATGAGCAATCGGGGAACCCTGAGATCATACACGGAAGAGACTGTCAAGCCCTCGAGGAAAAGGAGGTAGCGAGTGATACCGCCAGTCAACTTCACCGACCCAGTGAAAAGGCAAGTGGAGGGCAGTAAGTTGTTGGCGACAATGCACACAGCCTCGTTTCGCTCGATACCTTGGAGTAGACAGAATCTTCTCGATGAGACGGGTGCATGAAGTTATCCATGTAGATGATTGAGGAAAAGTCTAGAAGAGAGTCCCCACACCACCATCACAAGCCGCTGTGACTGCTGATTAAGGGTCGAGGGAGAGGGAGAACTTAATTCCGAAGACTTTGAAACACCACGAGCATCCTCGGAGTCGAACGACTACGTCCACAGAGCCACTCCACTCCACATTATTATCTTCACAAACCATTTTTCCACTATGCCAACTCCACTTTCAGTCAGTCCTGCTCTCGAGTATATCAAGTTTTCATTTCCATTGGCACGCATCTGATGATTGTCACGGCCTCAGCCATCCGACCGTTTCAGGACGGCCTTAAGGTGTTTCGCGACAACCCTTGAGGCTGTGCAGACAGACCCTCTTCGGCGCCCACCCGACCGTGAAACGACCGACTCCATGTGCTTTGCCATGATCGACCGGCTTGGTGTGTCGAAGCGGAGAAAATTGCGAGCTCGACGGCAATGGCGTATACACCATTGCAGTATTCTCCCTCTAGACGGAGCACTCCTTCCCGTATAATTGCTGCGCTTCGATCTCAGTTTTAACTATGGAGGGATCTTGTTGCTTCGCATCATGGAACCAGCATGTAGTTGAACTATGTGAATGCGGAGAGTATCATCGCCATGCAATGGGCGTCGGCTCGAATAGAGAAGGAACATTCGTGGTGGTGGTAGGGTTTTCTTGCACTATATATACACCTGTCCTTCTCGTATTATGGTTTTCCAAGATTTCGACTTCAACTCTCATCTTGCTCGTATTCTTTCTGCTTTCAGGAGCATGGGTTGTTGCTCTTTTACTTACGTCTAAGCACTATTGTCGAGCTCGGATTCTTTGATATATATCATTTCTCTTCTCAGAATCATGAAGGTCTTCTACACAATCTCCCCTCTCCTCCTCCTCCTCCCTGTGGCCCTCGCTTTACCTTTACACTCCGTCAGCAATGCAGAGGCCGTTCAGCATCAGACCTTAAAGGCCAAGCGTCTACATGAGGACAGTGCCAACAATGTACTAGCTCGTAGGAACGAGGTGTCCACAGGGTACGAGACCTCCGAGAAACTGGAACCAGACTGCGACGATTTGCCACATAAGAAGGTGTTTCATCATCGACCAAACAAACTGAAAGCTGGCGGAGGAGTCCCAAACAGCAACCAAAATAATTCGCCTGCCGATGCCCAGTGGAACTCGACTGTGATGCCAGCGGTGGCACCACAGCCAATGACGGGACCCTCTCCTGGCCAATCACCTCCGGCTCCTCCAGGTAAAGCCGCGCCGAATTACCGACCCGCAGTTTTAGGCAGTGTAGCACTACATATGGGCCATGGACCGGTCGTGCCAGGACACCCGTGGACGGCGCCTTCTGACACTGGCTCACCTCCTCCAGTAAGCAAGTCCTCAACTCGACAATTCCAACAGTACTAATAAATTTACAGCCGCCGCCCCCCGGCCCAGAGCGTATCCATGGGCAAGCCGACGGCCAAAGTAACGGGCAAGGCAACGTTCAAGACAATGACCCAATGAAACGCCAGGTTGATGGCCAAGGTAGTGGGTACAATAAAGACTCAGTCAACGGCCAAGGGAACGGTCAAGGCAACAACGGTCAAGGCAACGATCAAGGCAACGGTCAAGGCAACGGTCAAGGCAACGGTCAGAACGCCGCCGGTGTGGGTCTCAAGCTTGGGCCTGATGATGGGAACGGCAATGTTCCCGCATTCGTCGGTCAACAGGCGCCAGCCGGGCAGAATGGCCAGAACGGACAGAACGGACAGAACGGACAGAACGGACAGAACGGGACTTCCTCCTCAAGCTCCAACTCCAGCACCCCAGCCAGTCCGGGTCCCGCAGCTCCACCCTCACCTCCTGCTGCTCCCGCTCCTGCACCATACCAGGCACCGCCTTCTGCACCTTCGACTCCGAATGCACCACCGGCTCCTCCACAACCGCAACAACCGCCATCCACACCCGATCAACAACCGCCTGCATCCCCACCAGCGGCACCACAGCAACCTGCCAACCCGCCACAACCGCAACAACCGCCTTCCACGCCCGACCAACAACCGCCTGCATCCCCACCATCAGCACCACAGCAACCTCCTAACGCGCCTCAACCGCAACAACCACCTTCCACACCGGACCAACAACCGCCTGCATCCCCACCGTCAGCACCACAGCAACCCGCTAACCCGCCGCAACCACAACAACCCGCCTCCCTACCCTCCCCACCCTCCCTACCCTCTCCACCGTCCCCACCGTCCCCACCGTCCCCTCCCTCCCCACCGTCCCCACCCTCCCCACCGTCCCCACCTTCCCCACCGTCCCCACCGTCCCCACCGTCCCCACAACCCCCCACATCCCCCCTTAACCCTCCCCCCATGCCACCACTACCCCCCTTACCACCCCCCACCCAACAGCACAAATCCACCCCCCACCGCCCCCACTCCACTTCCACAACGCACAAATCCAGCTTCCACCACAACGCCAACACCGCAACGGCGCAGACGGGCAAGATCCAGATCGTCGAAGTGATCCGCAACGGCTTCAAGAAGACGACCATCACGTCGACGGCGCCGAACGGGACGTCGGTGCAGACTTCCAAGACGGTTAGGGTGCCTGTGCCGCGGCTGCCCGGGGGGCTGGTGCCTGGGCTGGAGGGGAAGAATGTTGGGGTTGGGGTTGGGGCGGGGATGCCGGTGGGGGGACGGGGGCTTAGTGTGGGGCG
>JAABUJ010002795.1_pt1 | contig 20707 bp, 19 predicted proteins | sample 5559131 | NCBI WGS metagenome assembly JAABUJ01 (sample SAMN10711875, study PRJNA513366) | rock metagenome | isolation source: Antarctica rocks | place: Antarctica: Victoria Land, Mt New Zealand nord | collected 2016-01-07 | reverse complement strand
GCCTGCGCCGAAGCGCGCAAGTTGTGATGCTCGAGCTGACGCCTGAGAACCGGGGAACCGGCCGGTTAGCAGGGGTTTCGCGGCCATGGGGTGGGACGGGTCACCCCCAAAGCGAGAGGAGAGCCGTTTTGGTCGCCCCGGCCGTTCTGGTGGCCGGCGGGTAGGGTCGGCGGAGGCGTTCGGGGATCGCGTGACGTGGCCGACTGGTCTGTGGTTGTCTCCGCTATCGATAAGAGCAGGCAGGAGGTCAAAGCTGCTCGTCGTCGAGGAACCGCCGCAGCACGTTGGCGGTCATCCGCGAAACGTTGTTGTCGTAGCCGTCGTGGGAGAGGCTGCCGCACCAGGCGATCGAGCTCGAAGAGAACACCGCGCCGCCGTTGCGGGTGGGGAAGTAGACGATGTCACCGCGCACCTGGTAGTCCATCGTGCCGCCGAGGTGGGGGAACATGAAGAAGATCTCCTCGACGACGTGGGGGTAGTTGTCGGAGTGGCCCTCGCTATAGGCGAGCAGACGCGCGTGGGGCGGCGTCCCGAGCGAGAGGTCGTAGCGATCCATCTCATACCCCGACGCGCCGCCGCCGATCAGCCCGAAGTCGCCGATCTTGTCGTTCTCGCCGATCCCGTCCATGATGAACGTGACAGCGGGGTCGCGGGCGTCGGGCATCTGGACAAAGTAGGAGGAGCGGTCCATCCCCTCGGTCGTAAAGCCAACACCGAATAGCTTCTGCGGCGCACGACCGCGGGCGCGCCACAGCCCCGAGCGCTCGCCGTTGGTCTGCAGGTGGTACTCGCCGGGCTCGGCCTGCCAGGCCCGCGAGCCGATCTCCCCTTTCCGGACCTCCATCAGGTACTGCTTGTCGGGATGCCAGTTGATGATCCAGTAAAAGCCGTTGCCGCCGAGGTACATCCCACGCCCGCCGCCGGCGAGGTACTGCTCCCAGGAGTCGAGCATCTCGCGCGAGTAGTACTCGGGGTGCGACCCCGTCAGCACCACCTTGTAGCGCGCCAGCAGCTCGACCCCCTCGTCGTGCAACTCGCGGTCGGTAGCGACGTCGTAGTCGAACTTCATCGCATCGAGCCAGTCGACCAGGTGCAGGTCGGCCGGAAACTGCCACGGCCCGCCGACGCCGAGGCGGTGGCGTGGCCGCAGCCCGACGATCGGACGCAGTGACGACGAGTAGTGCACGCCACTGCCGTCGGAGTGCAGGTCATAAGTCGACAGCCCGAGCTCGGGGTGGGCGTGCAGGTAGAGGTCGCGCTCGGCGATCACCGCGGTGTGGCCGAAGATCGCTTGCGATATCGGCGCGTCGGGGACGAGGTGCTCGTTCGCGTAGGCGAGGTAGCTCGCGGTCGGGACCAGCAGCAGGGCCTTCGCGGTCGCCCGGCCGCGCGGGGGCAGCACGAAGAACGGGAAGTGCTCCTCGACATCTCCCAGGCGCACCCGCAGGCCGTAGACGCCGCTGGCGAAGCCGTCGGGCACCGTCCAGGCGATGTCGGTCTCCCAGCCGGCGTCCTCGAGGTCGTCGTCGTGGAAGTGGATCGCCCCGTACTGATCGGGCGCGGCCGTGAAGCGCTCCTCGATCCCGCGCCAGTTGACGCCGGTCATACCGCGCGCGGGGAAGTTCACGCAGCGTCCGTGCAGCGCGCTTGGGCCAGCGTCGGCAACGCGGTCGGTCGGGATCCCATTAGGGCCGATCCCGGCCGCGAAGTCCCATGCCGCGATCAGGCCGTCGCTCGGCGGCTCGCCGCCGGCCGCGAGCGCGTCGAGCTCGGGCTCGCTCAGCGCCCGCGACCAGACGCGCGGGCGCTCTACCTTGCCGTTGAAGTGCGAGTCGATCCAGCCACCGCCGGGGTCGCGGGCGAGCCCGGCGATCGTGAACGGCGTCCGCGCGTCGGCCGGCGGCGCCGGGATCGAGCCCGAGGCGCGGGACGCGCCGCCGATCGGCACCGCCGGGCTGAGGCGACTGTTGCACGAGTTGACAACGGGCTCACAGTGGATCCGTGCCATGCCGTCCGCGGGGTCGTAGGTCGCGGCGACCGAGTACCAGCAGCGCTCAAACAGGGCCTCGCCGCCGCTCAGACGCGCCGAGCCGATCCGCAGCACCGGCGCGCCGCTCTCGAGCACGAGCGCATAGCCCTCGTCCGCCGCGGCCGCAAGGCGTCCGAGGATCGCCTGATCGGGCTTGCCCGGCGTCGTCGGCTGGATGAACGCGTGCAGCGTGAACGCGGCGGTCAGCTCGAGTGCGTCGCCGTCGACCACGACGCACGAGCCGGCGTCGATCTCCTGGCGGCGGCCCGGGTACTCGCCGCTTACCGTGGTCTCGACCGGCTCCTCGCGAAAGCCCGGGCCATCGGGCGTCGTATCGCCGTGAATCAAGCGGACGACGTCGGCGCGATAGTCGCCGGGGATCTCGCAGCTGAGCTTGAACTCGATCCGCTCCCCCGGAGCGACCGAGAGGCGGTCGGCGTAGCCCTGGACGGCGGCCTTTGCCAGCAGCTCGTCGGGCATCTCAGCTCTCCCTGAGGTCGCGGATCCGCCGCAGGAAGACGCCGTGCATCGCCTCCTCCTCGGTTGCGAACGCCTCGTCGGTGAGGATCCGCGCGGGCTTGCCGCGCTTGCCGGTCAGCACGCCGATCTGGTACTCGCGCCAGGGCTCGGTGGCGACGACCACGTACTTGCCCGGCGTGGGCTGGCGGCGGAAGTAGGCAAGCACGCGCTCGAGCGCGTCGGAGTGCTGGCCGAGCGGCTGGCGCGCGTGCTCGGCGATCAGCTCGTCGGTGACCAACGCGCGCATCCGCTCGCGCATCTTGCCGTCCCAGTCCTCGTAGACCTGCTGCTGCCTGTCGATGGTCTCCATGCATGCCTCCCGGAGATTCGAGCTGCGGTCGCTCCGGGGCGAGCAAGGCTATCCCGGCGGCAGGCGGGCGCCCATCGGTCGATCAACCGATCTTGGCGCACAGTTGCCACAGCGTCGTGAGCAGGATGTGCGCACCCTCGATCAGGTCCTCGGGGCGGGTCGCCTCGTCCGGGTGGTGGCAAACGCCGCCGATGCTCGGCACGTTGATCACGACGCTGGGCGCGACTGATGCGATCGCGATCGCGTCGTGGGCGGCGATCGTCTCAAGCCGCGCGGGCGCGTGGCCGCGCTCTCGCGCGGTCGCCTCAGCCAGCTCGACGAGGCCGGCGTCAAACGCGCCGGCCGAGCGCAGCGACTCGCTCACGACCGTGGCCCCCACCGCGGCCGCAGCCGCCGCGCGCTTGAGCTCCTCGCCCAGCGCCTGCCGGGCGCGCTCGAGCACATCAGAGTGGGGCGAGCGTAGCTCGACCCAGAGCGCGACCCGACTGGGCACGACGTTAGGGGAGTTGGGCTCGAGCTCGATCCGTCCGACCGAGCTTCGCAGCCGGTCAGACGCCGTGCCCGCGTTTGCGTCGTCGGCGAGGCGGCGCACGGCCTCGACCGTGAGCGCCGCGCCATAGAGCGCGTCGCGACGCTGCGCCATCGCGGTCGGCCCGGTGTGCGCCTGACGCCCGGTCAGCTCGACGGTCAGCTTGACCGCCCCCCACCAGCGCTCGACGACGCCGATCGCGAGGCCCGCGTCGTCAAGCTCGGGGCCGCACTCGACGTGCAGCTCGACGTAGGCGACGGGCGCTGGCATTGCGCCAGCGCCGCGGTAGCCGATCCGCTCCAGCTCGTCGGCGAGCGTCACGCCGCCGGCATCGGCACAGGCGTGCGCGTAGGCGGCGTCGATTGACCCTGCGAACACGCTAGAGCCGAGGATGCTCGGCTGGAAGCGGGCACCCTCCTCGTTGGTCCAGTTGACGGCGGCGAGATTGCAGCGTGGCCGCGGCGCGCCGCGATCGATCGCCGCGCGGATCGCATCGAGCGCCTGGCAGGAGGCGACGACACCATAGCAGCCGTCGAGCGCGCCGCCGTTGGGCTGGCTGTCGAGGTGCGAGCCGGTCAGCAGCCACGGCGCCCTGGGGCCAGCGAACTCCAACACGCCGAACTGGTTGCCGACCGGGTCGACGACCTCGCGCAGGCCGCGGTCGCGAAACCAGCGCGACAGCCAGTCGCGGACCTCGCCGTCCTGGGGCGAGGCGGCGAGCCGGTGCAGGCCGCCCTCCGGCGTCGCGCCGATCCGGGCCTGCTCGGCGAGCATCGCCTGCAGGGCCGCGACGTCGAGCTCCGGCCCGGGCGCGCGCGCGGCGGCCGCGCTCACAGGCGCGCGTCGGCGTCGGCGTGAGTTGCGATCAGCGCCAGTGCGCGCGCGTGCAGCTCAGGCGTCGCGGCGGCGAGCACGTCGCCCGCGGAGTCGATCCGCAGTGGCTCGCCGGCCCAGTCGCTGATCACGCCGCCGGCGCCGCGCACGACCGGGACCAGCGGCAGGAAGTCATACGGCTTCAGTCCGATCTCAACTACGAGATCGATACAGCCGAGCGCGAGCTGGCAGTAGGCATAGCAGTCGGCGCTGTAGCGGCGCAGCGCCACGGCGCGGTCAAGCGCCGCGTCAAGTGCGCCGAGCGAGCCCGGCTCGGTCGTCGAGCACGACGCGCGTGCCAGGTCGGCGCGGTTGCTGGCCGCGCAGCGGCGGCCCGCTAGCGTTGTGGAGCCGCCAGCGCCGATGAAGCGCTCGTGCAGCGCCGGCATCTCGATGACGCCGAGCACAGGCTCACCATCCTGCACAAGCGCGACCAGCGAGCCGAACAGAGGCGAGCCGGTGATGAACGACTTCGTGCCGTCGATCGGGTCAATGATCCAGACACGAGCGCGGCCGGCGCCGTCGCAGCCATGCTCCTCGCCAAGCACGCCGTCGCCGGGCCGCTGCGTGGCGATCCGCTCGCGCAGCCGCCGCTCAATCTCGCGGTCGATCGCGGTGACCGGCGTCGCGTCGGCCTTGCGGTCGACCGCAAGGCGCCGGCGAAAGCCGCGCCGCGCGACCGCGCGCGCCTCGTCGGCGAGGGCGTTGGCGAGCTGCATGTCTGCGGCATCCACGGGCGCGGTTAGCGTAGCCCGCAGGCCGCGGCGTGTAATCGGCAGGCCTACCGATTACACGGGCGCTCGCGCGCGCCTAGTGGAGGCGTCCGCTGCCCGCGTTCCGCAGCTCGTTTGAGGGTTAGGTGCCGGAATCGCCCGCGAGTGCTGGCGATTCGGCAGCGAACGTATGTTCGGCGTGTCTCTAGGCGTGCCCCTGGCCTGGTATGGGCCGCGAGAGCGGTGTCAGGCGGCGTCGGCGGCCGCTGGGCTGGCGGGCGCGGCGAGCTGGAGGAACAGCGGCGGCGGCTCGATGTTGAGCGCGCGGAGGATTTGCTGCTGGCTGTTGGTGAGCTCGGTCCGTTGGCGGGTCTGGCCGGTGGGGCCGGTGAAGGTCCCGAGGTGCAGGCGTTCGAGCTCGCCGCGGAGGTTGCGCCAGGTGTCGCCGGCGTGGTTCTCGGCGATCCGGATCAGCAGGAGCGAGAGCCAGCAGAGTAGGACGTGCGCGCGGATGCGGTCTTCGCGGCGGTGGTGCACGGGCCGGAGGTCTAGCGTGCTCTTCATGTCGCGCCACGCGCGTTCGATCTCCAACAGTTGCTTGTAGCCGAGCGCGATGTCCTCGACTGACAGCGTCGGGTCGGAGGTGCGCAGCAGGAACCTGCCGTCGAGGTGCTCCTCGGCCTTCACGGCGGCCTGGTCGACCCGGAGCAGCCCGGTCTTGGTGGTGCGGATGAACCGCTTGAGCCCAGGTTTGGCGGAGAGCTTGCCGTGTAGGCGCTCGCGGGCGGCGGGGGTGAGCGTGTCGGTGCTGGCGATCTGCTCGGTGAGCTGGGCGAGGAGCTGCTCGCGGACGGCCCGGTCACGGCGGGCTTCTTCGGGGTTGTGGCAGATCACGAATCGGTCGCGCATCGTCGCGTCGTCGATCACGACCTCCTTGACGCGGAGGTTGACGGCGATCTCGTGGTAGCGGCCCTGACGCGCGAGCGCGGTGTTCGCCTCGCGATCGCACCCAGATCACCCGCGCGAGGTTCCAGCCGCGCAGGTCGTCGCGGACCTTGCGGATGATCTGCTGATCGGATGCGTTGCCGGGGAAGGTCCATACCCTGACCGGGATCCCCTTGCGGGTGACCGCCATCCCGACCACCACTTGGGGCAGGTCGGGGCGATGATCCTTGGAGTGCTTGGAGTACCGGCGCCGGCCGGCCTCCACGAGCACAGGCTCCTGGTCCTCGGCCGGCTCGTCGTCTTGGTCTTGTAGCTCCTCAGGCAGCCGACCGGTCTCCCAGTAGGTCGAGGAGGTGTCAAAGAACAGCAGGTCGACCTCGAGGTCGAGCAGGCTGGCGACCGTGAAGAACACCCGCTCCTGCAGCTCGGGCAGCGCGGCGCCCAAGAAGTCCATCGCCCGGTAGCACTCATCATCTGAGACCTCGGCGAGCCCCTCGATGAACGCCCGCTCGGCCACCCACTCACAGCCCGCGAGCTTGGACAGCGGCTTCACCGACAGGCGGTTTGAGACCATCGCGAAGATCGCGCGCTCCACCCGCTCGGCGTCAAACCGTCGCCCACCAGCCGCGGCGATGATCGTCTTGCCGATCTCCAGTCGCTCCCACAGCCGGTCCGCTACCCAGGCCGAGCCCATCGACCGCGACTCGATGATGCTGACCTCGCCTGAGGCTGTCGCTGCGACCGCCTCGGCCGGATCCAGGAAGCGGCTGATCGAGCGCACCAGCCGCGCCAGCGCCTCGCGGTCGACCTGATCGGCGCGCCCGAAGCGATGGATGATCTGCGCCCGCGGCACGCCCGTGGCCGGATCGCGCTCGTTCTGGGCCAGCGCCAGGTACGACACCGAGCTCCCGTCCGCGTTGCGCCGCTTGGTTTCGCGCAGGTACATGCACCTACACGCTAGTCGCTACCGCCGACTCCTACAACTCAAACCAGCCCAAACGTGTGCCTACATGTTTTCGACTCTGACGGCACTCCCACCCCCCGGTTTGCAGGCAAAACACGCTGGCGAGCCCCTTCAAATGCCTACGAACTGCGGAAGTCCGGCTATAGGGGCCACCGAATTCCAACGTCGTGGGCAACCCCCGATGACCCCCGGACCACCATCCGGACGGGATCAAGCCCTGCCAGGACAGCACCATGAGCGACCAGCGGCCAACCCTGGGGAGCGCCGGATGCGTGGGAACGCGCACGTCCGGTGCGGAGGGCGGGGGCGAGCAGACCACCGCGCGCAAGCGCGGCACGGCGGCTCGCCTCCGACCCTACTTCTCGATCGTGCAACGCAAAGCCATGACCCCGAACGACTTCGCGACGCTCCCCGAGCTCGCCCGGCACCTGATGGACTTCGCCCAGCATTACTGCACTCTTGCCCGGCCGTTCCAATGGACGTTCACCCGCGCCAAGCTCGACCGGGTGCTGGAGAAGATCACCCGTTCAGAGTCGCCCCAACTCGCGCTCGCAGCGTGAACGCCGGAGCCGCATCACTTTTGGACGCGTCCACTAGTCTTCGTTTCCGCGATGGCGGCATCGGACTTCTCCGCGACTGGCGCGCCGGCCACGGCCGCCGAGTCCGCAACCGCGCTGGGCGACGCCAAGACCGTGCTGGAACACTTCGTCGAGGCTGGCATCGACGCGATCGACCTCTGGCGTGGGGCCAGCGACCTGCGCTACGCGCTCGCGGTGCAGCCGGTCGCCTCGCCGGTCCACCGCGGGACCATGCACGCGTCGGCAACGGTCGCCGCCGGCGGGCGGCGCTGGTTTCTCCAGCGCACCCTCGACGACGTCGCGCCGCTGGTCGACGAGTGCGCTGCCGCGGCGGCGGCCACGCGGGCGGGCGAGCTCGGCGTCGCCCCGCGCGTGCTCGCACGCGATGCCGCCACGGGCACGGTCGTCTACGAGCACCTGCCCGAGGGATCGCGCTGGTGCCGCGTCGACGATCTCGCCGAGCCCACGGTGCTCGACGCGGCGCTTGCCGCCAAGCGCGTGCTTCACGCCAGCCCGCCGCTCGGCGCGCCGCGCGATCCGTTCGCCGCCGTCGAGGCGCACCTCGTGCTCGCGCGCGAACGCGAGGTCGCGCTACCCGGTGACCACGCCTGGCTGGACCACCAGGTGCGCATGATCGCTGCCGCGATCGCTGCCGCGCCCGCCGACATCGCGCCCTGCCACGGCGACGGCGCCGCCTCCAACGTGATCCTCACGCCCGGCGGCGAGGTCTTACTCATCGACTTCGACGCCGCCGGCGACGCCGACCCCTGCTACGACGTCGGCGCGCTGCTGCTCGAGGCGTGCGAGACCGAAACGGCGATCAAGGCGACGCTTGAGCGGATGCGCGGCGGCCGCGATCGCGCGACGCTCGCGCGCTGCCGGCTCTACGGGATCGTCGACGACGTCCGCTGGGGGCTGTGGGGGCGCCTGGCGGCGGCGCTTAGCGACCGCCCGACAGTCGAGTTCTTCAAGTACGGCGAGTGGCGCCTGCTGCGCGCACGCCACAACCTGCGCGACCGCCGCCTCGCCGCCTGGCTGCGCGAGCTGCGCGGATGAGCGGCGCCTGGCACGGGGAGCCCCCGCGCGACCCGGCGCTGGTCACAGCGCTGGCCGCCGTCGACGGCTGGGGCGGCCGCGAGATCTGCTGCGCGCCGATCGCCGGCGGGATCACGAACTCCAACTGGCGCGTGCGCGTCGAGGGCGAGCCGTGCGACCTGTTCGTGAAGCTGCCGGGCGCGGGCACCGAGCTGTTCATCGACCGGGGCGCCGCCCACGACGCGAGCGTCGCCGCCGCCCGCAGCGGCTACGGCGCGCGCGTGCGCCACTACGTTCCCGAGCTCGGCGTCGAAATGTTCGAGTTCCTCGACGGGCTCCGTCCAGCGACCAACGCCGACTTCCAGCGCCCGACCGTGCACCGCAACGCCGTACGCGCGCTCCGTGCCTTCAACTCACAGCCGTCGTTGCGGCTGACGAAGACCGCTTTCGACATGATCGACGAGCACCTCGAAACCGCCCGGTGCCTGGCCGCCGCGCTGCCCGACGACATCGACTGGCTGCTTGACAACTACGGCCTCGCGCGCGCCGCGCTGGAGGCCGCCGGGATCGAGCTCGCGCCCTGCATGAACGACACGCTGGCGGCAAACTTCATGCTCGACGACTCCGACGCGGTGCGCCTCGTCGACTTCGAGTACGCGTCCAACAACGACATCCACTACGAGCTCGCGCTGTGGCTGGGCGAGATGTTCTTCGAGCCCGAGGTCGAGCGCGAGGCTCTGCGCGAGTACTTCGGGACCGTCACCGAGGCGTCACTGTCACGCGTACAGGTCTACAAGGCGCTCGCCGACATCAAGTGGGCGACCTGGGCGATGATCCAACGCCGCATCTCGCCGGTCGAGTTCGATTACCACAAGTACGGCGCCTGGAAGTACCTGCGCGCCCGCACGATGATCGGCGACCCGCGCTGGGAGTCGTGGCTGCGCCGCTTATGAGCGCGCGCGGATCGCGGCGTCGACGGCGGGCACCAGCGAGCCGCGCATCAGCCCCTCGCTGACCGCGAGCGCCGTGCAGGCGACGCGGTTAGGGCAATCGAGCTTCTCGAGCAGGTGCTCGACGTGAGTGGCGACCGTGCGCTGCGCGACGATCAACGCGTCGGCGATCGCCTGGTTTGACCAGCCGGCGGCGACCAGCGTCAGCACATCGAGCTCGCGCGGCGTCAGCTCGTGCGGCAGTGAGGTCGGCGTCTCGGTGAGCAGCGAGCCGCCCCTAGACGGCAGCACATGGATGCGGTGCCAGCCGCTGTCGCCGTCGTCCCAGAGGAACCGCAACTCGCGCCGCAGGCGCGGGCGCACCAGGCGCAGCAGCACGGAGTCGCCGTTGAGCCACGGGCCGGCGCGACGACCGGGCAGCTCGACTACGTCGCCAGCGAGAGAGACAACGACCGCGTGCGCGGACGGCTCCAGCGACGCCGCAAGCCAGAGCGGCCCGCGCATGACGTCGCAGATGCTGGCAAACACCAGCCGCAGCCAGTCGATCGTCGCGTAAGCCTCGTCGCTGGGATCGCAGGTGGTCTCGGTCGAGACGTGAAACGCGCCCGTGTAGCGGCTTTCGCGCGTCACCAGGTAGGCGGTCAGGCCCTCGCGGTAACCGGCCGGGCGAAACACGCACTGCACCGAGTAGCTGTCGAGGTAGCTGGACGGCATGTCGCGCCAGCGGCGCAGCCCGGCCTCGCCGCGACGCATCACCGCGTAGGCAGGGTCGAGCCGGAAGTAGGCGCCCGACAGATAGTCGAGCACCTCGGGCGGATAGTCGACGCTGCCTACCGGCCGGTGCGTCCGCGTCAACGGGTCCCAAGCACACAGCGCGACACCGCAGTAGGGCACAATCGCACTAAACTGGCGCAAACACTCGCTCGCGACCTCCGCCGGGTCCGTCGCGGTTGCAGCCAGTACACCAATCTGCACCGCGGGATCTTCGAGGTGCATCTCCGCTCCTCCGTGTAGAGGGACCAACGGACAAGTCTACAGCCGGCGAATCGGCAAGTCTACCGATATGCAGCCCACCCCGGACGCAGTACGTTCGCGACGACGAGGAGAGATGACGTGACAGGGACTCAGACCGAGCGCGGGACGGCGGTGCTGCAGCGAGTTGACGCGCTGCGCGACGACCTCGTCGACGCGATTTCACACGCGGTGAGGATCGAGAGCGTCAACCCCAAGTACCCCGGCCAGGTGTATGAGGATGTGGTCGGCGGCGAGGGTGAGATGGCACGCTTCATGGCCGAGACCTACCGTTCGGTTGGCGCCGAGGTCGACCTGTTCGCGATCGAGCCGGGGCGCGAGAACGCGGTCGCGACCGTCAAGGGCAACGGTAGCGGCCGCTCGCTGATCTACAACGGGCACGTCGATGTGGTCCCGACAGGCGACCCCGCGGACTGGAGCAGCGGGCCGCCGTTCTCCGGCCGCGTTGACGATGACCGGATCTGGGGGCGCGGCGCGACCGACATGAAGTCGGGCATCCTCGCGCAAGCGTTCGCGGCGCGGGCGCTGTCGGAGGCGGGCGTCGAGTTACAAGGTGACCTGATCCTCGAGTCGGTCGTCGGAGAGGAGTCGATGGACCACGAGTGCGGCGTCACCGCGACCGTGAAGCGCGGCTATGGCGCCGACGCCGCGGTCGTGTCAGAGCCAAGCGCGCCGCCGCATCCGCTCGCGGTCGTGCCGGTGTCGCCGGGCCTGCTGTGGTTCTCGGTTACGGTCCGCGGCAAGGCGACGCACTCTTCGATGCGCGGCCAGACGATCCGCGCCGGCGGCGCCGGGCCGGCCGTCGGCGTCAACGCGATCGACAAGGCGATGATCGTGTTCGACGCGCTGCGCGCGCTCGAGGACGAGTGGGGCCAGACCAAGACCCATCCACTGTTCGCGCCCGGCCATTTCACGATCCACCCCGGCGTGTTCACCGGCGGGCCGAGCGGCGTGCTCGTGCCGTTCGTCATCGCCGACTTCACGACGATCGAGTACTGCATCTGGTACTCACCCGATGACGACCCCGAGGCGGTCAAGGACGAGATCGAGACCGCCGTTGACCGTGTCACCCAGACTGACTCCTGGCTGCGCGGCCACCCCCCCGTGGTCGAGTGGAAGCTGCACTGGCCGGCGAACACGCCGGACGCGGACGAGATCACCGAGGCCGTCTCGGCTGCCCACGAGGCGGCGGCCGGCGGCACGCGCTTCGCCGGGCGGCCGCCGGTCCACGGCTTCGCGGCCGTCGAGGACGCGTCGTTTTTGACGCTCGGGGGCACGCCGGCGATCAGCTACGGGCCGGGCGACATCCGCGTCGCCCATGCCGCGGACGAGTACGTGCTGATCGACGAGGTGATGTGTGCCGCGCGTACGTTCGCGCTGCTGGCGATTGACTGGTGCGGGGTCGCGGGAAAGTGAGCGTCGAGCCGATCGTCGACCTGACCGGGCGCGTAGCGGTCGTGACCGGCGCCGCGTCGGGGATTGGGCGCGCAATAGCACTGACGCTCGCGCGGGCGGGCGCCGACGTGGTTGTCGGCGACCTGCGCGAGGACCCGCGCGAGGGCGGTTCCTCGACGGTCGACGCCGTCCGCGCGCTCGGGCGCCGCGCCGAGTTCGCCGTCTGCGACGTCACCGACAGCGCCGCCGTGGCGGCGCTGATGCGCGCCGCGATCGAGCGCCTCGGATCGCTCGACATCGCCGTCAACAACGCTGGCGTGCTGATCGAGGGCGACGCGTTGCAGACCAGCGACGAGCAGTGGCGGCGCCAGTTCGCGGTCAACGTCGACGGCACGTTCTACGGCTGCCGCGAGGCGATCCGCGCGATGGTCGAGGGCGGCCGCGGTGGCAAGGTCATCAACATCGCCTCGATCAGCGGCTTTCGCGGCAACCCCGGGTTCGCGGCCTACTGCGCCTCGAAGGGCGCGATCGTCAACCTCACGCGCCAACTGGGGCTTGACTACGCCGGTCATGGCATCAACGTCAACGCGGTCGCGCCGGGATTTGTCGAGACCCAGATGACCGCGATCTACGACGCCGACGTGCGTGGCGCGCTGGAGCGTCAGACCCCACGCGGCCGTTGGGCGGCGCCGCAGGACATCGCCAACGCTGTCCTGTTCCTGGCGTCGGGCCTGAGCGACCACGTGTGCGGCGAGAACGTCGTCGTCGACGGCGGCTGGCTGGTCGGAACCCCGGTCGAGATCGAGGAGGTGGCGGCGGCGTGAGACGAGCCGTGATCGGGATGTCGGCGCGGACGAAGAACTGGGTCTTCGGCATCGGCTACGTGCTGATCGGCCTCTGGGTGCTGTGCCCACCGGTCTACCTGTGGGCGAGCCGCGAGAGCCACCGTGTGCTTGGCCTCCCGTTCTCGGTCTTCTGGATGCTCGTCAACGCGATCCTGGTCCTGCTGCTCATCTGGGCACTGTGGATTGTCGAGGGCGTGCGCGGCGAGCACGAGCAGTTCGAGCCCGACGAGGAGGTCAGGCCGTGAGCCTGGGCATCAGGATCCTGATCACCTGCGGCGTCTCCGCGGTCTTCTTCGCGATCATCATCGCGATCCTTTACGCCACCTTCCGCCGCGAACACTCGTTCACCGAATACGCGGTCGGCGGGCGCTCGTTCAGCTCGTGGTACATCGCGATGTCATACACGAACTCGTGGTGGCCGGGCACAACGTTCATCTCCTATGTCGGGCTCACCGTGGCCTCCGGCGCCGTCGGCTTCTACGCACTGAGCTACAGCCTGATCGGCGTCGCGACCATGTACTTCATGGCCAAGCGCGCCTGGAACTGGGGCCAGCGCTTCAACCTTCGCACCCAGCCCGACATGATCGGCCTGCGGTTCGGGAGCCGCACAGCCCACACCGTCGCAAGCGTGATCGGAGTCGTCTCGCTGATCCCCTGGATCGTGCTCTCGATGCAGGCGCTGGGCGAGCTGGTGCTAGTGCTCACCTTCGGCGAGGTGACGAAGACCGAGGCGCTGCTGATCGGCATGGCGCTGATCGTGATCCGCCAATACTGGACCATCCGTATGGGCATGCGCGGCCTCGTGATCACCGATATGATCCAGGGCATCGTGGCATACGTGGTGACCGCGCTGGCGATGCTGCTGGTGCTGCTGATCCACTTCCACGGCTTCCATGCGATCCACCACGTCAAGCCGGCGATGTTCAAGTTCCCAGGCGACGGCGGCATCTACGGCGTCTGGTACTTCCCGGCGATCATCTTCACCGGGATCGTCGGCAGCCTCTGCTGGCCGACGAGCTACCAGCGCATCTACACCGCCAAGAGCGTGCGCCACGTGAAGCTCGGGACGCTGCTCACCATCCCGATCGCCGGAGTCTTCTACGCCCTGCTGACGCTTGTGGCGCTATCGGCGATCACGATCCCCGCGGTCTCCGCCAGCCCCCAGAGCGGGTTTTTCACGATGATGAACTCGGTCGGCGGGACGTGGCTGCTCGCGCTCGGCGGCGTGATCGTCTTGGCGGCCAGCATGGGCTGGATCGACGGCTGCGTCCAGGTCTGCGGGACGCAGCTCGCCAACGACATCATCGGCGGCTACCGCAAGCTGTCAGATCGCCAGCTGACGGCGATCGCCAAGTTCTCGATGGTGGGCTTCCTGGCGCTCGGCGTGATCATCGCCTACGCGACCTTCAACTACGCAAAGCTGATCAACCTGGCGATCATGGCCTACCAGGGCATCGTTCAGATCTCGGTGCCGATGTTCGGCGGGCTGTTCTGGCGGCGCGGCACCAGGCAGGGGGCGATCGCCGGGATGGTCTGCGGCTTCATCTTCGCCGCGACGCTGACCGCCTTCTACCCCGACCACGTGCCGTGGTTGGGGAGTGTCACGGGAGGCATCCCGGCCCTGGCGCTGAACCTGATCCTGTTCGTTGGCGTGTCGTTGCTGTGGCCGCAGTCCAAGGAGGAGCGCGCGCGAGTCGACCAGCTCTACGAGGACGGCGAGCGCTCGCTGACCGGACGCCGCGCGCGCGAGGCCGGCCAGATCGTCGAGCCTGAGCCCGCGGCCGTGCCGGTCGAGGGGTAGCGCACCTGCACACGCGAGGCGCCTCACCTGCATGAGCGGGGCCAGCAGCCCGACGAGACGCGACGGTCGCGATGCCCCGCGGCCAGCGGCAGCTACGACGGCAGACACCGCACCCCTCCGGTCCCCGGCCCGTCTGCAGAGACACGACACGTGATGGCCGGCGATGACAGGCGGCTCACGCTCGACGAGAGCCAGCGTGCAGCTCTGGCCGAGCTGGCGTCGTTTCCGCTCGTAGACGCGCTCGTCGGTCGGCGCTCCCGACGCTTTGCGATGGGCGGCGAGATTCCCGACGGCCCATTGGCCTACCGTTCCACGCATGATCACGTGCCGTTGAGCGAGCTCGAGACACTGTTGATCTTGATGGCCATGGCAGGGACGACAGGCTGGCACTATGGAATTACGCGACATCCACGCTACGCGCCGCACGTGGCCAACTACAACGGGGGCGCTGCTGGCCGCACGATCCCGTCGGCCGCCGGCTTTCACACCACCGAGCTGTTTTACACCGATGACACGGGGCTCTATTTCCTCCCGACGCGTGACGCGGGTGCGCTCGTGGCGCCCGATCGGGAGGAGGTGACGCTGGAGGTGATGATCGCGCGCCATCGCGATCGCGTCGTCAGCCTATCGGCCGACAGGCTCTACTTGCCGCGGCGCGAGCCGTACCTGGAAGGTCACAATACGTGGATCGCGAACGAGCCGGGCTCGCTGCTGGTTGTCCCGATCGCCGACATCGCGCAGCATCACATCGCCAACCTATGCTTCTTTGCCCAGAACGGCTACTGCATGTACGATGATATCCACGGACGGTCGATCCCGGGCCTGACGCAGTTTGCCGACATGGTCGACACAAGCGAGCCGATCCCGCTGTCGTTCGTCGAACAGTACTCACTGACCGAGGCCACGGCAGAGCTGATGACCTCCAGCCACAACGGGATGCTGCTGCTCCAAGGGATGGGCCTCGGCGGATGGTCGTTGGAGCCATCGTCACGCTGCCGCAGCACTTATGGGGGTGGTGTCGAAGAGGCTGGTTTCGGTGGTTGGGACCAGTATTCGCAGGCCTTTTCGGCGTCCGTTGCGGACGTGGACGGCTTGCAGCTCGCCGCGCTTGACACGTTGCAACACGGTCTGGCGCGAGATGCCGAGCGCGATCGTCGCTTCGAGCATCGCCAGCCAGCCTTCGGGGGCGTCTTCGACGAACCGGGAGCGCAGGTCGTCGGTGACGCGGATCCGCCAGGGCGCTCCGGGTGTGTCCTGCTCGCCGGCGATGAACCCGTCGGCGAGCCAGCGGTGGATCGTGGAAGGCGCGACTTCGAGGATCTCGGCGACACGAGCGATCGGCAAAAGCTCGCCGTCGGGCGCGTCATTGTTGGAGGGCTGGTGGCGCGGGATCTTCCAGGAAGTGCGCAGGCTGGAGACGATCTGGGCGGTGAACCTCTGGCCGGTCGCGGAGCGGCGGTCTTGGCGGTTGAGGATCCCCGCGATCGTCGCGTCGTCGTAGTGAACAGCGAGGCGGCGCATCAGCGCGACCGTGTCCTCGTCGGTCCGGATCGGCGGCTGGTGGCGCGGGAGCGGAACGATCAGCTCAGTGATCGCGCCCCCGTGCCAGCGGATCGCGAGCGTCGCGCGGCGCTGTTCGCGCACGACGTCGACGATGACCTCTTCGATCAGTCGATCAGCGTGCGCAGCAGCTGTTTGCGGTCGCGGTCGGTGGTCGTCGCGGCGGACCACACGCGCCCGAGGTCGGTGCCGAGCGCCAGCAGCTGCTCGCGCTCGGGCTCGGTGAGGGTCTTCGGGCGCTGCTGCTCGCGCAGCGCGAGCTCGGCCTCGGCTTCGGCGAGCGCGGCGAGCGCCTGCTCCCAGTCACGCTCCAGGCCGCGGGCGACGAGCCGGTGCTCGGGCTCGACTTGGCAGTAGCGGCGCTCGGCCCGCTCGGCCTGATACTTGGCGCGTTCGACTTGCAGCCGCCACTGCCCCAGCGCAGCGTCGTGGTCTTGCTCGAGCGCTTCGGCGGCCTGCAGCGCGGCCTTCACCCCGGCCGGCGTGAGCGCCGCCAGCAGCGCGGCGGCGACCGCCTGATCGATCTGCACGCCACCGACCCGCAGGCACCAGCTGCCGCGGTTCTCGACCAGGATGCTGCCGGGGCAGTGGTCGCTCGGGCGCGCCTGAGCGCGTCGGCCGTTGTAGTGCACGTTGAGCTTGCGCCCACAGCGCCCGCAGACCGCGATCCCCTGCAGCAGCGCGGCGCCTTCCCGGACCGCGCCACCGGGCTGGTGCGCGCGCGGGCGGGTGTTGGCAGCGATCCGCTCGCGGTTTTGCTCGAAGGTGGCCTTGTCGATGTAGCCGGGGTGGTGATCCCAGATCAACACCTGCCATTCTGCCTGGGGCAGGCGACGCATCCGCTGACGCGTGTTCCCGTGCTCGTCGATATAGCGCTCCCGGCGGGTTTTCCCGAACGCGTAGGCGCCGGCGTAGACGGGGCTCTTGAGCACGCTGTGGATCTGGTGGTAGGTCGGGACGATCCACTCGATCTCGCCGTGAGCGAAGCGGCGCATCGAGAACCGCAGCTGCTCGCGGCGCATCCACAGCCACACTTGGCGGACCGAACCGAGCTCCGCGAACCGTTCGAAGATCGTGGCGATCGCGCCGCGGACCGCCTCGTCTGCGTCGAGCAGGATCTCGCCTTCTTCCTCGCCCCACTGAAGTCCGACCGGCAGCGCCTTGCGCAGCTCACCGCGCGCGGCCTTGTTGCGGATCCCGCCCTCCAACCGCGCGCGCAGAACGTGCAGCTCGGCCTGTCGAGCACCAGCCAGCCCGTCAGCTCGAACTCCTGCTGCCACCGCTCCACGATCGGCCACAGCAGCTCCGGGTCTGACAGCACCCCGTCCAGCGCCGCCAGATCTCCCGGCAGCTGGCGCACCTCGACCGGCAACGCCTCGTCCCACAAACACTCCGCCGGACCGGCCAAAAGCGTCAGCACACTCGCCTCCCAGACTGATCAGAAACCCGCTCACTTGCAGGCAATTCTGACCCTCAGGACGGACGGAAAGACAGCTTCAACATGCCCTCACTTTTTCCGCAGGAAGTAGTCTAGTTGCCGCCAGCGATGTCGTCGAGACCGACTGGGTCGCAAAGCTTGTCGACGTGGACCCCGGTGGCCGCAGCTTGAACGTTTGTGATGGTGTCCAGCGCGTCATACCCACGAATGCAACCGCTCGTGTCAGCAGATGCGACGATCAGGCGTACCAGTGCGAGCTTCGGTTTGCTCCCACGGCACATCTGTTCAAAGCAGGCCACCGAATCAGGCTGCAGCTGGCCAACTCCGACTTCCCTCAGTTTGAGATCAATAGCGGTGATTGTGATGGAAGTCCGCCGGGACACCGCGTACCGATAACCGCAAGCCCCTGCACCCAGGTTATCTATCACCAAAGAGGTCGGACTAGCAGACTTGTTCTTCCCACCTCCACCTCTTAACGCACCTCAGGAGCCTGAACTGCATGCACATCGTGGCGGACACCCCTCGGCCTGTAGGCGGAGTTTCGGCCGGACGCGAGCACTCCGGCGTATGAGCCCGACGAGCAAGGCGATGAACGCGGAAAGCCGATGAGCTCTCAATGGGGCGCCGCGCGGGAATTCGCATATGCGCCGCCGGCGGGGCGGTGGCACAGGCGGCCGACTCTGTGGGCGGTGGCGGCATGACCGACTTCGTAATCGTGGGCGCCGGATCGGCGGGCTGCGTGCTGGCCAACCGGCTCTCTGCGGCGGGCGCCGAAGTCCTGCTCCTCGAAGCCGGTGTCGATACACCTCCGGGAGCGGTGCCCGCGGACGTCGAAGATCTCTACCCCCGCTCCTACTACAACGACGCCTACATGTGGCCCGCCCTCGAGGCGGACCAGGGCGGCGACGGCACCGGCGTCAAGAGCCGCTTCCCACAAGCCCGCATCATGGGCGGTGGCTCGAGCTTGATGGGGATGATCGGGGTGCGCGGTCGCCCGGAGGACTACGACGGCTGGCAGGCCGCTGGCGCGGAGGGTGGGGCTGGGCCGACGTGTTGCCGTACTTCTGCCGGCTCGAGAGCGACCGCGACTTCGACGGTCAGCTACACGGGCGCGACGGCCCGGTAACCATCCGTCGCCACCACGCCGACGACTGGCCACCCTTCTGCCGCGCCGTCGGCGAGGCCTCCGCCCACCGGGGATTCGGCATGGTGGAGGACATGAACGCTGACTTCAGCGACGGCTACTGTCGTCTGCCGCTCAGCGCCACCCTGGCCAGCCGCGTGTCTGCTGTTGAGCGCAGTTCAGATCCGGCATGGTGGCGCTGTTCAGCGCTGGCATCCGGGGTTGCGGTACGAAAGAAGAAGTAACCCCGGAAGGGTGAGTCGTGCTGGAACGTCAAAGACGTGCTGGAACGTCAAAGACTTGCGATGAAGGCGGCGGGGTTCGGGGCGGGGGCGGGGTGCGTCGCGCGTTGAGACCGCTTCGCTTTTGCTGTTGATCGCTCGCCGTGAATGGGGTTGCGGGGTCGCGGGACGTGCCGGTCGCGCGAGCGTGCTGGGGCGAGCGATGCGAACCCACTCGCGCGTAGCGGTAGCGAGTCCGGGGGGCCGGCCGCGGCGCTGTGAGCTTGCCTGGGACGTTCCTATAGATGTCAAGTGCGTTTGCGCGTGATTCCGAAGCCGGGAGTGCCGCACATGATCGTGACGGCTTGGCGGGGCGGCCGGGGCCGACTTTCGGCGAGGTCGGCGTGGAGGGTGTTGTAGACCTCGCGGGCGATGTAGCGCTTGAGGCAGCGCATGATTTCGCGTTTGCTCTTGCCTTCGGCGGTGCGGCGTTCGGCGTAGGCGCGGGTGCGGTCGCAGTAGCGCAGCCGGCAGACGGCGATGAGATGCAGAGCTCGGTTGGCTTGGCGATCGCCGCCGGGGTTGAGTCGATGACGGGTGGTCTTGCCCGATGAGGCGGGGATCGGGCTCGCGCCGCACAGCGCGGCGAACGAAGCCTCGCCGCGGAGGCGATCGATGTTTTGTCCGGCGGTGACGAGCAGCTGGCCGGCGTGGCCGGTTGAGATGCCGAGTAGCTCGATGGTGCGTGGCGCGGCGGCTGCGACGAGCTCCTCGAGCTGGCGATCTAGGGCGGCGATCTCGGGAGTGTCGGAGGAACTGTGTAAGGCTGATCGAAAGGACCGATCATGCCTACCAACACGCACACAGGGTTGGATCGAGAAGTTGATGTTCTGTCTGTCAGTCAGGAGCGAAGCGACCCCAGAACCGTAGAGCGGGGAGAGGGTGTTTCCCGGACTGCCGGGCGGTCTCGAGCTCGGGCAGGAGCTCGCAGAGGAGAGCTTGGGGAGGTCGACCGCGTGTACTGCGAGCGCGAAATGCGGGTCGCCGACGAGAAGGCGGCAGCTACCGGGCCGACTGTCGACCCGGGCTGGTCACCGGCGATACGCGCCAAGGCCGAAGACTCCTCATTCGGCACGCGACTTGACGGCGGTGCTCCGAGCTCACCGGCGCGATTTCACTATCCCGACCTGATGTTGGTCGTCCCGCAAGGCCGAGTGGCGGTCGAGCTTCAGCTCACCCCGATCGGTCGCCGCCCGCTTGAAAGCATCCTCACCGCGTACGCGCTGAAGCCGAGCATCGCCGTCGTCCTCTATCTCGTCCAGGACGGCGCGATCGGCGACGCTGTGCAAGCCGTCGCGGCGAGCCTCGGACTCGCGCGGCCCGTCCATGTTCAGCGCGTCATATTTGAGTTCGCCGGACACTGACCCTTGAGAACAACAACAGATCCCAAGCCAGCACGACCTGCATTCCGTCGGGACCGACTCGTGCCCGTCGCTTCCGTCAGGTGCCCCACTTGTGAGCGCCGCTGTCGAGACCAGGTTCGCCTCGAACCATGCCTACGGCGGGGTCCCAAGATGCGCAGAATTGAGCCATCGCCAGTGGCGGTCGCGGCTGTGCCTTTATCGCGGCCGGCTTACCCACGGCAAACGAGCGAGCGGACGGCGCGCTGCACTGCAACTTCTGCTGTCGTCGAGCGCGTGCTCGAATGCTCGCCAAAAGTTGGGGCTCCTGTACTGGATGTAGGTGAGCGGGACCCGGGTTTCGGGTTCTGAGCAGTTGTTTCCCTCGTTGCTGAAGTTCTCGGAGGTTGCGCGTTGGTCGGCGACGCGCCGCCGCCCTCGCCGGGC
>JAABUJ010002792.1_pt1 | contig 20716 bp, 21 predicted proteins | sample 5559131 | NCBI WGS metagenome assembly JAABUJ01 (sample SAMN10711875, study PRJNA513366) | rock metagenome | isolation source: Antarctica rocks | place: Antarctica: Victoria Land, Mt New Zealand nord | collected 2016-01-07 | reverse complement strand
GGATGACTCCTTTGCGTCGCATGGCTTGGTGTGATCGTTGTAAATCTCAGCATGCCACACTCCGCAGGAGGAGTCATCCCTGCGTGGTTTCCCTATCTACACCGTATTGCTTTTAAGGCCAGGTCTCAAACGGCGTAGCGCGCGGCGTCGGCGCGCTTGAACTCCAGGCCCATACCCGGCCGCGAGAGGTCGGGATGTAGGGCCCCGCCGACGGGGGTCAGCGCCCCGTCGAAGAGCATGTGTTCGATGCGCGCGTGGTCGTAGAAGTATTCGATGGGGCTGAGCCGCGCGATCGCGCAACACGGCGCGACGTGCAGCGATGGCGCGCAGTGCGCCGAGAGATCCATGCTGCGCGACTCGGTCAGCGCCGCCGTGCGCAGGAAGCCGGTGATCCCGGCGCAACGCGAACCGTCGGCTTGCAGCACGTCGACCGCCTCGTGCTCTAGCATGTGGCGGAAGTACCACAGGTCGTAGCCGTACTCGCCCGCGGCGATGTCCATGCCGCCCGGAGCGCGGTCGCGCATAAAGCGCAACCCCGCCAGGTCATCCGACGACACCGGCTCCTCGAACCACACGACACCATGCTCCCGGAAGGCCTCGGCCTGCGCCAGGGCCTGCGTGCGGCTGTAGGCGCCGTTGGCATCCACGTACAGCAGCGCATCCGGCCCGATCGCCTCCCGTGCGGCCTTGACCCGGCCAAGGTCGTCGGCGGGATGGGTCCCGATCTTCATCTTGACACGCGGGATACCTTGCTCTACCCAGCCGCCGAACTGCTTTTGCAGCCGCTCGATCGAATACGTGGTGAACCCGCCACTGCCATAGACCGGCACGGCGTCACGCGTCGCGCCGAGTAACGTTACCAGCGAGACATCGAACAGGCGTGCCTTGAGGTCCCACAGCGCGACATCCACGGCCGCGATGGCCATGGAGGCGATGCCGGGACGCCCCAGGTTGCGAATGGCGTGGACCATCGCGTCCCAACAACCAGGCACGTCCATGGCGTTGCGGCCCTGGACGACCGACCCCAACGTATCCTTGATGAGCGTCCCCGTCACCGTGTCGGCGTAGGTGTAACCCAGGCCGCGCAGGCCGCCCGCCGTCACCTCGACGAGCACCAGGGTGGTGGAGTCCCATGCGTAGGTACCGTCGGCCTCGGGGCCGTCGGTCGGTATCTTATAGACCGATACGTCGATCTTCTCGATGGGGATAACGCTGTCGCGCGCGCTCACAAAACCCTCCCTCCTTACCGGCGCCGCGGCGACGGTGGTTTGGCCTGCGACCGTAGTCGCAGGCGCTATGTCGGGGACACAATATTTATGTGCATATCGTCGCCGGCGTGCTCGTGCGCACGCTCGTCCTCCAGGTTGTGTTGGTGATCCTTCTCGTAGCTCGTCTTGGACTTGCCGCCCAGGCGCGGTACGCCGCGTCCCGACACGCCTCGTGGCTCAAGTTCTTTGGCCATGGACGGCGCTGGGGCCTCGCCCGATCCGCCGCGTCGCGCCAATACGTTCTCGCGCTCGGTGATCAGGTAGTCGGCTGTGCGGATCGCCAGCGCCTGGATGGTCAGGCCGGGGTTAGCCGAGCCCTGCGTGGGGAAGACGCTGCCGTCACAGATGAACAGGTTGGGGATGTCGTGCGATTGGCCGAACTTATCCACGACCGACGTGCGCGGGGCGGCGCCCATGCGCGCCGCCCCCACCAGGTGCGCGTAACGCGCCTCCTGCGCGACCTCCTCGGCTCCGGCCGCCCACATGATCTCTTCGGTCTTCCTGCGCGCGAAAGCGATCAACTTCTTGTCGTTGTCATACAACCGGAACGTGATCTTGGCCACGGGCAGGCCGTAGCTATCCTTGTCCTCGGAGCCCTCGGCCAGCGTGACCCGATTGTCCTCCCACGGCAGGATCTCGCCGAGCAACCCGAAGGCCGAGTAGTGGTTGTAGTCCATCATCTCACGGCGCATGCCCCAGCCCCATACGCCCTTGGAGGCCATGATCTGCTTGGCGAAGGCGATCGCCAGCGGGCCGACCGTCTGCACGGCGAAGCCGCGCACGAAGTCGCGCGAGGGGTCGGTCTCGTAGAACTCCTCGGTCAGCGAGTTGGCCGGCGGCCCCTTATACATGCGGATCAGGTCGGGGAACCGTCCCATCACCACGTTGCCGGCCTGCGCCATCAGGTACTTGCCCACGGTCCCGCTGCTGTTGGCCAGCCCCTGTTCGAAGCCGGGGCAGGCCGAGTTGAGCAGCAGGCGCGGCGTCTCGATGGCGTAGCCCGCCACGATAACAAGCTTGGCCTTCTGCTCGACCTCGCGCTTATCTTTGTCAAAGTACGTGACACCGCTCACCTTGCCGTCCTTGCCCAGGTTGACGCGCGCTACCATGCAGCGGTCGCGGATCTCAGCGCCGTGGCGAATGGCGTCGGGCACATGGGTGACGAGGGTACTCGCCTTCGCGCCGACTTTACACCCCTGGATGCAGAAGCCGCGATAGATGCAGTGCGGGCGGTCGGCGTGCGAACCGGCGTTGATGGCGACAGGTCCACCACTGCTCACGCGGATACCCAGTCGCGTGCAACCCTCCACCAGCGTATTGGGCACGCCCGAGGTGGGATGTGGCCCGTAGGTGTAGCCGTGCGGGTCGCCCCAGGGGAAGTAGGGCGGCCCCGACACGGGCATCTCGCGCTCGATCTGCTCATAGTAGGGCTTGAGGTCCCAGTATGAGATCGGCCAGTCGGCGCCCAGCCCGGTATCCGTATGCACGGTGAAGTCCGAGGGGTGGAAGCGCGGCGTGAAAGCGGCCCAGTGCACCGAGCCGCCGCCGACGCCCTGCCCGCTGTTGTTCTCGCCGAACACGAGCGGGTTCTCGCCGCCGGTGACGCGCAGGCTGTTCCAGTACAGCTGCTCCGAGCCGGCCTCGTCGCTCACCCAATCGCGCTCGGTGTCCCAAAAGGGACCGGCCTCGATGCCCACGACGCTGAAGCCAGCCCTGGCCAGCCGCTGTAGCAACACGCCGCCGGCCGAACCGACGCCGACGATGACAATGTCTACCTCCTCGCCGGGCGCGTAGTGGCGCATCGGGGCGCCGACCGTTTCGATCGGCCCCAGCATATGCTTATCCGTCTTGGGGCCCTTGAAGGCGCCAAACAGGGGCTTATGTAATAAAGGCTCGAATGTCAATGCGTTCCTCCTTGTCCGCCGGGTTGGCCGGCCTGAGGATGCGACGGAGACTCGTAGTCCTGATCGACCTCGCCCGACAGGGCGGTCGGCGGGTGCATCCAGGCGTAGCGGCGCTCGCGCTTCTCGTAGGGCTCCGGCTCACCGCGCTCCAGGCGCATGTAGCCGCGCGGATAGGCCGGGCCGCCGAAGCCGATCTCATCCCACGCGTAGGGATGCGCATAGTAGGCTTCTAACACGTTATGCATCAGCAGCGTCCAGAAATTCCCCACGGACATCTTTTGCCAGATATCCTCACCGGCGGCCGGCTTGCCGTCGTGGATCGTTTTGAGGACCTCATCTTGCTCACGCGGTCCCAGGTCGATGAACGGCTTGCCGTGCATGTGCCGGGCGATCTCGTCGATGGCCCGCAGCCCGAGCAAGTGCGCCTCCTGCACCGGCGGCATATCCTCATAGCGGTAGCCGGGAATTTTCTTCTCGTACACCTTGCGGTCGACATAGTTGAAAATGGGAATTTTGTGCGCCTCGTCGCGGTCATCCTGCGGCAGCAGGCGGTCGCAGACGGCACGCATCAACGGTTCGAGCTCGCCAATAAAAAAGCGGATCTGGGGCACGTTGTTGACGCGGTCCAGCACGAGGTTGCGCGTCGCCTCGTCCCAGAAGTCCTGCTGGCTCAACGTGCTGTAGCCGGGATAGTAGCCGGGTTGCTCCTTGGGGGGGATCGGCTGACCCGTTTCGGGATCGACCGGCCAGAGATCGCGCGACGAGGTCGTCGCGGGGGTAGGACCATGCGCCGCCATCAGCCGGCCCTCCGCAAAAGACTGGCCAAGAGCCCCAGGAAACCGCTGGCGGCGAAGAGCATCGGCGCGAAAGAGGGCGGCCCGTAGATCAGGTTATGCAGCGGGGTCTTGAGGCCGCCCGGACGGCGCAGAATGCCACGCACATGGTAAAAGGTACCGATGGCCCCGTCGAGCATAGCCACGAGCGACACAAGTGGCAGGACGGTGCGCGCCACCGTCTTACTCCAGACGGCGCCGAGACCGGCCCCGCATAGCAGCGGCGTAAGTATAATCGGCGTCCACTGCACTTTGAAGCGGAAATTGTTCTTGTAGTGCGAGTATAGCGCCTCGAAGCCGCTCAACAGGGCGGAGAGGGCCGCCGCGACGGCGAGTTGCTGCTGGATGCGGCCTTCGCGCGCCCGATCTTCCAGGACGACGATATCGTCTTTGATCGTGCGCGGCACGAGGCGCAACCACGGTGCGCGCGGACTGGTCAGACCGGGCGCCTTCGCCAGCAGCGCGCCCGGCCGCGCCTCTTCGGGCCGCAGCAGTGAGGCGATCAGGCCAAGGTAGCCGCTGAGGGCGAAAAGCAGCGGGGCCAGCACGGGCGGACCCATGACCAGATTGTAGACGGTGTTGCGCCACCCGCCGGGCTTACGGTGAATGCCGCGCACATGAAAAGCGAAGCCGGTCACGCCGTCGACGACCGTGATAAGCGAGACCACGGGCAGCACCGTCCGCGCCGCGCGCGGGCTAATCGCGCCCCATATCCCCGCCGCGAGCAGCGCGGGGCTCAGGATGATTGGCGAGTACATAATGCGCTGGCTATAGCTGCCACGGTAGTGCTCGGTCAGCACCTCGATCCCGCTAAGCACGCTGGACAGACCGGCGACGAGCGACAGGGTACGCTGGAAGCGCCCCTCGCGGATGTGCCGGTCGAGCATGACGCTATCATCGATGAGCCAACGGGGCAGCTTCTGGGTCATGTTGACGCCCGTCTTGTCGTCCACGGCGTCGACGAGGTCGACCACCGTGTCCGCGACAGTCTCCTGGCGGCGGAGGGATGGCAATCGTACGGCCACTTGAGTCTCCTTCCACTCTAGATCACTTCGCGCAGCTTGGCGGGCAACACGTCCTTGAGCATATCCTTCACCACATCCACGATGATCGGGACGCGGTCCTGTTCGCCCTTCACGATCGCCTCGGCAAACTTTATCGCCTGGGTCGTCGAGATGTGGCCCGGCAGCCCCGGCTCGTTCGCGTCCACGACCGCCTCGATGACGGCCGGCCCCGGATGAGCGAACGCCTCACGTAGGACGGATTCAGCCTGCGCCGGATCCTCGATGCAGAACCCTCCAGCGCCGCACGCCTTGGCGTACATGGCGAAGTCAATCGGCTGTAGGTTGACGCCGAACTCGGGGTTGCCCTCTTGCGCCATCTGCTCCCACTTGATCTGGCCCAGCGTGTTGTTCTTGATGATGATGACCTTGACCGGCAGGTTGTACTTGACCATTGTCGCGATCTCACCCATCAGCATGGTGAAGCCGCCATCGCCGACGAGCGCCACGACCTGCCGCCCTGGGTGGGCTACCGCGGCGCCGACGGCGAAGGGCAGTCCGCAGGCCATCGTCGCCAGCATGCCCGAGACCGCGAACTTCATCGTGCCCTTCATCTCGACGTAGCGCGCGGCCCACGTCGTGACGGTGCCGCAGTCGCTGACGATAATGGCGTCGTCGTTCAGGAACTTGTTGAGTTGATGCGGCACGACCTGCGGCTTCATCGGCATAGCGGTGCGCGTGGCGCGCGACTCCATGAGCCCGTTCCACGTCTTCATGCGCTCTTGCGCCTTCTCGAGGAAGCTCTGATCTTGCTTGCGCGTGATCAGCGGGAGCAGGGCCTGTAGCATGGTCTTACAGTCGCCGACGAGGGCGATGTCTGTCGGGTAGCGCAGCCCCATGCGCGCCCCGTTGATGTCGACCTGCACGCACTTGGCCTGACCGGGCTTGGGCAGGAACTCCATGTAAGGGTAGCTGCTGCCAAGCATGATAAAGGTGTCGCACTCCTCCATGGCGTCCTGCGATGGCGCCGTGCCGAGCAGCCCAATGCCGCCCGTCGTGTAGGGACTGGCGTCGGGGACGACCGCCTTGCCCAGCAGCGGCTTGACGATAGGCCCGGCGACGAGTTGCGCCAGTTGCAACACCTCCTCGCGTGCATTGAGACAGCCGCGCCCGGCCAGGATGGCCACCTTGGAACCAGCGTTGATGAGATCGGCAGCCTGCCGCAACTGCTCTTGCGCCGGTACAGGGTAGGAGGGGGTAAAGATGTCGCCGCTGTGCTTGGAGATATTGGCGACGGAGCGGTCACCGTCCGACATCGTCCACTCCTGGATATCCTTGGGGACAGTAATATGCGCCACGCCGCGCTTGGTGAGCGCGGCCTTGATGGCCTCGTCGACCACGCTTGTGACATGGGACGGGCTCATCACCCGCTCGTTGTAGACCGTCACGTCCATGAACAGCTTGTCGAGGTCGACATCTTGCTGGTAGTGTGTGCCGATCAGATCGTGGAAGGTGTGGCCGGTGATGGCCAGCACAGGTTGGTTGTCCATCGCCGCGTCGTAGAGACCATTGAGCAGGTGGATACCGCCCGGACCCGAGGTGGCTAGACAGACGCCGAGCCGGTCCGTAAAGCGAGCGTAGCCGTCGGCGGCAAAGGCCGCCGCCTCCTCGTGGCGCACCTGGATGTATTTGATCTTATCCTGGTTCGTGCGCAGAGCCTCGAAGATACCGTTGATGCCGTCTCCTGGGAAGCCGAAAATCGTGTCGACGCCCCAGTCGACCAGGCGCTCGATAAGCAGGTCCGCCGTCGTCTTTGCCATGCGTTGTCCCTCTATCCTTCCCGTTCGATCATGTCATGATACACGTAGTGTGAATGCAAATTTTATACCAGTTGACTCATCATGTGCCCTCGACCCTATTGGGCGGCGTGCGGCCCGTGAGCGCCGCCGTTACGCTCTCCGCGACGAGGCGGGCCATACCCTCGCGCGAGGGCACGCTCGAACTACCCAGGTGTGGCGTCAGCACGACGTTGTCGAGTTCGGCCAGGCCCGGCGTCAACGCGGGCTCGTGCTCGTAGACATCGAGCCCCGCCCCCGCGATGCGCCCGGCCTTGAGCGCCTCGACTAACGCCGCCTCATCGACGACCGGCCCCCTGCACAGGTTTAGGAGATGGGCCGTTGGCTTCATCAACCCCAGCCGCTCCTTATTGACGAGGTGACGCGTCTCCTCGGTCAACGGCACATGCAGCGTGACGACGTCCGCCTGTTTGAACACCTCGTCCAGCGCGACGTACTCTATGCCGATAGCCTCCTCGAGTTTGTGCTTGCGCAACACGTCGTAGTAGACGACGCGCATATTGAAGCCTTTGGCGCGCTCCGCCACGGTCGAGCCGATCTGGCCCAGGCCGACGATACCGAGCGTGTGCCGGTCGAGTTCCGGCCCCAACAGCCGAAAGGCGTCCCAGTACTTGAATTTACCCGCGCGCACCAGGCGGTCGCCCAGAACGATACCGCGCATGAGGGCCAGGACCAGGCCGAAGGTCAACTCGCAGACGGCGCTGTTCTCGACGCCGACGGTGTGCGTGACCCAGACATCGCGCGCGACGGCCGCCGCGAGGTCCACGTTGTCGTAGCCCACGGCGTAGTTGGCCACGATCTTGAGATCGGGTCCGGCGGCGGCAAACACCGCGTCCGTCATCTTGTCGTCGGAGATGGGAACGATGGCGTGCGCTCCGCGCACAAACTCGACCAACTCGTCGGGCTTCATGGGCTCGACGCTGTCATGAACCACCACGTCGAAGCCCTCCTGCTGCAGTAGCGGGACAAGCGGAACGGGGACCTGACGTGTCACCACAATACGCTGTTTCCCCTGGCTCACGTTTTACCCTCCTTGTGAAACAGGGCGCCCACCATCACCATCATGGGGTACACCCGCGCCACCCTACCGGGCTGCTAAAAATATCTTTACACGATATAAATAGCACGCCCTGTGCCAGGCCGGCCAGGCGTTAAGGGTGACATGAGTCGGAACGCATCCGCTCCAGGAGCACGAGGCACTCTGAACGTCTCTGGGGTGGCAGCGCGCGATACAGCGCGACCAAGCGCGCCTCATCGCGGCGTACCAGTTCGACAGCCATGTCCGCGCCATCGACGCCGTCGGGCGGACGATCCAGCAACAGCGTCTCCACGCGGACCAGCAGCGCGTATAGTTGCCGGTCCGTGAGGGTATTGAGGGCGCGGAGTTTACGCTGGCGCGGCTTGCTCATCCGGCCTCCGCGCGCCGGCGCGGACCGTCGATTTTAGTCAAGGCGCGGGCGGCGGCCCCGCGCACGTAGCGATCGGGATGGTCCAGGAAAGGCTCGATGCGCGGCCGGGCGCGCGTGGCCTTGCGCCGGCCAAGCGCGAGGAGCGCGTGCTCGATGATTTCCGTGTCCTCTTCGTCGAGCAAGGTCATGAGCACATCAACGGCGCGCGGGTGGCGCAGGGCGCCGAACGCGTCGACGATCATCTGGCGCGCATGGCCATGCCCCTTGTCGCACACTAAAGGCACGAGGTCGTCGAACACACTATCATCGGCGACCTCGGAGAGAGCGTAGCCGACGGCCCACTTGTAGCCGTACGGGTCATGCGGCGCCTGGCGGAACTCGGTGATCAAGGCCGGCGCCGCGAAGGGCTTGGCCCAGGATACGCCGAGCGCGCTGACGATGGCCCACCTGAGCCGCCAGTCCTCGACGCGCGGCAGCCAGTGTAGCAAAATGGGGACGGCGTCACGATAGGGCCGCCAGCGCAACTCTCCGATGCGCTCCACCACGAAACCAGCCTCGGCCAAGTCGGCGAACAACGTCGTCCCTGCCGTTCCTATTGTCTCTGTTGTAACACACATACAGTAGCACCTCTCTAGCCTGGATTATTCATGAAAACATTCATCGAATTGGATTGGTTGCCGATGGCGGCCTTGCAGGCTCCCAGAGTCCACTTTGGGCGCCAAAATCGGCTCTACGGCCGCTTCAGCCGGTCTACAGGGGTGGGTTGTTCAGCCAGATGCGGTCAATCTGATTAGACCAAAGTGCTCATGAATAATTCAGGCTAGAGGCCTATGTGGGGCTTGTCACAGCGGCTTATTAGTCCCGTATATCTCGTAGTCTAATCACTCAACATTGACACGCGCGCCAACGCGCGTGAATAACGAGGTGAATAAATATCAACAAACATTAACAAGGAGCTATTCAGGCGTCAGCACGAAGCGGTAGCCGGTGTGCCAATCGGTCTGGATGTAGCGCGGATGCGCGGGGTCATCACCAAGCTTCTGACGCAGCCGCCGCACGAAGACGCGTAGGTAGTGGACCTCATCCACGTACTCCGGCCCCCACACGCGCTGCAGCAAGTAGCGATGTGGGAGCGCGCGCCCGGCCTGACGCACCAACTCCTCCAACAGGCGGTACTCGGTTGAGGTCAGGCGGACGACGCGGCCCCCCACACGCGCCTCATGTGTCGCCGTGTCAAGGACGACATCGCCCGCCTCCAAACACGTAGGCGGCGCGGAAGCGGTGGGTAGCGCTGTCAGTGGAGAAGGCTCTTGCGCCAGGGACGGCGCAAACCGCGCGCCGCACCAACGCGCGCAGCCGGGCGAGCAGTTCGAGATGGTCGAACGGCTTGGTGAGATAGTCGTCGGCGCCGAGGTCGAGCGCGCGGACTTTGTCAAGGGTACTGTCGCGGGCGGTGAGCATCAGGATAGGAACGGTTGAGATGTCGCGGATGCGCCGGCAGACCTCGAAGCCGTCAGGCGGCGGCATCGACACGTCGAGCACGACGAGGTCCGGCTGTCCCCGCGCGAACAGCCGCAGCGCCGTGGCGCCATCGGAAGCTATCGTCACATCGCAACCCGGCCACACCATGCGAGCGCCGAAGGCGACCACCCCCGCCACGTCCGGCTCATCCTCCGCGACGAGCAGTGCGATCGTCATTCAGCCCTCTCTACCTCTACAGCTATGGCGTCGCGGGGTAGAACGACGTGGGAGGCGGCGCCCGCGCCCTCCTCGCTCTCCACCCACACATGTCCCCCGTGCAACTCGACAATCGTGCGTACGATAGACAAGCCAAGCCCCGACCCACCAACCCCATGGCCGACACGGTAGAAGCGCTCGAAGATCGCTTCCAACTCAGTCGTGGGGATGCCGGGGCCACTATCACGCACGTCCAGGGCGATCTCGTCCCGCCCGGCCCGGCCCGACACCGTGACGCGCGTCCCGGCCAGTGTGTGCCTGTGCGCGTTGGACAACAGGTTGGTCACGACCTGCTCCAGCCGCCACGCGTCCCCACTCAACGGCAAGGGTTCCGGAAGGTCAATTTCTAGCGTCTGCCCCCGCTCACGTAGCAAGGGTTGGACCACACCGAGCGCCCGCGTCACGACATCACGTAGGTCGAGCGGCGCACGCTCCAACCGCAAAGTGCCGGCTTCGATGGCGTTCACGGCGAGGAGGTCGTCGATCCGCGCGCGCAAGCGATCACCATTGTCCCGCGCGGCCTCCAGCAGCGCGCGCTCGTCAAGGGTCAATCGATCCCGCGCGCTCATCTCGACCAGGCCGATGCCTGCGCGAATCGCCGTCAGCGGCTGTCGCAAGTCATGTGAGACTGTCGCGACGAACTCGGCGCGGACGCGATCGCGCTCCTCCGCCAGGTCCTCGACGCGCTGCCGCGCCCGCACCTGCACGGTGACGTCGACGGCGTGACTCAAGATGCTCTCGACCGTTCCATCGGCGCCGCGTAGGGGTTGGTAGACGAAGTTGAAATAGACATCACTCAGGACGCCATCCCCGTCACGATCGAGCCGCGCAAGTGTTTCAGTCCCCACAAACGGCGTCCCCGTGCGATACACCTCGTCCATCAGCGCCTCGAAGCCCTGATCGACCAGTTCAGGATACACGTCGTGCAAGGGACGCCCGACCAGCGCGTCGGGGTCGCGGCCGGATAGGCGCGCGTAGGCCGCGTTCATAAACGCGAACACATGCTCCGGCCCGGTCAAGAGAGCGATGCCGGCGGGCGCGTGCTGGAAGATCTCGCGCAGGCGTTCTCGTTCGGTGGCGACCTCGCGCTCCAAGCGCCGCCGTTCCGTCTCGTCGCGCACCCCCAGATGATGGCCCCCGCCGCGTCGCGCACCGGCGCCCCGCTGACGCTGACGTACCGCTCTGTCCCATCTAGGGCGCGGACGCGCAGGTCGAGGGTTCGCCCGTTGGTCAGCACCTCGCCCCGCAGCACGCGGTGGATCGGTCCCTGTTCAGGCGGCACTACACGCCCATACATATCGCGCGGAGCCAGCAGAGAACTCCACTCACGAATCAGGCGCGCGCCGGCGCCAGGCGACGCTTCCAGGGATAGGAAAGCGCGCAGCGCGGCGTTGGCCCACAGGGCCTGCTCGTCACGATCGTAGACAAGCACGCCGTCCGCCATCGCGTCGATCGTCGCGGTCAACCGGGCGGCCGCCTCGGTCTCGCGCCGCGCCCGATCCTGCGCGTCCTGACGCGCCCGTACGATCTGGCTGGCCAGCGAGCTCAAGACACCGCTCACCGCCAGGTACAGACACAGGGCGACCGCCCGCCCTACACTCGTCTCATTGAGGTGTAGCACTGGGGAGCGTAGTAAGGCGCCCAGCAAGGCCACGCCCATGAGCGCCGCGACGAGGGCCGGACCTACGCCCCAACTCAGAGCAATGAGCGCGACGACCAGGATGGAGAGCAGGGCGGGAAAGGCGAAGCCGACCAATACTTCGGCCAGCAGCACGACCACGGCGATGGCGGCTGCTTGCAGAAGCACGGCTACGAGGTAGCCCACGAATGGCCGCCGCGCCCAGGGCGGCACAAAGGACGGCGTGAACGTGTTGTCCACAAACCGGCGTCGGACGGTGTCCCACGGCCGTCGCGTCACCGCGGCAGGTCGCTCCGTAGAGTCTTCCGCGGGTGGATCAGGCGACATAGGCGCTCTCGGCGGTGCGGTATCCATGCCCCGCACTCTACCCCGTCAGGGATACGCTTGTCCACCCGCCCACATACGCGGGTGATCCCAGATAATGCGCGCACTGGAGCCCGCGCAAGCTCCCTTTACAGGCTACCCGCCTGACGCAACATGCCGCCGTCGATAAAGTAGGTGGAGCCGGTCACGTAGGCCGCCGCGTCGGAAGCGAGGTAGATAGCAAGCTCAGCCACCTCCTCAGGCTGGCCCATGCGGTCGAGTGGGATCTCCGCCAAGAGCTTCTTCATCTTGGCAGGGTCTTCCTTCGTCGGCTTGTCGAGCGGTGTATCGATGGCGCCGGGGCCAATGTTGTTGACGGTGATCTTGTGCGGGGCCAATTCTACGGCGATTGTGCGCATGAGCATGCGCAGACCCCCCTTAGCCGCGCAATAGGGCGCGTTGGTCGGCATCGGCATGTCCTCGTGCACCGACGAAATGTTGATGATGCGGCCACCGTCCCCTTGCTTGACCATCTGCCGCGCCGCGATCTGGCTGCCGAGCCACGGGCCGGTCAGATCGACCGCGATGATCTTATTCCACACATCGAGAGGCATCTCCAGGAAGGGATGCTGCTGCTCGATGCCCGCGTTGTTGACCATGATGTCGAGGCGGCCGAAGGCCGCGACCGCGCGGTCGACCAGAGCCTGCACGTCCTCTTGTTTGCTGACGTCGGCTTGCGCCGCGATGGCTTTGCCGCCGCTCTGCTCGATCTGGCGCGCCCGTTTGTCCGCCTCGTCCTGCTCCCCCTCGATGTAGTCGATCACCACCGCGGCTCCCTCGCGCGCCATAGCCTGCGCGGTCGCCAGACCGATCCCCGTCGCCGACCCCGTAATCACCGCGACTTTATGCTGTAAGCGCATCATGCCCTCCCTCTACAACGCACACCTATAATATATCTTTATATGATATAAACAGCCGCCGCGCAAGCCCCATCGCCAGGGTCTGTGAAAAAGGCGGCGGGTACCACTGGGAGCGCAGGCTGGCAGCCGGCGGTCCCAGGACTTCCGCGTGCTAACAATTATTGCAATGGATCGCGAGCGTGCCGACTCATATGCTACGGTTGAGGCATTATGCGCCGCAGGCGCGTCGTACCACGCAGGGTGGCGATATCGCGGACGCCAATGCCGAACATGGCGATGCGCAGTTGCGCGCCGAGGATGTCCAGCGCCTCTATCGCCTCGTCGGGTCCGCGCGCCGCCGCCTTGAGCAGGGGCGAGGCCAACCCCACCAGATTGGCCCCGAGCGCGAGGCACATCGCCGCCTCGACGCCATCGCGGACGCCCCCACTGGCTACGATGGGCAGGTCGGGCGCGGCGTGGCGCGCGGCCACAAGCGCGTCGGCCGTGGGGATACCCCAACCGGCGAACGCGGCCGCGATCGCCGCCTGCCGCCCGTCGCCGCGCCGCCGCTCCACCTCGCTCCACGACGTCCCGCCGGCGCCCGCGACGTCGATCGCCGCGACGCCGGCCTCGCCCAGCCGCCGCGCCGTGTCGCCGGAGAGCCCCCATCCGACCTCTTTGACGACCACGGGGACATCCAGGCCCGCACAGACCACGCCGATGCGCTCCAGTAGCCCGGCGAAGCGCGTGTCTCCCTCCGGTTGCACCGCCTCCTGCAGCGGATTGAGGTGCAAAATCAGGGCGTCGGCCTCCAGCGCGCGCACGAGGTCGCGACAGCGCCGCGTGTCGTAGCCGTAGCGCAGTTGCACCGCGCCGAGGTTGGCGAAGAGCAGCACGTCGGGGGCGTGCCGGCGCACCTGGAAGTGCGCGCGCGCCGCGGCGTCCTCCAGCGCGATGCGGCCCGAGCCGAGCCCCATCGCCACGCCACGGGCCTGCGCCGCGCGTGCCAGGTTGCGGTTGATGCGCCCGCCTTCGAGCACACCGCCGGTCATGGACGAGATGAGCAGGGGCAACCGCAGCGCGTGGCCGAGGAAGCGCGTGCCCGTGTCGACGTCGTCGAGGTCGAGCTCGGGCAGCGCCTGGTGCTCGAAGCAGTAGCGCTCCAGGCCCGTGGTGATACCCTTGCCGGCGACGTCTTCCTCTAGATTGATGCGGATATGGTCGACCTTGCGCGACCCGGTCGCCGACTGTTCGCTCACCTGACTCCTTCCACCCAACGTATCGCTGTCGGGACGTTGCGTCCGTCGCACAGGGTGCGCGTTAAAATAGTGGATCGCGCTGGCGCCTGCGACTTCAGCCGCGGGTGCGGGTTGCGTCCACTCTTTGTATGTATAATAGTGAAGTATAAGTGAAAGTCATGCCCCCACCACCAAACTCTACGGAGGCGCGTATCTTTATGTTGCGTGAGCTGCCCGGTGTCCTCATCTACATCGTCTTCCTGGCCGGCTTCGTCTTCCTGATGAACACGATCTCGGCGCCCGACTTCAACGGCGATTCCAACTACTTCTCCCTCATCGGCGCGGGGGTCATCATCTTCGTGACGCTGATGGTCTACTGGGAGCGCATCTTCCCAGCCGGCGACTAGTATGAGCTTTCTATCACGCCTCTTCGGCGGGGGCAGTTCGGCGCTGGCTCCATCCGATGGCGCGTTGTGGCTCTACGTGCGTTGCGCCCGCTGCGGTGAGGCTATCCGTGTGCGCATCAATCCGCGCACGGACGCCCAGCCGGAATATGACGAGAGCGGACGCTCCACGCACCATTTCCTGCGCAAAGAAATCCTGGGCAACAACTGCCCTAACCTGATGAGCGTCGAGCTGCAACTCGATAGCCGCTACCGTACCAGCGATCAGACCGCCGAGCGTTGCGCCATCATCAACCAGGAGGAGTACGAGGAAGCGCGGCGCGTCCAGGGCCAGTGACGGTCACAGCGACGCCCTACACTCGACCCCCATGGCCGAATACGCCCTCTTCATAAACCGCCTGCGCCACGACCTAGGCAAACGCTTTACGGTCGCCGAGGAACACTCGACCGATCCGCGAACGATTGATCTGCTCATCCTGCGCCAGCGCCACGACGCGCTGCTTACCGTGGCGACGGACGCACGCTGGCTGGCCCTACAGGGTCACGAAGACAGCCCCGTCATGCGCGTGGAATACAAACACCTCGTCGCCACGATCCGTAAGTACTTCACCCGTCCGGATGCGCTCCCCGCCGCGCGGTTCTCCTGGCCGGGCACGCAGGAGAGCCGTGAAGAGCTACGGCGCCTGCTCAGCCACCGCCAACAACGCGCCTGACACGGGGCCTCACGCACCGCCAACAACGCGCCTGACACGGGGAACTCACGCCTCGTCGATGTCTTGATCGGGCATGCCCACCACGAAGGAAGGGATTAGACGGCGCTCGAACGACCCAATCAGGCCGCTCTCGCCAGAGAGCGCCGTGAACGCGAGCGCGAACAGGCCCCGTGGAGCCCGCGTCGTGGCCGGGCGCTGCTGGACGAGGATCTCGCGGGCGTGCGCGCGATCGAGGTAGGCGCCGACCGCACGCCACTCCCGCACCGCCGCATCGACGACATGGGGCTTACCGCGCCGCCTCGCGTCCTCCTCGATGTGTGCGGCCGTGACGATCTCGACGTGCGGGCGCCCGTCGCGCGCCAGGCTCACGAGCGCGAACCCATCCGCGACATCGGCGATCAAGGCATGCCGGCGTCCGTCACGCGCGAGCCGGCCGCCCAACGCGGCCAGCGCGCCGGCATAGCTGTAGGGTCGAGGCTCAACGCGGCGTGTCTCTAGCGAGGGCAGCCCGACGTGGCGCGCCAGACTCAGGTCCTCGGCGGCCGGCGCGGCGTCGTCCCGCCGCAGATAGGCGTCGTTGACGAGCGCGCGCACGCGCCGCTCGCCCAACACCTCCTCGTGGCCGCCGTCGTGGTAGAGCACGAGCCCGCGCTCGAACGGCAACAGACGCAGATCGGCCCAACCATAGCGTGCCGCCAGCAGTCCAGCGGCGCGCAGGAGGTCGGCGTACCCCGCTGGGCTGATGTCCAGGACCGGCCGGCGCAGCACAGCCTGCCCCCGGACGGACCGCCCCAAGGCGGCAAGGCGGGCCAGCGCCACGTTCTCGAACCGCACAAGCGTATTGGGCTCGCCGGGAGTGAGCGCGCCGACGATGACGACGATCTCGCGCGGCGCCATGACGAGCACGCGCAGCGGGCCGCGACTGACCCCGCACGTCACATCGAGCTCATCGCCGACGGCGCGCAACAATTCTACCGTGTCCACGTCTACCTGGTCGACGCGCGCGCTATCCGCTCCCATTATTCGCCTCCTCGCGGCGCCGCACTCACGCGCCCTGGCCTACATAGCGTTTCTTGGCGTGTCTCTTTGCCTGAGGACACGACGGCTGGCCGGCAGCCAACGGCCCCAGTATGCTACCGCATGAGAGATAGCACAGGCAATCCCCCAAAGGGTCTATCGGAGCGTCTTAGGGCGGTCTATGAGGGGGTTACACAGGCTCGAAGAGGATATCTTGCGCGCCTTCCCACACCACCAGCCGCCCCAACTCTTTGAGGCGCTCACGGCCGTCCACGATGGTCAGGAAATGGTTGCCGGCCAGCTGGCCCATCTTGCTGGCGAACAGGGTACCACCGTAGGGGAATAGGATCTCGGTCTCGCTATAGCCGCCGGGATAGAGCAGGATGTCGCCGGGCGCGGGGTGGCTGGTGTGGTTCTCGAAGCCGACGCCCGTTTCGAGCGCGCCCAGCGGTATCCACGCCGCCTCGCCGCTCCAGCGCGCCTGGATAATCTTCTGACGGAACGGCAACAGCTTGACGAACGCGGCGCAGGTACGCGGCGCGGCGTCTTCCTCCATATGGGCCGTGAACGCCAATGGACCGGCGGTGATACGCAGCATCGTCATGCGTTGCCCTCCTCTTTCTCTTCTGATACAGGTTGTGTTTGAGCAGCACATGCATGCAGCACGCGCTCAGGTGTCATCGGCTGCTCGGTGACCCAGGCGCCCACGGCGTCGTGGATAGCGGCGGCGATGGCCGGCGTGATCGGCACGAGCGGCATCTCGGCGACGCCGCGCGCGCCAAACGGGCCGTTGGGGTCGGCCAGCTCCAGCACGACGGGTACGACCTCGGGCATGTCCAGCACAGTCGGCAGCAGGTACGTGCTCAGGTACGGCGTCAGGATGCGCCCCTGCCGCGACTGCAAATGCTCGAGCAGAGCGTAACCAATGCCCTGGGCGACGCAGCCCTCGATTTGCCCTTCGACCTGCTGCCGATTGATGGCCTTGCCCACGTCATGCACGCTGATGACGCGCAGCGCCCGCACCTGCCCGGTCAGGGTGTTGACCTCGACCTCGACCGCCTGCGCCACATAGCCATAGGCATAGTTGGGGCGCGCGGCCCCCGTCACGGGGTCCGGCGCGGTGGTCGCGGGTGGACGGTATTGCACGGTGGCCCGGACGTGCTGGTCGTCCGTGCGACCCCACTTATCCAGCGCCTCAGCGGTGGCGTCGTGCACGGCGCGGCCGGCCATCAAGGTCAGCCGCGAGGCCGAGGCGCTGCCCGCGTTGGGCGCTTCGGCGCTATCGTCGCAGACCATCTCGACCGCCTCGGGCGGCAGTTGGAGCATGTGCGCGGCGATCTGGCGCAGCGCCAGGTGCGAGCCCTGGCCCACGTCGGCCGCGCCGACGCGTACGCGCGCCCGCTCGACCTCGCCGCGCCCGAACAACTCGACCGTCGCCGTCGACTGCTCAGGGAAGCCGAAAGAGTAGCCGACGTTCTTGATGCCGCAGGCGATGCCGACGCCGCGGCGCAGGTAGCTTCCGCCCCCCTCTCCCGCGCCAGGGAGAGGGGGGCCGGGGGGGTGAGAGACGAATCCCAGCCGTGCGCGGGCCTCTTCCACGCAGCGATCCAGCACCGCGCGCGCGCTGACCCCAGCGGGTAGCGCGTCGCCGGTCGGCTCGACGCTGCCCTCACGGTAGAGGTTGCGCCGCCGCATGTCCACGGGATCGAGTCCTAGCGCGTGGGCCAGCCGCGTGACCATGACCTCGCTGGCGAACTGCGCCTGCGGCGCGCCGAAGCCCCGGAAGGCCCCGCTCGGCACGTTGTTGGTGTAGACCGCGTAGCCGTCGACGTGGATGTTGGGGATCTCATAGGTCCCCGTGGCAAAGAGCGCCGCGACTTTGATGACCTCGGCGCTGGTCGAGGCGTAGGCCCCGCCGTCGGCGACCACCGTGGACTCGACCGCCGTGATACATCCGTCGCGCGTGGCGCCCCAGCGGCAGCGCACCGTCATGGGGTGCCGCTTGTGGTGGGCGATGATGGACTCCTCGCGGTCCCACACCAGCGCGACCGCCCGCTCGAGCTTCCAAGCCGCCAACGCCAGCAGGTGCTGGATGGATAGATCCTCGCGCCCGCCGAAGGCCCCACCGATGGCGGCGTAGCGCACGATGACCTCTTCCTCCGGCACGCGCAGCACGGCCGCGATCTGGCGGCGGTCCTCATGCAGCCACTGCCCCGCCGTCTCAACCACCACGCGGCCCGCCTCGTCCACGCGGGCAACACCGGCTTCGGGCTGCAAGAAGGCGTGCTCCTGCCACGAGGTGGTGAATTCACCGTCGAGCACGATATCGGCCGCGGCGAGGGCCCGCGCGGCATCGCCCTTGCGGATAGGTACGTGCAGCAACAGGTTGGTCCCGCACTCCTCGTGCACGAGCGGCGCGCCGGGCTCCAGCGCGGCGCTCGGGCTGGTCACGGCGGGTAGGTCTTCGTAGTCGACGACGACGAGCCGGGCGCCCGCGGCGGCCGCTTCGTCGCTCTCGGCGACGACGAGCGCTACTTTGTCGCCCTCGAAGCGCACGCGATCCTCACACAGCACCGGCTGGTCGTCGTCGATCAGCCCGTGGCGGTTGTACGGCACGTCGGCGGCGGTGAACACAGCGACGACACCGGGATGAGCCAGCGCGTGACTGGTGTCGATAGCGCGGATACGGGCGTGGGCGCGCCGCGCGAACACGACTTTGAGGCGCAGCATACCGGGCCGCACGAGGTCACCCGGATAGGCCGTGGCGCCCGTCACCTTGCCCAAGGCGTCAGGCCGCCGCAGCGAAGCGCCGATCGCCGGGCCTTCTACGATCATCGACCACCCCCTGGCTGCCCACCGTGCGCGCCACCAGAGCGCACGACGTCTGGCGTGTCTACTGGGAGCGCGGAAAAGTGGTGTACACCCACGTTCTCAGCAGTGCTGGCAGCCAGGACAGCGTCGAGGATCTTGCTGTAGCCGGTACAGCGGCAGAGGTTCCCGCTCAAGGCCATGCGCGCCTCGTCGAGGTCGGGCTGGGCGCGTTCCTGCAGCAGCTTGGCGCCGGCCATGAGCATGCCAGGGATACAGTAGCCACACTGCACCGCGCCGTGCGCGATAAACGCCTCTTGCAGCGGGTGCAGCTGTGCGCCCTCCGGCGCCGCCAGCCCCTCAATCGTCGTCACGACGCCGCCGTGCGCCTGCGGCGCCGGCACAAGGCACGCCATCACCGCCTGCCCATTGAGCCAGACGGTGCAGGCGCCGCACTCACCCTCGGCGCAGCCTTCTTTCGTACCGGTCAGGCCGGCGTCCTCACGTAGGGCGTCAAGCAGCGACTTGCCGTGGGCACCCGCGAGCCGGCAGGCGCGACCGTTGATCGTCGTGGCGATGATATCCGCGAAAGGCCGCCCCACGGGGGCGGTCACGCCGGCTTCGAGCAGCACGGGCGTAGCGGCCAACCCGTCGCGCGCTGTCTCGTCCGCGTCGTCGGCGGCCAGGCGGCGCAGGCCGTCCGCGACGAGGGCGGCGAGCGTGGCGCGGCGGTAGGCCGCCGACCCGCGCACGTCGTCGATCGGGGCAACAGCGGCGGCGGCGAGCCGTCCCGCCTCGACGCATACCTCGTCATCCAGGGGCTTGCCACGCAGATACGCCTCGGCGTCCGCGGCCCGCACGATCGTCGGCGCGACGCAGCCGAGCGCGATGCGCGCATCGCGCACGATCGGGCCGTCGAAGGTGAGCGCGTAGGCGACGTTGACGACCGAGATGGCCTGGGCGCGCCGCAGCCCGAGCTTGATGAACAGCCCGCGCTGGTTCTCGGCCAGTCGGGGCACGCGGATCTCACGCACCAACTCGTCGGGAGCCAAATCCGTGCGCCGGACGCCACGATAGAAGTCGCGCAGCGGCACGATGCGCTCACCCGCGCGGCTGACTAGCACGAGCGCCGCATCCAGGGCCACGAGCGGCGTGATCGTGTCGTTGGCGGGCGAGGCGGTGACGAGGTTGCCGACCACCGTAGCCCGCGCGCGAATCTGCGGCGCGCCAACCTCCCAGCACGCCTGGGCAAGCGGACGCGCGTCGCGCCGGCAATCGGGCGAGGCCAGGACATCGTTGTGCGTGGCAAGCGCGCCGAGGCGGATTGCGTCGCCCTCGACACGCACGTACTTGAGCTCACGCAGGCGGCTGACGTCGATCAGCGTGGTCGTCGGGCGCACGCTGCGCGAGAGTTCGACCAGCACATCGGTCCCGCCGGCGACGATCCGCGCCCCTCCGGCATGGCGCGCTAGCAGGTCGAGCGCCTCATCCAGACTAGCCGGCTGGAGATAGTTTTGCCACATAATTAAGGAGCCTTTGGTCAGTAGCTATCAGCCGTCAGCTAGCAGTCTGTCGGAGAGAACGAAGCGATGGTTTGCATGACTGGGATGCCGCTGTCCGGGTGGGGCGTCCTGGCTGCGGCCATGCGTCGATCACATGTGGCCGCCGCCAGGAAGGCGGCGGATAA
>JAABUJ010002791.1_pt1 | contig 20722 bp, 27 predicted proteins | sample 5559131 | NCBI WGS metagenome assembly JAABUJ01 (sample SAMN10711875, study PRJNA513366) | rock metagenome | isolation source: Antarctica rocks | place: Antarctica: Victoria Land, Mt New Zealand nord | collected 2016-01-07 | reverse complement strand
GCGCGCCCGCCATCAACCGCAGCTCCATTCGTGCTCGTCTGCAACATTCCAACGTTCTCCATTCTCGCCCTCAAGGTTCATTGATTCCTCGATGGTGAGCGTCTCGCCGAACGTTGACAGAGAGGGGTCGACGCCGTCCCCAGCCAGACGCTCGGCGATCAACGTGCCCGCATCGGGCTCCTCCTTGAGCAGCAGACGATCAGCGAGCTCGACGAGCGTCACGCTGGCCCCGAGGCGCGCGAACGCCTGCCCGAGCTCACACCCGATCGGCCCGCCACCGAGCACCACTAGGCGCTGCGGGAGCTCCCGCAGCCCCCACACGGTCTCGGTCGTCAGGACGTCGGCGCCGGTCAGCCCGCTGACTGGAGTGAGGGCGGGCTCTGAGCCGGTCGCCACGATCGCCGAGGCGAACCGCAGCCGGCGGCCGTCCGCTTGGATGGTCGATCCGTCGACGAAGTGCCCTTCGCCGACGATGACCTCCACGCCGGCGTCGCGCAGACGAGCCGGGGAGTCGTGCGGCTCGATCTCGGCGATCGCCGCGTGCACCCGGTCCATGACCCGGGCGAAGTCGATGGCCGGCTCGACCGGGGCAAGCCCGACGGCGTCGGCATGACGCATGCGGTGCGCCGCATGCGCGGCCGCGATCAGGCTCTTGCTGGGAACGCAGCCGGTCCACAGGCAGTCACCGCCGGTACGGTCGCGTTCGACCAGGGCCACGCGCGCGCCGACGCCGGCGGCGATGAATGCCGAGACGAGCCCCGCGGTGCCACCCCCCAGGATCACCAGGTCGTAGCGATCAGTCACGTCCGGGGATTCCCCTGGGTCCGGGTGAGCATGTGACATGTGACCCTCGTGGGACGTTCTCGGTTCGCCGCCCCACGTCGGGCGCGTCACGCAGCCTGACCGCGATGACCCGTGCGCACCCCGCGCCGGCAGCCGCGGGCCAGGCGCTCAGGACGGAGTCCGCGGGCTGGAACCAGCACGAGATCACGGCCGGGCGCCTCCGCGGTCTGGTGCACGGCGCGGGCGCCGCGCCGTCACCCTCCACCGCGGCGAAGTGCGCGGACCGGCCGTAGGAGCCGAGACTCGCCCGCGCCTCGGCCAGTTGCTCATCGACGATGGCGTCGAGCTCGCGGTTCCACGTGGCCGGCGGGAGGCAGCAGCCGACCGCCTGACGCTCGTGAACCACAAGTGTGACGACGGTCAGCGCGGCATCGTGCTCCGCGGTCAGCGATGCGGCCTCGGCGAGCGCGCGACGCGCAGCCGCGGACCCGTCGTACACAGCCAGGGGGTGGTGGATGTGGGACGCGCTCTCGACCTGGTGCACGCGAGGTCTGACCCGCGGCGGTGCGAAACGGTGCGGATGTGCGCTATGAGGAATCGTGAATCGTTCCGGGCTTCGAGTGGTCTGAGCCGTTACGTCTGGCAGCACGACGACCGCTTGCCGTCGCCCTCAGTGCGCCGGGCCCGCCTGCTGCCGCCTGATCATCCCGAAGGAGACCCCATGCTGAAGATCGCGATCATCCTGCTCGCCATCCAGGACACCCCGGAGGGGACCGGCCGACTGGCGAACGCCCTGACCACCACGCAGGAGTTCCAGGAGGCCGGCGACGACGTCCGGCTCACGTTCGACGGTGCCGGAGTCACTTGGGTGCCGAGGCTGACCGACCCCGACGAGAAGTACTTCCGCCTGTTCGAGACTGTCCGCTCCGCGGTCGCGGGCGCGTGCCTGTACTGCTCACGGGCCTACGGCGTCAAGGACGCCATCGAACAGTCCGGGGTGCCGTTCGTCTCAGATTTCAAGGATCACCCGAGCGTGCGCGCGCTCGTCGCGGATGGCTTTCAGGTCATCACCTTCTGAGGTGGATGCGGTGTCCTTCACTCAGAACGTCCCGATCACCGTCTACGTGCTCAGCGGCTGTCCCCACTGCACGCGGGCGACGTCCCTGCTCGCCCGCCGCGGCATCGAGCACGAGACCCTGTCGGGGGACGACATCCCCGGGTTCCGGCGCCGGTTGCAGGAGCTGACCGGTCGCTCCACCGTCCCGCAGGTCGTGATCGACGGCCGTCCGATCGGCGGCGCCGACCGCTTAGCGCGCCTCGACCGGCGCGGAGTGCTCGCAGCCTTGGCGTACGGAGAGCCCCTGCCGGTGACCCGCGTCCGCAAGCGGCGGCTGCGACGCGCGGCGTCGTGCTGGGTCGCCGAGGCCTTCGACGCCACCGGGCAGCGAGTGGGGCGCGCGGCGGGTCGCGACGAGAACTCCGCGCGCGCGACCCTTGCGCGCGCAGTGCGCGACCATGAGCCGAGCCGCGCCGGCTGACCACGGGCCCTCCCGTCTCAGGCCGTCTCGTCGGCGGCGGGAGCCGACGATGGCAGCCTCCAGACGTTCTCGGCGGGCAGCTGACGTCGATCCCCTGCCCGGCGTGCGGCGCCGTGTGCGGCGGAACGTGCGCCTGGATGCGACGGCCGCCGCAGTCGACGATCAAGCGCACGTGGTCGCCGGCGTAGTGGGCTTCGAGCACCGTTCCGCGCAGCGCGCCGCCGGGGTCGATGCGCACACGCTCCGGGCGGATGGCCAGCGTGCCGGCCGCATCGGCGATCAGGTTCGCCACCCCGAAGAAGCGGGCGACCGCAGCGCTGACGGGCCGTTCGAACAGCGCGCGCGGTTCGTCGTGTTGCACGATGCGGCCTTCGAGCATGAGCGCGATGCTGTCGCCGAGGTCGGCGGCCTCGGAGCGGTCGTGGGTGACGATCACGGTCGTGACCTGTCGCTCGCGCTGGACGTCGCGGATGACACGGCGCAGCGCGTTGCGGCGGTTTGGGTCCAGCGCGGCGAGCGGCTCGTCGAGCAGCAGCAGGTCGGGGTCGCCGCTGAGGGCGCGGGCCACCGCGACGCGCTGCTGCTCGCCGCTGGACAGGCCCTGCACGCGCCGCTTGGTGAGGGCGGTGATCCCCATCTCTTCGAGATGTATGGCGGCGGCATGCCGGGGGTCGCCCCGGGCGATGCCGGCGGCGCGCAACGGGAGCGCGACGTTGTCGAGGACGTCCAGGTGCCCGAGCAGTCGCGGCTCCTGAAAGACCACGGCGAAACCGCGCCGGTGGGGTGAGGGCCACCATGCCGCAGCGGCAAGCTGGCAGAAGGTCTTCCGGCGCCCCCCCGACGCCAAGGTGGTCAGCCTGACGGCCACGCCGTTCCGCGCAGACGAGCAACCACTCGAGGGCGGTTCAGCGGCTCGTGCTGGGACTCCGCACGCTGCGCTGAGGTGAACTCGCGTGCCAAGGGAGACGATTCTCCGTGCGGGGGTTCAGGCGCGGCCGTCGCTCTGCCCGCGGCCACCGTCGACCAGCATCCCTTCGGCGCAGCGCACGGCGAGAGCAGCGATCGTCGCGGTGGGATTGACGCCGCCGCTGGTGACGAACGATGAGCCGTCGCAGACGTAGAGTCCCGGTACCTGCCAGCAATGGTGCCAGCGATCGGTGACCGACTGCTCAGGATCATCTCCCATTCTCGCGGTGCCCATCAGGTGCCACGCCGGCGGGCGATAGTGATCGCGGTGTCGAAGCGGTTGACTCGCATGTCCCAGGCATCACAGGCGGCCGCGAGCTCTTGGGCTCTGTCGACAGTACCGCGGTGGCCGCCACGATCAGGTGCGCGCCGGCGGTATCCGCGCTCACGTCCAGCACGAGCCGATCGCCGTGGTCCTCGACCCGCCATTCGGCAAAGGCGCAGCACTCCCCCTCAAGACGCGCTAGCTCGCGAAGCTCGTCCTGGACGCCCGGTTTACGGGCAAACACGAGTCGCACGCCGCGCTCGGTCATTTGAGGCTCGCGCAGCGAGCGCTTGCCCAGTCTCTCCCACGCCGCACGCCGGGCAGTCTGCCCGGCCGCGTTCAAAGAGCAGGCGATCGGCGCTTCGGATGGGCTGGCTTTCATGGCATCTCCGGGATAGGGAACGCGGATAAAACGCGAGTGTTCACCGTCAAGCTGACTTGAAGTCAAGGGCATCGACATCTCAGCCTCAGACCGTCTAACCATGAGCATCGGGGAGGTCGCCCAGCGCGCCGAGCTGCGCGCCTCCTCGATCCGGTACTACGAATCGATCGGCGTGCTGCCCGAGCCCGAACGCGTCGCCGGTCAACGCCGCTACGGCCCTGAAGTCCTACGGCTGCTGGCTACGGTGGGGGCCGCCCAACGGGCGGGGCTCTCGCTCACGGAGATCCGCGAGCTGCTGACCGCGAGCCGCACGAACACGCCGATCAGCGAGCACCTCCGTGCATTGGCGATTCGCAAGCTACCTAAGGTAGACGCGCTGATCGAACACTCCCACACGATCAAGCGCTGGCTCCAGGCGGCCAGCACCTGCGAATGCCTCACCCTGGACGACCGCCTGCTGCTACAGCCCGACGCGTGCCCGCCTGCGAGCTGAACCGCGCTCGTCCAACGCAAAGACGAGGGTCGGTCGTGACCTACCTCGAGCCGCCCAATCCCGTCGCAGCCGTGTTCGGTGAGCCATCGTCTCTCGCGGATGTGTTCGAGAAGGTCGCCATCCGGAATCTGCGCCGCGTGAACCGAGCTGAGTGCGGCTGGCGCGTGGGCAGTGTCTCTACGGTGCCGGCCAGCTCGCGGTGTCGGTGATCTGCACAAGCTCGCGCACGCGGCCCCTGTCGATGCGCAGAACGTGAGCGAAGGCGGCGTCCACGGGTGCGCCGGTGGCCCGGACCGTCCCGCGGTAGGCGCCGACGGCGACGACTCGCTCTGACCCGGATAACAGCAGCTCGTCGGCCTCGGGCACGACGTCGTAGACCGTGAACACGGGTGCCCATACCTCGGCGAGCATCGCCTCAGACCCCTCGTGGCGCCCACCGACTCCCAGCGGCATTCCAGCACTGACCACGCCCGCAAACGGCGGGTGCAGCGCCGCGAGCAGCGCGCCCGCGTCGTGGGCCGCGAAGGCGTCGTAGAGGCGGCCGGCAGCATTCGATATTAGCGGTCATCCTCTAAAACTTATCAGAGGAAACTCTCCAATACCATTCCCGGGGAGAATGGGACGCCCAGGCCGCCACGACGCCGACTCACTACTCGACGCTGCGGTCGCGCTCGCTGCGGCCGGCGGTCCGACGGCGGTGACCATGACCGCAGTCGCTAGAGTCGCCAACGCCCCTAGCGGAAGCGTGTATCACCGCTTCCCCAGCCACTCCGCGCTGCTCGCGGCGCTCTGGCTGCGCACGCTGGAGCGCTTCCACGCGGGACTGCTCGAGGCCACCGCCGCCGGAGACCCGGTGGCCGTCGCGCAGCACACAATCACGTGGAGCCGCGCCCACCCCGATGAGGCATACATCCTGCTCTACGGCGCCGCGGACTTCGGTCACAGCGGATGGCCGCCCGACGAGCAGCAACGGATGCAGCACGCCCAGGAGCGCGTCACCGAGGCGTTCGAGCGCCTGGGTCACCGGCTGGAGCTGCGCGGCCGCGCAGGCCGCGAATGGGTGGTCTTCGCCGTTGCTGACCTCCCCCTCGCTCTCGTGCGCCGCCATCTCGAGGCGTCAAAGCCGCTGCCGGCAAGCGCCGAGAAGCTGGTCGCCACGGCGGCGCGCGCCCTGCTCGCTGCGCCGTAAGCCCGGCGGAATCGCGCTCACCGCGGGCCTGAGCGCCCCGCTCAGCCCGCCACCAGACCATCCTGGGCACGAGGCGCACGATCCGAAGGCTTTCCGGTGTGGAGCAAGACGGTCACCGCTGGAAAGGGCGAGCAACGAACCGGCGCTGCCAGGGCCTTTCCACTGCCCGCAAGGTCGTAGTGCTGACGCACGTACCGAACCGCGTCGGCGGCTGGAACGCCGTCGAGGATGGTCAGGCACGCCAGCGCGGTGCCGGTTCGGCCGCGTCCCCCGCTGCAGGCCACGTCGACCCGCTCAATCGCGGCCCGCTGCCACAGGTCAGCGAGGGTCTCTCGTGCCTCTGCCGGACCAGCAGGCAGCCCACAGTCCGGTCAGCGCAGCACCGCGACGGTCAAGCCACGGGCGGCGATCGTCTTCCCCGGAGGTAGAACAAGAATTGCGGCAACGCCACGGCAGGTACGCCTGCCTCAGCCCTCGTCGCCCTACCAGCCGTCCTGACGGCCGGCGCTGCACGCCCGGCGCTGACTCTTCCCACGCCTCCACCTCGGGAAAGGTAGACGAGTGCAGAGGATCGGACGCTGTGACGGTCCCGTTGATCGATCCGCCCACGACACTGCCCTCATCCCTGATGCCGATTGCGCACCGACCCCACATCGCAAACGGTATCTTGTACAATCGTACGTCATGCTGAACGCTCGGCGCATCTTCCACGACCACGCCGCCGACTACAACGCCGCGCGCAGACGTCTCGTCCCGCCCTTTGACTCGTTCTACGCTACGGCGGTAACGCTGTGAACCTGTGCGGGCAGCCAGCCAGCATCCTTGATCTCGGAGCAGGCACAGGACTTCTCTCAAGCTACCTTCGCGCAGCCTTCCCTGACGCGCACCTGAGCCTTGTGGATGGCGCGGGCGCGATGCTCGACCAGGCACGTGCGCTGCTGGGACCGGAAGACACCTCATACCACGAGGCAGATCTGCGAGAGCCGCTCCCAGAGGGTCCGTTTGACGCCGTCGTCTCCGCTCTAGCGATCCACCACCTCGGCGACGACGATAAGCGCGCGTTGATGGTCCGGATAGCCAAGGTTCTCAGGACGGGCGGAGTGTTTGTCAACGCCGAGCAGGTGGCTGGCTCGTCCCCGTCCTTCAGCCACCTTTACGCCGAATGGCATAAGGCAAACGCACGGAGGCAGGCTCTGATGATGCCGAGTGGTCCGCTGTAGTCGATCGCATGTCCTACGACCAATGCGTAAGCGTCGAGACGCAGATAGCGTGGCTCACCGAAGCCGGGTTTGCCGAGGTCGACTGCCTATTCAAGGACCACCGCTTTGCCGTGATCGCCGCCGTCCGGTGAAGGATGGGGCGGCAAGGGCCGGCGTGGCTGTCAGGAGGTTGCTGGGTGTAGCGTGGCCTGGTCGATGTCGAGCATTTGGGCGAGCCTGTGGCGTCCGTCGGGGGTGAGGTGCAGCGCGCGGCTGGCTGGGGCTGGTTGGAGCCAGCCGCGGCTGGTGAGTTCGATGAGGATGATGGCGCCGAGGTGGCCGGCGAGGTGGGGTTGTCGTTCGGTCCAGTCCAGGCAGCCTCTGACCATCGGTCGTCTGCTCGGGTTGCGGATGGGGATGTCGAGGCCGAGCTGGGCGAGGAGGGGATGTCCGGGATCTAGCAGGGTGCCTTTCTCTGCGGCGGCGAGAGGGGCGAGCGCCCCGGTTCGGGTCAGGGCGCTGGTGAGCTGCATGGCGAGGTGGCCGGCGAGGTGGTCATAGCAGTGACGGGCGAAGGTGAGTGCGGAGCCGGTGCGGGCATCGCGCAGCGAGCGGGCCGGTCGAGCTGGGGCGAGCGCTTGCAAGGCTTCCAGAGCGTGTGCGACCTCGTCGCTGCGAAGCGTGTAGTAGCGATGGCGGCCGGAGCGGATGACGGTGGTCAGGCCGCCGTCATCCAGTCGAGACAGGTGTTCGCTGGCGGTGCTTGGCTTGACTGCTGCGGCTCGGGCGAGCTCGCCGGCGGGCAGTGACCGGCCGTCCAGCAGCGCGACGAGCATGGCGGCGCGCGCTGGCTCTCCGATCAGAGCCGCGGGTACCGAGACGTCAGCGTCGGCGGGCGGTCGTCGGAACCCTTCCGGCGCCTGCGGGGGTCATATGAGGGATGGTTGCCTCCGATCAAGCGGTGATCACCGTCTATACCCTTCCGACCTGCGTCCACTGTGTGCGCGCCAAGGCGCTGCTCGCCCGGCGGGGCATCCGCTATGAGGAGGTCGATGTCAGCGGTGTGCCGCGGTTTCGGCACTGGCTAGCGGAGCAGACAGGTGGCAGCACGGCGCCGCAGATCGTCATCGACGGTATTCCGATCGGAGGTGCTGACCGACTGGCCGGACTCGACCGGTGGGGCATTCTCACCGCGATCGCTGAGAACGAGCGGTTCCCGATCGCGCGCGAGCAGCGGCGAATCTCCCCGCATTCCCTGGCGCAGTGGGCGGCAGCACGGCTCAGAGGTCAGCGCGGAGTGTCAGCGGTGCAACGACTTGAGCTCAAGCTCGACCGCGCGGGTCGGATCGTCGAGGCCAAGCGCGAGGCGCCCAACCTCAAGCCAACCCGGTGACCAGCACCGAGGCGTCCGTTGACGCCGAGCGGCAACACGGTGGTCATCTTCGACGGGTCGCCAAGCAGCGCACTCCACCCGCCAGCGCGAGCCAGGAAGTGATCGCATCAACGCGGGGCGCGCGTGAGTGTCCGGTAGGTAGTGGGGTTCCGGGCGTGGATTCGTGGATTCGTGGCGGTTTCCATCCTGGGCAGGCCGCGACTGCCGCGTCGAGGCGCGCGGAATGACCTCGACGCGCTCGCAGAGGGATGATCTGCTGATGAGCGACCCCGGCTGGTGATGAGCGGCGAGTTCAGTCAGCGCGTGATGGACTGGCGCTCGAGCGGGCAGATGATCCCGCTGGCCGGCCGCCGGATCTTCGTCCGCCGCCAGGACGGCACGGGCCCTCTGCTGTTGTTTCTGCACGGTTTCCCCTCCAGCTCCTATGACTGGAAGCGGGTCCTCCAGCTACTGCCGGGCTCCGCAGCGGTGGCGTTTGACTTCCTCGGCTTTGGGATGTCCGAGAAGCCTCGTGATGTCGTCTACAGCCTGTTTGACCAGGCTGGCCTGACCGAACAGCTGGTCGGATCCGAAGCGCGCCGCGTCGTGATCGTCGCGCACGACATGGGAACCTCGGTCGCCACCGAGCTGCTGGCACGCGATCTGGAACGTCGCCTCAGTTTCGCGATCGACGGTGTGCTGCTTCTCAACGGCGGGATGATCGTCGAGCGGGCGTCGCTCACCTGGGCTCAGACGGCGCTGCGCTCGCCAATCGGCCCGCTGCTCGCCCGCTTCAGCAACCGGCGGGTGTTCGTCTCGCAGTTCGGACGGCTGTTCTCGCAGGCGCATCCGCTCGACCCGGCAGAGGTGGAGGATCAGTGGGCTTTGTGGAGTCATGCGGGCGGAAGCCGGATCGCTCACCGGCTGATCAACTACATCGATGAGCGCGCCGCTCACGCACACCGCTGGATCACGCCCTCAGTGACTGGCCCGGCGATTTGCGCTTCGCGTGGGGGATGCGAGATCCGGTCGCGACCCCCCACGTGCTGGCAGGTCTGCGCGAGCTTCGACCAGCCGCCCCGGTCATGGAGCTCGCCAACCTGGGACATTACCCGCAGATCGAGCAGCCGGCGACGATCGCCGGCGAGATCGCAGCGCTGGTTTCTCGTGTCCGGCGGGCCGAAGCCGGCGGCGGAATGGGAGATCGGTGAGCGAGCTGCGGGGAGCCGCCCCGGGCGCCTCGCCCGCCGAGCCACAGGCGCGTCACATACTGGTCTGGTACGTCGAGACCGCGCAAGGGCGCGCGGCGCTTCAGTATGCGCAGTCGCTCGCCGTCGCGGCGGTGGCGCGTTTGACGGTCCTCGCCGTCGTGACCCGCGAGCGGACCGATATCGGGTGCGCGCGTTGCCGGCAGAGCGCTGCGATCTGGAACCACGAGATGGAAGAGATCGCTCACGAGGCTCTCGTGGCTGCCGCGGGCGCTCTGGGCCGGTCACCGTCCGTCGCCTATGAGACCGCCGTCGGGTCCGAGGCCGACGCGATCGCCACCGCCGCCGCCCACGGCCGTGCTGATGTGATCGTTCTGCCGTGGCGGCGTCCGCGCCGGCTCGTCCGCGGCCGAAAGCCGTTCTGGACGAGCGCCTACGCGAGCGCGGGCCGTGGCAGGTCGTGATCTCGCCGCCGGCGGCCACCAGCGGGCCCCTCTGGTCCAGGCGATCCGCCCGGCCCGTAACCGTTCGCGTGTTCTCCGCATACGACTCCGATCCGGGGCCGACGTGGGATGGCCCTCAGCAGGCGTTACGACCGTCAGCTATGGCTGGAGCGCTCCGCAGTAGCCATAGCGATGTGTCTCCTGGCGCCCGCGCCCCACGAGCGCTTGCTCGATGTCGGCACCGGTACGGGCGAGGTGTTGCGCCAGCTCGCCCGGCGGTCGATCGTGCCCCGCGAGGTGACCGGGATCGATGCCTCAGAGGCGATGCTCGCCCGCGTCGGTCCGCTGCACCGCGGGTGGCTGCTCCGCGTGGGAGACGTTCGCGCGCTCGACCTACCCGATGCCTCGTTCGATGTGCTGATCTCGAGCTACCTCTTGCAGCTGCTCGCACCGGTCGAATTGCCGGCTGCGCTCGGCGAGCTGAGGCGAGTGCTGCGGCCCGGAGGTCGGCTGGTCACAGTGACGCCCGCCATCCCCCCGAGCGGGCTGGCACGACCGATCGCCGCCGCACTCGACCGACCGGCCGCGCGCGGGTCGGATCAATACCGCGGACTGCGAGCGCTGAACCCGGGTTCCGCGCTCGAGCGTGCCGGACTCCGACTGCTCCGGTCACGCTGGAGCCTGCGCGGCTACCCCAGCGTCTGCGTGCTGGCGATCCGGCCAGAGCACGGAACTGAAAGGGAATGACGGGAGCGCTCAGGTCGTCAATCCGCCACGACATCGATCCCGGATGAGAACGCGACGCGTCCCTTGATCTTGCGGATCCAGGGATATGGATGCCGGTAGGTCCACATGGCATTTCGGCCGCGCTCCCCGTCGATCTCGAGGTGGTAGTAGCTGGCCAGGCCCTTCCACGGGCAGAGAGTCTTCATTTGACTCTTTTGCAACAGGGTCTCGTCGACGCTCCGCAGTGGGAAGTAGTGATTGCCCTCAACGAGGACCGTGTCGTCGGTCTGGGCGACGGTCACGCCTTTCCAGATCGCCCTCATACGACGGCTCTAGTTCGTGCCGGCTCGGCCCAAGAAGGCGTCTGGAAGGGAATGAAAGTGTGCGGCATTTGAACTCCGATCCTGTCTGCGAACGCCACGATTGACGCTGTGATGGTTCTGACGCTGCTGACGCCTCGGAGGATTCTGCGTCGGCTTGGGTGGCGTCTCGTCACTACAGTCCGCGAGGAGCTTCCGTGGCCGCCCCACTGTCGACAGACGAGGATGAGCAGCGACTGGTCGAGCGTGCCCAGGCCGGGGACAGGGATGCCTTCGGCGCGCTCGCCCAGCGGTACGCCCCGCGACTGCAGCGGACGATCTTGCGGATAACCCAGGACCGGGATGCCGCCGAGGACGCGGTCCAGGAGGCCCTAACTCGAGCGTGGGTCAACATCGGTCGCTTCGAGGGACGCGCCCGGTTTTACACGTGGCTGACCCGAATCGGCATCAATGAGGCCTACGACAGCGTCCGCCGGGCGGCACCCGAGACGCTCGAGCTCGACGACCAGGTCGGGCAGCGGATCCCGAACTGGGGCAACCGTCCGGATGCGGTGTTCGAGTCCCGCGAGTTCCTCGACGCGGTCGAGCAGGCGCTGAGCCGCCTCCCGCTCGCCCACCGCACCGCGGTCATCCTTCGCGACGTCGAGGGTTTGAGCACCAGCGAGACCGCGGAGATCCTCGGAATCGGCGAGCGGGCCCTGAAGAGCCGGCTCCATCGCGGACGGATGGCACTCCGCGCCGAGCTCGATCATTACTTCAAAGCTGGATACGGCCCTTGACCGCCCAACGACGAGCAGCCCTGCTCCACTTAGCCAGCTTCGGTCTGATCAGCGCCTACTGGAGGGGCCTCGAGCGCGCGTAGACCCGAGATCGTTCGGGCGAGGTTTCTCAGCATCCGTCGACAGTTGGGGCACGAACGGACATGACGCTCGACGGCGGAGGCAGCCGGTGTCTCGAGGTCCCCGTCCAGGTAGGCGCCCATCTCCGCTCGGACCTCGCGGCAGCGTTCGCGATGTCGTTTGACTGGGTTGATCGTGTGGTTCACGGGCGCCTCTTCAGGGTCCTGCGTCCCGCTACGTGCTCAGACCTGCTTCAGGGTATTCGACCCATCCGGACCGATATAGGATTCAACCTGGTGCCCGGCACGACATCGTCAACAAAAACGACGGCACTCGCGCTGGCGGTCTGCGGCCGGCTCCGGGAGAGGGCCCATCGGCCCCGAACGATCGTGTCCGATTCTTCTGGCGACGCGTCTCGGGCTCGGGTGGCTGAGTCTCGCCCAGTCGTATCGAGCCGCCTCGCGGCCGGACGCGAGGCGGTGGCCTACTGCTTCACGCCGCGCAATCTGCGACGAACGGTACGAATCGCCCTGATCGTGGGAGTGCTGCTCACCGCCATCAACCAAGGCGCCGTCATCACCGCCGGACATGCTACGGCGGCCACTTGGGTGCGAAGCGGACTGAACTTTATCGTGCCGTTCCTCGTGTCAAACGCCGGACTGCTGAGCGGACGACTTCCCGAGTCCCGAAGCGGCGGCCCAGGACCCGAAGAGAACGCCTGAGCGTCACGGCGGTTCCGGACTGTGCAACCGGCAACAGCGGTTGGACGGCGTGCACGAGGCGGTGAGCTTCACCGGTAGGCTGCTTGCGTGAGCAGCAATGATGTCCTCGCCCATCATCGCGAGGTCGGCCGGCGCTTCGAGGCGGGCGGGGTCACGAGCTTCGCGCTCGATCACGGCGATGGAGAGCCAGTGCTGTGTCATGCAGGTTCAGACCCGCGCCGCGACAGGACGGTTCGACGAGTCGGGACCGGCGACGGGCCTCGGTGATCGCAGGCAGGCGGCGACCGGATGCGCCGACGCGGGCGCGGGGGTCGCCCGGCCCGCACCTCCGCTGAATCGCGCAGGACTGACACGCTCCCGCTCCAGATGGCCCGTCGGCTCTCCTCGGTCTGACTGCAGTGCTACGTACTTCATATATCCAATGCGGTCGGTGCCCAGAGTCATGGCAGCGGGTGGATCGATAGCTGAGCTCGGGACGTGTTCTGTGCATTCACTGCAGGCACGTTTGAACCGTCTGGATTCCGTTGGGGTCCAACACATGAGATATAGACCCAACCAGGGAGGCCGTATGACCGCGGACACCGCTGCGCCGCCAAGCCGGACCAATACTCTGCGAGATGACCTCGACCTCGGCGTGGGCGCCCTGCTCGCCCGCGGCGTGCTCGCCGGAGCGTTCGGCGGGTTGGTGTTCTTGTTGGGCAACATGGGTTGGGCGGTCCACAATCACAAGCCAGCCGTGGCACCGTTGATCGACATCTCGACGATCTTTCACGGCCAGGACATGCCGATGCCCGTAGCGGCCGGGCCGTTCGGACCCGACAACGCCATTGTCGGCCTGACCACGCACCTGATGCTGTCAACGCTATTCGGAATCGGATTCGCGCTGCTGGTGACCACCGTTTTGCGGCGCCGCCCGCCGAGCCTGCTCGTCGGGGCAGGCATCGCCTACGGGCTGGCGCTCTACGTCGTGAACTTCCAGATACTCGGACGGATATTCTTCAAGTGGTTTAGCAACTCGAATGGGCCGCCGCAGGGCTTCGAGGTGTTCATCCACCTTGTGTTCGGACTGATCCTGGTCCCGTTCTTTCTCGGCGCGCTCAGGCGCGGGCGCGCGACGAGTCCATCCTGAGCTACGCGCTGGCATGCCGGGCGACAGACGGGCTCGGTCATCCACCGGGCGCCTTGCACAGCCCCCGCATCCGGCCGGGCCTCGGGCAATCCGGCGCGGGTGGTCCAGGTAACGTGAGCGGCGCGCGCTCGCGGCGCCGGCTCGGGCTCACGCGTCACCCGGGCGCGGTTGCGCGAGGCCCTCGCACCAGGCCCGGTGAGCGGCTGCTCGAAGTCGGTCCGGGCACCGGCTTCTACACCCTGCCGGTCGCCCAATGGCTCGGGTCCGACAGCCAGCTAGGCATCTGCGACCTCCAGCAAGAGATGCTCGATCACACCCTGCGTACCGCGCGCCGGCGCGGACTGAGCAACGTGACAGCGACGCAGAGCGACGCGCGCAACTTGCTACGCGGACGCGCGCTTCGACGGCGCCTACCTGATCACGGTGCTCGGCGAGATCCCCGACCAACGCACGGCGCTGGGCGAACTGAGCCGCGCGCTCCGCCCCGGCGGTCGGCTCGTCGTCGGTCTGTTCGGCGAGCCACACTTCGTCTCGGCACCGGCGCTCCAGCGTCAGGCCGAGCAGGCCGGACTGCGCCTCGAGCGGCGAAGCGGTCCACCCTTTGGCTACTTCGCGAGGCTCACGCCGGCATGAGCAAGCGGACAGGACGCTGCGCGAGCGACCCTGACGCGACGCCGGGCCGCGTCGCCGGCCTACCGGTCCGCGGACGGTCTGTGTGGCGCGAACTGCGCGTCGGGCGCGGCCGGGGGCGCTGAACGCTCGTGTTCGCCTTTCTGCCCAGCCCGTCGACGAACGGCTTTCACGTCGGCCCGCTCTTCGTCCACGCCTACGGCCTGGCCTACGTCCTCGTGCTTGCCGCCGCGATCACCCTGACGACGCGCCGCTGGGAGCGCCGCGGCGGCGAGCGCGCGCTGGTGCAGGAGGTCGCACTGTGGGGCTTCCCGGCGGGCCTGGTCGGCGGTCGCCTGTATCACCTGGCCACGAGCTGGAACGAGGTGCCTCACCACTGGTGGGGACCGTTCGCGATCTGGAAGGGCGGCCTCGGCATCTGGGGCGGCATCGCCGCCGGGACGCTCGCCGGGCTGTGGGTGCTGCGCCGCCGCCACGCCGACATCCCCGCCTTCATGGACGCCGCCGCCCCCGGGCTGCTCGTCGCCCAGGCCATCGGCCGGGTGGGCAACTACTTCAACCAAGAGCTCTTCGGCGGCCCGACCAGCCTCCCCTGGGGACTTGAGATCGACCCGGCCCACCGGCCGGCCGGCTATGAGCGCTTCGCGACCTTCCACCCCACGTTCCTCTACGAGCTGGTGTTCAGCCTCGCGCTGGCCGCCGCGCTGGTGTGGCTTGGCCGACGCGGACGGGTCCGCGCGCCCGGGCTGTTCGCGCTGTATGTCGCCGGCTACTCACTGGCGCGCATCGGTGAGGAGCTGCTGCGCGTCGATCCCGCCCACCACCTCTTCGGGCTGCGGCTGAACTTCTACGTCGCGACCGTACTCTTCCTTGTCGGGCTGGGGTGGTTCGCGCGGATCCAGCGGCTGAAGTTGCCGTGGCGACGGATAGCGTCCCGGGGACCAGCGCTGCTGGCGGCAGGCGGGATCACCGCCGCGCTGTGCGGCTGCGGTCAACGAGCGACCGCCTATGGGGCCGCCACCGCTTCATCCAGCCGAGCTCAGCTCACCTCTCCGGCCGTCCGGGTCGCGCTCGCGACAGTGAACCGCCCACCCATCGATCTGAACTTGGCGAGCCATATTGACGGCGCACCTGAGCGACAGATCGCGCTCGATAACTTAGCTTATGACAAATTGCCTGCAAATCAGCTACCTTTTGCTGGCGGGCACTCCGCTCAGGCGGGATCGCCGGCGAGCAGGACACGCAGCTCACGGATGAGTTCGCGCGCCCACGCGATCCCCGGCACTTCCGCAAAGTCTCCATCCGATCCGGCGAGTCGTGGCTCTGATGCTCGCCCGGCGAACGGCGAGGAACGGCTCGGTACCCGACCCGCTCGTCGGTCAGAGCCCGGCCTGCAGGCGTCCCGCTTGACGCCCCGTCACCGGGCATTTCAAAGGGCGGCCCTTACGGGACACCGACCGCCCAGAGGACGTCGACGGGACCCGGGGCTCCCGGGGTGTACCGGCTCGGGTTCGCTGGGTTCTCGCGGTGATCGCAACACCCTCGTTGCTGCTTGAGCTGGAGCGGTTCCGCGGAGGCTGTCGACCGAGACCATCTGTCAGTCGCTGTATGGGCGGTCACGCCCCGCGCTGCGCCAGGACCTGACGCCGTGCGTGCTCACCGGCTCGCCCGTGTTGCGATGACCACCAGAATCCACCGTTCCCCTTACGAGACCGGCGGGACCGGGCGGTCCACGACGCTATCCCGGCCGACGCGGACTGCCTCGTGGGACCGAGCCGCAGGGTGCGTGTCGCGTCTTGTGAGCGCCTGGCTGACGCGCCGTGTCAGGTTGGCTTGCGTGGTCGGCCATTCGCGACGGAGGATCGAGAAGATGGCCGAGCTGCGCCAGCGACCGGTGGGCAAGACTTTCCAGTCGCGGAGCACTCCTTCGAAGTGCGCGGGAAGGGCCATGAGTGCCCGTCGCGACCGTTCGTTCCGCTCGTCGGTTTCGAACTCGACGCGGTGACAACCGAGCCGCTCGAAGGCGTGGGTGAGCTGCAGAAGCTTGGCTTCGGCGTTGGCGCCGGTCCGCCAAGCCGATGGCGTCAGCCAAGTCCACCCGATCTCGAGCCCGCCGTGATCGGGGCGGGGCGTGCAGTAGCTCGTGCTGCCGATCGCTCGGCCAGTAGTGGCGTCTAGCGTGACGAAGTGCAGCGCGGTGCCGGTCTCAGCGGCTGTCAGCGCCTCGGTGAGCCACTGCGCAAACCGCTCTTTGTCGACCGCGGGATTGAACGGCCACCACTGCCAGATCTCCGGCGGACGTGCGGCCTCGAACAGTTCCTCTAGGTGTTCGCGTGCGAGTGGTTTCAGGACCACGATCTCGCCCGCGAGCGGTGTCGGGGAAATCGGCCACTTCATCTGCCGGCATTCTGGCAGTCGATGTGTGAGCTGCGCCAGCAACTCGCTGAACTTGGGCGTCGGTACGCACATCCGATCCGACTGAACTCCGGACGCCCCTGCCGGACCGGCGCGCGAACACGGCCGACAAGCCCGGCGGGGAATCTCTCGACGGGACGGATCGACGCCCGGTGAGCCTCTCCAGCAGGGGAGCCGTCAAACGGACGCTGCTGTGCCGGTTGAGTGGCTTGATCGCGCGGTCTTACGGCTTGGTGTGGTGGTTGACGAGGGAATCACCGCGTGTCAACCGCGGTCGGGGTTGCCGTCGCGTCAGGGCCAGAGCAGCGATCGGGTCCAGTGTCCGTGATCCAGCGTGTACCGGAGGCGGATGTGCCGGCGATCGCGGTCTGCCTGCCAGAACTCGATCTCGTTGGGCTCGAGCTCATAGAGCGCCCAATGGTCGGGCACGAGGGTGGGATCGCGGCGCAGCCGAGCGCGAGCCTTGTCGAGCGCGGCGTCGAGATCGGCGGGGTCTCGCAGCACCTCGCTCTGGCGACCGGTGAGCGATTCCACGCGTGACTCCAGCCCGCGAGCGAGGAAGTCGCGAGCCCCATCGTCTGGGCCGCCGTCGAGCACCCGTCCCGTTAGTCGTACTTGTCTCCCGAGCTCTGGCCAATAGAAGTTCGCCGCTGCCCAGGGCGTCGTGCTTAGCTCGCGTCCCTTGCGGCTTCCTCGGCTTGAGGCGAACTGCAGCCGTTCGTCCGATAGGCCCTTGAGGATCAGCACGCGCGAGCTGGGGCGCCCATCGGTGTCGACGGTGCTGAGCGTCATCGCATGAGGCTCCCGGGCATCCGCGTCGATCGCCCCGATCAGCCACGAGCGGACGAGTTCGATCGGCTTCGTGGGGACGCTCTCGGGGTCAAATTCGGGTAGCTGGCAGTCGAACGCGTGAAGGCTCCGGAGCCGTTCCCGCAACTCTTCCTCGGCTGTGGCGGACTGGGCGGCTTCGATGTCGGTGGTGGGCGGCTTCTGGTGGTGCTCCATCGATCTCCGCTTCGGTTGGAGTGGTGGGACGTGTGCCTTGGCCAGCCGCGGCAATCAGAGGCAGGGTTCTAACATACCGAATGAATCCTATGTTATGTTGGCTCCGCTATGTCGAGTATCGATAGTGGCTCCGGTCGGAGTCGTTCCCGGCAGCAGGAGCGAAAGGCGCAGACCCGGACGGAGCTGGTTGCCGCGGCCAGGACGGTGTTCGCCCACCGTGGCTTTCACGGCGCTTCGCTTGAGCAGATCGCGCGCGAGGCCGGGTATTCGACTGGGGCGATCTACTGGCACTTCTCCGGCAAGGATGATCTTTTCCTGGCGGTGTTCGAGGACTACGCCACAGTCCGGGTGCGGGAATGGGAGGACATCCACGAGCACGCCGAGGGGGACCTGCCGCGGCGCGCGCGGGCGTATGCGGATCAGTGGATGGAGCGGCTGCGCCGTGACCCCGAGTTCATGGTGCTAACGCTCGAGTTCCTCGTCCACGCGTGGCGAAACCCGCCGCTGCGCGAGGCGTTTGGCGACCGGGCCGCGTTCGGGCGCCTCGCGCTGGCGCGCGTCCTCGAGCACGACGCAAGCGCGCAGGGGATTGTGCTGCCGATGCCGGCCGAGGAGATCGCCGCGGTGCTGCGTGAGCTCGGCTCAGGACTCGCACTGGCGAAGCTTGCCGACCCTGACGCGATCCCCGACCAGTCCTTCGGGGACTTCGTCGAGTTGTTCTTCACCCTCGTCCTCAAGTCCGAGGGCAACCGGCAGCCAGCGCCAGTCAGCCGGCCGGAAAGCGCCGCACAGGACCGAGGTGCCCACGGGAACGGAGACCCGCGGTGAGCGAACGCGGCGGCGGGCCGTCCGGACGGCTCTCAAAGCAGGATCGCCGGCGCGCGATGTGGATGCTTGGCGCCGTTGAGCTCGCCGAGCTCTTGCCGCTGGGGGCGCTGGAGCAACAGATGAAACGCACCGGCGGCCCGGGGATCATTCCGTTCGAGCTGGCCGGCAGCTCAGAGCGGGCACGGCGGATCATGGACACCTGGGGCAGCGAGGGCCGCTCGGCGGCAAGGCTGTCGCTGCTCCTCGACTATCCGTTTCCCGCTACCTACGCGCCGTTGCATGCGCTCGCGTGCACCGCCACAGCCGACGGATTCGCCAGACGGGGTCGGCGAACGCTCGCCGGTGCGGGAGGGCCGCTGGCGTGGGCCCAGCTCGCCGCGGCCGGCTTTGACTACGTCGAGAACACCGCGCTGCTGCTGATCCTCTCCGGCCGACTGGGCGCTCTTCCGGCGCTCGCGCGGCGAGCGGCGCTGACCAAATTCGTGCTGATATCCGGCGGCTGGGGTTACATCCTGCTCGGCCTGGGTGACGCCGCGTGGAAGCGATCGAGCCCGTGACAGTCAGACCAGCCTACGACGTGATCGGGCGGGGCTATAGCAGGGTTCGGCGTCCCGACCCGCGTCTGGCCCAAGCGATCTGGAGTGCCCTTGGAGACGCTCGAACCGTGCTGAACGTTGGCGCGGGCGCCGGCTCCTACGAACCTCCGGACCGGTGGGTGCTCGCCGTCGAGCCTTCTGAGGTGATGATCGACCAACGCCTCCCGAACGCCGCACCAGTGCTCAAAGCGACGGTCGAACAGCTACCGCTAGCCGACCAGACGGTCGACGCAGCGATGGCAATTCTCACGCTGCACCACTGGGAGAACATCGAAGCCGGCCTGCTCGAGCTGGTCCGCGTCGTCCGCGACCGGATCGTGATCCTCACCATGGACACCGAGAAACTCGCGGAGCTATGGATCGTGCGCGACTACCTGCCCGAGCTGCTCGGCCAGCACGCAGCGCGCTTCCCCTCCATCGGCCGCCTGCGCCAGCTGCTGCCAGGCACGAACGTCGAAGTCCTCTCGGTCCCGCGCGACTGCCAGGACGGGTTCATGGCCGCCCTCTGGGCCCGACCGGACGCATACCTTGATCCGGCTATACGCGCCGCGACCTCCCCATGGCAGACCTCCCGCCGACGGTTGTCGAGCGCGCCCTCGGCCAGCTACGCAAAGACCTCGACACAGGCGAATGGAAACGCCGCAACCACGACCTGCTCCCGCGACAAGCGCTTGACGTCGGATTGCGTCTAATCACCAGCGAGAACGCGAACGGAGGACGCGCGTGACGAGCAGCCAGCGCCAACCGGCGAGCCGCATCGACACGTCGCGTCGATAGATGGAAAGCACCTTGAGCTCTGAGATCGCGACCTCGGTTCTGCGTCAGCTGCACGCTCAGGCAAGCCGGGAGGACGCCGGTGCCAAGGAGCGAGTTCGTTTGCGCGAGGCCAAGCTCGGCCGACGGCTCGATCCCGCAGAACGATACGAGCTCTACGGCGATGCGCCGCTCGCGATCACCCGCGAAGTAGGCCACCTCTACTACCTGATGGCAGGCTCATCACGCGTGCGATCCGTGGTCGAGTTCGGCGCCTCACACGGGATCTCCACGATCTACCTAGCGGCGGCGCTACGTGACACGGGCGGCGGGGGAATCATCAGCACAGAGATCCTGCCTCGCAAAGCAAAGATGGCGAGGCACAACCTCTCCGCGGTCGATCTTGGCGACCTGGTCGAGCTTCGGGTCGGCGACGCGCTGCAGACCCTTCAACAGCTCACTCAAGAGGTCGACCTGCTCGTACTTGATGGTCGCAACGATCAATACGTTGCCGTTCTCGAGCTGCTTCGGCCGAACTTGGCTCACAATGCACTCGTGGTTGCTGACCTCGGAAAAGACGATCCCGACCTGCTCCGCTATCAGCAGCACGTTCGGGATCCCGGCCGCGGCGTCTTTTTCGATCGAACTACCTCTCGACGCCGGCATCGAACTGTCGAGGAAGCTCGCATAGCGGACCTGCGCTCAACAATTGATTCCCCCCCCCACCCCACATGGGCCGCGGCTGACGCCGCTCTGACGCCGTCCAACACCTCACGGAGGCCGTACCGCGAGCCGAACGATGACCGGACGGGCGCGGGCAGACGATGACGCCGGCAACCCGCTCATCTCTCATCGTCGTATCGGGGATCCGCCTGCGGGAGAATCTGGTCATGCTGGATTGGCCGGATTGGGCGACTGAGA
>JAABUJ010002790.1_pt1 | contig 20722 bp, 19 predicted proteins | sample 5559131 | NCBI WGS metagenome assembly JAABUJ01 (sample SAMN10711875, study PRJNA513366) | rock metagenome | isolation source: Antarctica rocks | place: Antarctica: Victoria Land, Mt New Zealand nord | collected 2016-01-07 | reverse complement strand
TCCAGCGTCCCAAGGGGTTCCGGCATCTCCCTCGCCGATGGGTCGTGGAGCGAACGTTCTCGTGGTTCGGCCAAGCACGCCGGCTGTCCAAAGACTACGAGCGGCTCCCCGAGACCGAGGAAGCCATAATCTACATCACGATGAGCCGGCTCATGCTTCGCCGCCTTGCGCGGGCTGCCTGACTCTTTTCAGACAGCTTCTAGTACGCGATTCCGATAGATTGCTTGATCGTCTCAGGTTGCCCGAGCACGCGAAGCACGCAACTAGGAGGCTGCTGACTGTACGGTGGTGGGACCTGGCCGGCTGATCGCTATTAGACTGAGGGCACGTGCATCCGAGCGTGCCGAGGGGACGACGCTCCGGCGCTATCGTGAGCGGAAAGGACCAATTGTATGGAACATGCTGTACCATCCCGCAGTGAGGTACCGGTAGACCGCACTTGGAAGGTGGAAAGCGTCTTTTCGTCCGATCAGACTTGGGAGGACGCGGTGGCGGCGCTGGAAGGGCAGTATCCTAGCCTGGACCGTTTTCGTGGCCGTCTGGGCGAATCACCGAGCGTGCTGGCCGATTGGTTCGAGGCCGTGGCAGAGGTGTGGCGGCAACTGGGGAAGGTGTACGTCTACTCGCATATGCGGCACGATGTAGATACTGCGGATCCCATCGGAACAGCCATGAACGATCGGGCGCGGGCTTTGGTGTCCCAGGTAGGCGCCGCCACCGCCTTCGCCGAGCCTGAGATTATCGCTCTCGGCTTCGACACGTTGCGGGCCTGGGTGGCGGACCAGCCGGGACTGGCAATCTATGCCCACTACTTCGATGCGCTGGAGCGGCGTCAAGCACATGTTCGGTCGGCCGAGGTCGAGCAACTGCTTGGTATGGTAGGCGATCCCTTCGGTACGGCGTCTGAAACGCACTCGGTGCTGACCGACACCGACCTCCAGTTCGATCCGGCCCACGGGACGAACGGCGAGCAGGTGGCGGTGGCCCAGGGAAACATGGGAGCGCTGTTGACCGACCCCGATCGCGAGTTGCGTCGCACTGCATGGGAGAGCTATGCCGATGCGCATCTCGCCATGAAAAACACCATGGCAAACTGCTTATCAGCGGGCGTCAAACAGCACGTCTTTGCCGCACGGGCCCGGCACTACCCAAGTGCGCTGGACGCGGCCCTGGAGCCGAATCACATCCCGACGGATGTGTTTCACACCTTAATCGAGACCTTTCGCCGCAACCTGCCAACCTGGCACCGCTACTGGAACATCCGCCGTCGCGCACTTGGGTACGATACGCTGCACGTCTACGACATCAAAGCTCCCCTGACCGCCGCCCCTCTTGTGTCGTATGAGCAGGCGGTGGAGTGGATCGCGGAGGGCATGCAGCCGTTGGGCGACGAGTATGTGGACATCTTGCGCCACGGCTCTACCGCGGACCGGTGGGTTGATGTGATGCCGAACCAGCACAAGAGCAGTGGCGCCTACTCCACCGGTGCGCCGTCGACGCAGCCCTTCATTCTCATGAGCTTCGAGGACGATCTCTATGGCATGAGTACCCTGGCGCACGAGCTGGGTCACTCTATGCACTCTTACCTGGTATGGAAGACACAACCGATCGTGTACAGCCGGTATGGCCTGTTTCTGGCCGAGGTGGCGTCCAACTTCAATCAGGCTATGGTTCGCGCCCATCTTCTGCAGAGCGACCAGGACCCGTACTTCCAGATCGCAGTGATCGAGGAAGCCATGTCGAATTTCCACCGCTACTTTTTCATCATGCCCACTCTGGCTCGCTTGGAGCTCGAGATTCATCAGCGCGTGGAGCGTGGCGAGGGACTCACGGCTGACGGTCTCATCGCGCTGATGGCCGATCTATTCGGTGAAGGATATGGCGACGAGGTGGAGATGGACCGGGAGCGCATCGGCATCACCTGGGCCGAGTTCTCGGGGCACATGTACGCGAACTTCTATGTGTACCAATACGCCACCGGTATCTCGGCCGCAACCGCACTGGCACACGGCGTGCTGGCCGAGGGACCCGAGGCCGCCGATCGCTACCTGGCGATGCTGAAAGCGGGAGGCTCTCTGTACCCGCTGGATGCCCTTAGCATGGCCGGTGTGGATATGGCGACGCCGGAACCCGTGGAGAAGGCGTTCGAGGTGTTAGCGCAGATGGTGGACCGGCTGGGCGAGCTAGTTGCGAGTCGATCTGGGAATCCCGTGTAACCCTTACTCGGTCTTCTCATAGGCAGGAAACCGAAATGCCATCTCGGATCCCAGCATTCCCCCATGGCCAAAGGAAGCCAGGTCCGCGGCTCGAACCGATTGCCCGGAGAGGATTCGGGGCAGTAACAGATCCAGTACGGTGGTTCGTGAGAACATGCCGCAGAGGGCCAGGCCAAAGACCGGAATCGCGCCCACATACGCCAGCCAGCAGGTGCTGCCGGGATGGGCGGGTACCCCACGTTGTTCAGTTCGGGCGCCTACCCGCTCCAGGGCCTGAAGGGTGAGATCGAGGGGATCGGTCGAATTGACGCCTGCCGCCAGGATGAGATGCACACCTTCGCCGGCGAACTGTTCGATCGCTCCGGCTATCGCTTCGACGCTCTCGGGAAGATAGTGGATGCCGGCCACCGGCGAGCCGAACCAGCCAATCTTCATCTGGATGGCCTCCTCGAACTTGGTTCGAGCAGGTCCAGTCAGGCTCTCGCGAACCACTACGCCGACGCTCCCCCCCAGAAAGGGGGCCACGGAGGCCAGCGGCGCGGCTCGCTCGGCAATCTCCAATGCCTCATCGAGAACGCGGCCTGGAATCGCGAGCGGTGTCACTTTAGCGGCGCCGACCGCTTTGCCCGTGTCCACCGGCTGGCCGTTGAACAGCGTGAAAATTGAGACGTCCGGCACAAGGTTGATCTCCTCCAGTACCCCAGCCTGCACACAGAACAGCCCCCGGTGGCGAGCACGCAACACGGTCTGGCTCTCTATCGGGCCAGACAGCTCGATGCCTTCGCCGGCCACACAGCGGGCTAAGCGCAGAGAAGCTTCGTCCTCGTGTACGTCCCCGGACTCGAGCTGGAGCAGGTGCAGTTCACCGCCGTAGGTGCGCAGCGCCGGCACATCGCGGGCGGATAGGATCCGTCCCTTGCCGAGTTTGACCCGTCCCAGCTCTCCCACGGCGACGATGTCGTGACAGAGCACCCGACCGTCGATAGCCTCGGCGGTTACCTGGCCTGCGTCCAGGCCAAAGGCCTTCATTCAGGCCTCTGAGCGGGACGCATGAATCCGCCGGTCTTGCCGTGACGTACCGCGGTAATTTCAGCCAGAATCGCCAGCGCGGTCTCCTCGGCACTGTGTGCTCCGATGTCAAGGCCAACGGGGCCATAGATGCGCGCCAATTGCTGCTCGCTGTATCCCTGCTCGCGCATCCGCTCGAAGCGTTCCCGCTGCGTTTTTCGGCTGCCGATAGCCCCGATGTAGCGCACGTCGGTGGGCAATACGATCTCAAGAGTGGGCTGGTCGAATTTGGGATCGTGGCTGAGTAGCACCAGGTAGGTCGCGCTGTTCCAGCGCAAGCCCGGCAGGACGTCCTGCGGCCAGCCTTTGAGCACCTCATTCGCGTCGGGAAAGCGCTCTGCCTGGGCGAAGGCGGCACGCGCGTCAGTGACTATTACGCGGTAGCCCAGGGTCCGGGCAAAGGAACTGAGAGAGATGGCGGTGTGGGTGGCTCCGACAATGACCAGTAAGGGTGGCGCGGGAAAGGGGTCGATAAAGACCTCGAACCGGCCATCAGGCAGGTCATACAGCACCGTATCCGGCTGCTCGTGCTGAAGGAGGCGCATCGCGTCACCGGCGACCCGGCACGCCAACTCAGGCGATTGAAACTGCTCTTCGGCACGCCCGTCGGCATGCACCAACATCTTGGCGCCGACGCCGACTGGGCCGGCTACGATGGTGGCCAGAACCACGGGGGTCTCGTCTGTCAGGTATCGCCGAAACGCGCTGTAGAGAGCCATGTTGTACCTACATTGTAAGGCAGCTCTTGCCCGCGGACCACGCCTACGGTCCTTGCCTGCCCACAGCCGAAGCCATGTACGGCCAGGCACGGACGCGGGCCGCCGCGTAGTCGATGATCAGAGTCCCCTGTAAAGATGGGGCCAGCACCCGTCCGGTGCTGGCCCCACTCAGTGCGAGCCTGATGTTACGTTGGCGAACGAATCAGCCAACAGGAGGTGGTAGTGCGGTCACAACTTCAAGTCCGATCGCGGACCTTGATTGGGTCTGACAGTTTAGTGCTTCCTGTGCTTGCTGTGTCCGGGAGGGCCACTGTGACAGTGATTCTTGTCGCCGAAGCCGTTTCCTGGCTTGCACTGGGTCGACGTGCTCGATGTCGTACTCTCGGTAGTTGTCGTTTCGGTGGTCATGGTGCCGGTGCCGGTAGTCGTGGTGCCGGTGCCGGTGGTCATGGTGCCGGTGCCGGTGGTCATGGTGCCGGTGCCGGTGGTCATGGTGCCGGTACCGGTGGTCATGGTGCCGGTACCGGTGGTCATGGTGCCGGTACCGGTAGTCGTGGTGCCGGTGCCGGTGGTCATGGTGCCGGTGCCGGTGGTCATGGTGCCGGTGCCGGTGCCGGTGGTCGTGGTGCCGGTGGTCATGGTGCCGGTGCCGGTGGTCGTTGTGGTCTGGCCGGGAGGGCCGAAGTGGCAATGGTTTTTGTCACCGAATCCATTGCCCGGTTTGCAGGTCGTCGTGCTCTGGGCTAGCGCAATCTGGCCGCTTGCACTGCTCCCAATGCCACCCACGGCCACAAATGCGCCCACCATTGAGCCGGCGATTACGGTGGCCATCGCCACCTGAGTCAAAGAGCGTCTACGTTGTCGATCAGGCATACCTTCCCTCTTTTCTGAGTGTGCAACTGTCAATCCGCTACCACGTCTATGGACGTTGCATGATTCGTGCCCGAAATACAACATCAGATCCCGCACTGACAATCTACGTTTGAAGGGGACCGGGCCTTTCAAAGACGGGCGGATTTTTCCACTTCGCTGCTTCCAGCCCACTCTGATGGCATTGTCGCTTGGACGGTGGAGTGGTGAAGTAGGCAGGGTCAGGCGAAAAGAGGGCGTTCTACGCAGCGAATCACGGCACCGCATCCAGCACGCTCAATACTTCCCCGGCGTGCCCATTGGCCTTGACCTTGCGCCAGATTCGCTTGATCTTTCCGTCAGGGCCAATCCAGAAGGTGCTGCGATCGATGCCCATGTACTTGCGGCCATACATGCTCTTCTCGGTCCATGCCCCATAGGCTTCCGCGACCAGGTGATCGGTATCGGCCAGCAAGGGGAAGGGCAGGCTGTACTTCGCGGTAAAACGGTCGTGTGAGTCCATCGTATCCGGACTGACGCCCAGCACCACCGCGTTGGCGCCGGCAAAGTGCGGGTGCGCGTCGCGAAAGGCGCAGGCCTCGGTGGTACAGCCCGGCGTATCGTCCTTCGGGTAAAAGTACAGCACAACCTCCTGCCCGCGGAGACCCTGGAGAGAAACCGTCCCTCCGCCCGAGCTGGCTAGAGTGAAGTCCGGCGCGTCGTCGCCCTCTGCGAGTTCAGCCATCTGTGTGTTCCTTTCTACTGCCGAGGGGGTGGCGGAATCTGTATCACCATGCTATGCTACGGCGTCTTATGCCTTTCAGCTATCCTCTTCTTCGCACTTTCGTGATCCTCACGCTGGCCACGGTCCTTAATGCCGTGCCGGGCGCTACCTCCGCGCAGTCTGGGCCGTTGCTGCTCTCCGGCTTCCCGCTTTTGCGCCAGCAACACTCACTCACCTGTGAGTCTGCGGCGGCCAGCATGGGCACACGCGGGCAGGTGACGGAGGCCCAGATCATGGCGGCACTGCCACGCGATCCTAATCCGAATCTCGGTTTCCGGGGCAACCCAAATGGACAGCAGGGAACCTCGCTGGTCGATTATGGCGTGTATGCAGCCCCGGTTAGCCAGGCCCTGCTCCGCTATGGCTATCGCAGCGATGTGCTCCTGTACAGCAGCGACAGAGTTTTGCGGTCCTACCTGGACAAGGGTTGGCCGGTTGTAACGTGGGTCCCGTACTCGATGCAGCCCGCCAAACCACGGTTGGTGCAGCATAACGGGGTACAGTTTTTCCTGGTGCCGCACGAGCATGCCATCTTACTGGTCGGCTACGATCGACTCACCGTGCTGGGCAACGATCCCTGGAACGGCAAGCTGGTTCGCTACTTCTGGCGCGACTTCAATCGCGGCTGGGGCGACTTTGGAAACATGGCGCTGGCGATTGAACCATGTGCCATGACGGTGCCGGTAGACCACGTTCGCGTCTCCAGCGTTACCAGCACCGGTGTCACCTGGTCCTGGAATAAGGCACTTAACGCGGCGACCTACGACGTGACTATTACGCATCACGGTAAGAAAGATCTCGTGCTCTATCACCAGGTACAGTCGGCGCTCAGCGTGACGCTGAGCAATCCGAAGCCTGGCGCGACCTATCAGATCGCGGTTCGCTCCATGACCTCCTGCGGCGACGTGGCGTCTCCTACTGCATTGTGGTTATCGATCCCCCGTGTGCCGACCGTGACACCAACGCCGCCCGTGACGCCAACGCCGATCGCCACGCCTTCCGGAACACCGCCGCCTATCCCCTCGCCGGAGACCACGGCAACGGTGACGGTGACGCCTGCAGTGGCGGCGCGCCCGGTGACGGCCACACCCGTGTTGACGACGACGCCTAAACCATAGAGGCGGTTCGGGGCACCGGGCTCGATTGCCCTCTGGTCCGGGAATCGATGGTTGCTTGGGGCAGATTCGTCGCGTGCCAGACCTTCCAAGGTCCGGCGAGACCCTTTGATACAATGAGCGGCAGATTCGGCTCCAGCTATGGCCTGCGCAGTGTTACACAGAATCTGTGGAGGACGAAGGGTTGGAGAAGAAAACACCGTTGTATGACGAGCACGTCAAGGCTAGGGCCCGTCTCGTTCCCTTTGCGGGCTTCGATATGCCGGTCCAGTATTCGGGCATCATTGACGAGCATCGGGCGGTACGGACCGCTATGGGCATCTTCGATCTATCCCATATGGGCGAGTTCCGGGTCACCGGCGCCGATGCGCTGAATGCGATTGACTCCCTGGTGACGAACGACATTCGTGGGCTGGCTGAGCACCAGGTTCGCTATACACCGATGTGCTATCGAGATGGCGGCATCGTGGACGATCTGCTCGTCTATCGCTTCCCGGATCATCTGATGCTGGTGGTCAACGCGTCCGGCATCGAGAAGGACCTGGCCTGGATCCGGAGCAACTCGGGCGGCGGTCTTCAGGTTGAGGACATCAGCGACCAGACGGCGCTGATTGCTGTACAGGGGCCGAAGGCCGAGGCGTTTCTGCAGCAGTTCACCGACGCCCATCTCACCGACATCGGGTACTACCACTTCACAACCGGCGACTTCGCCGGCAAGAACGCGATCATCTCGCGGACCGGATACACCGGTGAGGACGGCTTCGAGCTGTATGTGCGGGATGTCGACGCGCCCGCGGTATGGAAGACGATCGTGGAGCGAGGGACGCCGGAGGGACTCAAGCTGGTCGGCCTGGGGGCACGCGATACGCTGCGCCTGGAAGCCGGCTACATGCTGTACGGCAATGACATCGACCAAACGACCAATCCGCTCGAGGCCGGATTGGGGTGGACGGTAAAGTTCGGTGAGCATGACTTTGTGGCGCGTGACGTGCTGGAGCGGGTCAAGGCCGATGGAGTGAAGCGGCGCATGGTCGCGATTGATATGCGCGATCGAGGGATTCCGCGCCAGCACTCCCCGATTCATGCCGAGGGACAGCCGGTGGGCGAGCTGACCAGCGGTACCTTTTCGCCGTCCTTTGAGCACGGGATCGGTCTTGGCTATGTCGAGACGGCTCGGGCCAAAATCGGCGCCGACATTCAGGTAGCCATCCGCGGCCAGGAACACCCCGCACAGATTGTGCGCAAGCCAATGTACAAACGAGAGGGAGCGTAACCGTGGCAGGAGACTTTCCAGCAGATCTGCGCTACACCGAGTCCGACGAGTGGATTCGCCGCGAGGGGGATGAGGTAGTCACCGGCGTCACCTCGTATGCCGCTGAGCAACTGGGCGATGTGGTCTATCTGCAACTCCCAGCGGCCGGTAGCCACTATGCCGCCGGCGTTCCCTTCGGTGAGATCGAGTCGGTGAAGGCGGTGTCGGACCTCAATTGTCCGATCGCGGGCGAGATCGTTGAAGCCAATGATGCGCTCGACCAGAATCCGGGGCTGGTCAATGAGGACCCCTATGGCGAGGGCTGGATCGTCCGATTGCGCCCGGACAACTCCGCTGATTATGATTCGCTGCTCGACGCCGCGGCATACCAGCGAAGTACCACGGAGCGCCATTAATGTCCTACCTTCCCCACACGCCGGCTGAGCGGGAGCAGATGCTGCAGACCATCGGCGTGCAGAGCGTTGATGATCTATTCGCAAACATCCCTGACGACCTGAGGAGTGGGCCGCCTGAGATCGATCCGGGAATAAGCGAGATGGAGGTGGCACGTCTCGTTAATGCCCTCGCCGCTGAAAACCTGGATCTAGAGCATCGTCCCTCCTTCCTGGGTGGCGGCGCCTATCACCACTACATCCCGAGCGCCGTGCCCGCCATTACCGGACGCTCCGAGTTTTATACGGCGTATACGCCTTATCAGCCGGAGATTAGCCAGGGAACACTGCAGGTGATCTACGAGTTCCAGACCATGATCGCCGAACTGACCGGTCTGGACGTGTCGAACGCCTCCCTCTACGAGGCGGCCACGGCAGTGGTGGAGGCGAGTACCATCGCGATCAATCAGACGCGCCGCGACAAAATCGTCATCGCGGGAGGTGTTCATCCTGAGTACCGCCAGGTGCTGCATACCTACCTGAACGCCCAGGGCTTCGAGCTGGTCGAAGTGGCCGAGGAGTGGGTGGCCGATCCCGCCAGTTTTCGCCCGCTCATCGACGACTCAGTGGCCGGCGTGGTGGTGCAGTCTCCCAACTTCTGGGGCGCCGTCGAGCCGATGGCCGAGTTGACCGCGCTGGCCCATGAATCTGGCGCGCTGTGTATCTCGGTCAACAATCCGCTCTCGCTGGCACTGTTGGCGCCCCCTGGACAGTACGGGGCCGACATCGCGGTGGGCTGTGGCCAGCCGTTCGGCATCCCCATGATGTATGGCGGCCCATATCTCGGCTTGATCGCGGTGCGAGCCGGTCTCGAACGTCGCTTACCCGGTCGTATCGCCGGCGGAACGGTCGACAACCAGGGACGCAGGGGGTATGTATTGACGCTGCAGGCCCGAGAGCAGCACATCCGACGCGAGAAAGCGACCTCCAATATCTGCACCAATCAAGCACTGATGGCGCTGGCGGCGACCGTTCATCTCTCCCTGCTGGGCAGGGAAGGCGTGCGGGAGACGGCCAATCTCTGTCTGCAGAAGGCCCACTACGCGGCCCGAGCCATCGATGAGATTCCCGGCTTCTCGCTGGCCTATGGGGCGCCGTTCTTCAACGAGTTCGTGGTGCGAACGCCGGTGCCGGCGGCGGAGGTGAATCGACACCTGATGAGCGGCAGTGGGATCGTGGGTGGTCTGGATCTGGGCCGCTTCGACCCGGCTCACCAGGATTGCCTGTTGCTGGCCTGCACCGAGCTGACGACTCGGCAGGAGATCGACGATCTGGTTGCCGCCCTACACGAGTTGCAGCCGGCGCCGTCCAGGTCCCAGCCTAAAGAACACGCCGGTGTGGTGGGAGGCGCATCGTGAGTGAGCCGCTGGTCTTCGAGCTCAGTTCGCCGGGCCGCAAGGGCTATTCCCTACCGGCCTGCGATGTGCCGGAGCAGCCGCTCGGCGACCTGATTCCCCCGGAGTACCTGCGGGAGAAGCCGGCCGCGCTGCCGGAGCTTTCCGAGCCAGATGTGGTGCGGCACTTCACCCATCTCTCCACGCTGAACTACAGCATCGACCGCGGTTTCTATCCACTCGGCTCCTGCACCATGAAGTACAACCCCAAGATCAACGAAGCGTTGGTCAGTCAACCCGGCTGGGCCTCGATCCATCCCTACCAGCCGGAGGCGACGGTGCAGGGCGCGCTCCACCTGATGGACGAGTTGCAGAACAAGCTCTGCGCCATCGCCGGTATGGATGCCTTTACGCTGCAGCCGGCGGCTGGGGCGCACGGCGAGTTGACCGGCCTACTCATGATCCAGGCCTACCACCGGGCGCACGGTGAAGGTCACCGTAACGAGGTGATCGCTCCCGACTCCTCCCACGGCACCAACCCCGCGACCGCCGCGACGGTCGGCTACAAGCTGATCACGGTCCACTCCGACCAGCGCGGCCGGGTTGATCTCGCCGAACTGAAGTCGCTGGTCAACGAGAATACCGCGGCCTTCATGCTGACCAACCCCAGCACGCTGGGGCTGTTCGACGAGCAGGTACAGGAAATGTCGCGGGTGGTCCACGCTGCGGGCGGCATGATGTACTACGATGGCGCGAATCTGAACGCCATCATGGGCGTGGCTCGGCCCGGCGACATGGGCTTCGACGTGGTCCACATCAACCTGCACAAGACTTTCACCACGCCGCACGGCGGCGGCGGTCCTGGCGCCGGCCCGGTTGGCGTGAAGGAGGTGCTGGCGCCCTATCTGCCGGTTCCCACCGTCGCTCGGCGCGACGAGCACTACGTGCTGGACTACGAGCGGCGGGACTCAATCGGCAAGATTCGTAGCTTCTATGGCAACTTTGGGATGCTGGTGCGGGCCTTTACCTATATGAGTCGCATGGGCAGCGACGGGCTGACCCAGGTGAGCCGCGACGCCGTGCTGAGCGCGAACTACCTGCGCGCCAGCCTGAACGACCTCTATGAGGAGGCCTATCCCGGGCCGAATATGCATGAATGCGTGCTCTCCGGTAAACGGCAAAAGAAGCATGGCGTGCGCACCATGGACATCGCCAAGCGCCTCATGGATTACGGCTTCCACCCGCCGACCGTCTACTTCCCGCTGATCGTCGACGAGGCCTTGATGATCGAGCCAACGGAAACGGAGAACAAGGACACCCTGGACAGCTTTATCGACGCCCTGCGCGCCATCGCGCGCGAGGCCGAAGAAACTCCCGAACTGGTGACGAGTGCGCCGAGCACCACGACAATCGGCCGCCTGGACGAGGCCCGCGCGGCACGCGTTCCCGACCTGCGCTGGCATCCACGGGGAGGGCATGAGCTGAGTTCAGAGCCTAAAGACCCGGGGGAAAAGCCACTGGGGGTATAGGGCCGATCCTCGATGAACAATTCGACCAGCGCCTCGAACGTTGCCGATTTTGCTGCCCGTGTGGCCGACAACATCGAAACCGTCATCATCGGCAAGCGACCACAGATCGAGCATCTGCTGGCGGCGCTGCTCTGTCGCGGCCATGTGCTGCTGGAGGATGTGCCGGGGACCGGCAAGACCATGCTGGCTCGCGCCGCTGCCGCCACCATGGGCCTCTCTTTCAATCGCGTGCAGTGTACCCCCGACCTGCTGCCCAATGACATCACCGGCCTCTCTATCTACAACCAGCAGACCGGAGGCTTCGAGTTCCGCGCCGGCCCGGTGCTGGTCAACATTCTGCTGGCCGACGAGATTAACCGCGCCACGCCCCGTACCCAGGCGGCGCTGCTGGAGGCCATGCAGGAGCAGCAAGTGACGGTGGACGGCGTGACCCATCAGTTGCCCGATCCCTTTCTGGTGCTGGCCACCCAGAACCCGGTGGAGTACGAGGGCACCTTCCCCCTGCCCGAAGCGCAACTCGACCGCTTCCTGATCCGCATGTCGCTGGGCTATCCAGCCGAAGCGGAGGAGATGCAGTTGCTACGCAACCTGCGCCGGAGCCATCCCATCGACGCTATCGGTTCCACGGTGGACTCCACCGAGCTGCCCGCGCTCTATGAGGCGGTCAGCGAGGTACACGTGGAGGAGTCGCTGGAGCGCTACATCCTGGATATTGTGCGGGTGACTCGAACCCATCCCGACATCTCGGTGGGGGCCAGTCCACGTGGCTCGCTGGGGCTGTACAAGAGCGCACAGGCGCTGGCGTCCATCCGGGGGCGGGATTACGTCACCCCGGACGACGTGAAGGAGATGGCGCCCTTGACGCTACCACACCGGCTGATGGTGCGGCCCGAGAGCCAGCTACGGGGACGGGATGCGACGGTGATCGTGGCCGAGATCCTGGAGAGCATGGCGCTGGACATCGGCGAGGCGAGATAGACCAGGTGGTAACTGCCGAAATTCGGCAAAGCCATGGCCGGATCAGGGCGGTCCTCCGGCGCTTGAGCGACGACTGACCAGAACCAATGGGACGGGTTCTACCGTCGGCACGTCGTCTGTGCCCGGGCTGTGATGTCGCATTCCTCGTCTGACAGTCGCCCTGCGTCTCCTGTTTCACGAAAGTGTCACAAACTAACTGAGGCAAACGTTGAGTAGGGCAGTAGCATGCTGTCAATCGGGGGGGACGTACGCGGTAGGGAAAGACACGAAGCCATGGACCCGCACGGAAATACTCAGCAGCGCACTGGACACAGCACCACCCAAAGAGAAACAGATCTTCCGGCAAAATATCGCGTCTTGATGATCGGTTCGCGACACATCAGATCGGCGGGGTTGTACGCGATGCTGCGCAACGACCAGCAGGTCGACGTGGTCGCACACGTCAGCGATGCGCCGGCCGCAGTCGAGGCGGTGGAGAGGTTAAAGCCGGAAATCGTGTTCGTCCCCAGCGATGTGACTGAGATGAGTGTGGTAGAGTTGGCGCACGCGCTGCACCAGACGGGTTTGGGCTGTAAGGTCGGCGTGTTTAGTCAGGCGCTCGATCATGACCTGGAACTGGCGCTGGGTCGGGAAGAGGTTGACAGCTACATCCTGTGGAATCAGGTGGACGCGGAACTCCTGGCTATTTGCCTTCGCGCCTACCGAAAGAATCTCCGTGTGATCTGCGTTGAGGCTGCGGATGAACTGTTCACAGGGCCGGAACAGCGCCGGCGTCTGCGCGACGCTGGACTCCAATTCACCGACAGGGAGCGTGCAGCCCTGACCGGTGTGGCTCAGGGATTGACAGCGAAACAGATCGCTGATCGAGAGGGCGTTGGACAGCGGACCATAGAGCGTACACGGGCGCAACTCGAGCATGCACTGGGAGCGACCAATCTTCAGGACTTGAGGCAGAAAGCACGGGAACTGGGCTTCGGTGAGTAACGACGACTGGGCTTCATCGTCATCTGCATCGTAGCCAGGGTGTTGAACCAGTGATTCATCGCCGTGGGGTCGCTGCCAAGGCCGAGATCGTGCGTTCGTCCATGCTCGCACTCTCCTTGGGTCCGTCGCTCTGCACCCCACGACGGCAACACCGGTGCGGCGCGCGAACGTCCCCGACCTTCCCCAAACCCCGAGAAAGACCGTGCAGATTTGAGAAGGGGAAGGCGTTCTGCTATGCGGCACCGCCAGAGGACCGCCAAAAACTGGCGGTTTTTTGGCGGTTTCATTGGCGGTTTTTCTCTTCAAGCGGCGGTCTTGATGAATTACAGTCAAAGTGATACAGGTACAAACAGGGTTCTTGCTCGCGTTCCTTTTTCCAATACTGCGTGAAACATTCTAAAACCAGTAATTTCAAAGGGCGCAAAATGTCAGCTCACCTATCTTCGATGTTACCGATGCCTAATGATGTAGTGACCAAATGGGAGAGGCGTTCCATGTAGATCCGCGACCATGCCCGCCGAACACTCAAACATGCTGCAATCATTCTGGACACAATAAGGAGCATTCAGTGAAACTCTCCATTCTCCGCAAATCTTCGACAACTATTTCGGCTGGAGCACTCGCGCTTGGGCTGTCAAGCGGCTCAATAGGGGCTCAGTCGGCGACATCACATCAATGGGAGCTTCGAGGAAACGTGCAGCCGCTGGCATCAACATCGTTGTTTGAAGCCCCGGACGTAACCCACTTCCCGTCAGCGTTGGCAGCAGCCTCGCTTTCCGGCGGGCCTCTAAAATTTTACCTTGTTCATGGTCAGCCGATACTCGGACATCCTGGACAGTACGAGTATCCTTTTCAAGTTGTCAAGAGTTCTGCCGTTGGAACGATTAGGGCAACTGAAATAGCGATAAACTCGAAGACCAATGATGAACTCTTCGCAGTCAACGTGACATCAAGAAGAACCTCTTCTGTATCCGCTCTACGCGCCCAGAAAGCGACACGCTTTCGAACCTTCAATGGGCAATGCTCTGGCAGTGATACCGAACTAAGTGGAAACGCTGCTGCGACTTGGGGCGTGGGTGCTCTCACAGTTGCAGGCGATAGTGACGGCTTGGGTGTCTGCGCATCTGGTAACTTCCTATACAACTTGATTCAATTGACCACTTTCGGCCCAGAGTGCGCTTGGACAGTTACGCAGAACTCGGGCGAATACGACGGTATACATAATAACAACACTTCGGCGGCTGAGGCTTACTATGGCAATGACTACAGTTGTAGTGGAGGTCCATTCAATTGTGAAATTGACTATCAACCGATAGAGTATGATCAGTTTTTGACATATGCCGGATATGACGACAATACGCATATCGTAGATCTAGGTCAAGGAGGCTGCTCCGCGAGATACTTTGTGACGTACAACAATACATGAGCACACGCCAAGAACTGGCGAGTATGCTTATGGCAGCGATTGCTGCCCAGGTTGGTCCTTAGAAACCGTCTTAAAGGTCATGTCTGCGCAGGTTATGGCAGACATGACCTTTCGGTTTCAGCAACATGCCAGTGGATCCATGTCTTGTGGGCAGCATTTGCTAGCGGACTATCATGCCTAAGCTGTTCGAGTGTAGCGAAGAGAGGCGGCCACCTTCTCTCGCTCGAACAACTCGGACCCCTTTGCGGCGTGGGGTGGTCTCCGTGTCGACGAATACTGCGGTTTTTTTGGATCTCCTGTTCGTACTAAGAGCTGCGGACCTCGCGGCGCAAGCGACGAAGTTCGTCGCGCTTTTCGCTAGTCGGGCTGTCCTTGTCGCTCGCCTGCATCCATCGCCGGCTTCTTTATCCATTGCGACAGTGTGTCGTACGACACACTTAGATCGTCGTCAATTGCATTCCTGGGTTTGTTGTCGCTATTAGCCAGGCGCGCCACTTCGTCCCGGAACTCAGGCGCGTACCGAGACAAATCGTTTCGCATGGGGATCTTCTTGCTAAGACCGTTGGTGGTCCGTTGAGGCTCGTTTGATGGGTGTGCTTGCTCTGGCTCCGGCAATCAGCGCGTCCATAGAGCCATCAAAATTGCGTGGGAGGACCATTAGTCTTCTCGCTTCGGGATGACCACCGAACCGAGCCAAGCGCCGGTTCGCTGCTGCGGACTACGATCAATGCCGGTACCGCAGAGGCCGACATTGTCGGCCGACCTCGCCTGCTCTAGAAGGTCGGTGCAGGTAATCGAGGGTGCGCCTTCGGGCACGGGTACACCGACGAAGTGTTTCGTCATTGCCGTGTAGCACGACCGGGTGGTGTAAGATTTCAGCCCTGTATTCCGTTGTAAGTAAGAGATGTTCACAATCAGATAGTGAGAAGGTATGCACGAGTGGGGGTATGTCAAGGCAGTGAGTAATCTGGCTGGAGACAAGCGCGTGGAGGACGAAACCACTGCTCTCATTCATCGGTATGAAGCAGCACTGTACCAGTTCCTCATGCCGCTGCTTGCGAGCCGAGACGAAGCCTTGGACGTATTGCAAGACACGTTTATTCGATGCTACGAACAACTTGCTGCGGGCAAGGAAATTCAGGGAGCTTGGCTTTTTAAGGTGGCACGGAATAGAGCAATAGACCTTCAACGGGAGAAAGGACGCGGCAGATCGCTAGCCATACGGCTACATACCAACACTCCATCGGCAACAACCGACGACCACGCGCCGGTAACGCGCGCGCTCCGAATATTGAGCAGCAATGACCAAGAGCTGCTTTTGTTATGCGAGGTCGATGGGCTATGCGCTCGGGACATAGCAGCCATCCTGAATATCCGCCCAGCGGCCGTGTATACGCGTCTCTTTCGAGCGCGTGAAAGACTACGGCATGCGCTTACACTGCAAATGGAGACCAACCATGAGACATAGGAAAGCTCTCAAACTCCTGGCATCTTGGAATCTACTGAGTGCTAGCGAAAGAGAAGGCGCGACATTGCACGTTGCGACCTGCGATCGATGCTGCGCTCGCTCTCGGACCTACGCTGAACAATCACGAGTCGTGCGTGAGTTATTGTCTCGTAGTGACGGTCCGGTTAGTAGTGCATTGCCAGTCTCCGAAGATGGACATAGTTTGACAGATACAACCGCATGGTCAAGTCGCCGACGCGTAGGCTGGCGTCCGCGTGCGGCGATATTCGCGCTTGGTATCGCTACGATTATTGGTGGGTTTGCGTCTCCCGTTGGCGCAGTAATTGCTGGGCGCGTACATGACACCTTCTTGCCCGCTAGCACGAGCGGCGATCCATGTCATGTGCCGCAGCGATGGATATTAAGCGAGGCCGCTCGGGAGGTTAGCGGACCAAGTGCATTTGTTCGATCTGGTGGAATGATCTCTCCGTTCCAAGTCGCAAAGGCGACCAAGTTGCCGAACTTGCACTGGGTTGTGATTATTGATCCGTCCTCAGGCATACAGACGTTGGATTGTCGTGGTCATGGAAGGTCAATATATATGGAAGCAGGATATAATGTCCATAATGGGTCTGAACTCTTTGGCATGAGTTGGGAGCCAACCCCGTAGTGGTCTGGCGAGGCTCGTTTGATGGATGCACCCGCTCTGGCTCCGGCAATTATCAGGCCCATAGAACCATCAATATTGCATGAGAGGACCAGTCGCGAGAGGCATTGCTATGATGGTCCGCTCGCTAGAGAAGCGTAATTCTCGTATTGCTGATGCAGCCAGTGTGAGATTAACGACAGGCCAGGGCTGGTCAGCAGACGTCGATCTCGACTCCGCTCTCTTCGCGAGAGGGACAGAAACATGAGACGACCAAAAGTATTGATTGCACTGATAACGGTAGCGGTCCTGGTGGTGGCGGGCGTGACCTGTCAGCGAGCGGTAGCTGGACCGAGTCCGGTGGCGAGCGATGCGCCGCTTCTTGGCGCGCCGACGGCGTCCGCACGACTCACCCCCGGTACCGTACTGCACGTGGCAGAGAGCCAGGGGGATGGAAGCCTGTTTGCCCAGGCTGCGCACGTGACCGTCACATACGGCGTGTGGAAGCCTGATCTGGTTCGCTCGGGGCTGACGCCTCCCATCAATGTGTGGGTTGTGACGCTTACCGGTCTGTCTACCGTGCCGGGGCCGGCTGGCAGTGCGTTGCGTTCGGCGCCGAGAAGGTCAGAGCACAACATCGCATTCATCGTGGATGATGAGAATGCAGAAGTGCTTGAGGTGAGTGCCTGGTGAGCAGGACTGTGTATATCGTGTGCGTGCCGAGAAACTCCAAAATGTGCGATATGTCAACCATCTCGCCATCCTTTGACGAGGAGGCGCTATGATACGTAGAGTCATAGTATTCGCCGCGATGCTCTTCGCCTCACTGCCCACGACATCGGCAGCAGTTCCCCCGGTGCAGAAGACCGTGATCAGCACGGTTTCCCATGGCGTGAAGCTGACCCTGATGGTGCCGAGACGCGTCTATCCCCGGAATGCGCTGGTGCGGGTCGTGGTCACCATGCGGAACCTGTCGCAGCAGGACGTGCAGATACTGGGGCAGGGGAGCTACTGTTGCTTTCCGTACACCCTTGGCGCAGTCGTGCGGGACAGAAGTGATCAGATCGTGTATCCAGGCGACCGCAGCGAGCCGACGCCGGGTCCACCGTTGTTCCCACTGACCGTTGCGCCGCGCCACAGCATGAGCCAACGAGTGTTCCTGGTGCTGCGCGCGGGCCGCGTGCAGGGCGTGGTGCAGGTGCAAAAAGGATCTGACTACTTCACGGTGCAGACGCCAGTGGTAACCGTTCGGCTGGTGACGGAGCGCGCGCCTCAGGTGATACTCCATGCTGCTGTTGCAGACCAGCTGACGGCGACGATCCGTCCCCCGACACACATGAAGGGATACCTCTATTATTTGGGCTCGTTTGTGTGCGGGAAGAGCTATCTTCCCGCAGGTCTGCCATTCGTCGAGCCATTTGAACTCTCGCTCCATAGCAGGCTGACTGCGGACTGTTCATACGCGGGCATGCCGGTAAGCAGTTGGTATGTGCTGGCGGGCTGGCTCAATCATCCCGTGGTGGCCATCGACTATACACGGCCGTCGTCGTATCACTGAGACCTAGGTGTAACCGAGATCCGCCGTCGACCAGAGCCTGTGCCCTGCCGCGATACTGCGATGTCGCGTTCTTCGTTCGGCCAGCCCGGCACAGCGCCCGCTCCGCTCTCCTGCTAAGCTAACTCTGTGTGTTTTGCACAGGTATGCCTGATGCGCGCATGGACAAGGAGCACAGAGAGTGGACACGAGTACCGTGCTGCAACAGGCCGAGGCCGTTGCCGGCAATCTGGCATCGCAATGGAATGGCGGCCGATCGGTTCTGGATCGCCTGGTGGAAGCGGCGGGCGACCCGGCGGCCAGCCCGCTGCAGGCCGCCCGAACCCTAGGCGCGAACGGGGTGGAGGCGCTGTTCGCGGATGATGCGGAGTACCAGAGACTGCAGGCCGCCTTCCAACAGCTCACCTGCTACCTGACGGCCGAAACCTGGTTTGAGCGCACGGTGCGGGATGACCCGCGGCTGAGGTCGCTGCGGGAGAGCCCGGTGGCCTATCTCTGCATGGAATTTGGTCTGGCCAACTGGTTACAGATCTACTCCGGCGGCCTCGGCATGCTGGCCGGGGACATGGTGAAAGAGGCCAGCGACCTGGGGCTTCCCTTCGTGGCTGTTGGCCTCATGTATCGCCGCGGCTTTTTTCATCAGCGACTCGACCAGTCGCGCTACCAGACCGAGTTTTACCAGCCGCTCGATCCCAACACGCTGGGAATCGAACGGGCGGTGGACCGGCACGGTGATGACCTGGTGGTCGCGGTGCCCATGGGCGATAGGACGATCTCCGCCTGCGTCTGGAAACTGCAAGTCGGGCGTGTACCGCTGTACCTGCTGGACACCGATGTAGCTGAGAACGAGCGGGCGGAGGATCGCGAGATCACCGCTCACCTCTATGGCGGCGACCAGACCACCCGGATAAAGCAGGAGATTGTTCTGGGCATTGGGGGTGCCCGTGCCTTGCGAGCGCTGGACATCGAGCCATCGATTTACAGTATGAACGAGGGACACGCCGCCTTTTTGGGATTGGAGTTGCTGGCCGACGCCCTGGAAGAGACCGATTTCTCCAGTGCGCTGCACCGAACCCGGCCTCGCATCGTGTACACCAATCACACCGTCGTACCCGCCGGCAATGACGTATTTCCGTACGAATTGGTGGTACGTCACCTGGGCGCCTATGCGGAGAGCCGGGGCATCGGGGTCGAGCATCTGATGGGGTTGGCGACCGATCCGCACGGTAACTTTTCGATGGCTCTGCTGGCATTCCAGATGTCCGGCAAGGCCAATGCGGTCAGCGAGCTACATGCCAGGATCATTCCCAGTGCCTGGCCGGGCTATGGTGTGGAGGCGGTGACCAACGGGGTGCATGCGCCCACCTGGCTCGGCCCCGACATTCGAGCCTTGCTGGATGAGTACGTGCCCGATTGGGAGGGCGACGAGCCGAACTGGGAGGCGATTCGAAGCATCCCGAGTGGTGCGCTGACGTGGGCACGCGATGCTCAGCGCGCATCCATGATCGGGTTTGTGAACCGCTGCCAGGACGAGGTGCAACTCGACCCACGGACGCTCACGTTGGTGTGGGCGCGGCGTTTCGCCGAGTATAAGCGGGCCTTTTTGATGGCGACCGATCTCGACCGGCTGGGGAATTTGCTGGACGATCCGGGGCGACCGGTCCAGATTGTCATTGCCGGGAAGGCCCATCCCCGCGATGAGGGTGGCAAGCAGGTGTTGCGACAGCTGCTGGACCGGCTCCGGGGCGACCGGCGTATCTCACCGCATGTCGCGTTTGTGCCGGACTACGACGAGGAAATTGGTCGCTTTCTGACTATGGGGGCCGACGTCTGGCTGAATACCCCGCGCAAGCCGCTCGAGGCCAGCGGCACCAGCGGAATGAAGTCGAGCGACAACGGCGGCCTTCAACTCACCGTCCGAGACGGCTGGGCCGATGAGGTCGATTGGTGGGATGTTGGTTGGGGCATCGCCGGCAGCGACGACGAAGCTGACGCCCAGGAACTCTACCAGTTCCTGGAGGAAGGCGTGGTTCCTGCTTTCTACCAGCGTTCTGCAAACGGTGTCTCAGAGGCGTGGACGGCGCGAATGAAGAGCACGATGATCATTACCTTGAGCCGCTACAGCGCGCGCCGCATGCTGCTGGACTACCTCCACAAACTGTATCTGCCGTTGCTTGAGGAACAGAGCGCCTGCACGATGGTCTGATTCAAGAGTTGGCCCCCCCTCCCCCTTCCCCCTCGCCCTGACTTTATGACAGTTTTTGGAAATGAGAGGCTCAGTGGCCCGCTCCATGCTCAAGCGTGTGTTGAGACCACACGAACAGGAGGGGACCAATGAGCCGATCCAGCACGTTGCAAGAGTGTGACC
>JAABUJ010002789.1_pt1 | contig 20731 bp, 9 predicted proteins | sample 5559131 | NCBI WGS metagenome assembly JAABUJ01 (sample SAMN10711875, study PRJNA513366) | rock metagenome | isolation source: Antarctica rocks | place: Antarctica: Victoria Land, Mt New Zealand nord | collected 2016-01-07 | reverse complement strand
TCGACGTCCAGGACTACAAGAACCGCAACGTCGTCGAACGGGCCTTCAACAAGCTCAAGAACTGGCGCGGCCTGGCCACCCGCTACGACAAGCACGCCCTGATCTACGGCGGCGGCATGGTCCTGGCCTCGATCGTCCTATGGCTCAACGCATGAGTTCAGAGACACGGCCTAGCAGCCCCAGGGCGGGTGTGGACACCCGCAGCACACCCGAGGCAGGGACCCGAGCTGGGAAGCCAGCCGAGCAACCCACCAAACCAGCACGACAACCCGCAGCACGGGCCCTGCGGCCCCGGGCATGGACGGCCTTCGGCCGGCTCAATTGTCCAAGGTTGCCCCCCGGATGGTGCGGGGCCGCTCCTCCCCGGGCAAGGGCGCCCAAGATCCTTCCTCGGGCGCTGCGCGGGAAGCTTCTTGGGCTTGTTCCCTGGCCCGGCGAGCCGCTGCGACCCCTGCGGGCGGCTTTGCGGCGGAGGGGTGAACCCACCGCCCTCAAGGCCGGGGGACACCGGCCCACCCGCACCCGCGAGTCGGGACGGGACAGGGAGGCCCAGATGAGCACCAGCACCAGCACCCACACCAGCAGCACAACCAGCACAACTGGCGGGCAGGACAAGCTCGCCGCGTTGCATGAGCAGATCAGCGACGGCGTCGCGGCGCTGGTGGAGTCCCAGGCGTGGCGGGCGATGCTGGACACCGCCGCGAAGTTCCACAGCTACAGAGGGGCAACCTGCTGCTGATCGGCGCACAGGCACCGCAGGCCACCCGGGTCGCCGGGTTCCGCAGCTGGCAGAGCGTGGGCCGGCAGGTACGCAAGGGGGAGCGGGGCATCGCGATCCTGGCGCCCTGCACCTACCGCCCGAAGACGGCGAGCAGCTCGACCGACAGCACCCGCGAGCAGCCCCATGACGAGCGCGGGGGACCGGCCGCACCGGCCGCCAGCGGCGGGCAGCTGCGGGGCTTCCGGGTGGTGCATGTGTTCGCGCTACACCAGACCGAGGGGGCGCCGTTGCCCGAGGTTGCCCCGAGCCTGCTGGTAGGTCAGGCCCCGGCCGGGCTGTGGGACGCTCTGGAAGGTCAGGTGCTTGGGCACGGCTACACGGTGCACCGCGGTGACACTGGCCGGGCCAACGGCTGGACTGACCCTGCCAGCCGCACGGTCCGGGTCAGCGGCGCCGTGGATGACGCCCAGGCGGTTAAGACGCTGATCCACGAGCTCGGGCACCTCGAGTGCGGGCACGTGGCGGACCTGCCGACCTACCTGACCTGCCGCGGCCGGTGCGAGGTCGAGGCCGAGAGCGTCGCGTACGTCGTGGCCGCCGCGCACGGCCTGGACGCCAGCAGCTACACCTTCGCCTACGTCGCCGGCTGGGCCGGAGGAGACCTCACCCAGGTCCGGCAGGCCGCCGAGACCGTAACCAAAGCCGCCCGCACGATCCTCGACCGCTGCAGCGCCGACACCGCGACCGTCCCCGACGACCTGGCCGACACCGCCTGAGCCCGGCGCCCGGGCCCGGCGTCGAGCCGGGCCCAGGGTCGCCGCCGGCCTCATCGTTGAGGCGCTGAACATGTCGGCCTAGCGCTCCGCCGGCCGGGTTGCCCTCGTGATGTACTGACCGGCCGGGCTGGGGCCGCGCCTTCCACGCGCGGACGACTTCGTCTCGGGGCATGATCTGCTCGGCGCCGAGACGACGCGGGTGAGTTATGCCCTCGTGCCGTACACGAGCGCGTCAAGTTGTCCGGAGCGACCCGTGGCACCGCCCCCAGGTCGCGGCCCGTCCGACCACGCTCGTCGATTAGGCGCACTAGGTTCGGCAAGTGTCGATCCCCAACATCCCGAGTCGCCACACGAACTCGGTGCTGCCGTGACCTCGCCCGGCGGCGTCATCCCGCGGCTGCTGGACATCGTCCGCGAGGGAAGCCTGCTTCGCGGCCTGGCCGGCTCGCAACCGGTCCGAGTCGTCGCCGTGCACCGCCTCACCGACGACTCGCTGAACGTCGTCTACCGCAACGAGGCCGGCGGCCTAGGTGAGCGGATGGTATTCGCGGCCGACCTGCCTGGCCTGACCACTGTAGAGGCCGGCGCCGCATTCTCGTTTGACGGCGAACCGGCGTCCTTCAAGCTCGCCGCAGAGGCCCGCAGGATGCGCCTGGCGCACCTGTTCGACCCGCAAGCCGCTCTGGGCACCTCCGACGTCGACCCCCTGCCGCATCAGCTCCGGGCCGTGTACGAGGAGATGCTCCAGCGCCATCCCCTGCGCTACGTCCTTGCTGACGACCCCGGCGCCGGCAAGACGATCATGGCCGGGCTGCTGATGAAGGAACTCCTCATGCGCGGGGACGCGCAGAACATCATCGTCGTCGCGCCCGGCAGCCTCGTCGACCAGTGGGGTGACGAGATGCGGGACAAGTTCGGCCTGCAGTTCGACCAGCTCACCAAGGAACTCATCGACCGGGGCGGGAACCCGTTCGCGCGTGGCGGCCTGTGGCTGGCTCGGCTCGACGTCCTCGCCCGGAACAACGAGGGCATCCTCGACAAGGCGTGCGAGATCGACTGGGACTTGGTGATCTTCGACGAGGCCCACAAGCTGAGCGCCTCGGTCTTCGGGTCGGAGGTCAAGAAGACCAGGCGCTACCAGATGGGCGAGCGCCTCGGGGCCGCCCGCAACGTCCTGCTGATGACCGCGACCCCGCACTCGGGCAAGGAGGAGCAGTTCCAACTCTTCCTGGCGCTGCTCGACGCGGACCGGTTCGAGGGGGTCGTCCGGGAGGGCACCCGCCGGGTCGACGTGTCCGACATGATGCGCCGCCTCGTCAAGGAGGAGCTGCTCCGGTTCGACGGCACGAGGCTGTTCCCGGAGCGGCTGTCCTACACGGTCCAGTACCCGCTGTCGGACGCGGAGAAGGCCCTCTACCTCGCGGTGACGGACTACGTCCGTGACCAGATGAACCTCGCGGACCGGCTCCAGAACAAGGACAACCGCAAGCGGATCGCCGTCGGCTTCGCTCTGACCACCCTCCAGCGCCGGCTCGCCTCAAGCCCCGCCGCGATCCATCGGTCCCTCGAACGCCGCCTCCAGCGCCTGCAAGGCGAACTGCGGGAGGCCAAGCTCGGCCTGCGGGTCACCGGACCGGTCGACCTCGGCCCGGTCGACCTGGACGACCTCGATGAGCTCACCGACGAGGAACGGGAGAGGCTGGAAGACCTCGCGGTGTCCGCCGCTACAGCAGCCGCGTCCGTCCCCGAGCTAGAGACCGAGATCGCGGTCCTGTCGCGGCTAGAACAGCAGGCGAAGGCGATCCGGAACTCGCCGTCCTACTCCAAGTGGGACCAACTCCGGCAGACCCTCGACGAGGCCGACCAGATGCGAGACGCGTCCGGGGCCCGACGCAAAGTCATCATCTTCACCGAGCACCGGGACACTCTCGACGACCTCACAAGCCGGCTTCGCAACCACCTCGGTCGGGACGACGCCGTCGTCACGATCCACGGAGGTACCCGCCGGGAGGACCGCAAGAAGGCGCAAGAGACGTTCAAGAACGACGCGAACTGCGTGTTCCTCGTCGCGACGGACGCCGCCGGCGAGGGTGTCAACCTGCAGAACGCGCACCTGCTGATGAACTACGACCTGCCCTGGAACCCCAACCGGATCGAGCAGCGGTTCGGGCGGGTCCACCGCATCGGGCAAGCCGAGGTCTGCCACATGTGGTCCCTCGTCGCGAAGGACACCCGCGAGGGCGACGTCTACACCCGCCTCCTGCAAAAGCTCGACCAGCAGCGGGCCTCGCTCGGCGGCCGCGTGTACGACGTGCTCGGCCAGGTCTTCGACGGGAACAGCCTGCGCGACCTGATGATCAACGCGATCCGCTACGGCGACTCCGAGGAGAGCCGGGCGCACCTGTTCGAGATCGTCGACGCGAACGTCGGGAATGGGATCGCGGAGGTGCTCGCTGCCGAGCAGCTCGTCCCGACCACCCTGAGCACGAGCGAGGTCGACCAGGTCCGCCGTGAGATGGACCGGGCGGAGGCCGGCCGGCTTCAGCCGCACCATGTCGAGGCGTTCTTCGCCGCCGCCTTCGCCGACCTCGGCGGCAACCTGCGGACCCGCGAGCAGCACCGGTACGAGATCAAGTCAGTCCCCCCGAAGATCAAGGACCAGGACCGGCTCATCGGACGGGGCGTCCCCGTCGTCAACACCTACTCGCGCATCACGTTCGACCGTCCCTACGTCCGCATTCAGGGTCACGCCAGCGACGCGACTCTCATGCACCCGGGCCACCCGCTCATGGCCGCGATGCTGTCGCTGGTCGCCGACCAGCACGGCGACGCGCTCCGCCACGGCGCAGTCCTCGTCGACCGGAACGACGCCGCCGTCACCCCGCACGTCGTGTGCCTCCTGGAGCACGACGTCACCGACGGCAGGACAGACCCGTCCGGGAAGCCGCAGGTGATCTCCCGCAAGGTCCAGTACGTCCAGGTCGACACCGACGGCACGATCAGCCCCCTCAGCCAGACACCCATCCCGAACCTCGTGCCCCCCACGGACGTTGAGGCGGCTGCGGCGAAGGCGGTCCTTGACCAGGACTGGTGCAACGCGAGCGACCTCGACCGGCGGATCATCGGGTACGCCTCGACCACCGTCGCCCGAGCCCACGCCGAGGAGGTCACAGCCCGCACCCACGAACGGGTCGACCGCACCAAGCGGCTCGTCCGGGAGCGCCTCCAGCACGAGATCAACTTCTGGGACCGGCGCGCCTCGGAAATCCGGGACAACGAACGCGCAGGAAAGTCCAGCCGACTCCCCGCCGACCAGGCGCAGGCCCGAGCGGAGGAACTCGCCCGAAGACTCGACCGACGCCTGCGGGACCTCGACCTGGAACGGTCCGTCGCCGCCACACCGCCGCGCGTCACCGGCGCATGCCTCGTCATCACCCAGGGATGCCTCGACTCCCTCACCGACCCGGAAGGCGCAGCCGCACACGCGAAAGAGACCACCCGCATCGAACGGATCGCCGTCGACGCGGTCCTCGCCATCGAAGCGAGTCAGCGCCACGCCACCGTCGAGATGCCGCACAACAATCCCGGCTACGACATCGAGTCGACCACCTCCGACGGACTCGACTTCATCGAGGTCAAGGGCCGAGTCGAAGGTGGCAACACGTTCGTGCTCACCCGCCAGGAAGCCGTCACGGCCCTGAACAAGGGCCAGCACAGCGTCCTCGCTCTCGTGCGCGTCCACCACGACGACAGCACCAGCGTCCGCTACGTCCGTCAGCCCCTCGACGAGCCGATACAGCACTGGCAGACGGCAATCGACGCCGACTGGAACCACTTCTGGAACCGAGGAACGCAGATGACCCCGTGACCACCGCGGAGCCGCAACGCAAGAAGCTCATCGAGGTCGCCCTCCCGCTCGACGAGATCAACGCAGCCTGCAAGGCAGACAAGGACCGGAAGACCGGGACGCTCCGCAACCTTCACAAGTGGTTCGCGCCGATGCCGCTGCCGGCCTGGCGCGCGTTGCTGTTCGCTGCTCTCGTCGACGATCCCGAGGACGACGAACGCCGGGCCTACTACCTCGACGTGGTCAAGCGCCTTATGGCGAACGGGGCCAACCTTCCGGACGAGGAGACCCTAGGCGAGGCCCACCTGCTGCTCCGCAAGCAGTACCCGGACGGACTTCCGGTCGTCTTCGATCCGTTCTGCGGAGGCGGCTCGGCACTTGTAGAGGCGCAACGGCTGGGGCTGGACAGCTACGGGAGCGACCTCAACCCCGTCCCGGTGCTCATTTCCAGGACACTTACGGAGCTGCTGCCGAAGGTCCACGGGCAGCAGCCGCTTCACGCCGAAAACCTAGAGTCCAAGCGGCCCGGTAAGCGGCGCGCGGACTCGGACGACTACTTCTCCCTTATTCCCGCCGGTGACGCGAGCAAGCGAATCTACGCCGGCTACGAGGGCCTCGCCCGAGACGTCTCGCACTACGCAGATAAGATCCATGCGAAGCTCAGCGGGTCGCTGGCTAGCCACTACCCCGTCCGTCCAGGCGAGAACCCGCTGGCGTGGCTCTGGGCGCGTACAGCGGAGTGTCCTAACCCCGCCTGCGGCGCCGAGACGCTGCTTGTGAGCTCGATGTCGCTCTCAAAACGCAAGCATCAGTACGCATGGATTGAGCCGCACGCCATCGGCAAGTCAGTCGAACTTCGAGTGCGTTCAGGCGAGCGCAGTGACCTGACCCCTCCGTCTCCCAAGATCGGGGACGGCATCTTCGCGTGCCTTCGGTGTGGAGACACGCTGGATGGCGACTACCTACGAACGCAGGGCAAGAGCGGACGCCTCGGTGTCCGGATGACTGCCGTCGCCTACGAGGCGAATGGCGAACGGCGCTTCCGTGCACCTGACGCCACGGACCTGGCCGCAGCGACCGACATCGCGCCGTCGAGCGACTTCATGCACGTGCCGATCAACGTCGGGGGCCAGGGGATCCGGGTCGGCCTCTACGGCATAGACACCTGGGACAGGCTCTACACACCTCGGCAGTTGCAGATGCTGACCACGGCGGCGGACCTTGTCGCAGAGACCTACGAGGAGCTGCGGCGCGACGGCGCCTCGGCCGACTGGGCGACGGCAGTAGCCACGCTATTGGGCCTGGGTGTGGGTCGGCTCGCGCAGTACCAGTCATCCCAGGTCCGATGGTTCATCGACTCTCGGTCGGGAGGCGGCCAACCGCTGCCTGCCTTCGCGCGTCACGACATGCCGATGCAGTGGGACTTCGTCGAGCCGGCTCCAACAAGTTCGGCCGGGTCTCTTCCGGGTGCTGTCCGCTCCATGACCGCTGCCCTCTCGCAGGTCGCGATCGGGACCGGGGCAGTGGTGCGTGCCGATGCCCGTGTCACGGCCAGCCCTGCCCCGGCGCTTATCGCGACGGACCCTCCGTACTTCGACGCCATCGGCTACGCGGACCTCTCGGACTACTTCTACCTCTGGCACCGCCGGGCACTACGTCAGGTCCACCCCGACCTATACGGAACAGTCGCGGCCCCCAAGACCGGCGAACTGACGGCGGTCCCTTCGCATCACGGCAACAGCAAGGAAGCCGCTCGAAAGTACTTCATCCACGGGTTCACTGAGACATTCCAGAACCTGCAGCGGTCCCTCGGCACAGGACTACCCATGCTGGTGGTCTACGCCTCAAAGGAACAGAAGGCTTCAGCTCAGGAGGAGACCCGGTGGTCCTCCATCCTGACCGCGATGATCGACGGCAACCTAGAGATCACCGGGACGTGGCCCATTCGCGGCACCGGGTCAAACCGCATGGTGGGACTCGGGACGAACGCGGTCGCGACCTACGTGGTCATGGTCTGCCGACCACGACCGGAGAGTGCGGGCACCTGTTCTTTGGGCGACTTCAACCGCGCCCTGCGCAGAGAACTGAAGCCGGCAGTCCACGATCTCCAGGCCGCCGGCATCCTGCCCGTGGATCTCGCGCAGGCGGCTATGGGACCGGGCATGCAGGTCTACTCGCGGTACCGAGAGGTCCTTGACCAGGGGGGCCAAAGAGTGAGCGTCGAGCAGGCGCTGCGACTCATCAACGCCGCGCTCGGAGAAGTATTGGACGAGCAAGAGGGCGAACTCGACCCGGACTCCCGCTTCGCGGTTGCCTGGTGGGAGAAGCACGGTTGGTCCGATGCAAAGTTCGGTGAGGCTGATCAGTTGGCCCGTCCACAGGGCATTTCCGTGGATGATCTCGTTCGGGCGGGCGTTGCGCGCTACTCGAAGCCCGGATTCGTGGCCGTTCTGGGCGCGGGAGAGCTTGACCGCGACTGGTCCCCGTCCAGAGACCGCCGACCGACGGCATGGGAGGCCGTGCACCACTTGGCTGACCGGCTCATTGACGGCGGCGGCGCGGTCGAAGCGGCTCGGCTGATGGCCGGTCTCGGGACTCTGCGGGACCCGGCGCAAGCACTGGTATACCGCCTAAACTTAGTAGCGGCGAAGAAGGGCCGGGGCAAGGACCAGGAGCGGTACAACGCGCTGATCGGGAGCTGGTCAGACCTCCTTGCCATGTCCGCGACAGAAGAGGACGGATTGTTCTGATGGCGGCCCTATCAAACAAGGAACGAGTCGGTCGGGTGCTCGACGTTGCCGCCGGGGGCCTTGGGCCGTGGATGATCGACCTCCTCACCAGCAAGTACGGAGAGACGTGGCAGACGCAGGTGCGGGCAGCCGCAGGTACCGGCCCCCGTGAGTTCACCGATCAGACGGATGACCCGTCCTACCTGTTCTGGGTGTTCGACAAGCAGTGGCAGTCGTTGTTCCGGAACCACCTCGACTTCGAGGCAAAGCGTTGCGTGTCGGCCCTATGGGATGCTCGCAAGCAGTGGGCGCACGGCGGGAAGTTCAGCGACGAGCAGGCTGAACGGGTCCTGTCGGACGGCGAGCACCTGCTTCGGCAGGTTGGCGCCGTTAGGCACGCCGACGAGGTTGATGACCTACGGCGCGAACTCCGACGCATCAGGTTCGAGAAGGACCAGAAGCAATACCAGGTGGCGACCGAGAAGCAGCTCAGCGTTCGCCTCGACACAGGCGGCCTGCCGGCGTGGCGCGACATAGTGGAACCTCACGACGACGTGGCTCAGGGGACGTTCCAGCTCGCCCAATTCGCCGCGGACCTTCGGCAGGTTGCCCTAGGCGTCGCGCGTCCGGAGTACGGCGACGCGGTGCAGTTCTTCGACAGGACCTACATCACGCGAGGGCTCAAGTACCTGCTGGCGCAGACCCTGCAACGGCTGAACGGGGTCGGGGGCGAGCCGGTGATCGACCTGATGACCACGTTCGGCGGCGGCAAGACCCACTCCGAGATCGCGGTCTACCACCTGGCCGGCGGCAAGCCGGCTGACTCCCTACTCGGCGTCCGCGAGATCTGCGACGAGGTCGGTGTTGCGGACGTGCCGACCGGGGTGAACCGTGCAGTCATCGTCGGCAACGACTTCTCCGTCCTAGGCTCGGAGAAGCCCGACGGCACGACCGTGAACACGATGTGGGGCGAGATCGCCTGGCAGCTCGGCGGCAAGGACGGCTACGCCCGGGTCGCCCGGTACGACACCAATGGCGTCCCCCCGCCGACGACCGAACTCGCGGCGTTGTTCACGGCATACGCGCCGTGCGTCATCCTGATCGACGAGTGGGTCGCCTACCTGCGGCAGCTCTACTCGCACGGCAACGACAACCCCTATGTCAGCGGGACGTTCGACGCGCACCAGACGTTCGCGCAGTCCCTGACGGAGGCCGTGAAGGCCGTCGACAAGGCGCTGTTCGTCGTGTCGCTGCCTGCGTCCGATTCGGTGCGGGACATGGGCGACGGCATCATCGACAACACGCACGAGATCGGCGGGACGCCTGGCCTGGAGGCGCTGCGGAGCCTAAGGTCGGTGATCCGCCGTGTGGAGACGCCCTGGCAGCCGGCGACGGTCGACGAGTCGTACGAGATCGTCCGCAGGCGGGTATTCAAGCCGCTGACCGGCGACGGCGTCCACGGGCGCGACCTGGTCATCGCCAAGTACGAGGACCACTACCGTCGCAACGCCGGGATGGTGCCCAGCGAGGTCATGCAGCCGCAGTACCGCGACGTCATGCGTGCCGCATACCCGATCCACCCGGAGCTGTTCAACCGCCTCCACCAGGACTGGTCGACGCTGGAGCGGTTCCAGCGGACCCGCGGCGTCCTGCGGCTCATGGCGACGGTCGTGCACGCACTGTGGGTGCGCGGCGACCAGTCGGCGCTGATCATGCCGGCGTCGATCCCCCTGGACGACACCAAGGTGTTCGAGGAGATCACGAGCCACCTGGATGACCCGTGGAAGCCGATCGTCGACGCGGACATCGCCGGGTCGGGCTCGACCGCCGACATGATCGACAGGGACATCCCCCTGCTCGGCAAGTCAATGGCCGCCAAGCGCGTCGGCCGCTGCGTCTTCCTCGGCAGCGCCCCAACGGTGAGCAAGAACGCCCGCACCGGCGGGTCGACAGCAATCGGCGGGATCGACCAGAAGCGCATCGTGCTCGGCGCGACCTACCCGGGTGACAACCCGGCGCACGTGACCGACGCGCTTCGCCAACTCGGGGATCGCGGCAAGTACATGAACCGGGACCAGGACCGGTACTGGCTGTCGCTGCAGCAGACCGTGTCCCGGCTCGTGCAGGAACTCGCGGACGGCTACGACGTCACGGAGGTGCACGCGGAGCTCAACCGCACCCTGCGGGAGGAGAACGACCGCGGCATCTTCGCCCGCGTCCACCGGGTTCCCGACGGCACCGCCGACGTCGAAGATGAGCCGACGGCCGCCCTCGTGATCTTCGGCCTGGGCCGGCCGCACTCCAAGAGGGCGAAGTCCGTCGCAATGGACGCCGCCCGGGAGTTCCTGGCCCGTCGCGGCGGGCAGCCCCGCATCCACAAGAACAGCCTCGTGTTCCTCGCCCCTGACCTCGACCGAGTCGACACGCTCGACCTGGTCCTGCGACGCAAGATGGCGTGGGAGTCCGTCAAGGGCAGGGTCCGCGAACTCAACCTCGACCAGCACAACATCACCGTCGTGGACAGCCGGCTGGCCCAGGCGAAGCAGGCCGTGACCGACACGATCCGCGAAACCTACAAGTGGATCATCACGCCGTACCAGGAGATCGGCGCGAGCGAAGTTGAACTCGAAACGATCATTATGAACGGCAACGGGACGCTGGCCGAGCGCGTGACGAAGAAGGCCGAAGGCTCGGAGTTCGTCCTCAAGACGTACGCCCCGTCCCTGCTGCGTCAGCAGATCGACAAGCTGAACCTGTGGAACAAGCAAAGACACGTCCCGGTCGAGACGCTGGCCGGCTACTTCACCCAGTACCTCTACATGCCAAGGGTCAAGGACCACGACGTCATCAGGACCGCGGTCCGGCAGCTCGGAGAGGTGCTCCTCCCAGAGCAGGACGGGTTCGCCTACGCCGACGGATTCGACAACGGGCGCTACCGCGGGCTGGCCCTGACCGAGGGGCCGTTCACGGTCAGCAACGCCGGGCTCATCGTTGATCCTCGCGTCGCGATCAAGCAGATCGAGGAGGAGTCCGCACCGTCGTCCGACCCGGACGTTCCGCCCCCAGGTCTTGGCGTGCACGGCGTGCCCGGTGGCAAAACGACCACTGGTACGACGGCAGTAAGCCGCGCCACGGCGGTTCCCGACCTGCCGGTCGAGCCGCAATCGCGGGTGACGCAGTTCCACGCGTCGAAGGAGCTCGACCCGACCCGGCCGGTCCGTGACATCAGCCAGATCAGCGACGAGATACTCACGCCCCTGCTGATCGCCAACGGGATCGCTGTCCGGGTCACGATCGACATCGAAAGCGGCGACCTGGCGAAACTCACCCCGGAGCAGGTCACCATCCTGAACGAGAACCTCAAGACCCTCGGGTTTACGGACTACAGCATCGAGTAGCGCGTACTTGACGCTAGGGCCTCGGTCTCGGCGGCGAACGCTGCCTTGACGGGTTTCTCACACTGCCTCACGCGATGGCCCCCTCAACGTCGGTGATCAACACGAGCACGGTCAGGACCAAGGGCTCGAGTTACACCACTCCCAGGGACCGAGCCGGCGGCCATCGCACGCCTCGTCCTATCGATCAGCCCCGGCCCCACGCGAATCGCGCAGGAACTGGGGCTGATTGCCTGTCCCGCAACTGGCCATGAGTACCCCGGCCGCTTCCCCCCCGACGGTTTTCAGATGATTTTCTCGACGTCTACGAACGCAGCAGCAGTCGCACAAACCACCGTATGTGACACAGTCCGGCGGGCAGAACGGCAGGGACGGCGGCTACCCCGGGGCGAGCGCTCAGCGGCATGAGCGGACGCGCGTCCGACGCTGGGCTGCTGAAGACCGAGACTTGACGCCCGACGCGTCTGGCGCCGGATAACATCGTCCTCGACACAGGCATATCCGCGGGGGGCGCGCGTGAGGATCTCGCGTCTTCGATTGCAGAACTTCCGCGGTTGGGCCGATTTAGATATCCGCCCGGCACGCCATGTGCTGCTGGCCGGAGTCCCGCGCGCAGGGCGGAGCGACGTCATCCTGGCGCTGGCGCGGCTGCTTGACCCAGCTTCCATCCGTCAGCAGCCGGCGTTGGCGGACATCCGTCAGCAGCGCACCGCACCGGCGCCCCCCGTTGGCGAACCGCCGGCGTTCGGTGGTGTCGGCAGCGACGAGGCGAATATCGACTCCGAGGAACTCGAGGCCGCCCCAGCAGAGGCTGAGGTTGTCGCCGGCCCCGGCGTCACGCTCGCCGCGTACGCCGAGGTCGACGTGACCCTGGTCGAGCTTGACGCCGAGCTCGAGCAGCTCTGCGAGGGGTTCATGGAGCCACTAGACGCCGACGGCCAGGTGGACGAGTCGGGGAACGCTGCGCCGGACGCAGCGCTGGGCGTTCGGCTGGCCTACCGGGTGAGCTACGACGCCAACACCGATGCCGTGACGTCGGTGGTCTTCTACCCGGTGCGCAGCAACCCGACGACGGAGCAGTACGCGCGTGTGCCGGCGGCGGTGCGGCGGGCGTTGCCGGTCGTGGTCCTCAACGCGGCGCGGCCGTTGCAGTTGCGGGCTGAGGGGGTGCTGCGTCGGCTTGTCACGGGCCGGGACGCTGGTGCCGCCGCGGCGGCGTTCCGCGCGCTCGAGCAGGCGGTGGCGACCGCGACGGACGCTCTGTCCGCCGATCCGACGATCGCGGGCACGGTTGACGCGGTGCTGCGGGCGGGCGGGCTGGCCGGGCACCTCGCCGACGCGCCGCCGACGCCAGGCGACGTCCGGTTTCGGCCGGAGGACGGGTCGTTGGCCGCACTGCTCCGCGCGGTTCAACCTGCGTTGGAACTTGACGACGCGGGGCTGTTGACGCTGTCCAGCCACGGGTCAACCGCTACGACTGTGCTGGCCGCGGCGGAGGCGCTGCTCCTGGCGGCGTCGGTCGAGGGCGCTGTCGTGCTCGGGGATGACTTCGGCGATGCCCTGGATGCGGCCACCGCCGAGCACCTCGCCGCCGTGCTGCGGGCGCGAGCCGATCAGGTGTGGTTGACCACACGTCGCCCGGAGGCGGTGCGGGCGTTCGCTCCGGGCGAGCTGGTGCGGCTGAGTCGCGGCGCGACCGGGCGTGCTCACCATCTGGTGCCGGAGCCAGCGGACAAGAAGGAGGTGGCGCTGCGGCGCCTGCTGCACGCGCAGTTGCTGCCTGCGCTGACTGCACCTGTGGTCGCAATCACCGAAGGCGTGCACGATCTGACCGCGTATGCCGCCGCGGACAGGCACCGGTCCGCGACGGCGCTGCCATTGTCAGCCGCCGGTGTACGGCTGATTTGCGCCGACAACGGCTCAGGCGGCGGCACCGGACAGATTCCGCGCGTCGCCGCGCTGGCCCGGGCGTTGGGCTTCCGTGTCATCGCGCTGATCGACGGTGACCCGAAGAAGAGGTCCGGCAGTGTCCTCACCGACATCGAGGCGGCGTGTGACGCCGTCGTTCGGCTGCCGGACTCCGCGGCGATTGAGGTCGCGCTTACGGCGGGTGTGGACGTGAAGGCACTGCGAGCGGCCGCTGCGGTGCTGCCGGTGTACGGCGTTCCTGACCCGACGGTTGGCAAGGCCGACGACGAGGTCTCTGACGCCGTGGTCCAGCTGTTGCACCACAAAGGCCTGCACGAGCAATTCCTCGACGCCCTCAGTGACGAACTTGGCTCGGTGCCGCCACTTCTCGACGCGGTACTGAACGCCGTGGCGACGGCGGCTGGCGCGGCGGGCAACGGACCGATGACGATTGAAGTTGCGGCTCCGCCGCCGGCATCTGCGTCAGCGACCTTGACGCCGTGATGTACCTCCCGGTGGGCACCCAGCACGATGTCATCACGACGACCGCCCCGGTGGCAGTCGTTCTCGGCGGCGCCGGCACCGGCAAGACCACCACGGCCGCCGCGGCCGCCGCGGTCCACCTTCGCGACTCCGACTGCGAACGCGAACAGCAATGCCGCGCGATGATCGTCGCGGGCAGTGTCAGTGGTCTGCCGCCGCGTGGGCGTGCTCTGTTCCTGTCCTTTTCCCGAACTGCCGTCGCCCAAGTGATCGACCGCGCGTCTAGAGTCGTCGGGCCGATGATGGACCGGATCGACGTCGTCACCTTTGACGGGTTCGCTTGGCGGATCATGAACGACTTCGGTGCCGGGTACGGCTATCCAGCGCCGCTGCGCATCGTCTCCAAAGCGGAAGCCAGCGTGCCGGGAGCCGCCGCGGGGATGCGCTACGGCGACCTCATCCCGAACGCCCTCAACATCCTCGGCAACCCCACGCTTGCCGACTACTACGCCCGCCGCTACTCGCTGGTGATCTGCGACGAGTTCCAGGACACCGACGACGAGGAGTGGCAGTTCCTGCAGACAGTCGCCCCCGAGGCGCGTCGCATCGTGCTCGGCGACGTCAACCAGTGCATCTACGCGGAAATGAAGGGGATCGACCCGGAGGCACGGGTCGCGGACGCGCTCGCGCTGCCCGGTGCCGTGCGGATCGACTTGCCGGTGGCCAGTCATCGTGATCCTTCGGGTGTGCTGCCGGCTGCCGCCGATGCTGCGCGGGAGCGACGCTTCGATGACCCGGCACTCATTCACGCCGTCGAGGCCGGGCGGTTGGTCGTCCGCCGCGTGACCGCTGACGATCGAGTTGACCGTGTCGTGAAGTTGGTGCAGGTCGAACGGGTGCTGGGCCACAGCGTTAGCGTGTTCACGCACAGCAATGCATCGACGACGGAGCTGTCCGACGCGTTGACGGCGGCGAACGTCCGGCATGAGCAGGTGGGGCTGTCGGAGGCCTACGGTGAGGCGCTCAACGCACAACTGGCGATGCTCCGTTATGCCCTTGACAGCACTCCTGGCGCTCGCCGGGCGCTCGCAGTGTTCGTCGCTTCTAACTACCGCCGGAATGTCGCGCTGCCGGGGCAGATTGTGGCGCGTTCGAACGGGACGTTCGAACGCGCACTAGAGCCGGTCGTCGAGGAGCTGAACGCCGCCGGTTCTGCGGGCGACACCGACCGCCTTGCGGACGTAATCAGCGGCGCCTATCACCGGCTCGGTACGCATCGTGGCCAGCAGGCCTGGAGCGAGGCTGCCCGACGAACGCGCGCGGTCATGCGGTTGCTTGCGGAAGGGCAGCCGCTCGCGAACGTCGAGGAGGAGGTGGGCCGGGCGAGGCACCGAGCGTTGCTCGGCGACGCTGGTCTCCGCCCGCACCCGGTGCAAGTTATGAACTTGCACCAGACGAAGGGGAGGGAGGCTGACGCGACGATCCTGTTGCTTCAGCCCGATGAGTTCCACGGCTACGAACCACCTCCGTACCCGACATTGTCTCGGTTGTTGTACGTCGTGCTCACGCGGGCGCGGACCCGCGCCTACATCGCGGTTCCCAACGACGTTCACGGGTTGTGGCGGCCACTCGTAGAAGCCTGCGAAGCGGCGGGCGCAGCGGCCGCTGCTGCTGCTGCTGCTGAGCAGGGAGAAGGCTGACCTTCAGTGACAGTACGCCTGATTCCGGAACGGACGATCGATTCTTTGCTGGCGTTCGAGTTGGTTCAGGCCGTTCCAACAGGCGTCATCTGGTCCCCATCCAACACGCGAGGTCAATGGGATCACGCCTTCGTGACGGGACGCCGGACGCTTGTGTTCGAGTGCAAGGGGGTCGTCAGCAATGTGCGGCGCGATCCCACAGCTCGGTGGACACTGCCCATAGACACGGTGCAGCTGGCAAACTATCTCCAAGCAGGCATCGACCTGACCTACCTCCTGCCGGCAAGGCCGTCGACGCTCAGTCACCCGCGGATCCGCTCTTGCACGGTCGACCCGGACGCCTTCGGACACTGCGTCGCCTGTCGGGGCCTTCAAAACGATCCGAGGGATGCCCGACGCTTCGCGGGGAGTGCACCGCATGTGCGCGCAGCACCGGAGCACGTTAGATGTCAGCCCTGGTTTAACCGGCTGCGCTACCGCGTCCTGCACGTCGCCGGCCGGCTCGTCTGCACCGGACGCCGCGTGATCCTGCGACTGGACCAGAACTGGCCCTGGGCCACCGACCTCGCCTCAGCCTTCAACCGACTCCGCGCCGCACCCTGGCCAGGCTGACCGCACCACCCCCGTCAGCCCACGACCAGGAACCTAGGAGCCCACCCACCCGGCACACCGGGCGCTCCCTCACGCCTCAAAGTGCCCGGAGGGTCACCGACCCATCCACGACCGAGTAGCCACCAACGAAGGCAGCGTCATGAAACATCCGGGCTAGGCGTTCGCGGGCACGTGGTCGGGGCGCTCGGGCTGTACGCCGCCGCCGCGCACGCTCTGGACGACACCTCGACCGAGCTGACCGGCGTCCTCGCGGTGCAGGCCGGTGCGACGCTGTCCAACGTCGAGGTCTTCCAGGCCACCCGTCGCCGCGCCGACAACCTGTCCAATGCAATGCACAGCCGGGCCGGGATCGAGCAGGCCAAGGGCGTGCTCATGGGGCGGGAGGGATGCAGTGCCGACGAGGCGTTCCGCCTGCTGCGGCACACCTCGCAGACCCAGCACGTCAAGCTCCATGAGGTCGCCGAACGTCTCCTGGCCGCCGCCCGCGACGACCGCCGGCCGTAGCCCCCTTGCCCCTGCGCGCGACTGCGGGGTAGGTTTCCGCCGGCTGAACAACCAGCCAGCCGTCCCGGGTCGGGACGCTGGTCTGCAGTCGGCACGCCAGCAGCCAGCCGGTCGAACCGAGACGGTCCGTTCCCACCTGGCAAAGCTGGAGGACTCCGCACCGATGAAGCACGCCGGCCGGTGTCGATCTACACCCAATCGGCAGCGGTGGCTCGAAAGCCCTACTTTCCCGTGTTGGATTGGCTACTGTCAGTAAACCAGGCACATCTGCACCGATCCCCGCCCGGCCACGCACGTCATCTCTCAGGGAGAACTGTGAACCGTTCCGAGCGCCGAACTCAGCAGCGCCGCACCGCCACCCGTGCTGTGGTCGCCGGCCTGGTCGTCACCGCCGCCGGCGCCGCTTTCACACCTGGGGTGAGTCAGGCATCCAGTCACCGCGAGGCACCGCTGACCGCCACTGACCCCGATATCGACAACACCGACACCTACGCCTTCAACAGCCCCGACAAGCCCGACACCGTCACGCTGATCACGAACGTCAAGCCGTTTCAGCTCCCGGCCGGCGGCCCGAACTTCGACCCGTTCCCGAAGGCGGACTCGGTCCGTTACAACATCAACGTCGACACCGACGGTGACGCCAAGCCCGATCTGACCTACCGGTTCACCTTCACCGGTGGGTTCAAGGACACGAGCACGTTCCTGTACAACACCGGGCCGGTGAAGAGCCTGGACAGCCCGAACCTGAACTTCCTCCAGCACTACCGCCTGGACCTGATCCGTGCCGGTGGCGCCTCGACCACCTTGGTGGCGAACGGGGTGGTGCCACCGGACGACGTCGGGAAGGCCTCGATGCCGGACTACGCCTCGCTGCGTCAGCAGGCCCTGCAGACCGGCAAGGCCGCCGATGGCACGGCGAGCTTCGCCGGCGTCGCCGACGACCCGTTCTTCATCGACCTCCGGGTGTTCGACCTGATCTTCGGCGGGAACCTGTCCGAGACCGGCAATCCGACCCTGTCCGGGCTGAACGTCAGCTCGCTGGCGGTGCAGGTGCCCAAGTCGGTCCTGAAGTCGGCGGCCGGCAAGGACACCAGCGGCGTCATCGGCGTCTACGCCACCACCGAGCGCAAGTCGGTGGCGATCTCACCGAACGGCAACCGGACCGGCACCGGCGACTGGGTGCAGGTCTCACGCCTGGGCAACCCCCTGGTCAACGAGGTCGTCAGCTCCGTTGCGCTGAAGGACGCGTTCAACAACCTGCCGCCGGCTAAGGACGCCAGCGTGCAGGGCCTGATCGACCGGGTGAACGTTCCCGAGGTGCCCAAGCGGATCCAGGCGGTGTACGGGCTGCCTGCCCCGGCGACCCCCCGCAAGGACCTGTTCTCGGTGTTCCTGACCGGAGTGAAGGGCCTGAACCAGCCCAGCAACGTCACGCCCGCTGAGATGCTCCGGTTGAACACCAACACGCCGGTCACCGCCAACCCGAGCCGGTTGGGTGTGCTTGCCGGCGACAAGGGCGGGTTCCCCAACGGGCGGCGGCTCACCGACGACGTCGTCGACATCGAGCTGCAGACCCTGGAAGGGGCGTTGCAGCCCGACGGCAGCGTCAAGCTCGTCAAGGCGCTGGCTGCCGGTGACGGCGTCAACGCAAACGACGTGCCGTTCGAGTCGCAGTTCCCCTACGTCGCGCTGCCGCACGCCGGCAGCAACCTGGGCACCGGCGGGACGGCCAGCACCGACAACCTGTCCGGTCGCGGTGGTAGCTCCATGACGATGCCCTCCGGCGGAGTGGCGACCGGCGCCGGCGGCACCGCCCGTCAGGCCTCCGACAGCATCCCGGCCCTGCCCATCGGCGCAGGTGTGCTCGCGGCGGTGCTGCTGGCCGTGGGCGGCTGGACCCTGCGGCGGTCCGGGCAGGCTTCACAGAGCTGACAGACCGCGACTCGCGGTGCGGGCGGGTGGCCATCGCGGCCACCCGCCCGTACGCGTCTGTCTGAGCAGAGTCGGCGGCGCAACCGGCGCGGGGTCGGACTTGGCGGGAAGCGAGTTCTGCCCGAGCCGACTGCGACCGAACTCCGGCAGCACTCGCACCGCGACCAGTACACGCTCGCCACTCGGCACGGCTGCTCCGTTGTTCCTCAACCCCGGTCCCTGTTGGGGTTCAGGGTCCATCCGGTGCAGAAACAACGCCAGCGGCGGGAGGGTCGTCGGTCAGCTCTGATCGGGTGCGGTGACGACGGCGGCGTGCCGGTAGATCGTCGCGCGGGACACCCCGAGGGCGTTGGCGATCTGGGTGGCACTCTCGCCGCGGGCGAGACGTGCGGTCGCGGCGGCGAGCTTGTCGGGGTCCATCACGGTGGGGCGGCCGCCGATGCGGCCTTGGGTGCGGGCAGCTGCGAGGCCGGCCATCGTCCTTTGGTGGATCATGTCGCGTTCGAGCTCGGCGAACGCAGCCATGATGGTGAAGAAGAACTTGCCCTCGCCCGTCGGGGTGTAGCTGCCGGCGAGGGTTCCGGTCAGGATGCGAAGTCCGATCCCGCGCTCGTGGAGCTCGTCGGCGAGAGTCAGAACCTCCTTGACCGAGCGGCCGAGGCGGTCGAGCTTCCACACCGCGAGGGTGTCGCCGGATCGCAGGTACTCCAGCGCGGCGGCCAGCCCGGGCCGATCTGTCTTGCGGCTGGAGATCTTGTCTTCGAAGAACTTCATGCAGCCGGCTTCGGTCAGCGCGCCGCGCTGCAGCTGGGTGTCTTGGGCCTCGGAGCTCACTCGTAGGTACGCGATCAGGTTCTGGTGCTCGGCCGCCACGCCCGTGACTGTCTCAGAAACCGTCGCACAACAACAAGCCCGACACGGGTGTTGTGAGATGGGTTCTGATGCACCGAGCATGGCGTGCCGACCGCGGCGGCCGATCTTGAGAGGGTCGTCTCAGAATCCCTCGTTTCTGGTCCGGTCCGAAGCTGGGCGGCTGCGTCGACGGTTTGCACGCGGCTTCTGAGCGTGCGTCACCCATGTGCTCGTGTAGCGCAACTGGCGTCCAGAACCTACGTACCGTAATTATACTTGGGCGGTGTTTCCGGTACGGTCCGGCGCATGGTTCAGCCGCTGGGCTATGCGGGGTCTCGACGCTCGAGCAGAACCCGGACCTGCAGGTCAGGTCGACGAGCCGACTGTGGCTGGCTTCTGGAAGGTGCTGACTATGCGTCGGGGGCGTTGGACTGGCGGCCGCAACGGGAGGCGGTACGTCGGCCAGCTCGGGGCCGACGTCGCGGCCGTCGACGACCGGCTGCGCCGCGGCGACCGGCACGCCCGCGGTCGGGATTTTGCTGTGCAAGCGCCGCAGCGACATCTTGGTCCGCTATGCCCGGCCGGTGCGCCCGCTCCGCTGGCCGTCTGTCAACGGCACCTACGACGCTCGTCCACGGGAGCGCGGGCGGCCCGCCTACAGCCGCCGAGGTCGCCGCTGCACTCGAGCCTCAGGCCCACTGGGCCGAGGCCGAACCACCCCAGCAGGACCGTCCCTTTGACCCTCCCGTCTCCGGGCTCACACACAGACGGGTCGTACGGGAACGGGCTAGCGCGTGGCGAGAGCGCAGCCTTCGAGGAGGGGCGCTGTGGCATCCCGTCAGAGGTGCGCTACGTGGACAGCCACTCGGCCAGGAGCATTCGCATCGCCGAGGTGTCGGGGTGTGCGGCGCCGAGCAGCCGCTCGGTGTCGGCGGCCATCCGCTCGAGCAGGGCGGTGGCATCGCCCGTGCGCCCGGCTGTCCGGTAGGACGTGGCGAGGTGGCGGCGGGCGGCCAGGGTGTCGGGGTGTGCGGCGCCGAGCAGCCGTTCGCGGGCGGCGGCCACCTGCTCCTCCAGGGCGATGGCCTCGCCGGTGCGCCCGGCTGTCCGGTAGGACATGGCGAGGTGGGCGCGGGCGGTCAGGGTGTCGGGGTGCTCGGCGCCGAGCAGCCGCTCGCGGTCGGTGACGAGCTGCTCCTCTAGGGCGATGGCCTCGCCGGTGCGCCCGGCCGTCCAGTAGGACATGGCGAGGCGGCTGCGGGCGGTCAGGGT